>Ga0154020_10007633_pt1 | contig 12608 bp, 9 predicted proteins | sample Klosneuvirus_201_FD_109709 | JGI IMG/M metagenome (GOLD analysis project Ga0154020, IMG submission 109709) | Active sludge microbial communities from wastewater, Klosterneuburg, Austria - Klosneuvirus_20160825_MG | ecosystem: Engineered > WWTP > Aerobic digester > Activated sludge | place... | reverse complement strand
CTTCCAGATCACCCGCGTCGGCCAGGACATGGGCGTGCACTTCGCCGCCCTGCCGATGGGGCACGAGTTCACCTCGCTGCTGCTGGCACTGCTGTGGGCCGGCGGCCACCCGCCCAAGCAGGAACCCGAGGTCATGGAGCAGATCAAGGCTCTGGAGGGTGATTTCTCCTTCACCACCTGGATGAGCCTGACCTGCCACAACTGCCCGGATGTGGTGCAGGCGCTCAACCTGATGGCCGTGCTCAACCCCCGTGTGCGCCATGTGGCCATCGACGGCGGCCTGTTCCAGGAGGAGGTGGAGCGCCGCCAGATCATGGCCGTGCCCAAGACCGAACTCAACGGCGCCGACTTCGCCAGCGGCCGCATCGAGCTCGGCGAGATCCTGGCCAAGATCGACACCGGTGCCGCCCGGCGCGAAGCCGCCAAGCTCAACGAGAAGGCCCCCTTCGACGTGCTCATCATCGGTGGCGGCCCGGCCGGCGCCGCAGCGGCGGTGTACGCCGCCCGCAAGGGCATCCGCACCGGCATCGTGGCCGAACGCTTCGGCGGCCAGACCATGGATACCTTGGGCATCGAGAACTTCATCTCCGTACCGGAAACCGAAGGCCCGAAATTTGCCGCCGCGCTGGAAGCCCATGTGCGCCACTACGACGTGGACGTGATGACGCTGCAGCGCGTGGAGTCCCTCACCCCGCCGGCGCAGCCCGGCGCGCTGGTCACCGTCAAGCTCGGCAACGGCGCCGAGCTGAAGAGCCGCACCGTGATCCTGGCCACCGGCGCACGCTGGCGCAACATGAACGTACCCGGCGAGCAGGAGTACAGGACCAAGGGCGTGGCCTACTGCCCGCACTGCGACGGCCCGCTGTTCAAGGGCAAGGACGTGGCGGTGATCGGTGGCGGCAACTCCGGCGTGGAAGCCGCCATCGACCTGGCCGGCGTGGTCCGCAGCGTCACGGTGCTGGAGTTCATGGACCAGCTCAAGGCCGACCAGGTGCTGGTGGACAAACTCAAGAGCCTGCCCAACGTCACCGTCCACCTCAGCGCCCAGACCACCGAGGTGATCGGCGACGGCCAGAAGATGACCGGCCTGAAGTGGAAGGACCGCGTCAGTGGCGCCGAGCAGCACCAGGAGCTGGCGGGGGTGTTCGTGCAGATCGGCCTGGTGCCCAACAGCGACTTCGTCAAGGGCACCGTGGAGCTCAGCCGCTTCGGCGAAATCGTGGTCGACGCCAGGTGCCACACCAGCCAGCCCGGCATCTTCGGCGCGGGGGACGTGACCACCGTGCCCTACAAGCAGATCATCATCGCCACCGGCGAGGGGGCGAAGGCGGCGCTCAGTGCGTTTGACTACCTGATCCGCAATCCAGCCGTCTGACCTTTCGCTGCCTTACCGCTCGACGCCCCGCCCCTCGCGGGGCGTTGTTGCTTACGAAGCCAGATCGGTCACGAGGAGACAATGCAGGTCAGATTGCCCCCGACCAAGCGAAGTACACCCATGCTGACCCGTCTACAGATCCAGGGCTTCAAGAACCTGCGCGATGTCGATCTCCACTTCGGCCCATTCACCTGCATCGCGGGACGCAACGGCGTGGGCAAATCAAACCTGTTCGACGCGATCACCTTCCTGAGCGACCTGGCGTCGATGCCCTTGCTGGCGGCGGCACTGAAGGTGCGGGGGACAGGCGACCGCATCGGCGGCATCGAGAACCTATTTGCGCGCTCCGAGGCCGAATCGAAGCAGATGACACTGATCGCGGAGATGATCGTTCCGAGTGAAGTCACGGATGACTACGACCGGCAGGCGACGGCCAGCGCGACCTTCCTCCAGTACACGCTGGTACTCGGATTCGATCACCAGCGCACCGAAGAGCATGATCGCGATCCGATCTACATCGACCGGGAAGAACTGATCGCCAAGCCCTCGAGCGAAGCCGGCAAACTGCTGGAGTTTGGCCCCGACAAGGCGTGGCTCAAGCGTCATGTGAGAGGTCCAGGCAACCGCCGGACGCCGTTCATCGAGACGGACGAGAACCACGCCATCAAGCTGTATGGGGATCTGGCCAAAGCAGGCAGGCCCTCGACCGTCCCCGCCCGCAAGTCACCGCAGACCGTGCTGTCGGGTATCAATGCCTCGTCGCACCCGACCGCACTGGCAGCACGCCGTGAAATGCAGTCGTGGCGATTGCTGCAGCTCGAACCCAGCGCACTGCGCGCACCCGACGAATACCGCGGCGCGGCACGTCTGAGCGCAACAGGGGGCCATCTGCCCAACACGCTGATGCGCATCGGCAGCCAGCACGAGGTGGCAGAGCAGCTAGCCGAACTGATCCCTGGCATCGCCTCGGTGGATGTGGACAGTGACGACGTTCGCCAGCAGCGCACGTTGGGTGTCACGATGCGCAATCGGGAACGCTATGCGGCCAGCTCGCTGTCCGACGGCACGCTGCGCTTCTTGGCACTGGCTGTGCTGGCTTCGGATCCGCAGGCCTCCGGTCTGATCTGTCTGGAAGAGCCCGAGAATGGCATCCACCCCCAGCGCATTCCCGAAATGCTCCGACTGGTGCGCCGGCTGGCCGAGGAAGTCGAGTCGGATGAGGAGCAAATAGCGCCCCCCTTGCGTCAGGTGATCATCAACACGCATTCCCCGCTGGTGGTCGCTGAATTGCACGACGGCGATCTGCTGATGGCCGAAACCCTGCGAGCGCGTCGAGCGGAGTGGATCCACTTCAAGCCTCTAGGCAACACCTGGCGCGCTACAGGTCTGGAGCCCACCGAACTGATCAGCAAGGGTGAGCTGCAGGCCTATCTGGGTCCTGGCGGCCTACCTCCCCGCCCTAAGGAGACACCACACCGAGTGCGCGACCGCTTGACACTCGACCTGTTCCCGCAGGCTTCCTCGAGCAGGAGTTCCTGATGGCTCGCCCCTTGACCTGCACGCTGGTCACGGACGGCAGCTCCGATCGGGTGCTCGTGCCGCTCCTGCAGATGCTGCTGGACGAACACGGTGATGACAGCGGATACCGCCTCTACTTCGCGGAACTTCGTGCGGGGCTGCCTCTTGACCAGCGTATCAAGCGAGCCATTGACGATCACCCCTGCCATCTGCTGTTCATCCACCGCGATGCGGAAAGGCAAAGCCCGGAGCACCGGAACGAAGAAATCCAGCAGGCCATGGCCTCGCTGGAGACTCCACCCGACTACGTGGCCGTCATCCCGGTGCGCATGACTGAGTCCTGGCTGCTGGTCGACGAGAAAGCCATCCGAACCGCAGCCGGCAACCCGTCCGGCAAGGTGCCACTCGATCTGCCACCGCTGGCCCGGATCGAATCCTTGCCCGATCCCAAGCAGGTCCTGTTCGACGCCTTGCGCACGGCCAGCGAGCTGTCCGCCAACCGGCTGCGCAAGTTCAACCCCGAAGAAAAGCGGCATCGGGTCTCCGACCTGATGGACAGCCTGGACCGGCTGCGCCAGCTTCCCTCGTTCGCGCACCTGGAAGACCAGATCCGCGCCCATTTCGCCGCCTGAATTTTCCCATGCTGCAATTCGACCTCCTGACCACCGAAGGCCACGCCCGGCGCGGCCGGCTCACGCTCAACCACGGCGTCATCGAGACGCCGATCTTCATGCCGGTGGGCACCTACGGCACGGTCAAGGGCGTGATGCCGCGCGACCTGGAAGCGATGGGCGCGCAGATCATCCTGGGCAACACCTTCCACCTGTGGATGCGCCCGGGGCTGGACGTGATGCAGCAGTTCGGCGGCCTGCACCGCTTCGAGAGCTGGAACAAACCCATCCTCACCGACAGCGGCGGCTTTCAGGTCTGGTCGCTGGGTGACATGCGCAAGATCAGCGAGGAGGGCGTCAAGTTCGCCTCACCGGTCAACGGCGACAAGCTCTTCCTCACGCCCGAGGTCTCGATGCAGATCCAGACGGTGCTGAACTCCGACATCGTCATGCAGTTCGACGAGTGCACGCCGTACTGGCAGGGCGAGAAAGGCAGTGGTCACATCACCACCGAAAAGGAAGCGCGCAGCTCGATGGAGCTGTCGATGCGCTGGGCCAAACGCTCCAAGGCGGAGTTCGCGCGGCTCGCCAACCCGAACGCGCTGTTCGGCATCGTGCAGGGCGGCATGTTCGAGAACCTGCGCGAGGAGTCGCTGGCCGGGTTGGTGGAGATGGACTTTCCCGGCTACGCGGTGGGAGGCGTCTCGGTGGGCGAGCCCAAGGACGAGATGCTGCGCATCATGGCCCACACGCCGCACCGCCTGCCCGCTCACAAACCGCGCTACCTGATGGGTGTGGGCACGCCGGAGGACCTGGTCGAAGGCGTGACGGCCGGCGTGGACATGTTCGACTGCGTGATGCCGACCCGCAATGCGCGCAACGGCCACCTGTTCACCCGCTTCGGCGACCTGAAGATCCGCAACGCCCGACACCGCAGCGACGAGCGCCCGATCGACGAGACCTGCACCTGCCACACCTGCAGGAACTTCAGCCGCGCCTACCTGCACCACCTGGACCGCTGCGGCGAGATGCTCGGGCCGATGCTGACCAGCATCCACAACCTGCACTACTACCTGAACCTGATGCGCGAGGTGCGCGAGGCACTGGAGGCCGGCCGCTTTGCCGCCTTCGTCACGCAGTTCAGGGCCGACCGCGCCCGCGGGATCTGAGAACCGGTGGGTTCGCCTCCGGCCGCAGGCGTCAGCGTTTGCGGAAGGTCAAAGCACACGCACCCATCGGCCGGCAGTATTTCTGCACTGAGAACGATTCTTGTTAATATGCGCAAATCGTTCGCATCATCCTGCGCCCTTTCCCCTGCCTCGAATCGCTGCCATGTCACGTCGTTCGCTTCTTGCCCCCGCCACCCTGGTCACTGCACTGATCGCGGCCCTCGCGGCGCCGATGGCTTCCGCCCAGGAGAAGGTACTCAACATCTACTCGGCGCGCCATTACCAGACCGACGAGGCGCTCTACAGCAACTTCACCAAAACCACCGGCATCAAACTCAACCGCATCGACGGCAAGGAGGACGAGCTGGTCGAGCGCATCCGCAACGAGGGTGCCTCCAGCCCGGCGGACATCCTGATCACCGTGGATGCCACCCGGCTGCAGATCGCCGACCAGCTGGGTCTGTTCCAGACCGTGCAGTCGAAGACGCTGGAGGAGCGCATCCCCGCCCACCTGCGCACCGCCACCTGGTATTCGTTCTCCACCCGTGCCCGGGTGATCGTCTACAACAAGGTGGCCGTCAAGCGCGAGCAGGTGCAGAGCTATGAGGACCTGGCCCACCCGGCGCTCAAGGGCCAGGTCTGCGTGCGCTCCGGCTCGCATCCCTACAACCTGTCGCTTGGCGGCGCGCTGATCGCCCACGATGGCGAGGCCAAGACCGAAGCCTGGGCCAAGGGGCTGGTGGCCAACTTTGCCCGTGCGCCCAAAGGCGGCGATACCGACCAGATCAAGGCCGTGGCGGCCGGTGAATGCGGCGTGGCCCTGTCCAACAGCTACTACGTGGCGCGCATGATGCGTTCCACCAAGCCGGAGGACCAGACCGCCATGCGTGCCGTTGGCATCGTCTGGCCCAACCAGGCCAGCTGGGGCACCCACATCAACGTCTCCGGTGCCGGCGTGCTCAAGCACGCGCCGAACAAGGCCGCCGCGATCCAGTTCCTGGAGTACCTGGCCAGCAACGAAGCCCAGGCCTACTTCGCCAACGGCAACAACGAATGGCCGGTGGTCAAGGGTGCCGTGGCCGCCAACCGCGAGCTGGAGTCTCTGGGCAGCTTCAAGTCCGACAGCCTGCCGATCGGCGACATCGCCAAGTACACCGTCGCCGCGCAGAAGGCCTTCGACCGCGCTGGTTGGAAGTGAGGGACTGAACAGTCCCCCCTGCTGATCACGCCGACGCGGGGTCGTTCGCCAGCCGGAACACATCCACCGCGTCGCGCAGCTCATGGGCCTGCCGGCGCATGTGGCCGATGGCTGCTGCGCTTTGTTCCACCATGGCGGCGTTCTGCTGGGTCACCTGGTCCATGCCGGACACGGCACCGGCCACCTGGGCCACCTGGTCCTGCTGCCTTGCGGTAGCGCGGCTGATGTCGCCCACCGCCTGGCTGAGTTGTTCGATGTCCGTCACCACCTCGGTCATCACCGCCCGGGCCTGGCCGACCTGGCGGGTGCCTTCCTCCACCCGTTCGACACTGGTGGAGATCAAGGCCTTGATTTCCCGGGCCGCCTCGGCAGAACGGCTGGCCAGGCTGCGCACCTCGCTGGCCACCACGTTGAATCCGCGGCCCTGTTCGCCGGCACGGGCGGCCTCGACCGCTGCATTGAGCGCCAGGATGTTGGTCTGGAAGGCAATGCCGTCGATCACACCGATGATCTCCGCAATGCGCCGTGACGATTGCTGGATGCCATCCATCGTGCCGACAAAGTTTTCCACCAGCTCACCGCCGCGCAACGCGGCCTCGCGTGCGGCTTCCGCCTTCTGGTTGGCCTGCAGTGCACCCGCTGCGCTGGACTGAACCCCTTCGTTCACCTGCTGCATCGACGAAGCCGCGGCGGCCAGCGAACCGGCATGCGCGGCGGTGCGCTCGGCCAGGTCCTGGCTGCCTTTTTCCAGCTCGATGCTGGCGGTTTCCACCTGGGTGGCACGGTCCCGCACGGTGTGCACCACATGGGCCAGGCGCTGCTGCATGTCACTCAGATGGGCCAGCAGGCTGTCGGCATCGGCACCGTCCAGCGGTACCGGCGACGCCAGATCGCCCTGCCCCACCTGCTCGACGGCGGACACGGCGCGCTGCGGCTCACCGCCCAGCTGCCGCAGCACGCGGCGAATGATGGTGGCAGCGGCCAGGCCGGCCACCGCGGTGGCCAGCAAGGCTGAAGCGATCATCGACCAGCGCATGCGGCGGGCGATCAGGAGATCGGCCTCGGCGTCGGCGCGGGCCTGGGCCTGAACCGCCTCGCGCAGCCCGGTCAACCGTTCACCCAGGCTGGCGCTGAGGGCATCGAAGCCCGGCTGTCCGTCGTGGCCTTTCATCAGGCGGTTGCCGGCCTCCAGGCCATCGCGGACGTAGGCCTCGGCCATCTCCCGACCGCTGCGGTGGAGGCGGTCAAAGTCCCTGCGCACCAGGCCCAGCTCCGCCAGCTTGTCGCTGTCGGCCGCCTCGGTGAGCCGCCCGGCCGCGTCGTCCGCGGCCTGGAGAAACAGCTTCGCCGCTGCGTCGGCTTCCTGGTAGGCCGCCGGGTCGTGGGTCGCGGCCACGTCGGTGAGGAACTGCTGCACCTCCGAACGGCTCAGGTCCATCCGGTCGACGGCGGTGACCAGCGGCAGGCTGCGCTGATCGACGCGCTGAACCCCCTGCTCCAGAGCCATCAACTGGCCCCCCAGGAACATCAATGCGATCAGAAACGTCGCAACGACGGCGGCAAATCCCAGCGCCAGCTGGGCCTTCAGACTGTGTTTGAACATGATCGACACGGCTACCCATGATCGGAGATGCCGCATCTTTCAACGATTCCAGCGCTCACGTCAGGCAGACCTGAGGCCGAACTGAAGCCCTAATCAAGCGATTCGCCGCAGTCCCGTCAGAAATTCACCTTCACCCCCACCGAAGGCAGCAGGCCGAGCTGCTCCACCGGCGTGCGGGTCTGGTAGTCGGCCGAATAGGCGTAGCCATCCAGGTTGCGGCGGCGGTAGGCGTTGATCAGCTCGGCGTACAGGAAGAAGTCGCGCGTCACCTGCTTTTCGGCGCGCAGGTCCAGCCGGTGGTAGGCCGGCAGGCGGCTGCCGTTGAGCGGACCATAGTCCGGGCGGATGCGGCCATCCGGCTGCGTCGTGGTCCCGACCACCTCGGTGTACGGGGCGCCGCTGTGGAAGGACCACTTGGCGCCCACCTGCCAACCGTGGCCCAGGCGCCACTGGCCCACCGCATGGAGCACCAGCGGCTGGTCGTACTCGAAGCGGAAGGTCTCGCCGGTCAGCGCATTGCGGCGGCTGGCCTGGGACCAGCTCAGCGACACCCAGCCCCACCAGGGCACCCCCGGCTGCTCGTCGCGGCGCAGCAACAGCTCCAATCCATGGGCCCGGCCGCTGCCGCCGTTGACATAGTTCTGCGTGGCGTCGCCCACCACCAGATCGCGCAGACGCTTTTGGTAGAGCTCGGCGCGCCAGCTCCAGCCGGCCGACAAGGTCTGCGCGATGCCCAGCCCCAGGTGGCGGGCATGCAGGTGGTCCAGACGCGGGTTGCCCAGCTCGGGCACGATCTGCTGCGGCGGCGGGATCTGGTTGTGGCGGCCCCAGGCGGCACTGAGCAGGGTGTGCTCCGACCACTGCCACTCCAGCCCCAGGCGGGGTTCGGTGTCGCGGCGCTTCAGGTAGCTGTCGCGGCTGTGGTGCAACCCCACGGTGGCGGCCCAGCCTGGAGCAAACTGCCAGCGGTCCTTCACATGCAGCAGCGTGGCGCGTACGGACAGGCTGTCTGTCGCCGCCACCGCATCGGCTCCGCTGTAGTTGCAGTCGGCCTCGAACTCGGTGCACAGGGCGTTGCGGGCGTTCACCGCATAGTCGGAACTCACCTGGTGCAACTCTCCCCCGAGGCTGACCCGATGAGCCCCCCAGTCCGGCAGTTGCAGCTGATTGATCAGGAAATGGTCGCGCTGCGTCACCTGCAGGCTCAGGGCGCTGCCGATGCGGTTGTCCGCCCGCGTGGTCAGGCGGCCGATCGACAGCCGGTTGCGCGCGGCAGCTTCGCCGAACCGGCTTTCCAGCGTGGCGGCCTCGGTGTGGTCGCGGCCGCTGAAGCGCCCCTGGCCGGTGAACACCGGCTCCTGCTGTGACAGCGCGGAGCCGGCCGGAATCTCCAGGTCCAGCCGGTCGCTGGCGCCGCTGGACTGCAGCTGCAATTCATGGTCTGCATTCAGTCGCCAGAAGAACTTGCCCAGGTGGTCGTGGTAACGCGGCATCTGCACCACCGCACCACCGCTGGAGGGGTCGGAGCCGTCGGACACCTGCTTGACCAGCAGGTCCAGCCAGCTGCGTTTGGCCGCCAGGTAGAACGACTTCCCCTCGCCCAGCGGCCCTTCCAGCAGCACGTCCGCCCCCAGCGCACTCACATCCAGCGTGCCGCCGATGCGGTCGCTGCGCGGGCGGCGCAGCCGCACATTCACCACCGCGCCGGTGGCGTTGCCGTATTCGGGGCCGAAGGCCGCGCTGTACAGATCGAAGCGGCTCACCAAACTGGGGTTGAGCACGCTGGTCAGCCCGCCGAGGTGAAACACGTTGCCCACCGGCAGCCCGTCGATCAGGTAGCGGTTGTCCTCGGGCCGGGAGCCGCGCACAGCCGGATCGCTGGAGGCATCGCTGTTGGCCACCACTCCGGGCAGGCTCTGCAGCGACTTCAGCGGGTCACCCAAGGCGCCGGGTACCGATCGGAGCTCCTGTGCGCTGACGCTGCGCTGGCCGGCCACCTCGGGGCGGCGGGTGCCGGAGATGACCACCGGCTCCAGCGCTGCAGGCTCCACCTGGGGGGAGGCCGGCTTGCCGCCCTCCTGAGCCGCGAGGTGGGGGGCTGCGCACAGCAGCAAGGCAGCCAGGGCGCAGACCCTGAGTCCGGCAGGTGGTGTAGGCGTGGCAAGGCCAAAGGCCGAACGCGGGCAGGTTGTGGTCATGGCATCCCTGGATCTGTTCAACCCCGGCATGCTAACGGCAGCACCGTGACCGCCGGTTGAATCTCCGGAGCCGGACTCAGTCGCCCAGCAACGCCCCCACCACGGCCCGATCCGGCAAGCCGCCCAGCGCCCCGGCCCCCGTCACCGACAAGGCCGCTGCGGCGTTGGCCCAGCGCAGAGCGGATTCCAGCACTTCGCCGCGCGCCAATGCGGCCGCCAAGGCCCCGTTGAAACAGTCGCCGGCGCCGATGCTGTCGACCAGCGTCGGCATCGTGTGAGCGCTGCAGTGCCAGGTCGGCAGGCCATGACGGAAAAGGCTGCAGCCGGCGGCGCCGCGGGTGACCACCAGCTGCTTCAGTCCGTGCCGGTGCAGCAGGGACTCGGCTGCCTGCTCCAGTGACAGGTCCTCGGCCCCTCCAGCCAGGCTGCGCAGTTCGCTTTCATTGGGAGTCAGCAAGTCGGTCAGGGCCAGCAGTTCCAGCGGCAGGTCGCGGGCCGGTGCAGGGTTGAAAAGGGTGAAGACCCCCGCTGCATGGGCGATGCGAAAAGCTTCCAGCGTCGCCTCCAGCGGGGTCTCGCCGTTGGCGAGCAGCACCTTTGCGCTGCGCAGCCCTGCGGACGCTGCCTGCACCTGCGCAACGTTCAGGCCGGCATTGGCGCCGGAGGCCACTGCGATGCTGTTGTCGCCGTCGTCGTAGACCAGGATCTGCGCCACGCCGCTGGCCTCACCCGCCGCCACGGCAACCTGTCGGGTATCGATGTCCTCGCGCTGCCAGAGGTCCAGGCCCATGCGGCCGAAGCTGTCGTCACCGACGCGGGCGATCACCGCGGTGGCCGCGCCCTGGCGGGCACAGGCCACGGCGGCATTCGACCCCTTGCCGCCGGGGGCGATGCGGAAGTCGTGGCCCATCAGCGTTTCGCCGCGCTGCAGCGGGCGGGCGATGCGACAGATCAGGTCGGCGTTCCAGCTGGCCAGAACCACCACGTCCACCCTGCCATCGCTCATCGCGGGACTCCGTAACCCATCGTCTGCGGCAACCACAACACGATCTGGGGGAAAAAGGTCATGGCCAGCAGCAGCGCCAGCAGCATGGCCAGGAAGAGCCAGCCCTCACGCAGCATCTCGCCGATCGGGATGCCGGTGAGCGCCTTGGTGACGAACAGCAGCATGCCGAACGGCGGAGTGACCAGGCCGATCATCATGTTCAGCACCACCAGCACGCCGAAGTGCACCAGGTCGATGCCCAGCGCCTTCACCGCCGGCAGCAGCATCGGCACAAACACCAGCAGCAGCACGGACACATCCAGAATGCAACCCAGCAGCAGGAAGGCCAGGTTCACCAGCAGCAGGAAGCCGGTGGGGCCGAGCTGCAGCGCGTCCACCCACTGCGCCATGGCCTGCGGCACGCCCTCGGCGGTGAAGGCGTAGTTGAGCAGGAAGCTGCCCGCCAGGATCAGCGTGATCACTGCGCTGGAGCGCACCGACTCCAGCACCACCGCGTAAAAGCGGCGCCAGTCCAGCGCGCGATAGACCAGCGTCGAGAGGATCAGCGCATGCGCCGCGGCCACCGCCGCCGCCTCGGTGGGCGTGAAGGCGCCGGAGTAGATGCCCCCCAGCAGGACGATGGGCAGCGACAGCGGCAACGCGCCGCGCCACAGCACCTGCGGCCACTCGCGCAGCGGCACCGGCGCCTCCCGCGGCATGTGGCGCCGGGTCGCGATGAAGTGCACCACCGCCATCATTGACAGCGCCATCAGCACACCCGGCAGAACGCCGCCGAGGAAGAGCGCCCCCACCGAGGCACCGGAGACCAGGCCGTAGATCACCATCGGGATCGACGGCGGGATGATCGGCCCCAGCGTGGCGCTGGCCACCACCACGGCACCGGCGAAGCCGCGGCTGTACTCGGGCTTCTTGAGCATCTGGCGGATCGTCACCAGCCCGGGGCCGGCGGCATCCGCGATGGCGCTGCCGCTCATGCCGGAGAAGATCACGCTCACCAGGATGTCCACCTGCGCCAGCCCGCCGCGCAGCCGCCCCACCAGGATGCGGCAGAAGTCGAACAGGCGCTCGCTCACCGTGCCGGCGTTCATCAGGTTGGCGGCAAAGACGAACATCGGCACCGCCAGCAGCACGTAGCTGTTGTACAGGCCGTTGCCGATCTGCTCGGCCGCCAGACCGATGTCCTGCTGCTTGACCACCAGGTAGGCAATGCCGGCGGCGATCATCGAAAAGCCGATCGGCAAGCGCATCAGCAGCCCGGCCAGCAGCACCCCCACCAGCGCGTACAGGGCAAAAGGGGCGAGGGAAGCGGAGCTCATGTCGATGGCGGCTCCATCAGGCGGCGGGGATGCCGGCGTCTTCCAGGTCCAGGCCCTGCGCGGCACGCCAGATGGCGCGCAGCGAGCGGATCACCAGCGCGATCAGCAGCGCGATGAAGGGCAGGAACACCCACATGAACGGGACGCCGAGCACGGGTGTGCCCTCGCGGTTCATGAAGTGCACATAGTCCCAGCAGGCCGGCAGCGCCCAGGCGGCCAGGCCGCCAATGAGCAGGTGGCCGCTGATGCGCATCACCTGCCGTGCGCGCCGGCCCACCGCGTTCCACACCAGGTCGAACATCACATGCTCGCGCTCCGGCACGATGGCCGCGGCCGCCCAGAGGATGACCCAGACGTACAGACACACCGCCACCTCGTCGGTCCAGGGCAGCGGGCGGTTGAAGCCGAAGCGGGCCGCGATCTGCACCATGAACACGGCAAACAGCGCCAGGAAGAGGCCGACGCCCAGGGCGTCGGCAGCCTGCTGAAGGCGCCGCAGCATTTACTTGGTGTTGTTGATGCGCTCGAGCAGGCCCTTCGGCCAGGCCTTGGCGATGTCGCTGCTGGCGTAGGCACCCTGCACCTGCTTGCGGAAGGCGTCGACATCCGGCGTG
>Ga0154020_10007632_pt1 | contig 12610 bp, 9 predicted proteins | sample Klosneuvirus_201_FD_109709 | JGI IMG/M metagenome (GOLD analysis project Ga0154020, IMG submission 109709) | Active sludge microbial communities from wastewater, Klosterneuburg, Austria - Klosneuvirus_20160825_MG | ecosystem: Engineered > WWTP > Aerobic digester > Activated sludge | place... | reverse complement strand
TGCCCAACGTGCTGGGGCCGACCACGGTGCTGGCGTCGGTGGGCATCGCCGGCTTCATCCTGTCGGAGGCGGTGCTGTCGTATCTCGGCCTCGGGGTGCCGCCGCCGCAGGCGTCGTGGGGCGCCATGCTGTACGAGGGCCAGTCGCTGTACACGCTGGCGCCGCGGCTGATCTTGATCCCGGGGGCGGCCATCGTGATCACGGTGCTGGGGTTCAACTTGCTGGGCGAGGGGCTGCGCGACGCCTTCGACCCGAAGGACAAGCGTGGTTAGGCGGGGCGCAGCGCTGCTGGGGCTGTTGCTGCTGCTGCCGGCTGGTGGTGGCTGCAAGAGCAAGTCGCTGTCGTCCGGCCCGACCCACGTGGGCGCGGGCGCGACCACGCCGACGCGCGGCGGCACGCTGCACTTCTCGATCAACGACGGCATCAAGAGCCTGGATCCGCAGGTCGCCTACGACGAGTACTCGATCTATCCGCTGCACTACACGATGGACACCCTGATCGGGTACGAGAAGACGATGTCGCCCAATGCGGTGGGCTTGATCCCGCAGCTGGCGACCAACATCCCGGTGGCCGAAGAGCACACCATGGGCCACCCCGTCAGCGGCGCGGAGATCAAGGTCTGGGTCTACGTCTTCCACCTGCGCGACGGCATCACCTTCTATGACCCGACGCCGCCGCCGGGCCTCGGCAAGGTGCGGCCGATCGAGCCGCGCCACTTCAAGTATGCGATCGAGCGCTGTCTGGATCCCGACACCAGCTCGCCGGCGCAGTCGTTCTTCGAGGCCATCGGCGGCGCGCCCGAGATGATCGCGCGCGATGGCGACAACGGCCCGCGCGAGGCCTGGGGCCTGGTGGCCCAGGGGCGTGACCTCACCATCATCCTGACCAAGCCGGATCCGACGCTGATGTACAAGCTGGCGATGAAGTTCGCCTCGCCCATCGAGCCCGAGGTGGTGAAGCACTACGGCGCCGATGGGCTGAACGCACACGAGGTGTCGTCAGGGCCGTTCTATGTGACGAGCTACGACCGCGACATCCGCATCCAGTTCAAGAAGAACCCCGAATACTGGGACAAGAACTCGATCTATCTCGACGGCATCGACATGCAGCTGATGGTCGAGCGCCAGGTCGGCTTCATGAAGTTCCGCGCCCGCGAGACCGACGTGGTCGACCGCATGACGGTGCAGGATCTGCTGGCGATTGGCGAAGAGCCGGCGTGGCAGCCCTACCTGCTGCGCGACAAGAGCATCGACATCTACGGCGAGCGCTTCGACATGACGATGAAGCCGTTCGACGACAAGCGCGTGCGCCAGGCCTTCAACTACGCCATCAATCGTGATCACCTGGCGCAGCTGGGCTACGGCACGATGCTACCCGCCAAGGGGCCGCTGCCGCCGGGCATGCCGGGCTACAACCCGGAGCTGCGCGGGTATCCGTATGATCCGGCGAAGGCGAAGGCGCTGCTGGTCGAGGCCGGGTATCCCGATGGCTTCGAGCTCGACTACTTCATCACCGGGCCCGACGAGAAGGTCGAGAAGATCGCGCTGTCGGTGCAGGCCGACATGGCGCGCGTCGGGGTGCGGCTGAAGATCAAGCGGCTGACCTTCCCGGTGCACCTGTCGGCGCGCATGTCGGCGGGCAAGATCCCGTTCGGGCTGGACAGCTGGGTGCAGGACTTCCCGGATCCGTCGAACTTCCTGGAGTTCCTGTTCCACTCCAAGTACCGGGCGCCGACGAACTCGGTCAACAGCTCGCAATATTCGAATCCCGAGGTCGACAAGCTGCTGGACGCCGCGGCGATCGAGCTGGATCCGGCCAGGCGCATGGAGCTGTACCACCAGGCCGAGCAGCTGATCGTGGACGACGCGCCCTGGGTGTTCGAGTACCACAGCGTGCGCGTCGAGGCCCGGCAGCCCTGGCTGATGGACTACCGCATGCACCCGGTGTGGATCCGCGACTTCCGCCATGTCTGGCTGGATCTGCCCACGAGGCCGCGCTGATGCCGCCGATTGTTGGTTTCCTGGGACGGCGGCTGGCGTGGTCGGTGATCACGCTGTGGTTCGTGATCACGCTGGCGTTCCTGATGGCCTATGCGCTGCCGGCCGACCCGACCAAGGTGCTGCTGGGGCCACATCCGTCGCCGCAGCAGATTGCCAAGCTGAAGAAGCAGCTCTGTCTGGACCGCAGCCTGCTGGCGCAATATGGCTGTTTCGTCGGACGGATTGCCCGGTTCGATCTGGGCAAGTCGTTCAACGCCAAGGAGCCAGTGGCGAAGATCATCGCCAAGCGCATCGGCATGACGGCCAAGCTGGCAGTGTCGGCGGTGTTCCTGATGGTGCTGATCGGCGTGCCGCTGGGGGTGCTGGCGGCGCTGCAGCGCAACCGACTGGCCGACACGGCGATCACGACAGGCGGATTGCTGGGGATGTCGACACCGACGTTCTTCGGCGGGCTGCTCTTGTTGTATGTGTTCGGCTTCCAGCTGGGCTGGTTCCCGATTGGCTACCAGAAGGGCCACGAGCTGGCCAGCCTGGTGCTGCCGGCGTTCACCATGGCCATCACCGGGATCGCGGTCTACTCGCGCATCGTGCGTGGCGAGATGATCGAGATCATGCAGGAGGACTACATCAGGACGGCGCAGGCCAAGGGGCTGTCGCGGCGTGCCGTGGTGGTCAAGCACGCGCTGCGCAACGCGCTGACTCCGGTGGTCACGATGATCGGGTTGGATCTCGGCGCGCTGCTGGGCGGCGCCATCATCACCGAGTACCTGTTCCAGTGGCCGGGGCTCGGCCGCGAGGCGGTCAAGTCGATCATCACGCTGGACCGCCCGCTGATCCTGGGCACCGTGCTGGTGGCGTCGGCCTTCATCGTGGTCGCCAACCTGGTGGTCGACGTGCTGTATGCGGCGCTGGATCCGCGGGTGCGCCTGGAGTAGGAGGGTCAGGGGCCGGCCTGCAGGGGCGGACCCGTGGGGTGTCGGGGCGACCCTACAACCATGGCGGCAAGTCCGTGATCTGACGCCGGCATGAGGGCTGCAACTGGTCGACCCTCATGAAGACACTGGTGCATGGAGTCTGGTTGAGTGCGGCCTTCGCGCTGGGGGCCTGTGGCCAGGAGCCGCGCGCTGGGTCGCCCGATGGCATGGTCGGCGCCGATGGCGGCGTGATGGCGGATGCGGAGTCGACGCCTGACGCTGCGACGGCGGCCAGCAACACGCCCGGGAAGTACGTGCACAGGATCCCGGGCGATGGGGTCATGCGCGAGTTCATCGTGTACGTGCCGGAGCTGGCGCGCGGGCAAACGCGAGCGCCGCTGGTGGTCATGATTCATGGCTCCAGCCAGCTCGGAGAGCAGTTCTTCGAAGACACCACGTGGCGCCAGCTCGCGGATCTCGAGGGCATGCTGGTCGCGTATCCGACGGGCGCCGAGTATTGCTATCACGAGGACGACAACGGCGATGGCGACATCACCGATCCGGGCGAGCGTCGCGTGGGGACCAAGTGGGCGTCGGGGCACCTCGGTGATCCCGGCATGCTGCCGCTGTGCACGGCGGCGGAGGTGGCGGCGCTGACGCCGGCGCAGCAGGCGCGGGTCGATCATCCGCTGCAGGACGACCTGGCCTTCTTCGGTGCGCTGTTCGACTTCGTGGGTGCCACGTACTCGATCGATCCCAGGCGGATCTACACCACCGGCTTCTCCAATGGCGGCCAGATGAGCACGCGGCTCGCGGTCGAGATGTCCGACCGGGTCGCGGCGGCGGCGTCATCGGGCGGCAACATGGGCATCACGCCCGCGGTGGCGCCGCGTCCGATGACGTTCGTGCTCAGCATCGGCGAGATCGACGAGAAGTTCACCGTGCCCAACGGCGTCGCGGCGCTGCCGATGGACGACACGCTGGTGACCAGCTTCCCCCAGTTCGCGCTGCGCCACATCCATGCTTTCAGCCTGGCCAACACCCAGGTGCACGACGAGCTGACGCTGGGCGGCCGGCGGGTCAGCCGCTTCACCTACTCGACCAGCACGGTGGGCGCCCAGAACCGCTACATCCTGGCCATCATGGGCAACACAGCACACGTCTACCCCGACTTCATGCCCAGGACGCTGTGGACGATCTTCGAGCCCCTGACGCTGCCGTAGCACCAGCCAGGTTGGTGTCGGGAGAGGGGAGGCCGCTGGCACCTGGTGCCAGCGCGCCACCGCCGCCGAGCGCTTGCGGCGTGCGACAATCGGCGCCGCACCGGTGAGTCGCCCGGCTGCCAGGAGCATTGATGTCCAGCAGCGTGTTCGTGGTCGTGACCGTGCCGCTGGTGGCGGCCTTCGTCGGCTGGCTGACCAACTGGCAGGCGCTGGTCATGATCTTCCAGCCGCTGAAGTTCCGGGGTGTCGGGCCCATCGGCTGGCAGGGGATCCTGCCGCGCAAGGCGCTCAAGTTCGCCGACGACGTCGGCCGTATGCTGACCGAACGGCTGCTCTCGCCTCGCGACCTTGCGCTCCGCCTCGACCCCGCCGAGATGGAGCAGCTCCTGGCGCGCACGCTGGACGCCGAGACGCGCACGCTGACGCGCGAGGCCGCCGAGCTCATTCGCCCCGGCGCCTGGGACCAGCTGCCGGAGCCGCTGCGCGAGAGCATCGTGTCGCAGGTGCGCGCGCAGACCAGCCTGGCGGCGCGCGAGCTCTTCGACAAGCTGCAGGGTATCTCCGACGAGCTGCTCGACGTGCGCGCGCTGGTCACGCGCGAGCTGACTGGCGACAACACCAGTCGCCTCGTCATGATGTTCAAGCGCATCGGCAACCGGGAGCTCAAGTTCATCGAGCACTCGGGTGGGGTCTTCGGGTTCGTGATCGGGCTCGCGCAGGCCGCGGCGTGGGGCCTGTTCGGCATCTGGTGGACCATGCCGCTGGTGGGCGTGGTCGTCGGCCTGGCCACCAACTGGCTGGCGCTGCAGATGGTGTTCCGGCCCCAGCAGCCGACGCGCTACCTCGGAGTGGTCACCTACCAGGGCGTGTTCGCGCGCCGGCAGGCCGAGATCGCGCGCGACTATGGCAAGATCGCCGCCGAGCAGATCCTGACCCCGCGGAACCTCATCCGCCTCGTCACCGAGGGCGCGGGCGGCGAGCGACTGGCGCGGCTCATCAGCGAGACCGTGGCGGCGCGGCTCGACACCGAGTGGAAGAAGGTCGAGCCGCTGGTGCCTGTGCGCGTGGAGCCCGAGGTGCTGGCGCGCATCAAGCAGCTGGCGGCGCAGCGCATCGTGGCCCGGATCCCGGACGTGACCCCCGAGCTGGAGAGCTACATCGAGCGCAAGCTCGATGTGGCGCGCACCATCGAAGGTAAGCTCGCGGCGCTGCCCAAGGCGGAGTTCGAGCGCGTCTTGCGCGGGCTCTTCGAGGAGGACGAGCTCATCCTCATCATCATTGGCGGGGTGCTGGGTGGGGCAGTCGGGTTGGTACAGGGGCTGCTGGCGATGAGCTGAGCTCGCCGGCTGTATGCGGCGCTGGATCCGCGGGTGCGCCTGGAATAGGTCAGCCTCAGTCCCAGCTGCGCCCGGGGCCAAAGCTGCGGGGATCACGGGAGTCCCGGCGCCCAGCAGAGTCGAGCGTCGCCATGAAGATGTTCCAGTCGAGCCCCGAGTCGGAGTGGTCTTCCTTCCACTTCTGGATCGCCAGGGCGCGGCACTGCGGCCAGGCCTTGCGCCAGCTGCCGGCCACGCTCCTGCGCTTGAGCACCGATTCGAGGGCGCCTTCGCCGCCGAGCTCGATGAGCATCGACTGCGACGCGACCCAGGCCTCGCCGGCGGCGGTGCCTTCCGCCACGCCTGGGCCCTCCGGCGCAGGAGTGCCCTCGAGCGCGGCCCGGAAGCCCTCCTCGTAGTTGAGCGCCCGGATCTTCGCGCCATCCACCAGGTCGGCGGCGTCGTACTTGTTGGCCATGCTGATGAACGCGTTGGCGATCGCCGCCGCGCCCGCCGCGATCATGCCGCCGGCGATCAGGACCTCGGCGCCCAGCACCTCGAGCGCCTTCTCGCCCAGCCAGACGGCGATCTTGCCCCAATCGGGGTGCAGCTCGACCGCGACCTTGACCACGATCTCGAGCTTGGCCTTCTTGCCATCGATCTCGGTCTCGGCCACCGGCAGCGCGATGGTGGCGCTGACCGAGGCCGTGGCGATCTCCGGCGCCTTGCCACGTTGCCACGACAGCAGCTCGAGGTGCACCGGGTCGAAGCTGACCTTGGCCGCGCCGAGAGACGACGACATCGTCAGGCCCGCTCCCACCTTGATGCCGTCGGTGGTCAGCTCGATGGCGCCATTCACGTCGGCGTCGAGGCCCTCCATCAGCTGGCCGACCTTGTGCTTGACCTCGACCTGGAGACCCGCCGAGTCCTTGCCCGGGTTGTTGACGCCACCCGCGCTGACCTCGGTCGCGGCGCCGCTCTCCTTGGCATCGCCGAAGCTGTAGCCAGCGTCGATGTTGACCTTGCCCTCGGCCTTGAGCGGGCCGAGCGGCACCTCGAAGGTCTTGAACTCGGCGAGCTCGACCTTGCCGGAGACGCCGGCGAAGCTGGCACCAGCCGCGGCCCCGGCCGGCGCACCGGCGCCGGGCTCGCTGCGCATCACCACTGCCCGCGCGGTGACGTGCGAAGCCGTCACGACCTGAGCGGGCTGACCTCGCACCATCGCCGCTGCGGCCTGGTCGGCCTCCACCTCGGCGTGGTCACCTGGTGTCGACACCTCCAGCTTGCCCTGCGGCGCCGCCGCGACGGCCCCCTGCTGCACCGTGTGTGCGACCTCGTGGGCGAGCAGCGCCTCGCCGTCGGGCGACGTGGGGCGGTACTGCTCGGCGCCGAAGTGGATGTCCTGACCAAGCGCGAACGCCCGCGCGCCCAGCGCATGTGCGGCCTCGGCCGAGGCCACGCCGGTGTGCACCCGGACCGCCGAGAGATCCGCGTGGAGCGACCGCGCAAAGCGCTCGCCCACCGCGGCAGGCAGCGGCGCCCCCGCGTCCGAGGCGGCCCGCTCGACCGCCTGGTCGGCGCCCGGAGCGACGCCGTTGGCGTCGCGTTGCCCATCGCCCCGCAGCATCGCGATCACGGCACGGGCGATGGCCTGGCGCGACGGCCCGAGCTCCGAGGTGAGGGTTCGCTTGCCCGGTGTGGGCCCGCGCTCCTCCGGCTCATGCTCGCCTTCGGAGAGCCGCGGTTGCGTGTCGTACTGGAAGTCCCGCATCCCTCGCCCCCCTGGACGATGGTCTGATGGCATCTCCATCGGCAGTTTGACGCACGTCAAGCCGCGCAGACCCGTCTTCGCGCCGCGGGCTCTGCGGTCGCCGCCCGCCTGAAAAGACGATGTAAGAAGCGGGCCGGCGCCCTCGACTATCGTGCCGCCATGCTCGCCGCCGCGATCGTGACGCGCCATGCCGTCGCCATGCTGGCTCCACTCCTGGCTCTGGTCGCCGGCCTCGGCTGCTCGGGCACAAACCCAAGGGTGATGGTCGATGGAGGAAATGGCACCGTCGCCGACGGCAATGGCATGGACACCGGGGTCGGCGCGGACGCCAGCGTCCCGGCGGACGCCAGCAGCCCGTCGGACGCCAACATCCAGTTGGACGCCAGCAGTCCGTCGGACGCCAGCAGCCCGGCCGACGCGAGCATCCCCCCTGACGCTGGCATGATCATCGGTCCACCCTATCCGGTGCTGGACAGCTATGCCATCAAGGGCATCACGCCCGACAGTGGCGATCCCGCCACTATCGCCGGGCACAGGACTCTCCGGGTCAAGCTGGACCTACCCTGGTATGTCTGGGAGCCGAGCCGAAGGTCCGCCCCGTGCTCGGGCGGCTACCAGGAGTACGGAGGCCTCTGCTATCGCATCGATCCGGCCACCGACAGCGCCATCAAGAACTGGACCAGCAGAGGCGTGGTCGTCTCGGCAGCCATCTGGGGCGTGCCGCCCTGGGCGCGTGTCCCGGGCTGCTCACCCTACACGGCGGACCCGTGGTTCCAGAACTTCTGCGCGCCCCAGAACGCCGACGACTACGCGCGCTTCACCGGGATGCTCGCCCGCCGCTACAACGGCGGCGCGAACGGGCGCATCGCCGACTTCATCATTCACAATGAGGTCAATCACAACATCTGGTTCGACGTGGGCTGCGGCCAGAACTCCACGGGTGGCGGCATCACCCCTTGCAACAAGAGTAGCTGGCTCCAGATCTACGCGGCCAACTTCAACGCCGCCTATGATCGCATCAAGTCGCACCAGTCACAGGCGAGGGTGCTGATTCCCTTCGATCAGAACTTCGACACCAGTCTGACCAACCTGAACACCAGCTGGCCGCTCATTGGCGCCGAGGAGTTCATCGACGGCTTCGCCCCGCTGGCGGGCGCTCGGCAGTGGACAGTGGCCTTTCATCCTTACCCGAAGGGCTGGTCTCTGCCCTACTTCGACCCCAAGGATCTGCCCCTGGTGACCTTCGGCAACGTTGGCGTCATCGTGGGCTACTTGATGGCGAAGTTCCCCACGCGGCCACATGCGTGGGAGGTCCAGCTCACCGAGCAGGGCATCAACTCGGGTGCTGGCTCGAGCGAGGCCCTCCAGGACACGGGCCTCTGCAATGCACACAGAAACGTCCTGGGAACACCCAACATCACGAGCTTCATTCTCTATCGCTACAAGGACTTTGGCGCACTCGAGAACGGTGCGGCAATGGGCCTGGTGCGCGAGGACAACACCTTCAAGCCGTCCTGGTTCCGCTGGGCGGCGATGAACAAGCCGGGCTCCTACGACTGCGGCTTCGAGGAGCTGCCCTACACGATCCTCAAGCGCGGCAACAAGGCCGGCGCTGGTCACTGGGCGTCGTCGCGACTCCTGCCCTCGGGCTTCAGCCAGGAGGGCGCCGGGTGGAAGCTCTACCGTGAGCGCCAGCCTGGCACCGTGATGCTCTTCGAGTGCGCCAGGGGCTCGCACAACCTGCTGACCCTGGACCAGACCTGTGCCGCCGATCAGCCCATGGGCCCGGTGGGCTGGATCTACACCTCGCAGGTCGCGGGTACAGTCCCGTTGCATGCCTGCATCTTTGGCGGTGGCATCGACCACATGGTCTCGACCGATCCGGCCTGCGAAGCCTACGAGACGCTGGGCTTGCTCGGCTACGCGCTGCCGAACGACTGAAGCAGATTGACGGTGTTCGGGTCTTTGGGGTGAACGAACCTGGGTTCGGGTCTTGTGCGGGTCTTGTTCGCGCCCGGCTGCCAAGAACCGGGGTTCGGGTCTTTGGGGGTTCGGGTCTTTGGGGGGTTCGGGTCCTTCTTTGGGGTCCTTCGTCACCGCTCCACAAGCGCGGCTACGCTGGGTCACGTTTCTAGTGCAGTTCGCCCTTCCACAAGGGCTATCAAGCACCTGAAATATGAGGATCGCTTGCCATTCGCTGCTTCCGCGCGCAAAATGACCCTTGAAAGCGGGTAATTTGCACGCAAACCATGAGCCGACCAAGACCCTCGGTCCCCAGACCGCTCGGCTCGTCGCGATCTTGCACGAGCGGGTGCGGACGCTGTTCACGCACGCGGACGTCGAGGAGATCACGGGCCTGTCCGCGAAGTCCGCCCGCAACCTCGTCGCCGGTCTCGTGAACCGCGGCCTGGCCACACGTCTCAAGCCCGGCCTCTTCATCCTCGTGCCGTTCGAGCTCGGTCGCGAGCGGGAGTACCTCGGCAACCCCTACGTCGTCGCACGCGAGCTCGCCGACACGCCGGAGTACTACGTGTCGCACGCGTCCGCGATGGACCTGCACCGGATGGTCACGCAGCCTCAGTTCGCGCTGTTCGTGACGTCGCCAAAGGCCATCCGCCCGCGCACAGTGCTCGGAACCGAGTTCCGCTTCGTGCGCTGCAAGCCGAAGGACATGTTCGGCATCGTCGACGTGTGGGCGACCAAGACCGAGCGCGTTCGCGTCAGCGACCTCGAGCGGACCGTCATCGACGGGCTCAAGCAGCCCGAGCACTGCGGCGGGTTCACTGAGGTCGCCAAGGGCTTCTGGATGCGCAGGGATGCGATCGCCGTGACCAAGCTCGTCGACTACGCTCTGCGCCTCGGCGTCGGTGCAGTCGTGCGCCGGCTCGGCTTCCTGCTCGAGACCTTCGAGGTCGAGGCGGCCCCGGAGTTCGAGCGGCTGCGCGCAGCGCTGACCGCGACCTACGCGCCACTCGATCCCTTGATGCCCGCCGAGGGGCCGTGGCACGCGCGATGGCGGGTTCGCGTGAACGTCGAGCCCGACGAGCTCCGCGCCCTCTTGAGGACCTGACCGATGATTCCGCAACGCAATCTGTCCCTGCTCTCGAACCGCCTCGCCCGCACCGGTGGTCGCCGCGTCGTCGAAGCGGTGCTCGAGCGCGACTACTGCCTCGCCTGGTTCCTCGTGGGCCTGTCGCGGTCGCCTCTGCGCGAGGCGCTCGTGTTCAAGGGCGGCACGGCGCTCAAGCGCTGCTACTTCGGCGATTACCGCTTCTCGGAGGACCTCGACTTCACACTCGCCGAGCCGCGCGAGCTCGATGCGATCCTCACCGGGCTCGAGGAGGTGTACGCGGAGGTCCAGCGGGCGTCGGGCATCGTCGTGCGCCTCGCCCGCGCTGATCGCAAGAGCCACCAGAATAGCCACACCTTCTACCTCTCCTACGAGGGCCCGCTGCCCGCGGCCTCGCCGAAGGAGGTCAAGGTCGACATCACGATCCGCGAGCAGCTCGTGTGTCCTGTCGAAGACCGGCCGGTGTTGCGCGGCTACGAAGAGTACGCCGACCTGCCCGAGGACGCGCCGGTGCGGGTCTACGCGCTCGAGGAGATCGCGGTCGAGAAGCTCGTCGCGCTCACCGACAGGGCCCGCAACGAACCCCGCGACCTCTACGATCTCTGGCACCTCACGAGCGAGGGGTTCATCGACTTCTCGACGCTGATTCCCGAGCTCGAGGCGAAGCTCGCCTTCCGCGGTCGCACGCGCGACGCGATGACCGCCGAGCTCGCAACGAAGGAGGCGCGCTACCGGAAGCTCTGGGCCATTCGCCTCGGACAGCAGATGGCGACGCTGCCGCCGTTCGACGACGTGTTCCGCGCTGTGCGACGCAGCCTGCGCGACGCCGGGCTTGTGGAGCGGTGAGGCGCTGACAAGGCGAGCGGATGACCACCGCTGTCACCGAGCAGTGCTTCGGCGCACAGACGTCACCCGAGGCCATCGCCTGCAGCGACAAGCCCGATCTCTGCCGCGCCCCGCGCGCGACGTGCTTCGTGGCCGTCAGCCTGGGCCGCAGGCGACTCCGAGGCGGACCCGCAGCCAGTACGTGCCCGGCGGGAACCACACGCCGGCCAGCCCCGCGCACAGCGCCTCGCGCGCGGCGCGGTAGGCCTCGATGAAGTCGCGCAGCCTCAGGAGCGCCTCGATCCGCTTCCAGCGATCGCGGGCAGCAATCCGCGGGCTCAGGGCGCGACGAGTTTCGACGGTCGACGGCGCGTCGGAGACGCTCTGGGTCAGCACGGCCTTGCGCCCGAGGAACCCACTGCCGCGTGTGCGCATGGCGAGCACGGCGGCGTCCTCCATGGCGCGAAGTTCCCTGCGCACCGCGTCTACGTAGGTGACGCGGTCGCCGAAACCGGGCGGCAGCGTGAGGCGCAGTTCGCAGACCTCGGGCGTGGGACCCGCCGGGCGGAAGAAGCCGCCCTCGGGACGGAGCACGACGCGGCTCGCGCCGTCCAGCTCCCGCGGATGGCTCCAGACACCCGGCCAGTGCTCGGCGCGCTCGACCAGACCGGCGGCCACTGGGTTCGCGAGGGTGTAGGCGACCTTGGCCACTACATCCGCGGGCTCGACCAGGCGCACGGCACTGTAGCTGCCGGGCGCCCAGAGCGACTCCCAGCGTCCCAGCGATGCATTGAGCGCCCGCGCTGTGTGCTCGTTGAGGTAGCGCATGAACTCGGGGAGCCGCGCTCGGGGGTCAGTGACGACCAGGTGATAGTGGTTGGACAGGAAACAGTAGGCATGCACCTCGACGCCATAGAGCCCAGCCGCGCGCGCGAGGCAGTAGAGCAGGATGGCGTTGGTCTGCGCCGACGGCCGCAGCAAGAACTGGCGCTGGGTGCAGCGGCGAGTGACGAGGTAAGTCGCCCCCGGGAGGACTTGGCGTGGATACGACATGCATGGCAAAAGCAGCACGCCCCGTGCCGGACGCCCGTTGGAACAGATTCCACCGCTTGCATGGCCCGGAACCCCAATGGCTGTCTGCTGTCCGGCATGCCGGACGGGCCAGACCGGACACGTCGGACGAGCACCACGTTGCCGAAGCCCGGTTCACGAACCTGGGTCGGGCCTTCCCAGGCCTTCCGGCCTTCCGGGGCAGGGGGTTCACGAACCTGGGTCGGGCCTTCCATGCCGGACAGCCGGACCGGACACGTCGGACGAACCAGCGTGCCCAAGCCCGGTGCACGAACCCGGGTCGGGTCTTTCGCGCATCGACTTCGCGACAACTATCTTGACGCTCACCGCAAACGAACCTGGGTTGGGTCTTCCCGCGAACCTGGGTCGGGTCTTCCCGCTGCGACCAGGTGATAGTGGTTGGACAGGAAGCAGTAGGC
>Ga0154020_10007631_pt1 | contig 12610 bp, 11 predicted proteins | sample Klosneuvirus_201_FD_109709 | JGI IMG/M metagenome (GOLD analysis project Ga0154020, IMG submission 109709) | Active sludge microbial communities from wastewater, Klosterneuburg, Austria - Klosneuvirus_20160825_MG | ecosystem: Engineered > WWTP > Aerobic digester > Activated sludge | place... | reverse complement strand
GGCGCGCGTCCCCCGCGCCCGCCACGACCCCAACCACCATTGCCAGCCCCGTCGCCAACTCATCCAATCCAGCCGTCAACCCCGCCGCGCGACCACTCCCAGCACCCCGCGCCGCCGCCCGCATCGCCAACCCGTGCACCCCTTCCGCCTCTCACCCCGCCTCCCTCGAGCGGGCCCACAGCCGCCGCTCCATTGAACCGCGCCGGGTTACCTCCGCTCACCGGTTCTCCCACTCCCTCGGCCCACCACGCGGCTGCTCCGGTCTCAATCCGCCCTCCCTCGCTCCACAACACCGATGTCCCACCGCGTGAGGGGCCGCACCGCAACCACCCGATCCTCCTCGACGCGCGCAAAGGCACCGGCTCTCACTCTATTGAGCAGCACGCGGCTCCCCACCCAGCACTTGTCCGTTCACCACTTTCCCGCGTACAACGCCCGCGTGATCCCCCCGTGGTCACGTGGCACGTCCACGTGATCGGGAGTACCAAAGTCCGCGATCGCTTCCGCAGCCGCCGAGAGCCTACTCCGACGCCTTCTCGGCGAGGATCGTCAGCTTGTTGTCGGCCATCTTGACGAACCCGCCCTCGACCTTGTAGGTGGTGGAGCCACCCTGGCCCTTGCTGGTGTCGGCAAAGTCCAGCCGCAGATCGCCCTTGCCGAGCTTAGCGAGCACCGGCGCATGCCCCGCAAGAAAGCCCTTGGACCCGTCCCAGAGCGGGACGACGGCCTGGGTCAACTTGCCGGAAACAAGCGACGCGGTGGGGGTGACGACGGTGCAGTCAAAGGTGTTCTTCGACACTGGCGTAGACTCCGAGGGGCAGGGCCAAGTGTACGCACGACGCCGGCTGATCGCGTAGGCTCTGCACGTGAATCGAAGGGCGGCGGCCACTCTCGCGGGGCTCCTGCTGCTGCTGGCGGCGGCGATCGCGCTGCGCCTGCTCGCCGGGCGGGACGAATCCGGACCCGTCCTGAGCCTGGAGTTCATCGATCTGCGGCTGATGCGCGTGGGGGCCGGGGTGGTCGTGGGCGTCACGCTCGGGGTCGCGGGCGTCTTCCTTCAGGCCTTGCTGCGAAACCCGCTGGCCTCGCCCGACGTGCTCGGGCTGGCGTCGGGGTCGGGGCTGGGCGTGATGGTGGTGGCATACGCGGCGTATCGCAGCGCGGGGATCATCGGCGCGGAGTCGCAACCGGGCCTGGGCATGGGTGCCGCGGCGGTGGTGGGGGCGCTGGCGGCGCTCGGAGCCGTGTGGGCCCTCGGCCAGCGGCGCGGGATGCTCGATCCGGTGACCCTGGTTCTCGTGGGCGTGGCGGTCGCGATGGCGTGCAGCGCGGCGTCGCAGCTCGTGAGGCACCTGCTGCCGGACCAGGGGTTGGCGGCCGGGCGGCTGCTGCTGGGCTCGCTGCGAGACCCCGGCGGTGCGGAACTGGCGGTGACGGGCGGCGTGGCGACAGTCGGGCTGGGTGCCGGGCTGTTCCTGGCGCGTGCGATGGACGCGGCATCGCTGGGGGAGGACGAGGCGCGGAGCGTTGGCGTGCCGCTGGCGTGGCTGCGGACGGCGCTGTTCGTGCTGTCGGGCGTGCTGACGGCGGCGTCGGTGGTGCTGGCGGGGCCGGTGGGCTTTGTGGGGCTGGTGTGCCCCCACGTGGTGCGGCTGATGGCCGGGCCCCGGCACGGGGTGCTGGTGGTGGGGACGGCGATGGCCGGGGCGACTCTGGTGGTGCTGTGCGACGCGGTGGTGAGGCTGGTAGACCTTGGGGGCGGGCAGATGCCGCTGGGTGTGGTGACGAGCCTGATCGGCGCGCCGGTGCTGGTGTGGTTGCTGAGGCGAAACTTCGGGCGCAGAGCGTGACCGAGCCCACCCAGGGCTCGCGGCGGCTCTCACCCGACTCGACACCCGCGTGCGTCGAGCGAGGCGAAAACCACGAGACTCGCACCACGGCGAAGATCAGCGGCCATAGCGGCGGACGACGCCCTTCACGATTCCCTGGACCTGGCAGTACTTGACGCGGATGGGATCGAAGCTGGGGTTGGCGGGCTGAAGGCGGATGTGGTCATCCTCGCGGAAGAAGGTCTTGAGAGTGGTGGAGCCGTCGGGGAGGAGGGCGACGACCTTGTCGCCGTTGCTGGCGACCTGGGTTCGCTCGATGAGGACAAAGTCGCCGTCGAGGATCCCCTCGTCGCGCATCGAGTCGCCCTCGACCTTGAGTGCGAAGGTGGAGGTTCCGGAGCGGGCCCCGCCGCAGAGCACATCGGCGAGATCGATCTCGTCGGAGTCGGCGACCTTTTCGATGGGGTTGCCGGCGGCGATTTTGCCGACGAGCGGGAAGCGGAGGGGCCTGGCCTCGTCGGGGACGGGGATGCCGTCAGCAATCGACAAAGAGCGAGCCTTGTTCGGTTCTCTGACGAGCGCCCCCTTCTTGATGAGGGCCTCGACGTGCTCGAAGACTGTGACCTTGCTGACGCCGATCTCGTCGGCGAGTTCCTGCATGGTCGGGGAGTACCCCCGGCGGACGCGCCAGTCGCGGATCAGTTGCAGAATCTTGAGTTGCTTGGGAGTGAGATTCATCGCTCACGCTCCTTTCGCTGGAGAGGATTCCCGCTGGGCCGCACTGTGCGGCTGCGGGAAGGGTGACGGTGATCCCGGCGCCCGCGGCGTCGGGAGGGAGTTCCGTGGTGAGGTCGCCCTGTGGCGAGGGAAAGAGGACGCCGAGCTTCGCGAGGCCGCCCCGGGGTGCTCTGAGCGAACCCAACGGGCCGAGCGTGGCCGGGCGTAACGTGGCGAGGATCGCGCGGAAGAACTGGCCGCACGCGCGAATCGCGCACAGGTCTGGGCGGCCAGCGTGGCCAGACTGTTCCGCCGCGTGGGTGAAGGCAGGGATGTGAATCGTGCGAACATAGTCTCCGCCGGGACCGAGGCTGACGAGCGCTGACGTCGAGAGTGCCGAGCAGGTCATGGCAGGATTCCTCAGGACGAGCACGATCAGACTCCGATCGTGCGTCGCCTCACCTGGATTCCGCCGGCGACTCCGCGCCGTCCAACTTCCGAACGAGTATCGAGCGAACGCGGCCAACCCGATCAGTATTCGCTCATACTGTTTGGTAGACGATAGCATATCAGGAACCGCACGTCAAGGGCCAGTGGAGCGGTTTGATAGAATTATGATCGGGTCGGCTAGGTCCGACAAAACCGCGATCCGGAACGTCTGACACGGCCCTGGATCTCCAGGAGCGTGAGGTCCGAGCGGATTTCTCCGGCGGCAAAGCCCGTTCTGGCAGAGAGTTGTTCGATGGTCGCGACTTCGTCGAGTGCGGCGAGGATTGCGAGTTGTCTCGGCGAGGCGGCGAGTCTGGCGGGTGGAGTCGGAGCGGGCTGAGCGAAGAGGGTCTGGGTGGGTTGGCGAGGCGTGAATCGCTCGGCGTGGGTGCCCGCGGTCAGGTGGTGGGCGGGTGATTCGATGGCCGCGATGACGTCGGCGGGGTCGAGCGCCATGGCCGCGGCGCCGGAGCGGAGGAGGTCCAGCGTGCCGCGGGAGGCGGGGGAGTCGACGCGTCCCGGGACGGCGAGAACCTCGCGGCCATGTTCCTCGGTGGCGACCTGGGCGGTGATGAGCGCCCCGGACTTGAGGCCGGCCTCGACGACGAGTACACCGAGGCTGAGTCCGGAGATGATGCGGTTTCTGACGGGGAAGTTCTCGGGTGCGGGAGCGGTTGTGAGCGGGAGTTCGGAGACGAGGGCTCCGGAAGTGAGGATGCGCTCGAAGAGTTCGCGGTTGTCGGGGGGGTAGACGGAGGCCAAGCCGCAGCCCAGGACGGCGATGGTTCGACCGCCGCTGTTGAGGGCGCCGGTGTGGGCAGCGGAATCGATGCCGCGGGCCCCGCCGGAGACGATGGTGACGCCCGCGGAGGCGAGGGAGCCGGCGAATCGGCGGGCCTGCTCCAAGCCGTAGTGGGTGCAATCGCGGGAGCCGACGATGGCGGCGGTGAAGCGGTCGAGCCCGGCGTGGTGAATGGCTCCCTTGACGTAGATGAGCGGTGGGGGGCTGGGCACCTGTGCGAGGAGGGGCGGGTAACGGGAGTCACCGAGCGCGATGATCTGGACGCCGAGGCGGTGGGCAAGTTCGAGTTCTGCCTGAGCGGGTTCGGCGGAGGCGGCCATGGAGAGGGCGATGGAAGCGGCTTTGCTGGGGCCGATGCCTTCGATAGTTTGGAGCTGCGATGGAGAGAGGGCGAGGGCGGCCTCGGGGGAGCCGGTGCGGAGGAGGATGCGAGAGATGAGGACGGGGCCCAGGCCCTGGGTGAAGGTGAGCCTGAGCAGGTGGAAGAGGTGGCCGGTGTCGACGGTCGCCCCGAGGTTGTCGCCGGGTTGGGTCATGGAGAGATTGCGGCGGCCTCGCCGACGAGTGCGTACGCGGTGTCGTCATCTGACTTTGCGTCGAAGGGGACAAGGCGGAGGTAGACGCTGATGGCATGGGAGGTGCGGACGCCGGTGAAGACCCGGTGCTCTGTGAGGCGTTGGGCGTGCATGAGTGTGGGGTTGGGCTGGCGCACGGTGATGAAGACATTGGTGCGATGGGCAGCGGCCATGGTGCGTGTGAGCGTGGGCTGAAAGCCGGGAGTTGGCGCGGAGAGAACGACGACGTGGTGGCCCAGACCGGGCTCGACGGCGGTGGTGAGACCTGGGGGAGCAGGGGCGCCGGTCTCTGGTGCAGGCGCGACAGCCGTGCAGCCGATGGTTAGAAAGGGGAGGACGCACGCGAAGAGGCTCCAGAGGGCCCCGGCAAGGCGTCGGGCGGAGAGGCGGTCTGGCGCGGGCGTGTGTGGCATGGAAGCGGTTCCGGTGGGTGCTCGCGGGGCGGCCCGCGGGTTGATGTTCGGGATAGGGTAGCGGAGGGTCGCTGATGATGCGGTGCCTGTCAAGCGTGGTGGTGGCGGCGGCGGTGCTGCTGGCCGGTTGTGAGTCGGTCTCGAGGGTGGTGCTGCCCGAAAAGCGGCCCCGGGGCGAGGCGATCGGACCGAAGGCGACATTCACGAGCGAGCCGGACATCCGGGTGCGGGTGGCGGCGGGGGTGTCGTCGCGTGAGGTGAGCGGGCCGGAGATGGTCGTGGTGCGTCCGGCGACCACGGACCCGGGGTTGAAGGCGCAGCAGGCCAAGTCGCCGGTGACGGTGACAAGCGGGCCGGGCGGGGTGAAGGTGGTGGACGGCGGAGGCAAGGTCATCGAGTTCCCGTTCTCGACGGACGTGGAGATTCTGCCCTTGGGGGTCGGCTCGCAGGGCGGGATGGCGGGCGGGTCGCAGTCGCTGAAGGTCGGGGCGGTGCGGTATCCGGGGTTCGTGGTGATCCGGCCCCAGTGGAACGGGAACCCGAGCGTGTTTGAGGTGGTGATCTCGATGCCTGTGGAGTCGTATCTGCCGGGCGTCCTGACGCACGAACTGTTCAAGGACTGGCCCAGGCAGGTCTTTGAGTGCCAGGCGGTGGCGGCGCGGACGTATGCGTTGCACGAGCGGGCGAGGTCTCGGGCGGAGGGGCGGGGCTATGACGTGGAGGACAGCACGCAGGACCAGGTGTACGGCGGGGCGACGTCGGCGACGCTGCCCAACGAGGCGGCGCGCGCCACGCGGGGGCAGGTTCTGGCGTATGAGGGGCGGCTGATTCGCGCGTACTACTCGAGCGCGTGCGGCGGGCGGCCGAACTCTGCCAAGATGGTGTGGCCAACGGGGAAGGGGTACGAGTTCAACCTGTTGGAGCCCGTGCAGGGGAAGAAGCGGCAGCACTATTGCCAGGGGTCACGGTTCTACAGGTGGGAGGTGACTCGGAGCGACGACGACGTGAGCCGTCGGCTGCGGGCCTGGGGGAAGGCGTTCAAGCACGAGGTAGAGAACCTTACGAGGCTGCGGTCGGTGGAGGTCGAGGAACAGAACGACGCGGAGCGGCCGGTGCGGTATCGGGTGATGGACGACCGGGGGGGGAGCTACGTGCTGACGGGTGAGGAGTTGCGGAACGGGCTGAACCAGGGCGTGGCTGGGCTGGCGGGGATCACGGAGAAGACGCGTGTGAACAGCGGCGACCTGGAGGTGGAGGTGTGGGCGGACACGGTGCGGATTCGCGGGCGCGGCTGGGGCCATGGGGTGGGGATGTGCCAGTGGTGCGCGAAGGGGATGGCGGACTCCGGGCTTGACTGGCGAACGATGATCTCGCAGTTCTATCCGAGCGCGGAGGTGGTACGGGCGTATGACACGGGGCGCTGAGGAGCACCGCTCTATGGAGCAGTGCCACCAGGGCAGCCGTGAGAGGCGGCCTAGGCTGCCCCTGAGGCGTGCGGGCCCGGAGCGAGGGCGGAGCGGCCTTGGGAGTGGTGCGTGTGATCCGTGCGGGCGTGATCGGATTTGGGTTCATGGGGCAGACGCACGTTCGGGCGTATCTGGGCGCGGCCCGCGCCGGGGAGCCGGTGGTGCTGAAGGCGGTGGCGGACCTGTCTGGCGCGCCCGCGACAGGAATGGCGGCGACCAAGGGGAACATCGACACCGGAGCGCCCGAGCGGCTGTTTGACCCTGCGGAAGTCCGGGCGTTCGGATCGGCGCGGGATCTGCTGTGCAGCGGGCTGTGCGACGTTGTGAGCGTGTGCACGCCGACGGACACGCACCTGGAGGTGGGGCTGCTGGCGCTGGCGCGGGGGCACCACGTGCTGATGGAGAAGCCGGTGGCGGTGCGGGCGGAAGAGGTGAGGAGTCTGCGCGAGGCGGAGGCTGCGAGCGGGCGTCGCGTGATGCCGGGGATGTGCATGCGGTTCTGGCCCGGGTGGACGTGGCTGCGGGAGACGATGCGCGCCGGGACGCACGGAGCGCTGAAGTCGCTGAGGCTGGTGAGGCTGGGCAGCCGCCCGGACTGGTCGGCCTTTTATGCGGATGACGAGCGGTGCGGCGGGGCGATCATCGATCTGCACCTGCACGACGTGGACTACGTGCAGCACCTGCTGGGCGTGCCCGCGAGGGTGTTCAGCGTGGGAACCGGTGGGCACGTGCAGACGTCGTTCATGTTTGGCGGGACGGGACCGGAGCGGCGGCTGGTGACGGCGGAGGGCGGCTGGCTGGACTCGGCGGGGCGAGGCTTTCGGATGAGGTTTGTGGCGGAGTTCGAGCGGGCGACCGCGGAGTTTGACCTGGCGAGAGCGAAACCTCTGACGCTGACGCGCGAAGACCGTACCGAGGACGTGGAAATCGCGGCGGGAACGGGGTACGAGGGCGAGGTGCGGGAGTTTGTGCGTTGGGCGGCGGCGGGGGGGAGGTCGGAGCCTCCGGTGACGCTGCGGGACGCGGAGGCGGCGTTGGCTGTGATCGAGGCGGAGAAGCGGAGTTTGGCGACGGGCGAGGTGTGCGGCGTGCAGGCGTGAGCCGTTGCGGGGTGAAGAAAGGGTCTGTAGACTCCGGTATCGAGGCTGCGATTTGTGATGCTGCGGGCGGGGGAGGCAGGAGCGGGTATGCGAGGGCTTGCGAGTATCTGCGGCGTGTTGCTCATGGCGGGACTGGCTGGGGTGACGGGTGCTGAGCCTCCGGCGGCGGGGCTCGTGCGGTTCGAGCAGCCAATCCCGACGGCGGCGACGAAGATCGTGATGATGCCGATTCCGGCGTCGGCGGACGGGAAGGTCCGCGCGTTCTGGATGAGCGAGACCGAGGTGCCCTGGGAAGTGTTCGACGTGTTCGCGTATCGCCTGGATGAGGAGCAGGGGTCGGCCAAGGCGGACGGGATCTCGAGGCCGAGCAAGCCCTATCTGCCGCCGGACCGCGGGTTCGGTCATGAGGGGTATGCGGCGATCTGCATGACGAGGCAGAACGCGGAAGAGTTCTGCCGATGGCTGTCGTGGAAGAGCGGGCGGGTGTTTCGGCTGCCGACGAGCGAGGAGTGGGAGCACGCGTGCCTTGCGGGGGCGAAGACGAAGTACCCGTTCGGGGATGACGTGGCGGATTTGGGTGAGCACGCGTGGTTCGCGGAGAACTCGGACGCGACGCCCCACCCGGTGAAGTCGAAGAAGCCCAACAGGTGGGGGCTGTACGACATGCTGGGGAACGTGCAGGAGTGGGTGACATCGTCGGATGCGAAGCCTGTGACGATGGGCGGGAGTTTTCGGGATGAGGCGGCGAAGGTGACGCCGGGGGGGCGGACGGCGCAGGAGGCCTCGTGGAACGCGAGCGATCCGCAGATTCCCAAGAGCAAGTGGTGGCTGTCGGACGGGTCGTTTGTGGGGTTTCGGGTTGTGTGCGAGCAGGACCCCGCTGCGCCGGTGTCGACTCCGGGGACGCCGGAGAAGAAGCCGGAGGTGCCCAAGCGGGACGAGAAGAGCGGGGGCGGGCAGGACGCGGGCCCGAAGGGGAAGTGAACGGGGCGGCGTCGTTTCTTGGCGCAGAGAAAGAACCAACATGAGCAACCAGACGAGTTCGTGGACACGGCGCGACTTTGTGAAGGCGGTGGGGGCGGGCGTGGTGGTGCCTCTGGCGGCGTACGACGCGTCGGCGCGCACCGTGCCGGGGACCAACCCCGTGCGGGCGTGGGGCCCTGCGGTCGATGATCGGCGGCTGAAGATCGGGGTGATCGGGTGCGGCGGCCGCGGCACCGGGTCTGCAATCCAGGCGCTGCGAGCGGACAGCAACACCGTGCTGTGGGCGATGGGTGACGTGCTGCCGGACCGGCTGGCGGGGAGCCTTCGGGGCATCACGGAAGAGATGGGGGCGGATGCGGCGAGCCGCGTGGAGGTGCCCGAGGGGCGACGGTTTCTGGGGTTTGACGCGTACCAGAAGGTCATCGACAGCGGCGTGGACGTGGTGCTGCTCACGACGTATCCGGCATTCAGGCCGCTGCACCTGAGGGCGGCGATCGAGGCCGGCAAGCACTGCTTCGCGGAGAAGCCGGTGGCGGTGGATGCGCCGGGCGTGCGGAGCGTGCTGGAGAGCGCGGCGCTGGCGAAGAAGAAGAACCTGGGGCTGGTCGTGGGCTTCTGCTGGCGGTACAACGACGGGATGCGTGGGGTGTACGAGCAGGTGAATGGCGGGGCGGTGGGAGAGATCACCAGCGTCTACACGAACTACTTGACGGGAACATTGGCCAAGAGGCCGAGGCAGCCCGAGTGGTCGGACCTTGAGTTTCAACTTCGGAACTGGTGGCACTTCACGTGGGTCTCGGGCGATCACATCGTGGAGCAGGCGGTGCACTCGATCGACCGGCTGATGTGGGCCACGGGGGACCGCCTGCCGCTGCGGGTGGTGTGCCTGGGCGGGCGTGCGGCGCGGAGCGGGCCGGAGCACGGGCACGTGTTTGACCACTTCTCGGCGGTGTATGAGTACGAGGGCGGGATGCGGACGTTTCACTCGTGCCGCCAGATCGACGGGTGCCCTTCGGACAACACGGACTACATCTACGGGACGCGGGGCTCTGCGGTTGTGAACGGCTGGGTACCGACGTATTCCGTGCGGGATGTGGCGGGGAAGGAAGTGTGGAAGTACACCGGGCGGACGGATCGGGACATGTATCAGACGGAGCACGACGAGTTCTTCGCGTCGATCCGGGCGGGCACGCCGATCAACGACGGGGAGCGTGGCGCATACAGCACGATGATGGCGGTGATGGCGCGAATGGCGGCGTACACAGGGCAGACGATCTCATGGGAGCGGGCGATGAACTCCAAGGAGGACCTGATGCCCGTGCCGCTGGAGTTTGGGGACATGGCGGTGCCCCCGGTGCCGGTGCCTGGGGTGACCAAGTTTGTGTGAGTCTGCACGCGGGGGCAGACCCCGCGGCGAGGAGAGGTCCGATGCTCCGACGTGCGTGGGCGGTGCTGGCGGCGGTGGTGCTGGGAGGTTGCGCCGGGCCGGGCGGCGGGGGCGCAGCGCCCGAGGCGCGGGTGGAGACGCCCGAGGAGCACGCGGCGCGCATGGCGTGGTGGCGGGAGGCGCGGTTCGGGATGTTCATCCACTGGGGGCTGTACGCGATCCCCGCGGGGCAGTGGGACGGGAAGAAGGTCGGGGGCACGGGTGAGTGGATCCAGACCAACGCGCCGATCCAGGTGGCGGACTATGAGCCGTTGAGGGAACGCTTCAACCCGGTGCTCTTTGACGCGGACGCGTGGGTGCTTGCGGCGAAGCGGGCGGGGATGAAGTACGTCGTGATCACGACGAAGCACCACGACGGGTTCGCGCTGTTTGATTCGAAGGTGAGCGAGTGGGACGTGGCGGCGTCGCCCTTCAAGCGGGACATCATGAAGGAGATCGCGGACGCCTGCCGACGGCACGGGATGCGGATCGGCTGGTACCACTCGATCATGGACTGGCACCACCCGGACTATCTGCCCCGGCGGAAGTGGGAGGTGCGTCCGGCGGAGGGCGCGGACTTCGAGCGGTTCTGCGAGTATCTGAAGGCGCAGGTGAGCGAGATCATGACGGCGTATGGGCCGATCGACGTGCTGTGGTTCGACGGGGAGTGGGAGGGGACGTGGACTCACGAGCGGGGTGTGGAGCTGGCGAGGCACTGCCGGAACCTGAACCCGCGTGTGATCATCAACAACCGGGTGGACAAAGGCCGGAACGACATGGCGGGGCTGGACAAGCCCGGCGAGTGGGCGGGGGACTTTGGCACGCCCGAGCAGGAGGTGCCGGCGCGGGGGCTCCAGGGGATGGACTGGGAGTCGTGCATGACGATGAACGACACCTGGGGATATCGATCGGATGATCACAACTGGAAGAGCCCCGCGACGCTGATCCGCACGCTGTGCGAGACGGCGAGCAAGGGGGGCAACTTTCTCCTCAACGTGGGGCCGACCGCGGACGGGCTGATCCCGGAGGCAAGCCTGGAGCGCCTCGCGGAGATGGGCCGGTGGATGGATGTCAACGGCGAGGCGATCTATGGCACGCGGGCGGGGCCGTTCGGGAAGCTGCCCTGGGGGCGCTGCACACAGAAGGACGACGACCTGTACCTGCTGGTCTTTGACTGGCCCGCGGACGGCAGGCTGGTGGTGCCGGGGCTGCTCAACGACGTGAAGAGCGTGCAGATTCTGGGAGACCGGACCAAAAGGCTGTGGCCCGCCCAGCGGGAGGGCGAGGATGTCGCAGTCACGGTGCCCGCGCAGTCCGTGCATGCGGCGGCGACGGTCGTGAAACTGACCACAGTGGGCAAACCCGCGGTGGTGAGTCACGAGCCGCCTGCTCCGAAGAGCGGAATCAAGGGCGGCGTGGTGGAGCTCATCTCGGCGGACGCGGTGGTGGACGGGCCGAACCTGCGGTATGAAGAGAAGCGCGACGCGCTGGGGTTCTGGACGGACGCGAAGGCGAGCGCGTCCTGGGAGATCGTGGGCGTGCCCGCGGGCGAGTACGACGTGATGGCCGAGGTGGCGTGCAAGGACAGCAGCGCGGGCTCGGAAGCGGTGTTCACAATCGGGAGCGCGGAACTGCGGCTGATCGTGCCGGCGACGGGAGACTGGGGTGACTTCCGCGAGATGCCGGTGGGCACAGTGACCGTGCCGGCGGGGACGCTGAAGGTGCGGGTCGGCGCCGGCGGGAGTTTCAAGGAAGCCCTGATGAACCTGAGGCGGGTGCGGCTCACGCCTTCAAAGTGAGCGGGCCGCGCGGGGCGGCTCGGTGGCGGGCCCGGGCGTGCTGCGCGGGTGCTTCGGGGCGAGCTGGGCGTAGTCCTCGGCGGTCATGGCCCAGTGCTGGTGGTCGCGCCACTCGCCGTTGATGCGGAGGTAGCGGCGGGCGAGGCCCTCGAAGCGGAACCCGAGTTTCTGCACCACGCGCAGCGAAGGGGCGTTGCCCGGGTTGATGTTCGCCTCGACGCGGTGGAGCCCCATGGGGCCGAAGGCCTCCGCGAGCCCCATGGCGAGGGCTTGCGTGGCGTAGCCCTTGCCGGCGAAGGGCTGGCCGATCCAGTATCCGGCGATGGAGTTGAGGAACGGGCCCCGGTAGATGTGGCCCAGGGTGAGTTGGCCCACGATCTCGCCCGTGTGGTTGAGGCAGACGAGGAAGCGGCGGAAGTGCTGCGAGTCCGCGGTGCTGAGGACGCGGTCGAAGATGACTTCCGGCTCGGGGGGCTCGGCTTCGCCGGGCGGGGTTGGCTCCCAGGGCGTGAGCCAGGTCTCGCTGAGGTCGCGGAGTTTGACGTACTCCGCCTTGTCGGCGGCGGTGGGCGGGCGGAGAAAGACGCTGGGCCCGACGCGGACTGCGTGCTTGTGGCCCCCGGGGCTGACGCTCATGGGGAGGATGGTACGGGAGCCCGGAGCGGGGGCGGGGCTGCGGAAACGTTGAAGCAATGCTGCTGAGCGATGCCACCGGCCCGCCCCCGGCGCGCGCATTTCGGGCCAAACCCACCACTTTGGTGGCAGGGTCGGCATTCCTGTGGCATAGTCGGGGCATGACGCCGTGTCGCCGGATCGTCTCTACGCTCACGCTCTTCTGCCTGGTTCTCGGGCTGGGGGTCGCTCCCGCCACGGCCAGTGCCCAGCCGGACCCCAGCGGCATCGAGTTTGTGAGGGTCGGCTCGCCCGGCAACCGTGCGACGCTGCCGTCGGAGACCCCGCTGGACCCCGACCGCCCGCGCGGGGCGGTCTCGTACGAGTTTCGGATCGCG
>Ga0154020_10007630_pt1 | contig 12611 bp, 10 predicted proteins | sample Klosneuvirus_201_FD_109709 | JGI IMG/M metagenome (GOLD analysis project Ga0154020, IMG submission 109709) | Active sludge microbial communities from wastewater, Klosterneuburg, Austria - Klosneuvirus_20160825_MG | ecosystem: Engineered > WWTP > Aerobic digester > Activated sludge | place... | reverse complement strand
GTGCAAATCTTTGTTGTTCCAATGTCAAGACCAACTACGATATCTTCATTTTTTTCCATATCACTTTTTTGTGCAAACAACCTGACCTTCGTATTTCAGATTGATAGTTTTGTATTTGTTCCAACCTGTTTTGTTCAATCCTTCATGGTAAAACAAAAACAGTTTATTCAATTTCTTTTCGAGCCCTTCACTACTTCCTAAAATGATGTTCTGACTTCCTACTCTCGGTATCAATTCAATGTCACCATTCACATTTATATAAAGCTGCTCAATCTGTGCACTCCAGAATTCATGTCGGTAGATGTAATCAGCTACATGAAATATTTCATCGATCCTTGAAAGTTTAATTGCAGTATCTCTCTTTTCCCCGTCGTATACTGTAACTCTTCTTTCAGATTCCGTATCGAAAATAAAACCATTTGCAACCGTTACTCTCGCTGTGTAAGTACTTGACAAAGGCATGAAAACACCTTGATCATCAATGTAGAAACTCTCGTCCTTCTGGTTCACAATTCGCACGATGGGCGTGCGCTGCTTTACTTCAATATTGATCTTTCCATCAATGGTTGAAAATACTTCAGCATCAGCGATGAAAGGGTTTGTGTTGATGATTTTTTCCAACAAACTAATGTTAATAGAACTTAAAGGTTTTCCCTTCAAATTACCGAACTTATTATTCACCAATTCCATGATCTCTTGCTCTTCAACGAAGTTATGCCCCATGGTATCCTTGATCACAACCTGAACTGCCGTACACGGCATACTTTTCTGACCATGCTCTGCAAAACCCAAGGTCACCAAAAAGGCAACGACAACGATTGCATACGCTGAAATGAGCATTATTCTCTTACGTTTCGGATTCTCATTCATGACTTCACTGCTTTTTGTAGTTGTTGTTTGATTGGTTGCACCAACTGATCAATATCACCGGCTCCCAGGGTCAGCACGACATCTGATGGATGAGCTTCCAGCACCTCGAGAGCAATTTCCTTTGAACATTGGTACTTCTCACATGTCACTTCATTGAATATGATCTCAGATGTAATGCCGGGAATTGGTAATTCTCTTGCCGGATATATATCTAATAGAATCAGACAATCCAGCATTGACAGGCTTTTTGCAAACCCTTCTGCAAAATCGCGGGTGCGTGAATAAAGATGGGGTTGAAAAATTCCTGTGACTCTTTTTCCCGGATATAACTCCTTGACAGAAGAGATACAAGCCCGAAGTTCTTCCGGATGATGCGCATAATCGTCAATGAAAACACAATCTGAGGTACGTAATTGATAATCAAAACGGCGCTTAACTCCATTATATGTTGCCAATGCACTTTTTATAATATCATTTGCTATACCGACATGCTTTGCAACGGCTATAGCAGCAACAGCATTCTCTACATTATGTAAGCCCGGCATTTCACTAGTCAAGTCACTTATCAAAGTTTCTGCACTCTTCCAGTCAAAATGATAACGATGATCGGCAATTCGAATATTATCTCCATTGAAATCTGCATCGCCATGGATTGAATATGTATTCTTCTCAACTTCCAGATCCGAAAGTTGAAGTCCGGACTTATATATCAAGCGACCGCCTTGTTTCACTTGTTGCGCATAGAGACGATACGACTCAACCATATAGCTGTGATCTCCATAAATGTCCAGATGATCGGCATCCATTGACGTAATAACTGCCAGATCCGGATACAATGCCAGAAATGAACGATCATACTCATCTGCCTCTACAACTGTATATTTTTTACCGACTGAATTTCCCAAAAGCAAATTCGTTCCGTAATTTTTTGTGATCCCACCTAAAAATGCAGTGCAATTCATTCCTGCACTCTTTAATATATGCGCAACCATGGAAGATGTCGTGGTTTTACCATGAGTACCTGCAATTCCAATGGTGTAACTGCTTTTGGTGATCATTCCCAACACTTCGGAACGTTTCTTCAATTCATAGTGCTTGTCTATGAAGAAATTCAATTCTGAATGGTCTTTTGGAATTGCCGGAGTATAGACCACTAAAACACTGTCTTTACTCTTTACATCAGAATAGACCGAATCAGCTTTTCCCAGATTATCTTCGAAGTGAACAGAAATGCCTTCGCTTTGCAATTCATCAGTTAAAGGAGTCGGTGTTTTATCGTAACCACTCACTTCTTTCCCAATCGATTTGAAATATCGAGCAATGGCCGACATACCGATGCCTCCGATGCCTACAAAATAGATATGTGATTTATTGTCGAACAATTTATTTACCTGAAATACCATAAACTTCTTCAGCAATAACTTCTGCTGAATTAGTTAAAGCAAGTTTTGAAATATTTTCTGTTAATGTATTTTGTTTCACTTGATCATTGATCAATGCAATTGCTTCTGCGATCAATTTGGATGTTGCATCTGCATCTGTCACAAGAATTGCTGCATTCTTTTTCACCAATGACATTGCATTCTTCGTCTGATGATCTTCTGCGACATTCGGAGAGGGCACCAATATAGAAGGCTTTGCAACTAATGCCAGCTCTGATACTGAACTTGCACCGGCTCTTGAGATAACTACATCTGCCGCTGCAAATGCATAATCCATTCTTTGAATGAAATCAAATGCTGAAATTCCGTTTGAAGAATAGTCAGTTGTCAACGCTTGTGCTTTTGGAAAAAATGCCTTTCCTGTCTGCCAGATTAGTTGTATATTATTATCTGCTAACTGCTGAAGTCCTGCTGCAATGCTATTATTCAAAGTTCTTGCACCTAAGCTTCCTCCAATGAGCAGAATGATTTTCTTTTGTCCCGACAATTTGAAGAAGCTCAATGCTTCATCTCTCTTACCTTTTATATCGACCATATTTTCCCGAACCGGATTTCCCGTGATCTTAATTTTTTCTTTTGGAAAATATGCTTCCATTCCATCGTATGCTACACAAATACGTTTAACTCTTTTGGCAAGTAATTTATTTGTAATTCCTGCAAAAGAATTTTGTTCCTGAATAAGTGCAGGGATATTCATACCAGTTGCTGCAAATAACAACGGGCCGGAAGCATAACCTCCAACACCCACTGCAACATCCGGTTTAAAATCCTTTACGATCATCCTTGCTTTCAATATGCTTTTTATCACTTTGATCGGCAACAACAAATTTTGAAAAGACAATTTTCGTTGAATACCACTAATATTTAATCCTACTATTTTATATCCGGCAGCAGGAACTTTTTCCATTTCCATTCTACCATTGGCGCCAACAAATAATATTTCTGTTGACGCATTCATTTTCTTTAATGCATTTGCAATGGCTACTGCAGGAAAGATATGTCCACCTGTTCCACCACCGCTTATAATAACACGTAAACTAGGCCGCTGCAAGTTCTGCTCCTCCTTCTTTCTTTTCTTTTTCGACCTGACGACTTACGCTTAATACAATTCCTAATGCAATACTTGTAAACCAGATTGATGTTCCACCCATACTCAGGAATGGCAACGGTTGTCCGGTAACAGGAAATAAATTCACAGCAACAGCCATATTGATCAATGCCTGAAAGACCAACATGAATGTGCACCCGGCGGCCAGCAATGTTCCGAAAGCCATGGGACTATGATGAATGAATCGGATGACTCTGAAGAACAGCAGCAGATACAAGAAGATCAGAAATGCTGCTCCAATAAAACCATACTCTTCAATTATGATCGCAAAAATGAAATCCGAATATGGATGTGGAAGAAAATTCCGCTGAATACTATTTCCCGGAAACCTGCCTATCAATCCTCCGCGAGCTATTGCGATCTTTGCCTGATCTGACTGATAATTGTCTTCAACACCATCACCTGAGAAGCGTTCTATGCGCGCTTTCCACGTTTCAATTCTACCACTATGACCTAAGGCAAGTGAAATGACAACAAACAACGTAAATGCAATTGCTCCGATGCCAATCATTGCCCCAATGTATTTCATGCTGATACGGCCAATGAACATCAGATAAACTGCAGATGTAAAAACAACAGCTGCTGTTGAAAAATTTGCGGGGAGAATCAAACCACAGACAATAAACACGGGAATGATCACAGGAATAAAAGCTGACTTGAAACTTTTGATCTCGTCTTGTCGCTTTGACAACATCCGTGCGACAAACATGATCAATGCCAATTTCGCAAAATCCGATGTCTGAAATGTAATGTTAGTACCCGGCAATGTTAACCAACGACTGGCTTCATTAAGATTTGTGCCCGTTAACAAGGTTATTGCTAATAAAGGAACTGTTATGAATAAAGCGATGATAGAGATCTTAGAATAATATGTATAACGGACAAGATGTGCCGCATACATCAATCCTATACCGAATGCTAAAATGAACAAATGCTTGAACAAATAGTATTCTGTATTCCCACTCTGATATTTATACGCAAGTGTTCCCGTACTGCTGTAAACAGCGAGTAATGAGAAGATCGACAGTATGAATACGATCATCCATATTGTACGGTCGCCTTTGAAATATTTATCAAGCCAGGTTGCTTGCATCTTGTTGGTTATTTGGGAGGTGTTTGTTAATTTGTTTTTCGTTTAACGTTTTTCGAAAAACGAAAAACGAAAAACGTTAAAGAGACTTAACCGCTTTTTTGAACTGACGTCCGCGATCTTCGTAGTTCTCAAAAAGATCGAAGCTTGCACATGCCGGAGAAAGTAATACTACATCACCTTTTTTTCCTAAGCGATAACTTTCTTTGACAGCTGCATCAGCAGTTTCTGTTTCAACGATCTCTTCCACCATTCCTGCGAATGCTTTGATGATCTTTTTATTGTCTTTACCCAGACAAATGATTGCCTTTACTTTTTCCTTAACAAGCTCTTCCAGCATTTCATAATCATTGCCTTTATCGACTCCGCCTAAAATAAGGATCACCGGCTTATTAAAGCTTTCCAATGCAAACCAAGTCGAATTGATATTTGTCGCTTTTGAATCGTTAACGAATTCAATTCCGTGGACTGTACTTACAAATTCAAGGCGATGCTCGACATTACGGAAATCTGAAAGACTTTCGCGAATTACTTCCTTACGGATGTCGACCAGGCGCGAGGTAATTCCTGCAGCCATTGAATTGTAAAGATTGTGTTTGCCTTGTAGGGCTAGTTCATGTATCAGCATGGTAAATTGGTTGTTGTTTGTGTTTATTATGAGTTGTTGATCTTCGAGGTAAGCGCCTTCTTCAATTTTAGTTTTAATTGAGAAAGGATATTTTTTTGATTTCACTTCAACAGAAGGGAGATATTCTGTCGTTAATGCATCGTCAGCGCAATAAATAAATGCATCTTCCGCAGTCTGATTCTGCGTTATTCTGAATTTAGCCATGACATAATTTTTCAATTCGTAATTATATCTGTCTAAATGATCAGGAGTAATATTTGTAAGAATGGCTATGTCACATTTGAAATTGTACATGTCATCCAATTGAAAACTACTTAACTCTAAAACATAGTAGTCGAAATCTTGCTCAGCTACCTGCATTGCGAAACTCTTTCCGATATTCCCGGCCAAGCCAACTTTCAATCCTGCTTTTTGCAGAATATGATAAATGAGCATCGTCGTTGTTGTCTTACCATTAGTACCGGTAATACCGATCATCTTTGCTTTTGAATAACGACCTGCAAATTCAATTTCACTGACAACAGGAATTCCTGCCATTCGGATCTTTTTCAGGATATCTACCTTTTCAGGAATGCCCGGACTTTTTACAATTTCTGCGGCAGACATGATCTCTTCTTCGTCATGATTTCCTTCTTCGAAACGAATCTTATATTTTTCAAGCGCTGCACGATATTCAGGCTTAATACTTCCTTTGTCAGAAACAAAAACATCGAACCCTTGCTTTTGTGCAAGCACTGCTGTACCAACACCACTTTCGCCGGCGCCTAATACAACTAGTTTCTTATTTCTTGTTTGTGTGTTCAATTGATCAACGAAGTTTTAATGTTACTACTGTCAACACTGCTAGTGTTATTCCTATGATCCAGAATCTTGATACGATCTTCGATTCGTGGTAACCCAATTTCTGATAATGATGATGCAATGGCGACATCTTGAAGATTCGTCGGCCTTCACCGTATTTCTTCTTTGTGTATTTAAAGTATCCTACCTGTAATACAACTGATACATTCTCTATTAAAAACACTCCGCATAAAATCGGGATCAGTAATTCTTTTCTGATTGCTATTGCATAGGTTGCAATGATTCCACCAAGTGCAAGACTACCTGTATCGCCCATGAAAACCTGAGCCGGATACGCATTGTACCATAGGAACCCAACACATGCTCCAACGAATGCGGCAATGAAGACCACCAATTCACCGGCATGAGGGATGTACATTATGTTCAAATAGTTTGCAAAGACTGTGTTACCCGATACGTATGCTAAAATCCCTAGCGTTGCTCCTATGATCGCACTTGTCCCTGTTGCCAGTCCATCAATACCATCGGTGATATTTGCGCCATTTGAAACAGCAGTAATAATCAGGATGACGATGGGGATAAAGATCAACCAAGTATATTTTTGATAATTTCCACCCATCCAACTGATCAGAAATGAATAATCAAGTTCATGATTCTTGATAAATGGAATGGTTGTCTTCGTTGATTTGACCGCTTTTGGAGAATACAATGCGTTTTCAGACTGACGCATATCTTCAATTACATTTTCATTGCTGCGTTCAACTACAATTGAATCTTTAACCAACTTTTCTTTCACAACAACATTTGGATTCCAATAAAGAGTTATTCCAATGATTAGCCCCAATCCAACTTGACCAAGAATTTTAAATTTCCCGGCGAGACCGGCTTTATCCTTTTTGAAAACTTTGATATAGTCATCTATAAATCCAATGATACCTAACCATACTGTAGTAACGATCATGATTATGACGTACACGTTGATCAAACGGGCAAACAAAAGTGTTGGAATAAGGATTGCAGCAATAATGATCAAGCCCCCCATAGTAGGAGTTCCTTGCTTTACTTTTTGCCCTTCCAGTCCAAGGTCACGAACCGTTTCACCAACTTGTTTCTTTAACAGAATACCAATGATCTTTTTACCAAAAAGCAATGAAATGACCAACGAAGTGATCAATGCCAAAGCTGCGCGGAAGGAAATGTATTGAAACACTCCTGCACCCGGGAATTTTAGTTCATCATGTAAATAAGCAAATAGGTAGTATAACATGTTATGCCATTATTTGAAATAACTCGAGTAATATTTTCTTGTCGTCGAATGGCGTTCTCACACCTTTCACTTCCTGATATTTTTCATGGCCTTTTCCGGCAACAAGGATCACATCACCCGGTTTTGCCAATGAAACTGCTGTCTTAATCGCTTCACGTCGATCTGCTATTGACAATGTTTTTCTTGCTTCACCAAGAGGAATTCCTTTTTCCATCTGACGAATAATTTCAGCTGGATCTTCTGAACGCGGGTTATCGCTTGTAAGAATGATACGATCACTCATTTCAACAGCAATCTTTGCCATTACAGGTCGCTTTGCAGAATCACGATCTCCTCCGCAACCTACTACTGTAATGATTTGTCCGTGCCCGTCATTTACACCATGAATTGTCGAAAGCACATTTTGCAAAGCATCAGGTGTATGTGCATAATCAACTACACCAACGATCTGCGATGGCGAAGTCACAAAATCAAATCGGCCTTCAACAGATTCCAGCGTACTCAATGCAGTTAAAACTTCTAATTTATCTTCTTCCAACAAGGTTGCAGTTGCAAATGCTGCTGTCAGATTATAAGCGTTAAAGCTTCCTACCAAACGACAAAGAACTTCCTGACCATTCATGCTCAAAAGCAATCCTGAAAAATGGTTCTCTATTAGCTTGCAACGGTAATCAGCAACTGATCGCAATCCGTATGTATATTTCTTTGCCTTAGTATTCTGAAGCATAACTGCTCCATTTTTATCGTCAAGATTTGTCAATGCAAAAGCTTCTGATGGCAAATGATCGAAAAATTCTTTTTTCGCTTTGAGATAATTCTCAAACGTCTTATGGTAATCGAGATGATCGTGTGTAAGATTTGTAAATACTCCACCGGCAAAAACTAATCCGGCAATTCTTTTCTGAACTACGGAGTGCGAACTAACTTCCATAAAAGCATGGGAACATCCTGCATCTACCATGGCAGATAAAATTCCATTCAGCTGGATAGGATCCGGTGTCGTATGTGTTGCAGGAATTACCTGCTCATTGATCTGATTTCTTACTGTCGACAATAAACCTGCAGAATATCCAAGTTTACGGAACAATTGAAACAACAACGTTGCAGTTGTTGTCTTTCCATTTGTTCCAGTAACACCGATCAGTTTTAAATTTTCAGAAGGATTTCCAAAATAATTTGAAGAAATAATTGAAAGTGCAAGTGCACTATCATTTACTCTGATATATGTAATCCCATTGATCAGATCCTCCGGAAATTGTTCGCAGACAATTGCAACAACTCCTCTTTCAATAACGGAAGAAATATAATTATGACCATCAGATTGAAGCCCTCTTACCGCTACAAATAATCCACCTTCACGAGCTGCTCTTGAATCAAAACAGATATCAATTACATTGAGTTCTGTGCTTCCCGAGACTTCTTCAATTCCGGCCTTATAAAGAATATCTTTTAATAATCTCATATATCAAGATCAAGAATGATCAATTGTCCTTTTGTTATTTTGGTACCTGTGCTAATTGATTGACGAACTACATTTCCTCTTCCATTTATTTTTACTCTGTAACCGGCATTCTCCAGAATATAGACAGCATCTTTAACACCCATACCTGAAACATTTGGTGTAATTCCTGCTGAAGTCTTTCTTTCTGTCATAACGATTCTATCAGAAACAACGACAGGAGAAACAAAATGCGCATCTAGGTCTTTTGTAGATGAAGCAATATCCAGGCGAGCAAGAACTTTTTTAAGATCCTTCTGTTGTCCTGCTTTTGCAAATGGTATTAAACTCACAGTTGTATCTACTTCAATTGGCTTGTCATGCAGTTCAACGTGATTACTGTACACTTTATCAGCGATATCTTTGAAGATCGGGGCAGCAACAGCACCACCGAAGAACACATCTTTCGAAGGAGCATAAACCACGACCATACAAGAATATTTCGGCTCATCAGCAGGAAAGTATCCAACGAACGATGCCTGATAAGAAGGATGAGTCTTATCGTAACCGAATTTATTCATTGAGATCTGAGCAGTTCCTGTTTTGCCGGCAATTCTATAAGGAGAAGAATTCAACTGCTTAGCAGAACCTCTTTCCACTACACCTTCCATCAACTGTCTTGCTTTTGCAAGAGCAGCAGGTGACGCTATTGAATCCCTGATAATTTCTGTATCAAATGATTTTAAAGTACGACCATGGCTTTGGATCTCTTTCACAAAATGCGGGCGAACCATTGTACCATTGTTTGCAATTGCATTATAGAAAGCAAGTATTTGCAGAGGCGTTAACTTAGTTTCATATCCGATCGACATCCATGGTAGTGACACAACACTTGACCAATCTTTAGCAGTTATATTTTTTATACGCGGAGTACCTTCGCCTTCAATATCTAATCCAAGCGGTGATCCCAATCCGAACGATTTTATCTTATCAATGAATGCTTGAGGATTTTTAGAGTAACGAGAAACGATCACTGAAGAAATTCCAACGTTCGAAGAAGTTTCAAACGCTTGTTGTATCGACAATTTTGGAAAATGAGGTGGATGAGCATCAACCATTCTTTGTGGACCGTATTTCCGTTCACCATTACCAACAAAAATCGTGTCCTCCGGCTCGATGAATCCATCATCTAAAGCAGCTAACATAGAAGCCATTTTAAAAGTGGATCCCGGCTCAGTTGCTTCTGCTATCACATAGTTGAAGTCTTCAACATAATTTCCTTCCGAATTTCTTTTCAAATTCGCAATCGCTTTGATCTCGCCTGTTGCAACTTCCATTAATACTGCACAACCATGATCTGCATTGTGCTTGATCAAATGCTCCTCTAAAGAATTTTCTGCAACGTCCTGAATATTGATGTCAATAGTCGTTATAATATCATGCCCATCTTTTGACTCAATCTCATCTTTGTCATTCAAAGGCTTCCACATTCCACCACTTATTCTTTGCTCAAGTCGGCGACCGCCAACACCTTTTAACTCACTATTGAAAGCCGATTCAATACCAACCGGTTTTACATCGCGCATGGTTCCGATCGTTCGTGAAGCAAGCATTTTGAAGGGCATTTCACGAACTTCTTTTTGCAAAACCATTAAGCCACCTTTGTATCTCCCCAATCGAAAAAGCGGAAACTGCTTTAAGGTCTGCAACTCTGCATAACGAACATTTCTTCTGACCAGATAAAATCGCTCATTGGCAGCTCTTGCCTGGCGAAGCGACGTTTTATATTCGGAAGCTGTGTGGTCCTTAAAAAGAGTAGACAAGCAAATCGCAAGAGAATCTATATTTGCATTGAATTTCTCATCACTCAATCCATCTGCTCGAAGATCCATTCTTATATCATAAATTGGAATGGATGTGCTTAACAATCTGCCATCACAAGAGAAAATATTTCCTCTGCTTGCATCTACTTTATTATAACGTGTCGAAAAACTGTCTGCCTGCGAGATCCAATAAGATCCCTGAACAAACTGAATACGGAAGATCTGAACCAAAATCACCAATCCCATTAAACACATCACGATGAATGATATGTTTATTCTCCACATTATATCTTTTTTTACTTCCATGTCGTGGTGGTAGCCTTTTATTTCTTTTTTGGTTCCGGAGCGAAAATTTTTTGCGGCGGCTGTGTACTCTCTTTTAATTCATATGCTGAAAGCTCTCGTGCAACTTCCGATTGCTTACTTTCTGACATCAGTTGAGACATAGTAGAAATATATTCAGCGCGTCTTTCTTTCAATTGATTCTTAGTTTTCTCAATATCTCTGATCACTCTTTCTGCGTAATAACTGTTGCCGATATAGCAGATAATAAGAAAAGTGACAAAGAGCACGAATGGCATTGCTTTCGCAATTTCATTTCGTTTAAAAACCCCGAACACATCCATGAAGCGGACAAAGATCATAGGCGTTTTTGCCTTTTTCTTTGGTTTCTTCTCAACCTTTGGAGCCTGCTCTTCTTCTTCCAGCTCTTCAGCCTCTTCAACTACAGGAGCCGGTTTTCTTTTGTTCTCAGCCATTGTTTAATTCTTTTCTGCTATTCTCAATTTTGCACTTCGTGAACGCGGATTTCTTTTTACTTCTTCTTCTGTTGCTTCTATTGGTTTCCGGTTGATCGCTTTAAAAGGATTATTCTTCTGATTACCGAAAACATCTTTCTCCACTTCCCCTTCAAATTGCCCCTTTGCAATTATATTCTTCACTAATCTGTCTTCAAGAGAATGATATGATAAGACTACCAATCTTCCCTGTGTCGCTAAAACATTTGCTGTCTCCAGCAACATTTCCTTTAATGATTCCAGCTCTTCATTTACTTCAATGCGCAATGCTTGAAACACTTTAGCGTAGTACTGACTTTCTGCTTGTTTATCAACACAAGGACGAATCGCTTCTTTAAATTGATCGATATGAGTCAGCTTTGTTTCTTTCCGCACTTCAACGATCTTTTTTGCCAGTGTTTTCGAATTATGCACCTCACCATATTGAGAAAATATTTTAAGTAGTTTCTCTTCTGAATATTGATTCAAAATATCTGCTGCGGTCACTTTCGACTCACGATTCATTCGCATATCCAATTCCGCTTCGTAGCGAATGGAAAAACCCCGCTCTGCTTCATTGATCTGATAAGAAGAAATTCCCAAATCAGCTAAAATTCCATCGACTGGAATTGCATCGTAATAGCGAAGAAAATTCTTTAAGAAGCGATAGTTCTGACGAACGAGTACAAAGCGCGGGTCCTTTATCGCATTACGCTCAGCATCTTCATCCTGATCGAATGCAATCAGGCGACCTTTGTCTCCCAATCGTTTTAAAATTTCCTTCGAATGTCCGCCGCCACCAAAAGTGACGTCGACATAGACGCCATCAGGTTTGATATCTAAGGCCTCAATACATTCATTCAACAGAGCCGGCTCATGATAAGTCGTCATCCTCTTCCTCCTTCTTCTTCTTTCCCATCACCTCTTCCGCCAACTGTGAGAAGTTTTCTGAATCATCCTTCATCATGCGCGCATACTCAGCTTCTGACCATATTTCAATCCGGTTCCCATAAGCAAAGAGCACAATATCCTTTTCGATGCCTGCATAGTCCGTCAATGTTTTCGGAAGCAGCAATCGGTTAGTAGTATCCAGTTCCATCGAAGTAGCGCCGTTGTTGAATTTGCGAAGGAACTCACGGTTCTTGCGAACAAACATGTTCAATGAGTTTACCTCATCGCTGATCTTGTCCCATTCCTTTCGCGTGTACATCACCAGATGCTTTTCCATACCGCGATTGGCAACAAAGTTCTTCTGCTCTTTTACCGCGATCTGCTTTTTCAAGCCACCCGGCAAAAGGAAGCGCCCTTTTGCGTCTACTGTACAATGAAATTCACCAATGAAACCGGCCATTCGAAGATTTTTTCCTT
>Ga0154020_10007627_pt1 | contig 12614 bp, 5 predicted proteins | sample Klosneuvirus_201_FD_109709 | JGI IMG/M metagenome (GOLD analysis project Ga0154020, IMG submission 109709) | Active sludge microbial communities from wastewater, Klosterneuburg, Austria - Klosneuvirus_20160825_MG | ecosystem: Engineered > WWTP > Aerobic digester > Activated sludge | place... | reverse complement strand
GTTGCTGTTGGTGATGGGCGTGTCTGCGTTGACCACGCTCCCGGCCGCCAGCTGGAAGGGAGAGACCGCCACCCAGGACGTGCTCACGCTGGCGGTGCGGGCCGCGCCCAAAGATGCGCTGGTGTTTCTGGCGGGTGACGCCGTGGTCACCGGGTGGCGCCCGGCCGAAGCACTGGCCAACGTGGACGGATCCCAGCGCGCGGTGCTGGCGGTGCGGGACCTGGTCTACCCCACAGGGGATCCACTCACGGCACAACTGCTGAAAAACCATTGCAAATCAATGCCGTGCACCCAGCAGGTGCTCCTGGACGCGCTGTTGGAGATCCGGCGCACGGGCCGGCCGGTGGTGTTTTTCCCGGCTTCGGCGGTGGACTCGGTGCTGCCCGGGCTTCCGGTGGTGCTGGATGGACTCCTGGCCCGGCTGGAGGAACAGGTTCCCACCCCCGCCCAGCAGCTCCCCGTGGTCCAGGCGGCGCTCAACGCGCTTGTGCTGCCGGGGCCCCTGGAGGACGCCCGCCGCACCGCCGAAGGGCAGGCGCGTGCCTTCTACATCCACCCGCTGGTGGTCCTGACCCGCCGGGCCCGCGCCGCCGGGGACACCGCCACCGTGGCCACCGCCGAAGCCACCGCCAAGGGCATGCTCAAGGCCTGGGGGCTGGACTAAATCAGCCGGGCGCCGACTTTGGGCGCCTTGGAACTTGGCATTTGACGGGTGATGCAACATGAGCGTATGACGCCCGCCCTTTTAAGTCCCAGGGCCACGGGTGGTCATTTCCCTGCTGCCCGCCGATCTGTAGGAGTCTGCCATGCCAAAGCAAGGAAAACGGACGTACCAGCCCAGCAATGTGAAGCGCCGCCGCACGCACGGTTTCCGTGCCCGGATGGCCACGCCCAACGGCCGCAAGGTGCTCAAGCGCCGCCGCGCCAAGGGCCGCAAGACGCTGGCCGCCACCACCTACCAGAAGTGATCCCGGTCCCACCCGCCGGACTGTGGGACGCCGCTTCATCCCGGCGCCCCCAACGCGGCGGGATGGGCAACCGTCATCCAACCCGGGCAGCCGTTTGGCTTGGTCCGTCTGCCTTGTGGGTGGACGGGACCTTGGTGCGCCATTTTGCGCCAACGCCAGCTGCCGCGGAATGACGCCAGCGCCGTGACCACCACCGCTCCACCCGCAACGCCAAAGCCCCGCCCCAAGCCGCGCCTGGTGTTTCCCAAGCGGCTGCGGGTGTTGGACCGCCGGGACTTCCAGCGCATCCAGAGCCGAGGCATGCGCCTGGGCGGGCATTTGCTGCTCATCATGGCGTTCAAGCAGCAGGGCGCGCCAAAGCCCGCGCGTCTGGGCATCACCGCCTCCCGCAAGAGCGGAGAAAGCGTCCAACGCTCGCGCATCAAACGCATCCTGCGTGAGGCGTTCCGCCTTCATCCGGGGATCTTCCCGCCGGGCGTGGACATTGTGGTCATTGCGCGGGAAGGCGCAGACGTGTTGACGCTTGCCGAGGCCACCGCGGAACTGAAAAAGGCCGCCGCACGTCTGACGTCCGGTCCGCAGCGTGGCGGTGGTGGCAGCGGTGGTGGTGGACCGCACCGGCCGGGTGGTCCACGCCGTCCCGCGGGTCCACGCAAGCCGCAACCAAAATCCTGAACGCGTTGTCACATCCCCTGTGCGGAGAGGACCTGCGAAAGTTCCCGCAGCACCTCTTCCACTTCACCGGGGTGCTGCAGGTCCGGCGGCGTGAGACGCCACTTGATGAGCAGCGCATCCAGCTCGCGGCTCTTGCCGTACAGCCCGCCCACCTGCGTGACCGCCGCGGCCAGCAGCTGCTGGGCGCCAAACGGTGAAATCCCCAGCAATGGGCGCGCGGCTTCCAGGTTTTCCCGCACATCCTTGAGCACCGCCACGTCGTGACGGCGCAACACTTCGCGCTGGTTGATGGAGGACAATCCCTCCAGGTATTTGGCCAGGCCTTCACACGTCTGCCTTGTGCGCGTGCCCAGCGTGGCGCCTTCCAGCAGGCGGGTGACCTTCAACAGCTCCCACCGGTCCGCCGGGCGCATGGCGCGGAACGCTTCACCGCGCATGTACCCGTGCACCTGTTCCCGCAACCGGTCCAACGCCGCGGCACCCTGCTCCACGTCATCCTGGTCCTGGATGCGCCAGTTTTCATGGTCCACGCTGCGCGTCAGGTCCGCCAGGCCGCGCCGCACCAACAGCGCCTTGTCCAACGCAGATTTGTGGCCGGGCACCACACTTTCGGCGCGAATGTCCGGCAGGTACGCCTCACACAACGCCGTCACCAGCGCAAAAACGCCTTCCCCCACGGCGTTGCGGGTGTCATCCAGGTCTTCCATGGCCTGCGCCATGTGACCGCCTTCAAGCGCCGCATCAAAACGCCGCTCAAAGCCCGCAATCTGGGACTGCATGCCGTACCGCAGGCTTCCCACCAGCTTGCGCAGGCCCGCCTGCCGTTGGCGCACGGGGTCCGGCGCGGCGTGCAGCCCGCTGAGCGCGCCGTCAATGTCCAGCTCGTCCAGCCCCAGGCTGTCCTGCGGCGCGCGCGGGGCAGACACGTCAAAGTCCAGCTCTTCCAGCGCCGCGCCCACGTCCTCCGGCGGCACAAAACCCAGCGCGTCCAGGCCGTGGAGCAGCTCGCGAACGCCATCCAACGTCACCGCCGCCAGGTGCAGCAGCACCGGGGTGGGGTCCTCCAGGTCCAGCACCTGCTGTTCCCCGCCGCTGAGCCGCTCAAACAGCGCATCATCCAGCCGCGCCATGTCCCACAACGCACGCAGGCATCCCTCCAGCAGCCCGCGCACGCTGGCAAACTCCCCGGGGTCCGGGGCGGCGTCCATGAGCAGGGCTTCCAAGCTAGGATCCAACATGGCTGCAAACCGGGGCGGTGTGGGCGCCCGCCCCAACATCTCGGCAACGGTGAGGGACACCATGGCCGCTCCAATCAAGCGCGTCCAGTGCTCCAACGCAAGTTAATCACCAAATCAGCACCATCAGGGCAGACACCCCAGCGCCGCCACGCCGCCCAGCTTGAGCTGCATGGCCTGGCAGTGCCGCACCACCTCCACTTCGGCCAGCGCGCGGTCATAGATGGCGCTGTAGGCCACCGCGGCGTCCAGCTCGCCGTTGTCACTGGCGTCCCGGCCCAGGCGCACCGCATCACTGGTGGGGACCAGCGGCGCGGTGGTGGCCTGCCCAACCACGTAGCTGTTGCGGTAGACGGTGAGCATTCCAGACGCGTCCGCCGTGGCCACCAGGTGCACCCATTGTCCCGGAACCATGTCCACGCTGACGCCAGGGTTGCGGTGGTCATTGAGCCAGAACGTGAGAGGGTGGTCCCCGTCTGAAAAATCCGGGTCGTTGTGGGTGAGGGCATAACCCTGGGTCCACGGGTCATCCGTCTTGCCCAGCACCATGCGCCACCCGTTGATGGCGTTGGGCCGGTAGAGCAGTTCCAGGCTCACGCTGGTGCCCCCAAGCCCGGTGTCATGCGCCAGCGTCCCCTTGGCCGAGCTGAAATGCAGCGCGGGAAGCGGGTCGGTGGACCAGCCCTCGGCGTTGCAGCTGAACCCAAAGTCCATGCTCAGATGCCGGTTGTGGCCGGAGGTGTCCACAAACCCGGTGTCCCCGCACCCGTCCTCCGGGATGCGGAACTGATCCGCAAGCGCCGCATCAAAGCGCGCCAGCAGGCCGTCCTGGGACACGTCCGGCACCACGCCCAGCCGCTGCCCGGTGGCCACAAACACCCGCTGCGCGTCCTGGTTGGCCCCACCGTCCCACGCGCGAAGGTCCCCCAGCGCCCCGCTCCAACCATCCACCCCTGTTGCGCCCGCCGCCCCCCACACCACGCCGTGGATGGTGGCCACGGATCCGGGCAACGTGTGGGTGCACTGCTCGCGGCCGTGGATCCCCAGCCGCGCCACCGTCCCGGACGTGGTCACACTGGCCACCACCCAGCCCGGGCTGCGGTCCAGCGCTGCGCGGCAGGGCCGCCGCAAGCGGGCATCCCAGTACAACTGCAGCAGGTCCGCATTGGGGATGGCCCCGGTGTCCAGGATGGAGCCCTCCGGTTTGTCCTGGAACAACGCCGTGACCGCATCACTGCCCAGGGCCGCCCGCCACACCCGCGCACGCGCCACCGCCCCGTCCACGGCGCGCTGGTTGTTGGTCTGGCTGCCCACCGTCACGCGGTCCAAGCTCCCCAACCCCAGCCGCACGCTGGGTTGTTGGATGCCCACCGCCTGGCCGTTGAGGTACGCCGTCACCAACGTGGGGGCTGTTCCACCCACGCCCAGCCCGTCAAACACCAGCACCACGTGGTGCCACAGCCCCGCCGCCAGCGTGGGGCCGTACCGCGCCTGGTCTCCCGTCCTGGTCAGGTCTTTATAATAGAGCTGGTCCTGGCTGGCGCCGTCCCGGCAAATGGCCAGGCGTCCCTCGCCACCGTTGCCAAAATACCCGTCTTCACCCAACTGCAAAAAACATTCGCTGCTGGTGTCCGTGCTGTCCGCCCGCATCCAGACTTCAAGGGTGGCGCTGGACCAGGACTGCCCAAAATCAGACGATTGCACACGTTCATTGCCGTTGAATTCCAGGCGCGCCGGACCGTTTTGCCAACCGGCGGACGTGCTGTTGGATCCCTGGAAAAAATCCAGGCGGACCTCTTCCCCGGTGACCAGGTTGGTCCACGCGCTGTTGGACGGCCCGCCGGGAAACGCCGTGGCACCGGTCTCCAGCTGCAGCACGTTGGAATACGCCGGGCGCCGCAACCGGTACGCCAGCCCGGGGATGGCCCACGCCGTCCCGCTGCCGGCTTGTTGCAGCCCGCCCGTCACCAGCGCGGTTGCGGGCACCACGGCGGGAAACACCACCCACCCGTCCCCCTGCAGCTCCAGCCGGTGCGCATTGCCCGCGGTGCCATCCCCCACAAAACCCTGCACCGCCCCGCCCATGACGTCACCGTTGACGCCGCCCGGCACCAGCCCGCCCACCGTGGACAGCGGGGCGCCCCAGGCCGGTTGGGTGCCGGTGGCAAACGCGGTGTCCACGTCCAGCACCAGCGCGCCACCGGTGCTGGTGACCTGGGGATAATCCGGCCGGACGTTGAGCGGCCACGTGGCGGTGAAAGAGACGCTTGAGCGCACGGCCGTGATGGTCAGTTCGTAGGCGCCGTGGCCTTCCAGCGGCGTGCGCCAGGACAACACACCGGATTGTGGATCCAGCGTGAACGCGCCAGGAAGGCTGGTGCACGGCACACGAGGCCCAGGTGTGACCACGCCGTCCAGCCGCCGGTCCACCGTGCAGCTCCAGGTGATGCCTTGTTGGTTGCCGTCTGAGAGGTCCAGGTCTGCCGCCAGGGCGGTGCCCGCGGGGAGCGGGTTGGCCGGATACAGGCGCGGGGTGATGCCGGTGATGAACGGCCCGGTGGGCTGCGAGGAGCTGTTGGGCCGGGAACTCCCCCCGCCACTGTTGCTGCTGCCCGGCTGCGAGGTGGTGCCGCCGCTTGCAGACGACGCCGGGCCGCCACTGCTGGTGGAGCTGCCGGGCGGGGAGGAGGTTGAACCCAATGACGCCGCCAATGACGACGACGGCGTGACCTCCCCGCTGCTGGAGGTGCTGGCGTCTCCCGCATCCATGGCGCTGGGGACGGTGGTGCAGCGCCCCTCGGGGCAGGTTTCTCCCGCCTGGCAGTCCGCCGCAGTGTGGCAGGTGCGCACGCACACCTTGTTGACGCAATCAAACCCGGATGAACAATCCGCCGGGTCCTGGCACGCATACGCTTGCGGTGACGCGCAACCGGACCCTCCCACCAGGTTGAGGCAGGCCAAAGCGGTCACCACACATGTCCAGCGCACTGCTGGAGCATAGAAAGCCCCGCGGTGATGGTCCAGGGGCGTGGGGCCTGTGGGCCCACGTGCGCAGGCGGGACCCTGGCGCTGCGCACTGGTTTGCACGTGGTGGTCCGGCGTAAGGGTCTTCCCCCCGTTGCATGAACCGTTTGTGGTCCCCACACATCAAAACCGGCACTTCCATGGGCATTGTGGTGCTGTTGCGTTTGTGGGGTCTTCGCCAGCTGCAGCGCCATCCGCTGCGGACGGGCATCAGCGTGGTGGGCGTGGCGGTGGGCGTGACCATGCTCAGCGCGGTGGCGTTCATCAACACCGGCATCACGCAGTCCTTTGATGGACTCATTGAGCGCGTGAGCCGGGGCGTGGACCTGGTGGTGGGCGGCGGCGGCCTGCCCGTCCCCGAGGCTACCCTGAGCGCAGTCTCAACGCTGGACCTGGTGTCCCACGTGGCGGGCGTGCTGGAGGGAACACTTCCGGCCCCGTCTCTGGGAGACACGCTGCTGCTGCTGGGCGTGGACCTGTTGGGAGACACGCACTTTTTGAGCCTGGATGGCCAGGACGCCCAGGATGACGCCGTGCTGGCGGAGCCCTTTTCATTTCTCAACAGCACCCAGCACGTCCTGCTTCCGGCCGATTATGCACGCAGCCACAAGCTTGCCCGCGGAGACACCTTCACCGTCACCACGCCCGGCGGGACCCGCACGCTCAAGGTCTTTGGCCTGTTGGGGGCCAGCGGTGCCGCGCAGGCCTTTGGCGGCGCGGTGGCGGTGATGAGCGTGGATGCAGCCCGGATGTTGTTGGGTGCGCCGGACGTGTTCACGCGGTTGGATGTGGCGCTCAAGCCCGGTCATGACGTCGAGAATGCTCGACGTGTGCTGCAAGCGGCCGCGGGCCCCACGTTGGATGTGGGCCGCCCCAAGGCGGTGGGCGCGTTGGGAAACCAGGTGAGCGCGGTGTTCCGCAATGGCCTGGTGATGAGTTCTTTTGTGGCGTTGCTGGTGGCGTTGGGGATCATTGCCAACACCATGCGCATCAGCGTGCTGCAGCGCCGCTGGGAATTGGGAATCCTGCGCGCCACCGGCGCCACGCGTGGCCAGGTGGTGGCCCTGGTGGTGCTGGAAGGTGTGGTGCTGGGGGCCTTGGGTGGCGGGTTGGGTGCGGTGAGCGGCTGGGCGCTGGCGCGCGTCTCCCTGGGCGGTGCGGCGCAGTTGTTTGGCAGCGCGTTTGTGCCCATCCGCCCGGAAGGTGTGCAACTGAGCGCGTTGCAGGTGTTGGGCGGAATGGCGCTGGGCATGGTGGCAAGTGCGTTTGCCGCCGCCGCGCCGGCGCGCGAGGCGGGACGCGTGTCACCGGTGTCCATCCTGGGCCGCGGGGTGGCCGCAACCACCACATCCACGCGGTGGTGGCTGCCGGTGCTGGGCGCGTTGGTTTTGTCCGCCGCGGCCGGCGGCCTCACGCGTCTGGTCTCCCAGGCTTCGCATGTGTTGCCCGCCGCTGCCGTTGCCGCTTCTTTCACGTTTGCCGCGGTCCTGCTGCTCACCCCGGTGGCCATGGTGCTGTTGCATTCCGTCATCACGCGCGGTCTGGGCGCACGGCTTGCGTTGGTGCCGCGGCTGGCGGTGGACAACATGGCGCGAACGTTGTCCACGGGGAGCACCAACGTGGGTGCCCTGGCGGTGGCGGTGCTGGTGGTGGCGGCGTTGGGGTCTTTTGTGGAGAGTTTTGCCGGGTCACTCAAACAATGGGCCGCGGACAATGTGGCCGGTGACCTGGTGGTGGCGCAGGGTGAGGACGCCACGGGGCTGGATGCCGTGCCCCTGGATCCCCGGCTCACCGCGCTGGTGGCGGCACAGCCCGGCGTGGACAAGGTGGTGGGCGTACGGGTGGTGAACCTCCCGTGGCAGGACACGGTGCTCAAACTGCGCAGCGTGCCGGCGGAAGACTGGCTGGCGCGCACCCATCCCATGGTGCTGCAGGGCGCGCCGTTGACGGGCGCGTCACTCCGCAACGGCGTGGCGGTGAGTGAATCCCTGGTCACGCGCCTGGGCGTGAAGCTGGGAGACGCCTTGCAGCTGCCCACGCCTGACGGCGTCAAAACAGTGCGCGTGGTGGCGGTGATGGTGGACTACGGCAGCCCCGTGGGAACCATCACGCTGGATGCAACGCTGTTCCAGGCCTGGTGGAAGGATGAACTGCAGGACGCGCTGCAGGTGTTTGTGACGCCGGGAGCGGATGTGGAGGCCGTGCGCCGGGCCATTGTGCAGGCCACCCAAAGCCAGGCGCGGCTGATGGTGGCCTCCAACGCCGAATACCGAGGCCAGGTGGATGACACCGTGGCGCGGTTTTTCTATCTCACGCGTCTGCTCATCCTCATTGCCATGGTGGTTGCGGTGCTGGGGCTCATCAACACGCTGCAGGCCAACGTCCTGGACCGCACCCGCGAGCTGGGCGTGATGCGCGCCACCGGCGCCACGCGCGCGCAGGTCCAACAGCTGGTGATCATTGAGGCGCTTTGCATGGCGTTGGTGGCACTGGTGCTGGGCACCGCCGGCGGGCTGGCCACCGGCGCGGGCATGATTGAAACGTTGATGCGCGCGCAAACCGGTTGGCATCTGCCGGCGGTGGTTCCGTGGAGCACGCTGGCGTTCAACACGGTGCTCACACTGGTGGCCAGTGGGCTGGCGGCGTGGTGGCCCGCGCGCCGCGCGTCACGCCTTTCGGTGACCAGCGCGTTGGCGTGAGCGCCAGTTCAGCCCGTCACCTCTTCAACGCGGGGGGTACCCCGCAAAACACGGTGCAGTGGCTTGGGTGTTGGTGATGAACGGCGTGCGGGACGGTGCGTTGTCCAGGAAGATGCCGCCGGGCTCCGGGAAGTACACCTCAGGCATGCGGCGCGCCGCGCACACCACGTAGGTCTTGTGCGTGTCCACCTGCTGGCAGGGGGGGCCAATGGACTGGGGATCCTGCAGCACGCCCTGCGCAAAGGAGACCAGCAAGGGGGAGTCCGGGTAGAAGAGCGAGAACCACACGCTGGCGTTGTCCGGGGTCCACGCCACTCCGTCACTGCCGCTCAGCGCCGCACCAATGCCGTTGTTTGAGTGGTAGGGCTGCGTCAACACGCTCACCACCCCGCCTGACGCCGCGCTGCGAACGATGAGCCGGTAATACCCCTCCAGCGCGCGGGAGTCCGAGCGGAAAGGTTCATCCACGTAGGCCAGGTAACGCGCATCCGGGGAGATGCGCACGTTGCTGACGTGTTCCTCGCCGCTGGCCACCGTGAAGGTGCGCACGGTGGGCCCGGACGGGATGGGCTCCAGGACCACCGCCTGCACCGGGGGGGTGCGCACGTAGTTCATCTCCACCGTGCTGAACGTGCGCGCCGGGCCGCTGTACGTGGTGCGCACGTAGGTGAGCGTGCGGCCCAGCGTGGACCAGCCCACGTCATCATAGACAACATTGGGGACCGCGGGGGTGCACTCCACGGTGGCCCCGGTGGTGAAGGCGCGTATGCACAACACGCTGCCGCACGCGTTGACGTAGGTGTGGGCGGGGTTGTCCCGCCCCCAGCCGCTGCCGCCGGACGCCAGGTCCACGCAGTCATCATCAAAGACCGGCAGGGTGGTGTACGCCAGGTAGCGGCCATCCCGGGACATGCGCAGCGAGCCAATGCCGGTGGGCGCCTCCAGCGTGGAGAGGGTGAGGACCGCGTCATCCGCCGTTCCATCCATCTTGCGCGCGCGCAGCTGCCCCGCGCCGCCACCGGCCAGGTCCAGGTAGTAGACGCGCGTGGCGGTGATGAGGATGGTGCCCACGTTGGTCATCCCGTTGGCCACCGCGGGGGTGCTGTCCGAGGTGCCGGTCTCCTCGCCTTTTTCTGCGTTGGCCACCACCTGGCACTGCGTCCTGATGTTGGGGAAGGAGAAGGTGCCGTTGGGCTGGGTCAACATCTGGTTGTTGCCCACCTTGACCAGCGCGCCGTCCACCGGGCCGGCGGTGTTGACCACCACGCCGTGGACGGTGGTGGGAATGCGGTCCAGCACAAAATTCCCCAGGTCCACCGTGGCGGCGTTGGGATCATAGAGGGTGGGTTCACTCTGGATGGTCTCCGCCAACACCACGGTCTCCACCCAGACCTGGCTGCACTGCGAGGACAGCTTGCCACCTTCAATCTCATAACTGCCGTCCGCCGCGGTGCGTACGCTCACCCGTGCGCCGCACGTGCCGGTGATGACCACGTCCTGGTTGGGCACCGGGTTGTTGTCACAGTCCAGCACGCGGCCGCGCACCACCTGGCACTGGAAGTTGAGCGTCCCGCCGTGGCCCGCACCCACCGGCAGGTACATGGGGTCCCAGGTCACCGCCATGTCCATGGGCACCGCCCGGGCCACCGGGCGGTTGTTGACGGTGCAAAGCCCATCGGGAACCACCCACGCAGCCTCCAGCCGGTACGGTGCGGGCTGTTCAAACAACAGCGCGCGGCGGGTGTTGCCAAAAAACGGCGCCAGCGCCTCGGACACGTACGCCACGCCGCCCACGTTGCGGTCCATCACAAACGGGAGCTCGGAGTACGCGGCAGGATGGGGAAAGGACCCGGGGTTTTCATAGACGTTGCCGGTCACCAGCACCTGGTCTCCGGTGGCAATGACCACCTTGTCATTGGTGTTGACGCGGTTGAAGCGCGGCGTGCGCGCATCAAAGCCGCTGTTGCGGTCCACCTGCACGTCCTGCGTCACCGGCCCGTACAACACCGGCCACGGAACCGTCCCGCTGAGGCGCACCGGGTGGCTCAGGCCCACCTTGTTGAGGAGGTCCTCCACCGGCTTCGCGTTGAGGTCCACGGAGAAGTACGGGCCAAACGTCACCTTGGACAACGCCAACGGGTCCCGCGCCGCCGCGTACGGCGTGAGGCCGGCAAACGTGAGCCTGGCGCTGGCCTTTCCGGTGAGGATCTTGAATTGCGGGAAGTTGTTGAGTCCCACGGATGCCATGATGGCGCCCAGCAACGGGATGGGCGCAATGCCCATGTCCATCTTGATTCCCACATCCATACCCAACGTCATGCGCACCGGAAGTGCGGCGGTGGTGACGTTGTCACACGCCTGCCCGCCCAGCGTGCAGCCAAAAGGCGTGGGCATCTCCACGTTTTGCGTGAAGTCTGAAAAGGGCTCAAAAAGGCCGCCATTGGCGTCAAATCCCACCACCACGTTTTTTCTCACCCGCAGGCTGCCGGCCAGGGAAACCCCGCCCAGGTCCTGCTCCAGGCTGATTTCCCCAAAGGGGTACGGCGCCGTCCGGTAGAAACCCACGGTGAGGCCCAGCCATCCCGGTGGGGACCACACCGCGTGGTTGCCCCACGGAAAGCCGTCACACGTAAATTTGATCTTGGGCGCGGCCTGGAAGGAGAGGTTGGGCGCAATACCCAACCGTGTCTCCACCCCCATGCGCACGTTCATGGTGGGCGGCTGGCCGGTGGTCTTGAGGAAATTGAAGCGCCACACCGGGTCCAGGCTCACCGTGGGATTGAGGGAACCCTGAACGTCTGAAATCTGGACATTGGTGGCCAGCGTGCACTCACCGAATGCGCCCAGCATGGGCAGGCCCAGCAAGGCCCGGCGGTAGCTGTTGCTGATCAAGCCCTGGTCCCGCAGGGCGATGAGGTCCACCGCAAGGTTGACCTCGTTGTAGACGTCATCCGCCTCAACCGGCTCCAGCACCACCAGCGCGTAACCACCGCGTTGCTGGGTGGACACCACGCGCCCGCCCACGGGTTGCAGCCCGCGTCCCATGACCACCGTGCCCACCGCCGGGGCCGTTCCCTGCAGCACCACGGCGGACGTGATGGACGGCATGGGAGGATACGGCACGTCCGTCACACGGTTGTCCCGGTGGACAAACAACGGGAACTGGCTCTGGCATTCCCCGCAGCCCTCTTCCACCACCACCCCGGGGATTTCACCGGGACCAGCGTCGGGATCCTCCACGTACTGCGGTTCACCCGCGTCGGTATCCGGTGGGAGCCCGGGTCCGGTGGCCCAGTATTCATTCCAGTTCTGCGGGGTGCCGCCATCCGCGCCAACAAAACGCATGGCATCACGCAGCTCGGCGCCGGTGAAACCACCAAAGGTCAGACCCCCGTCTGTCTCTTCAATGGCGCCTCCCAGTGTTGCGGTGGTGGTCCCCACAAACAGGCGCACCTGCGTTTGGGGGAACACAATCGCGTCGTCCTCCACCAGCGCCACGCTGGGGGCCATGCGCGCCACGCTCACCAGCACCGGGTCACTCATGACCGTGGGGTCTTCCAGCGCCTGGGCCACAATCACGGATGAGCCGGCGGCCTGCTCTGCGCGCACCACCGCCTGGCCCGGCTGGGCGGCGGGCGTCACGCTGATGGCGGGGTCCGTGGAAAGCCATTGGAATGTCAGCCCCGTCATGGGAACCGCGGTGCCGGCGGCGTTGCGCGGCGTGATTTGCAGCGTTCGGGTTTCACCGGTGGCGGTGAGCAGCCACGCACGTGGCGTGACGTCCAGGTAGAACGCGGCGGAACCCCCATCCGGTGGGACCGCAGCGTCTGGACCAACAGACGCATCCGGCGGTGAGGACGCATCCGGCGGTGACGACGCATCCGGCGGTGACGACGCATCCGGCGGTGACGACGCATCCGGCGGTGAAGACGCATCCGGCGGTGAAGACGCATCCGGCGGTGAAGACGCATCCGGCGGTGAAGACGCATCCGGCGGTGAAGACGCATCCGGCG
>Ga0154020_10007626_pt1 | contig 12614 bp, 12 predicted proteins | sample Klosneuvirus_201_FD_109709 | JGI IMG/M metagenome (GOLD analysis project Ga0154020, IMG submission 109709) | Active sludge microbial communities from wastewater, Klosterneuburg, Austria - Klosneuvirus_20160825_MG | ecosystem: Engineered > WWTP > Aerobic digester > Activated sludge | place... | reverse complement strand
CCCAAAAATGGATCACATTTTTCTTGACCAATCAGACTCAACAAAAAACTGTTACACGATAATATATCCACCAATACAACCTTGGCAAGGCTATTTATTCCTTGTTCCAGGTTTTGGAGAAACTGCAGAAAACGTTTTACTACAGACCGAGCTACCAAAAAAGTTAGCGCAACATGGAATATTGACCATAATTCCGACTTTTCAAGATGGCACTTTCTCGCTTGGCGTGGACAGTTTAAGCCAACAATCTTTAATTAACATGATAAAAGATGTAAATGCTAAACACAAGCTTAAAGATCTCAAATTATATGTTGGTGGATTTTCGATTGGTGGGAGTTGTGTGATAAAATTTGCTGAACATACGACCATTCAACCAACAGCAGTTTTTGCTATTGACCCACCACTCGATTTTGAAAGATTTTATCATTCCGCAACAAGAAATATAAGACTCTCAAAAAGCACTGAAGTGAACCAAGAGGATGTGTATATGATAGGTAGACTGGAAAAAGAAACAGGAGGAAGTCCCACAACAAACCTTTCGGCATATTATAAACTTTCACCTTACTCATTTTCTGACACCACTCAAACAGCCATTAAAAAGATAATCCATATACCATTGAGAATATATACAGAGCCGGATATTCAATGGTGGATGAAAGAACGTGGAACGGACTTTACTAAAATCAACGCTACAGAATGTTCAGCAATGATAAACGAACTCAACAGGCTTGGAAACCAAAAAGCTGCATTGATTACAACCCAAAATAAAGGTTTCAGAAAACCTCGCAATAACAGGCATCCTCATTCATGGAGCATAGTAAATAATGACGAGTTAATCGCATGGTTACTCAAACAGAAATGATGACAGCTGGTTAGCCCAAGCTGCTACCATGGGTTTAACTTTGGCTAAACCTTCTGCCAGGTGCCTTCTAAAATTGATAAAGGATTGGCAAGTAAGTTTTTCGAAATCGGCTTTTTAGATAATTGCTTACCCATCCTTGTCAAAAAAAATTAATTAAGCTAGGCTATATTACGGATATATATTTTAATTATCTTGCATTTAATTTAAAACGCTGCTATATGAAACTTCTGGCATTATTTTCATTATTAACGCTATTTACCTTTGCTGGCAGCAAGGATTTAGCTACGTCTAATAATACTGTTTATTACTTTTGTCTTTCTCATAAAAGGACACCACCAGATTCTACAATAAATTATATACTTTACACAGATATTCTAAAGATAGATGAAGATGAACAATTGATTAAAGAAAAAACTTTGGAGTGGTCTCAATTGGTAAAAACGCAATGCAAAAATACTTCTGGCTGTACTGCAGATTTAAACTATTATTATTCTGTAAAAGATGCGGAAACAAGGAGAAAGGAAATGTTGACTTATTATAAGAACCTCCAAAAATACCAAGTTGAGAAAATAGCGTTCCAGTAAAAAATCAAGGGAGTCCTTTCAACATTGAAGGTTCACCCTATTCTATTCAAAACTTTTTGCTTTCAATTTTTTTTTTTTGAAAAGGCAAGCGTATTTATAGTCTTCGAATATTTATGATTGGGTAGTTTAACTTCAATAACAAGATTGTCAGAGTGACTTGATGATTAAGCTCACCATTTAAAACTTTTACAAATGACCATAACAATTTTAGACGACTACCAAAATGTTATTTCAAAATTAAAGTGCTTTTCTTTATTGAATAATCAAGATGTACAAATAATAAATAATACCGAAAAAGATCTTAATAGATTGGCAGATCAATTACAGAACACAGACATACTTGTATTGACTAGGGAACGCACAGCCGTTGACGGAACACTACTTTCGTTACTTCCAAGACTTAAACTAATAAGTCAGACCGGGAAGATTTCAAATCACTTAAATTTGGAGGATTGCACGAAATATAAAGTTGCAGTTGCAGAAGGGATTGGCTCTCCCATTGCACCGGCAGAATTGACCTGGGCTTTGCTTTTGAATACGGTCAGACAAATACCACAAGCCATCGAAGGAATGAAGAATGGAAACTGGCAGATTAACATCGGTTCGACCATTCATGGAAAGACTCTGGGGATTTGGGGTTATGGAAAAATTGGACAAAAGATTGCGCAATATGGCAAAGTCTTTGGAGCGAAAGTACTTATTTGGGGAAGTGCAGCATCAAGAGCGATGGCAGTTGCAGATGGCTTTGAAAAGGCTGAGTCAAAAGAAATGTTCTTCAAAACAGCTGACATTATTACTTTACACCTTCGTCTGAATGAAACAACCTTAGGAATAGTTAAAGAAAGTGATTTGTTATCCATGAAAGAAAATTCAACATTAATTAACACAGCTAGAGCCGAACTTATTGAAAAAGGGAAGCTATTGAAATGTTTAAACATGGGCAGACCTACTTTTGCTGGTCTTGACGTTTTTGAAGACGAGCCCATTTATGACAAAAACTTTGAATTTCTTAAAATGCTTAATGTAGTTTGTACCCCTCACCTAGGCTATGTAGAACAAAACGGATATGAATTATATTTTGGGAAAGCATTTGAAAACGTTATGAATTTCATCAACGGCAAACCTACAAATATTGCTAACCCTGAAGTGCTTTGAAAAAAGCTTAGCCTTTAAAACGGGTTTTGAGTTAATGGACGGGCAGTGATATTATAAACTATTGAACAATGAATAAACTTTGATGGAGACAGACATTTAATGGATTCTGAATAGCCTAAACCAAAACAATAATGAGTAACACAATGGCAATAGTGAAAACCTTGAATGAAAAACAATGAAATTAAAAATAAGCTTATTTTTTAGCATCCTGACCATATTGGCATCCTGTATTGGGCATACAAAAAATAGTGATTCTAAAGTCCAGGTATTAAGCAAAAACATTGCACTTGGCGATACCGTAAAGAAACTTGGTGATCATTTATGGTATGTGTATCAAGACAAACGGAATAACTATTGGTTTGGTAGTAATGGCGAAGGAGTATATCGTTATGATGGAAAAACTATAGTTAATTTCACTATCAAAGATGGACTCGCCAACGACAGTATAAGACAAATCCAGGAAGACCAATTTGGCAATATTTATTTTTCAACGCTGGGTGGTATCAATAAATTTGATGGTCAAAAAATCTCTCCTTTACAACCAACAAAAAGCAAAGAATGGATATTAGAAGAAAGTGATTTGTGGTTTCATATTTTGGGTAAAAGAGGAGAACACGGTCCTTATCGCTATGACGGAAAAATTCTCTATCAATTAGAATTTCCAAAACACTACTTACACGATGAAATTACAAATCGAGGAATTAATCCATTTTTTAGTCCTTACGAAGTTTATTGCATTTACAAAGACCGAAAAGGATCCATGTGGTTTGGCACATCTGTTTTTGGTGCTTGTCATTATGATGGACAATCCATAAAATGGATGTATGAAGAGGATTTAACAATAGTTTCAAGCAATGGTGGAACTTTTGGTATACGCTCTATTTTTGAAGATAGAAATGGCGATTTTTGGTTGTGTAACACTTGGCATAAGTATAAGTTCGATTTTGAAAAAACAATAAAAAGCGCCAGACTTCAATATCATAAAACAAAAGGTATTGGAGATGCTCAAATTTTTGGTGGAGAAGAATACATATATTATTCCCACATTTTAGAAGACCATGATGGAACTATTTGGTTGACGACTTGGGACAAAGGTGTATATAAATATGACGGCAAAACGATTACAAATTATACAGTTAAAGATGACAACAAAGATGTTCAGTTGGTTTCGATGTACAAAGACAATCTAGGCAATCTATGGCTAGGAACACCAGAAAATGGAACATTTAAATTTAATGGAAATACTTTTGAAAAATTCAATCCTTGACAACCTAATAAAGAGAAACGTCAATAATGCGTGTGGTAAAAAATGGATTTTCATACTTGAATGTATCTTGGTACTTCCGCTCAAAATCCATGCAGACAGATCGATTTGTCATTCGAAATCGCAACTATCATAGAGCTATAAAATGTTAATGGTCATTACAAAAAGACAAAACATAACTATAAAATATCTGAAAATAATTAAATGAGAGACAAACAATTTATAGCAGAACATCGAGGAGGATCTTTAACAAAAGAGCAGCATAAACATTTAATACTATGGGCTTGTAAATGTGTTGAACATATTTTAATATACTATACCAAAACCATTGACAGCCGGTTGACAAATGCACTTGAAATTGCAAGAAACTGGACAAAAGACAAGGCTTCTGTTGGTCAAGCAAGACAAGCATCATTAAACGCAATTGAAGTAGCACAAGAATCGAAAGATCAAATTGAAATTGCAATAGCACGTTCAATAGGACATGCAGTTGCTACCGCACATATGGCTGACCATTCATTGATAGCAGTGAAATATGCATTAAAAGCTGTTAAACTAGCTGACAAATCAATTGATATGGAAAGAAAATATCAAGACGAAAATTTGTCACGTGACATTGTTGATCTTGTACTAAAAGCAAGAGACAAACAGAAAATAAAAATTAAAAACAAATTACTGTGATTAGACAAATAATACATAGCAAAAGAAACCAAACCCTGAGATTTCGTGTTCTAAAGTCAGCATTAATGATTAATGAAAGCTTAGATTTCTAAAAAAAATAAAGTATATTATAAAAGTCCCGCCCTTCAAGTAGCTGTCGATTGTTAATCAAAAACATAACAATACAAAACTTAAGAACCAACGAAATCAAAATTTGAAAAATGACGAGCAGATTTGATTTTAACAAACTTAAATCAACAAACCCTAAAATAAAATACGGATTTGCAAAAGATCTGCTCAAAATAGGGGCAGAAAGTCCTCAACAGTTGTACACCCATTTTGACTTTCTGCTTACTTTATTGGATGAAAAAAACAATATACTGAATTGGACTGGTATAGATCTTATGGGGTATTTATCTTCCGTTGATCAAGGGAACAAAATAGACGGCTGTATTCAATCATTAATCAAACTATTACATGGCGGCCACCTTATCACTTGCAACCACTCCACATTTGCCCTTGGGCTTATTGCTCAGAATAAACCGCAATTCAAAAATCAAATATTCAAGGAATTGTTGTTAGTAGACCAGGACATCTTTGATACAAACGAGTGCAAAAACATTGCCATTGGAAAAGTTCTGGAAGTATTCAAATCATTTATTTCTGATATAATGAAAAACAAAGAAGCCAGAGATTTTATAAATCGAGCTACCGAAAACAGTAGAAATGCCACCAAGAAGAAAGCTATTCTGCTCTTAAATAAAATTAAAAAGATTCAATTAGAAACTAAAGATAAATACTAACTCATAAGACTATCCCTAAATTAATCTACGATTTATTCTGATACAAAAAAAATAGTATAAAAACATTGAATGAAGTGTAAGTATAATATGCCTTTAAAATATATTCTTAAATTACTTTGACCAGATTTTTTGATTCAGTTTATTAAAGTAATCATTGAATTAAATATTTGAATTGGAGGGCAACAGCTGGAAAAAACAAAATGCAGATCAATGAGTCGATAATATTACGAGAATATTGACCTGTATCAAATTTTAAATTAGTAAAAATGATTTTTACAAGTCATTATTTTATGTCTAATATCCTTACCAAATGAAAATGATATGTAGTCCTATTTTGATTTTATTGCGTTTGGCAGTATTCATGGTGATCTCATTTCAACAAACTGAGTTAAGTACAAATACTTACCTAATTCCTATAAGTATTCATCATTTAATATAAAATAATATCCAATTCGTGAATCCAATGAATTAAGATTTGTATCTTAGCGACCTTGTAAAATAACTCAAGTCAATAATACTTTGATATAAAATGTTGACTTTTCAATATTTAAAAGCTTCAAAATCAGGTCCTTTTGCGTGAGAACCGAAACTCTATATTGAAGATTCACAGATGGTAACAATAAAAATTTAAAAACAAATATGATTCAAACTGTACATTGTATCCTTTTTAAAACATAAACTTTCTAATGATTTATCAACAAGGATTTAAAGATATCAATTATAAATAATTCATAAATAATTAAGATGCAAACCATTTTAGGATCAGGCGGAGCCATTGGAATCCCATTAGCCAAAGAATTAAAAAAATATACCAATAAAATAAGATTGGTAAGTAGAAATCCAAAAAAAGTAAATGAAACTGATGAGCTTTATCCAATTGACTTAAATGACCAAAATCAAATCGAAAAGGCCATTTCAGGAAGTGAAGTTGTATATGTCGTTATTGGATTCGAATATAAATTAAGTGTTTGGCAAAAAACCTGGCCATCTTTTATGGAATCGGTAATTAATGCATGTAAACTCCACCATGTTAAACTTGTTTTTTTTGATAATGTTTATATGTATGATAAAACAGCCATTCCCTTTATGACTGAAACTTCACCCATCCATGCGCCTAGCAAAAAAGGAGTGGTAAGGCAACAACTGCACGACATGATTATGAATGAAGTAGAGAACAATAATCTTACCGCACTTATAGCCAGATCTGCTGACTTTTATGGACCTGACAATAAAAACAGTGCGCTCAATATGATGGTCATTGATAATTTTATGATAGGGAAAAAGGCACAGGCATTTGGAAACGTCAACAAAATTCATACTTATACATTTACACCTGATGCCGCGAAGGCAACTGCCTTACTCGGAAATACAAATGATGCATATAATCAAGTATGGCATGTTCCTACTACAAAAGAAAAATTAACAAATCTGCAATGGATCCAATTAATTGCAAATGAAATGAAAGTCGAAGCTAAAATTCAAACGGTACCCGTTTGGTTAATTAAAATACTTGGGTGGTTTATTCCTATCATGAGAGAGTTTCCTGAGATGATCTATCAATATGAACAAGATTATATTTTCGACAGCACCAAATTTGAAAAACGATTTGGAATTTCTGCTACAACACCCAAAGAAGGTATTAAACTACTCCTTGAAAATCTGAAAACGCAAAATTCAAACAGTTAACATTAAGGCATAGCTATAACATTCAATTCAAGTCGATAATAAAAATAAAAAAATGAAAGCTATGAGCTTCTTAACAGCTTCCAAACTAAAGATCGAAATATCGCAGATGCAAAATAATAAAGGAATATTTTCGATACTAGATGCCAGTAAATTCAAATTCCAATAACTTGATTTTAGATGTCGACATCAATTTTACCTTGTGTCAGCTGACCCATACTTTCAATACATGAAACATAAACAATGGCAGACCTCAATTTTTACAAAGACGAATTTAGTATATCAACGGACAAAACAAAACTGGACCTTGATGCCATTCACGAATTTTTATCCACCAAGGCTTACTGGTGTAAAAATATTCCAAAAGAAAAAGTACAAACTTCCATAGAAAATTCATTATGCTTTGGAGTTTACGATGATAACAGACAAATAGGATTTGCGAGAATAATTACAGACTATGCCACCATCGCCTATTTTGGTGATGTTTATATTTTAGAAGGATACAGGAGCCAAGGATTATCCAAATGGTTAATAGATACCGTTATGAACTATCCGCATCTACAAGGTCTAAGACGTTGGATACTGCTCACAGGCGATGCCCATGGGTTGTATCGCCATTCGGCTGGACAGACATTGCAGACCCTTCCAAATGGATGGAACTCCACAATAAAAACGTTTATTCAATATAACATGTCCAGATTAAAAACGGAAACAGGTTGGACTTCAAATGGCATTGCAACTGATTTGGTCACTCAAGTCGGCTCTTATATCATGTTAGCAGACGCTTTTGCAGCTTTTATACAAATCGCAAAGTCAAATCCTGAATTTGCTTGTGTTCCTTCTGCGCCAATTGAAATTAGACCCATTAAGTAAAAAGATATAAAAACTGGATATACATATCCAAACTCACAAATAAATTAAATAAAAAATGAAGGAAGAAAATAAACACCGGATGAAAAAAGTTGCCTTGATTTTAGGAACTATAACATTTTCAATCATTATACTTGCGATTTATAAATTGTTTATTGTTGAATAATTGAACAGTAATGCAATGATACAAAACAGCATACAACTGACATTTCGCTGCATTTTCAAAAATCGCTCCAAGCATAAGACATGAAGACAAGTAACTCTATGAAATGTTTACCATAACTGGCTACTTGATCATTCAATGAATATTTTAACGAACCTAGGAACATGATCAGTCATAGGACCTAGAATTACGCAGCTTGAGTTGGTATAAACGGGTAGCACAGACCCATTCTTCTATTGGGGAAGTTGAGTTGATCCTATTTCTTCATATTGTTATCTTAAAGCAATCCCGCTATTACTTGTGATAATAGTTCATTATAAGTAACGCTCATAGGATGATGAAAATATAATATTCAATATATAAATAAATATCATATATATGCCCATTGAACTATCATTTACAATTCAAAAAACATCTGCCTTTATTTATGAATATCTTACTGATATGCAAAAATTTTTAAAGGTACATCCCATTATTACTCAAATTGATTCTAACGGCAATGACAGTTATATAATCCATGAGACATTAAAATTTTTATTTATTCCCTGTTCATTTACTTATCCTGTAACCATTGAAAGTAAACCTTTTGAAAAAATTGTAATAATGCGTGCTACTATTCTGAAATTTACAAAAATTGAAATGACATTTGTATTAAAGGCCTACAGTGACTTTACAGTTGTTGAAGAAAATATTCAAATTCAATCACCATTTCCTATTCAATCTATTATACACCGCATTTTTAAAAAACAACACAATCATCTTTTCAAAAATATTGAAATGGAGAAGATATAAAATAAATGGTAATTTTACATCCTTCCTTTGTGCATGGTGTAGTCCATATAAAACTATAACAACTTATAAATGAGTGCTAAGAAAAATATTTTTGCCATTATTGGAAGTGCGAGTGCCAATTCGACAAACCTAAAACTTGTTGAAAAAATTGAAATTTTAAGTGGTGATACATTTAATTTGACAATATTCAATGATTTAAAATTACTTCCTCATTTTGATCCCGAACTTTCCGCCAACAATCCTCCCAAACAAATACTAGAATTCAGAAACAAAATTGAACACGCTGATGGAATTATCATTTGCACCCCAGAATATGTATTTAGTATTCCGAGCGGCCTAAAAAATGCAATAGAATGGTGTATTGCAACTACCATATTTGAAGACAAACCATGTGGTCTGATTACCGCATCAGCTAATGGAGAAAAAGGACATGAAGATTTGCAACTCATTATGAAGACCGTAATGGCGAAATTCAATTCGGAAACGACTTTGCTAATTAAAGGTGTAAAAGCTAAGTTTGATTCCGAAAGCAATTTATTAAACATAAAAACATCAGCAGAACTTAAAAATTTTATTAGCGAATTAGACAAATTAATAAAACAATGATACATATAACTCAACTCATCTACATTATTGAAGGCCAGGAAAATGTTTTTGACGAATTTGAAAGCGTAGCCATTCCGATTATCTTAAAATATAACGGGAGGCTTCTATTGAGAGTTAGACCTACAGCAAGCAACTTCATAGAAACTCATATGGATCAGCCCTATGAAATTCATCTCATAGAATTTGAAACTCAACAAGATTTTGACAACTTTATGAAAGACGAGGAACGAAAAAATATTTTACATTTAAAGGAACAATCCATAAAGACATCAATGCTAATTAAAGGAACAGAAGTATGAGATGAATAAAGTCAACATACAACTTTAAGTCGTATATACAATCTCAACCGAAAGAAAATAAGATGAAAAAAAATTATAATAAAAAAATACCTACCTTAGCTAATGTAAAAATTCTTGATTTGACATCTCTTAACTAACGACAATCAATAACCAAATTCTCATTTCAATTTAAATTTGACAACTTTGGATTTGTTGATTTATAGATAACCATTGACTCTTTTATATTCAAAGCCTTTCAGTAAAACTACTAAACAAACAAAATTCGAAAGAAGATATTTCTAAAAATTTAAGTTGAGTATTTAAATTTGATTAATTTAGACAAACAACTTTTGTCTTATAGTGTGAATCAACTTCTCATTTCGACAACATTTTGACTGCCTTCTGTGAAGTACGGATATTTGGATTGATACTCAACGCCTTCTCATAAGCAGCTAGTGCTGCTTTTTCATTTCCACCCTTGAGTAATGCCTCTCCATAGCTGTCCCAACAGTTAGCTATATTAGGAAATAGTTCAGTATTTAGTTTAAACAGTTCAAGTGCCTCTTTTAAATGACCACTTAGGAGTAAATCATATCCAAGCATATTCAAAATTGCATCTTTAGGTTCCTGATGATTGAAATTGGATGTAAGCGATTCAAAATTATCTTTTAGTGACTGGATACCATTTGATTTATATTCATTGTATACAGCTAGTTTCACAGGTATTGCAACCGGATCAGGCGTTTGACATGTGATTAATTGTTTGATTCCGCTGGCTATTTTTTCAGCAACTGGTTCATCCATATTCGCCATAACAACAATGCTGATTTTTTCATTCGGCATTTCGCTATATATCGTATTAATCCCGTTCATTCCTCCTGCCATACCTATAGCTTTACCAGGCGGAACCTGATTGAGTCGTTTAAAAAATTCCAATGGCTCCTTCATTTTTTCACTCAATAAAGTATTCCCATAAAAAAAATTTCTGTAAAAAATCAAAATATTAGAGGCAGTTGCCCAAAAACCACCATCACTCCTTGGTTCAGTAATAAACTCCAAATTGTCTTCTACGCCATTTATGGTTTTCAGATAGCCAATAGATTTATCAGGAATTGCATCAATATGCTCTGTATAAATATCCTTCAAATTGAGCTTACGAATTATCCTGTCATTTACATTCTTTGAATAGGATTGGCCTGTCACCTTTTCTATAATAGCCCCAAGCAATATGTATCCTGCATTCGAATATTGTTCCCCGGCACCAGGTGTAAAATCAAGGGTTCGATCTTTAAGTAGTTCCATTATACCTTGAATATTTTTCTTATCATAAGGAAGATTAAAATACTCGGGACCAAAATAATCTCCAAAACCTGATCGATGATTCAACAAATGCTCAACAGTAATTTTCATAGCATCAGGTTGTTGAAATCCTGCAATATGATCCACTAGCTTATCACTCAATTTAAGTCTGCCCTCACTGACCAATTGCAGTATGACTACCTGAGTAAATGTTTTGTTCATACTTCCAATTAGAAATTTTGTGTTAGGTGTTACGCGAATGTTCCTTTCCCGGTCAGCCAGGCCAAATGGCTTATGGTAAATTGGCTTTCCATCATATGCAATGATAACGACTCCGGAAAATAGGTCAAGATCAGTATACCCCTTAATATAGCTATCCATTTTAGAGGATATTTTGGAAGTATCTACTTTTATTATGGACCCCATGCTTTTTCCATTTTGACCCAAACATGCAGCATTCAAGAATACCACAATAAAAATAAAAAACATAATGTGTTTCATATACTATTCATTTTATAGAAAGCAAAATTATACCTACCTAATGCTATTAAATCAAAAATGGTACAAAAACCATTTGAATTGTTACAAATGTACTTTTACATGAATAACTTATTAACTATTTGGTGTTTATACCACAAAACCAGTATTTCATAACACACCCGTAATAAATAAAATAAATCTCTTAAATTTGACAAATGAAAATCAAATACTTCGAAATTATAGTCAATATCATTTTTTGGTTATTGTCCGGCTGGCTCCTCGTATCTAGTCTTTCTGTTCAATCCCATGAAGTTTATATGATCAACGGAGAGGAAACGCAATATGTGAACCGCAATCCCGATTTGATTAAATCCTTACTGGTTTGCATCTTGTTTAATGCCATTCTCTTTTATTTAAATGTTTTCATTTTAGTTCATTTGCAACGAAATGTGCAGAAACTAAAGTATATAGCAATATCAATAACCCTTTTCATCTTTTTTATAGGTGGTTATTTCACAAGTCAATGGCTAATTTTTCCAAAAAATTCACTTAAAGTATCAATCATTTTAGGAATTTCAATATTCATTTTTTACATGGCCATTTCTACACTTTACGCATTATCAAAATTATTTGTAATCAATGAAAATAGAACACAAATTTTGATAGCTGAGAAAAATCAATATAGATTGACATTATTACGCCGACAATTGCAACCACACTTTCTATTTAATGCATTGAACAACTTACTTGCTTTAGTCGATCATAAACAATCACCACAACTGGTTAATGCCATCCATAAACTATCCGGATTACTCAGGTATGTAGTGGACGAATCTAAAGAGAATACTGTAACCGTAGCAAATGAAATTGAATTCATTCGTAATTATGTTGGTTTACAACAACTTCGATATGACTCAAACGAAGTGCATTGCATCATAAATATAGAAGGAGCACATACCTCACAAAAAGTAGAACCAGGACTGTTTTTACCATTTGTCGAGAATGCTTTTAAATATGGAACCATTCCCGAAGCAAAATCATCCATTGAAATACTTTTTGACCTTCAAATCCACAATCAGGTTTTCTTTAGAATTAGTAATCGTATGTTACAAAAT
>Ga0154020_10007625_pt1 | contig 12615 bp, 11 predicted proteins | sample Klosneuvirus_201_FD_109709 | JGI IMG/M metagenome (GOLD analysis project Ga0154020, IMG submission 109709) | Active sludge microbial communities from wastewater, Klosterneuburg, Austria - Klosneuvirus_20160825_MG | ecosystem: Engineered > WWTP > Aerobic digester > Activated sludge | place... | reverse complement strand
CGGCCCAGAACAACTGTTCGGCCATTTGGGGATCCCGCTCGTGGTTGGCATGGGAGAGGGCGTTCTTGCTGGGCGGGTCGCGCCGCGAATCGCCGAAAGCGGCCCCGCGTGCAGGCGCAACGCATCACACACATCATTGAGGCCCAGGGCGTGCGTGAGTTGGGCGTAGAGCAGGCAGACCACATGACTCCACGGACGAAACGTGCGCGCCCGAGTGTCCACCCCGGTGTCTCGCGCCAGTTGTGGCACAAGGTGATTGGGAATCAGGTTGCAGAGTTGCCGCAGGAGCGTAAAGCTGCTGCGCGTTGGCTTGCGGATCGTTTGTTTTTTCATCCCCGACCTTGTGGCCGGGTTCAAACCCGCAAGCCAACTCTTTTTTACCACCCGAAAACCTCAAACCTGTGGTCCGCCAATGACCACGCTTCATTTGTTCTTGAAATCGCCCGCCACCTGCCATCCAATGCTTGACCAGACCATTTCGCACATGCCCTATACTCCTTTACGGTGTCAAAGCGTCTTGTAGCAAAAGAAACCATCCATCTCGGGAGGGAGTAACTAGGAATTAATTTTTATTGAGGCAGATAAATATCGGATGAATACAAAACTCGTCGTTTCTCTGACAACAATCAGCAAACGCATAATTCGTGTACATGAGGTGATTGAGTCGATCAGCTCGCAAACGCGCCCGCCCGACGAGATTCACCTCTTTTTATCCAAAGAAAATTACCTGTTAGATGGGGGCATACTGGAAATCCCTCCCGAATTGGACGGTTGCATCAAAAAGTATAACGTTAACCTTCATTATGTGCCAAACATCGGCCCCTATCGAAAACTCCTTCCGCTTCTCCGTCAAACTTGGGGCCAGGACGCGTGCATCGTAACCGTAGATGACGATACAATATACCCACCTCACTTTTTAGAAAGGATGGTCTTAGCCTTCCAAAACCACCAATGTATAATTGCATTCAGCGGGCGTCGAATAACTTTTAACAAGGAAGGGGGCGTAATTCCATACAGGCGATGGCCAAAACTCGTCAATGGGCAAAGCAAAGACATTCTAAACTTCCCTATTGGAAAGGATGGAGTGCTATACCACCATAGGTTTTTTACAGACAGAGTTTTTGACGATGCGGCTCTTACACTTTGCCCAACCGCAGATGATATTTGGTTTCGATGCAACACTTGGATCAAGCAGGTGCCCGCCTGTATTCTAGGAGTGGATCCCGGGCCCTACTTTCCAGACATTCGTTTTGGAGCGGGTGGACTTTGGAAAACAAACGCGCGTTCGAATACTGAGTGCTTTAGACGTGTCGCACGACATCTAAAGCTGCCCGCGCCGTTTGCATTCTGATAACCACCGTGACCGCCAGCTTGGGGCGCAGGCCTTTGACCCATTGAGCGAAGGTTCGCCGGTGTAGCCGCCATCCACCCACAGGATGGCAGCCAAGTGAACCAGCTCAGGACGCGGCCCAAAAGCAACTGGGTGCCGTCTCGTTCGGTGGTGCTGGCCGGGGTCACGGCCACGCCGAGCACCAGCCCCAACGTATCCACCAGGAGATGCGCGCCTGCGGCCTTTGATCCGTTTGGCGGCGTCATAACCCACGGGGCCGCCGTGCCCCCCGCCGATTTCACACTTTGACTGTCCAGAACGCGGCCGTGGGCTGCGCTTGGCGTGGGTGCGGCGCACGAGCGTGCGCAAGGCGTCGTTGAGCGCGGCTAACTGGTGGCTGAACTTCCGGTACCCTTCATGGCGCGACCGCCCCCACCGCGCAATTTGATCGTCATGCTTGTCCTTGGCCTCGGCCTCGGCACGTGGTGTTTCCCGGAGGCGCCTGTGTTGTCGCAAGCCCTTTCCCTTCGTTTTGCATTTCAGCAATTCTCCCGATCATTCATTTCTCCTCTTTTGATTTCCATTTCCATGACAGGCTAACGCTTCGGCTTTCCAATGAGTGATATATCTCCACGTCAACCACCGGCAAATTCGCTTTAATGTCTTTGACAGACGGAGCGAAAGGGGGCGAAGCAATCCAGTACGCCTTCTTTCGCGGATTAACAAGCGCACTCAAGATACTTCTAACTGATGCGTTCGTTGCGCTGAAAGTGACAACGGGCATGTCCGCTAGCGGCCAGTGTGGGTAATCATAACCGAGGTCAGGAGTGTGACCCCGCGTCACATGAACGGGGCTGCTGATCTGAAGGGTAAATGGCACCGATTTGCACAATACCGACAAGGCAGCGAACAAATTAGTATTCTCGACCGCATAGCGCGGTACTACGTGGTCAAGCGGGTCGGGCCGCTCGCGCCATGGGGATGCGTTTGGAATCAATGTGAAGACTGCGTTGGTCTGCACAAGAGTGTGGTTTGTCGCATTTTTCAGCAGCCGAGTGATTGATTCCCTTGTGATAATCGCTGATCGTTGAAAAAACTCGTCCAACGATCCCGAAGGTGCTTTTCGAATGTCCGATCTCTCCGCTGTTGCGAGCGATTGAGCTTCATTCAACGCCCTGAACAAGGAAAGGGGCACGTCAATGTCGTCACCCGGTTCGTAACCCGCTTTTTCCAAGTTGACCTGAAATGGGCTTCCTTCGTTGGCCAAAACGACGACATCAGTCAATGGGAGTGATACCGAATTGCCGCTGGTCGTCTGTTGGGCGAAAATTGGCAGGAGGCAAAATATCAAGCCAGTTCCCAAGCCGACCGCGAACGCCCCCCCACGAGAATGCGTCTGGTGCCAATTACGGTTCTTCAGGAATTTCCTGTCCTGGCTGGCCATTGTTGTTTTCATACACACGGATCTTCTCGGGATCTGGATCGCCCTCTTTGATGATTAGATAGCGCACCGGGTTGCCGAACCCTTTGTTATTATACTCCCACTGCTCAATATGCACTTGAATGATCTGATTGACCTGGAGCTCCACATTGCGCGGCAGGCTGTGAGTGTCGCTAAAGGTGCCGGTATCTGAAATGCCCACGTTTTCAGCAGGCGTTGGATCCGGCGCACTGCTCGGAACTTTCGTCACCACCGTCAACTGTTCTGATACTAGCAAGTTAACCACGCGCACGTTTAGGTTGCTTCCAGCCGCGTTTGTATATGAGTATATCTCCTTCAGATTGCGTGAAAACTGGTCCACAATCTGGTACTTAAGCACCCGGGTGAGCCGGCTCGCTGATATACTAGTTTTGCCACCATTTGAGACTTTCGCGAACGCAGGCCTGGCAACAGTAATCTTGATTTTAAGAATGGTCTGCTGACCGGAAATTGTGTACGTGCATTTGAGCGTCTGGTCTCCAATACTCTGGCTGCTGTGGTTGGCCATTGCACGGACGTTCACCGATTGGCCCGAAGTGGGGGCCTGAAGTTCTATGCAAGGAGTCGCAGCCTCAACGGTCCAATTATAGGTTCCTCCAGGCGGAAGACCAACGGCAGCATAGCTCACCCAAAGTCCGGCGGAATCTGTGGTAGACACCAATGTGTCTGGCCCCTCAATCATCACCTGCCCAGAACTGGATGAACTACTGTTCTCCTCAGACGACTCGCTCTCCGATTCGGATTCAGACTCGCTTCCCCCGGATTGGCTGCTCAATTCCGAGTCCTGACTGCTTTCCTCCGATTCGCCGCTGCTCTCCTCGGACTCCTCACTGCTGAGACTGGATTCCCCACTGCTTTCCTCAGACTCTTCGCTGCTCAGCCCCGATTCCTCACTGCTGAGGCCGGACTCTTCGCTGCTTTCCCCGGACTGGCCGCTACTCTCGCCAGACCCGCCACTACTCTCACCCGAGTCACCACTGCTTTGGCCAGAATCACCGCTGCTCTCGCCGGACCCACCACTGCTTTGGCCAGAATCACCGCTGCTCTCGCCGGACCCGCCACTGCTTTGGCCAGAATCACCGCTGCTTTCTCCAGAGCCGCCACTGTTCTGCCCGGACTCCTCGCTGCTTTGGTCCGATTCCCCGCTGCTCAATCCGGAAGAAAGTGACTCATCTGAACTGGCCGATGATCCCGATGCTGATGACATAAGGGTGTTTTTCTTCTTACTTGTTGGTTGAATTATCTGGATCTTGCATTCCATTGCAACCCTAGGCACCCACCTCTCTCCGGTGTTGGAGCCTTCCAAAGTCTCCGTGCTCTCTTCTGTCGGCTCAGGCCAACCCAAAACACCGTTCGATAGTCCGCTAATTACCAGCGCAACTCAACACCAAGTCAGCACATGCTGTCAACCGTTTCGTTTGGAAATTTGTCGAACGCGGCATGGCTGAAGGTATTCGCACTCTTGGATCCTCAATTACTGATCTTGAGACAGGGTAGCCGGGAGCTCGCCGGGAGCTCGCCGATACGGAAAGCCCTGCGAGTTTGCAGAGCGGCTCAAGGCAATGTGCTCCTGCGGTCCTTTTCGATTAAAGCGGAGCCTATCCGAAAGTTTGTGTTTGGGTCATAACAGAAAAGGTTAAGAAGAGCGTATGAACGAACAACACATGACCCAGATGGAGACGGAGAAGACGAAGAGCGGGAAAAGGGGCGGGGAAGCTTTTAAGAAGGAAAAGAAGGCGCGGCTGCTGGCGGGGACGGTGATTGACGAATGGATTCAGGAGCATTACGCGCCGGAGGACATCTTGGGGAAGGAAGGCTTGCTGGCGCAGTTGACGAAGGCGGTAGTGGAGCGGGCGGTGGGGGCGGCAACTGCCGCAACGGCTCGAGCGCGAAGACGCTGAACCATCTAATGACTGTGTGTGTATCTCCGACAAATGGAACACAGTTCGCTGGCATCCGTCAGTGGAAAGCTTGCATGAACTTCCGGCTTGGACTCCGCGTTTCAGACGCGATGCGCCTTGGACGAAAAGATCTTCCATTATTAAGGCTCTACGTGAGATACGGTGTTCATTCAACCTAAACAACCATTATGCAAATCGACCGAAGAGAAGCAGATAAAACCGCCCTAAAGGCGGAGCTGCTCGCAACAAGAAAGCTAGGCGAAGAACCAGACACCGAAAGGAGGATAATTGATCTATTGCCCAAGGTCATTGCGGAGCGTGTGAAACAAATCATACCCGATGATTTCGAGCTCGCCGAATTGGAATTGAAGTTTGAAGTTCAAGGCAAACTGTTCGGAGCCGGCGTTGGCGGCGAAGTAGTCGCCAAGCTTAAGAGCAAGAGTTCCAAGGCCAGTGGGTAGCCAAGGCGGATTGCTCCGCCCCGGCTTTGTTTTCGGCAGGTCCCGCCGCGCTGATTGCGACGCTTGCTGGCGATGCCTTCCAAGCGGCTTGAGCGAGGCCCGTTGGAGTTTCTCACCAACCAGCACATGGTCGATACGGCGAGATCAAAAACTGCTGGAAGTCATGGTGCAAATCGGACTGAGGAACCTGACACTTCGACCGCTTGAATCAGCGGCTTACTGCCCCTCTTTTCCAATATCCAGCCAAACTTCTTGACAGCATGTGCGTAATGAATGTAACGAATCCCCCAATATGACCTGCCTGTGAAAACCATTGTGGTTTGGGGCCGCTCATAATGGAGAGGGAAGGGCTGACTATGCTGGACAGTCTTGATACACTCATCGGGTTTGCACTGATTTTCACCGTGGTCAGCTTGCTGATCACTATTCTGGTTCAGATTGTCACATCTGTTCTTAATCTTCGCGGGCATAATCTCGCTTGGGGAATCGCGGAAGCGTTTGAAGTCATCGCTCCGGATCTCAAGGCGAGGGCTAGGGGGGACGGCAAGGCACTGGCAGATCACCTACTTAAAGACTACCTGATTTCAGACTCACAGCTTGGCTTCTGGAGAGGCAAAGCAAGCGCCGTTCGACCGGGGGAATTGTTCGCACTTCTGCACAGCATCGCGGTGGGCAAGAGGGCGGCCGATCAGTCTGAGATCCGAAATCACGTAAAGACTCTCTTTAAGGGTTTGGGCGTGCCTGAGTGCGTTTTTGAGATGACGGATGCCGAAAAGGCGCGTTTGGGCAGTCTAAAGGCGGAGATCACCGCTGAGCTTGCAACTCTTCCCGCCGGCAATTCCAAGGATTGTTTGCAGGCCAAACTGGAAAGTATTGAGATTTGGCTAAAAAATACCGAAAGCACCCTTGAGGCGGTCGCCATCCGTTGGGCCGGGCAAGGGGAGGCCGAGATCCAAAGGATCTATCAAAAGTTCGAGCACTGGTTTGAAACGGGGCAGGAGCGCTCGCAGGAATGGTTCACCACCCACGCCCGGATTATTACCGGCCTTCTCGGTCTGGTCGCCGCATTTCTGCTTCAACTGGATGCCGTTGAAATCTACAGCCTCGTGTCATCAAATCGCGAGTTGCGCGCCAACCTGGTAGCGCAAGTTAAACCGGTGATCGAGCAGGGCGAAAAGATCCTTAAGGAGAGCCCAACCGTCATGCAGGAGTCCTTAAGAAGCCTCGGCACTTTCACAAATGCGGCCGTTGGAATCAATGCGAGCAACACGCTGCTCGGAAACATCCCTGTCGCGGCAACCGATACTCCGGGCGCTGTGAGGGGAAAAATCAGCGATGCCTATACCGGCATGCCGTTAAAGAGTTTGGCGGCGGCATTAAGCGATGTCCCTGAACATGAAGGAGCGGTAGGGCATGATGAGTATGTGAAAAAATTGAATGATCGCTTTTCCAGGTGGCACGGGGAACTCAGTCCGGAGCTCGGACGCGCGATTCCTGCCACAAACTTCATTGCGAAGACGGAGACCGGAAAGAGCAACTATATGGCCCGCATCGCGTCGGCTTTGGAGAAAGAGCGGGACGCGGTGCTGACTGAGTTTGAAAGCGCGACCTTGAGGACGGTGCAGGCGCGCGTCGGCGTCTCGGGCACGAACTGGAACAACCTCAAGCATTCTTTGGACAACACGGGATTTGATTTGTTTCCGAAGGGCGGCTGGCGCTGGGAGCACAAAGGTGGCGATGGCTGGTCAATATGGTGGGAAAACTTCATAGACGCTGCATGGTCGAGTCACACATTGGGGATGTTCTACTCTGCACTTCTCTTGAGCCTTGGTGCGCCGTTTTGGTTCAACGCCCTGAAGAGCCTCGCCAGCCTGCGCTCCAGCGTCGCAAAAAACATATCTAACGAAGACAAGGCAGAACTGAAGAACGCTGAATCCAATCAAGGCGGTAAAGCGCCAGTGACGGCGACCCATTAACCCAAGGGGAATCCTAGGGCTTAGGAGCCGGGAGGCACGTTATCAGCTTTGCACCCACTTTATGCTGGCGAAACGAAATCCGGGAGGCAGACCCAATCAGGAATTCGTGGCACAGCTGGCCGTCGTGCTCACTGTCCTCGCCTGTATCTGGGCTCCAAGGGCAGCGAATGGTGCAGATGAAGAGGTGATGGTGACGGCAGCTTACGAGGTTTCGCATGGCATGCTGCAGGTGCGATACGAGACGAACCAAGCCGCGTCTGAGGACCTGGCCCAATTGTATGGTGATGCGCATCTGGCCGGCGTCTTCACGCGCCACATCCTTCAGGAGATCAATGATAGTCTTGCCTCGCTAAACCCGTTGGCCAAATGGAAGGCGCCTGCGGATGGCAGTCCGGTTTCGGCGCAAACGCTCATCATTGCGGAGAAGTTGTCCCAGGCCACGAATTTCAACGGGTCGCTGAAAGACTGGCTGGAGACTTTTTTGATCGATAAAAGGGAGGCCGGCAAATTCTTTTACTGGCATCCGACCCGGCCACCGAAACTGGGTGATGACTATGAAAGCGAGTCCGAAAAGGTATTGGATGGTCTAGGGGAGGTGATGCGGGACAGCACATTGAGCCTGATCGCCAGGATCCGTTCCGATGAGGTCAATGCAACTGATTATCGAGACGGCAAACTTAAAATCTGGTTCAAGCCGGCAACACCCGTAACGAACGTAACGATAGTCGGAATGGACTGGCCGGAAGCGTTGAAGGATTTCAAACCTGCCGGCTATGATGATCAGAAGGATCTCTTCGAATCGGAATTGAAGCGGAGCATCGCTTCGGGAGGGCTGGCCATGGCGTGGAACGATGACTTGGAGGTGCAGAGGATGATGACAGTTCTCCGGGCGCGTGGCATGTGGGGTGGAATCGCACAGGCCGGACCATTGACGCATCCGGGGGCGGTCTATTGGCTCACGTTCGCCGATGAGGAGGACGAAAGCGATGCGCGGGTTCATCTGCCGCATCTGAGCCACATCATCTTCCAAGGCGCGGCAGATACCAATCCCGTCATCCAGGCAGTGACCAAGGAATTGCTTTCCAAGGAGGACTACCAAGTGGTCTGTGATTCCATCCGGGAAAACACAAATAATGGTAAGAACTGCTTTTTGAAGGGCGTCATATCTTCAAGGAACCCAGAAATCACCCAGGGACGGTTCGTTGATCTTTTTGCATTGGCCAGTTATCGGGCGCGGATCAGTGGCGAGGTCGGTTGGGTGACGAACAAAGATTGCATCACTGTGACCAACCGGGCCGGGATCTCCTACCCGCCCGTTCCCGTCAAACAGGACTGGCTGGAGCCCAGGCTGAACCGGATCAGGAATATGGGATGGATTGCATCCGCAGTCCCGACATTGAGTGACGAGAATCGTCTCGTGGACAACGGCAATCGCAGGCGGCGGGAATTATTGCATGGCGGGATGGACATCTGGATCTCGCCACCCCGCCCCAAGTCAACCAACGACCCTGCGAAGCCGTCCGCTCCAGCCACGAACAATCTGACCTTCAAGGATTGGCTGACTCATACGGTTCACTATCGGGTGGAGGCCGGGGCAAGGTGGGAGGACGGCCAGCCGGTGGACTGGATCACCCGTTTTTCCGCTGCGCACACAGAGACCTTCGGTAGCTTGGACACTGAAATCCGGTTCCAGAACCAGCTATCCGCAAAAATTGACTGGCAGCCGCCGAAGACGGAAGGCAAGGCGCTGCCGTCATTTATCAGCGCCTTCACAGACACGGGGGCAAAACGGAAGGTCGATGGGCAGGATATCGAGATCGAGCGCAAGGGAGCCCGGATCGGCAAACAGCTACGTTTCGACGACCTGAACTGGAATCCGGTCTTGAATGGCGCGGTGGAATTCGCCGATTTGCAGGATGACGCCGGCTACGTTTCCAGCGCAGACGAGGTGCGCGCACCGTTTGCATTTTCGCTTTATTCAGAACCCAACATTTGGGATGCCCGGGAGCACTGGCACATCCGGTTGAGCGCTACTCCATCCGTGCGCTGGCATTCGGACACTGATTTCTACGCCATACTGGGCGCGTCCGGCCAAGTCCGCGTTCCTCGAGGTGCCTGGGATTTTGTCACGAAGATCGACGTGAAATGCGCACTGGGTTCGACTCCGCCAGATGCCTTGCCTTACCTCGGCGGCTCCGAGGGGGTGCGTGGGGTGCGTCCTTACGGCGTCCCTGCCGAGGAATGTATTGTCTCCCGCAACGAACTCTGGTGGCAGATCCCGTTGATCGGCAGGAGTGTCGGCAGCGACCAGCATTGGTATGCGCAGGCCTACGAGAATCTTCGTATCGCCGGCTTTGTCGACGTCGGCTGGGCGTCGGGTATCCATGAACCCGGCCCCACCAGCCCTTGGTTCGTCAGTCCCGGCGTCGGCTTGCGCCTGATCCTGATGCGGAACACTTATGTGAGTTTTGACTACGCCTACGGCATTTGCCGGCCGGCTGATCTGGGCGGTCACCGTTTTTCTCTCGGCATCACAACAACACAGTTCTAAACACCAACAAAACATGAGCAACATAACCTTCACCAGAAACGAAAAAAACTACGACCTCGGCCTCGATGGTTCGGTCAAGGTTAGCGGCGCACCCTTTGGAACATGGACAACGAACGAGGACAACGCCCTCGAAATCACCTCGAAGAAAGACGGGGCCGTTTTCACCCAGCCCGCCCGCTGGTCCACCAAGCGCAACCGGCTTTCCGTAACGCCCGATGGTGGGGGTGCCGTTGAATTCCTTGATGCCACAGACGGACACATCCAGTTTAAGATCGCGGAGAACAGGTTGATCGTGGACCCGTTGCCGGACGACGACACGTTCTCGTTCGGGCTTACGGGCGACTGGTCCCTCGCGGATGATTACTCCGCCATCCAACTGAAAGCGGGGGAGGACACTATTAGTTTCAGCGGCGGGTTGAGCGATTCGCAGTCGCGGTTCACGTGGAAATTTGAGGCCGGGAACGATGCCATCACAAAGATTTTCGTCCTGAAGTTCGACGGGGCGTGGAAAATCCAGAAACGCGCGGCGAACAAGGCCGGTGTGTTGGCGGTGTTCGCCTTTGAATATACCATCAAAGGTCAGACCACCAAGGATACCTTCGAATTGCCGGTTGAAGTCACAGCAGACACGAACAACGGCAACCGCCTCATGTTCACCTACAAAAGGGCGGGAAGCTCCACCCAGTGGGGGGTGGCCTTTGCCGGGAGGTTCACCACCAAGAAGGGGACCATCATCGGTTACTCCGCCGAGGTGTATGATGACAACGGGAAGGTCAGTTCAAGGTTCACCTTTAATTTCAGCGGCAAGATCAAGGACGATGCACAAGCGACGCGTAACTCGCTGCAATTCGAAGTCACAATCGTCGGGCAGACAGTGAACCTGACGCTTTCGGGGCGTTACAATTTCTCGAAGTCCACGATCACATTCAACTTCCAGTTGAACACATCCTCTCAAACGGGAAGCTCCACGCTCACATTCGGGCTGAGCTACAACAACAGGACGAATGGAACCACCGTGGATCTGGGTGTCAAAGTGGATGGGAAGAACATCACCGTCTCGTTGAAAGTCGGGACGGATATCACCTTGGGCGGCAGTCGCAAAGGCACCATCTACGGGAGACTGGACATGACGTTGAATGGTGACACGGTTGGCATCGATGCTCTGTTCGGCATTACACTCAATTGAGATTGATGGACGGGCAGAGAGCAACGCCCTTTGCTCCACATCCGGACCATGCTTGGACGGCGCCCGTGGGGTTCGAGTCTGGCGGCGAGGTGGCGCCGGCGTCAGTCTCGATTCCAGCGAATGAGGGCGCGAACTGGGTCGCATCGCGGAATTCGCTGATCTACCATTTATCTACAGAATGCAGGGCGGCTGCGGCCATCAAGCCCGCCGATCGGATCTCCGGGCCGGCCGCAAAACAGGGCAGAACCCTTCACGAAGGCTGCCCTGTGCATTGAGGAAGTGCTGGTCCTGCGCACGAACATGACGGATGCCAGCGGCGTGACGAGTCGGCAGCACGCTATCCAAACTATGCAACTCTGATGCACCGATTATCGGTGGAAACCATGAAACCTGATCAATCAGACAGCAACGCCCATGTGGGATCGGAGCAAGCGGCGCCGTCGGTTTCGACTATCCCGGTTGCGGCGCAGCCTCCGTCGGGAGAAGGTCAGAAGCCTGTGCCCAAACGATCCGATCCCCCGGCCATTGATCACCCGCTTGAACGATTGCTCGCTCTGGGTGTGCTGCTCGGAATCATACAATTCTGGGCCGAGCGGCACCTATCGCTCTCGCTGTTGGAGAAAGTGGCGGGCACGCCGTTGCTCGCGGTGCTCATTCCATTTCTCGCCGCCCTCGTGGACTTCTTTGCCGGGAAAACCGCGAAGAAGGGATTTCAAACCTGGCTGCGCAAAAAAGCGGTGGCTGTCTTGAAGACGCCGGTGCTCGGCCTGTTGTTCGTGATCGTGCTGGTGGCTGGATCAATGGTTTCCTCGGTGACCGTGCAGGAGAGTGGGGCGCATGTTCCGTTGCAGGTCAGCGTTCATCGCGAATCGGTGTCGGGCTCAAAACTCGGAACGCCGAACGGCAGTGCCCAGACCGGCTCGCGAAGTAAAACCTTGGATGAGACCTCACAAGACGTGCGGCTTCTTCTCATGACCAATCCATTTGGCGCGGCGTGCGTGGTCGAGGCCGAAGGCTACCAACCTTATTTCTTTGACCTGTATCCGTGGATTGGCAGGCGGGTGCGCGTGGATCGCGATCTGGAGTTCGCGCCGTCCGTGCTGATTCGCGTGCCGTTGGGACGGCATGCACTACTGCCGGGCGGACGCATCGAGCTTTGGTCGGCAGGGAAGAAGCTGGCGGAAAGCAACACCGCTGAACTGCGCGGCTCAGTCCTCTTTGGTCGTGATTTGCCGCTGGAGGGAAGGCGTCTTGTGGATTGGGAGCATGAGTTGCGGATGTCGGGAGCGGAAGCTGGGGCGTTGAGCCGTGGCTACCTGGCCTGGCGCCGTCCGCTGGTGGTCGCGCTCAAGCCGGCACTCGAACCGAGGATGGAACTGGAGGCGCGGTTCGTGTCGCGCAATGATGAAACCCAGGCCTCGGCAAAATTCACGGTGACCGCAGAACCGTTACTGGATATTCTGCTCTCCGAGGGAAGGAACGATATGCCATGAAGCGATTCAATCTACATGCGTTTCTATTGGTCCTTGGAATCACAGTGGGGGTTGCCGAGGCGCAGGAACTGCCTCGGGTTGAGGTCAACTTTGCGCTGGCGGAACCGGTGTTCCGAGCCTCGTTTCGCACCAACCTCAACCCGGCGACGGGCGTCTCCGAACTGCAACAATTCGAGAAGGACACGGCGAGGGCTTTGGAGGCGGTGCTGGCGGGCCGCATTGGCTTTCTGCGCTTTG
>Ga0154020_10007624_pt1 | contig 12615 bp, 15 predicted proteins | sample Klosneuvirus_201_FD_109709 | JGI IMG/M metagenome (GOLD analysis project Ga0154020, IMG submission 109709) | Active sludge microbial communities from wastewater, Klosterneuburg, Austria - Klosneuvirus_20160825_MG | ecosystem: Engineered > WWTP > Aerobic digester > Activated sludge | place... | reverse complement strand
TAGTGAGCAGTTAACTGAAATCGGTATGCCATTTAATTCAAATCGCTTTCAATCCTTTTTATTAAACCAATTATAAGTTTTGATATGTGTTCAAGTTTTATTAGTAAGTCCGAAATGGATTGTTTGTTCCCAAATCCAAGTTCAATAGAGAGCAAAAGCAATGTGTCCGTTTCACTAAGCGAACCTTCAGCAATATATAGGAAATGTAAAAATTCTTTTTTTGATTTTCTTGCAGCTCCTTCTGCTATGTTAGTTGGAATAGATACCGCAGCTCTCCGAAGTTGGGATATTAATCCAAATTTTTCTTCAACTGGAAATGAATTTGTAGAAAGATATAATTCTTTTACAAAAGAAAAACTCAGTTTCCATGCCTCTAAGTTTTTATGGGGTTTCATTTTTTTTACCAAATATAACAAATACACATGTGCTTTTGTATACCGTTCACTGGCACCTGCTCACTGCTTACAAAAATCTTAATATATGTCAAAACATAAAATACAAAACAAATTATTTGAGTCTTCATTGATAAAAGAAGCATTGAAACAATCACTAATAAAACTCAGCCCTGCAAAAATGTTTCGCAACCCGGTAATGTTTACCGTTTGGGTTGGCACATTGGTAATGGCAGGCGTATGTGTGTGGGTTGCAACCGGCGAAACACAGCAGGGCAGCCTTGCTTACAATATTATTGTAACGGCTGTTCTGTTCATTACTTTACTGTTTGCAAATTTTGCAGAACCCATTGCCGAAGCCAGGGGCAAAGCACAGGCAGACAGCCTTCGTAAAACGAGGGAAGAAACACCTGCTAAATGGATACAAACAGTTGGAGAAATGTATGTGAACGAACTAAAAATTGTTCCATCATCACAACTCAAAAAAGGTGATATTTTCTTATGCGAAGCCGGCGACATCATTCCTTCTGACGGCGAAATTATTGAAGGGCTGGCAACCATTGATGAAAGTGCCATTACAGGCGAAAGTGCACCGGTAATTCGTGAAGCCGGCGGAGATAAAAGCAGTGTAACAGGCGGTACAAAAGTTTTATCAGATAAAATAAAAGTAAAAGTAACAACAGAGCCAGGCGAAAGCTTTTTAGATAAAATGATTGCATTGGTTGAAGGGGCAAGTCGCCAGAAAACACCGAATGAAATTGCTTTAACAATTTTATTGGCAGGTTTTACTTTGGTATTCATCATCGTAACGGTTACACTAAAACCGTTTGCCGATTATGCCCAAACACCAATTACTATTGCTGCATTTATCTCTTTGTTTGTTTGCTTAATACCTACAACCATCGGCGGTTTATTATCTGCCATTGGCATAGCAGGAATGGACAGGGCATTGAGGGCAAACGTAATTACCAAAAGCGGCAGGGCAGTTGAAACAGCAGGCGATATAGACGTATTGCTTTTAGACAAAACAGGAACCATTACAATAGGTAATAGAAAAGCAACACATTTTTATCCTGCTAATGGTATTGATGAAAAGCAATTTATCAAAGCCGCCGTGTTAAGTTCAATGGCTGATGAAACCCCCGAAGGAAAATCAATAATTGAATTAGCCGGAGTAAATCCTTTAAGTTACCAGGTACAAAACCCACGTTACATAAAGTTTACAGCCGAAACAAGAAGTTCAGGCATTGACTACGACAATATCAAAATAAGAAAAGGGGCATCAGATGCAATCAGAAAACTAATAGAGAAAACAGGAAATACTTTTCCGAAAGAAACAGAAGAAAAAGTAAAAACCATTTCAAGTAATGGCGGTACACCTTTAGTTGTTGCAGAAAATGGAAAGCTGTTAGGAGTTATTGAATTGCAGGACATCATTAAACCCGGCATTCAGGAACGTTTTGAAAGGTTGCGTAAAATGGGTATCAAAACTGTAATGGTTACAGGAGATAATCCGTTAACGGCAAAATTCATTGCGGAAAAAGCAGGGGTTGATGATTTTATTGCAGAGGCAACTCCGGAAGATAAAATGAATTATATCCGCAAAGAACAAAGCGAAGGAAGATTGGTAGCCATGATGGGTGATGGAACAAATGATGCACCAGCATTGGCTCAAGCAGATGTAGGTGTTGCAATGAATAGCGGAACACAAGCTGCGAAAGAAGCGGGTAATATGGTTGATTTGGATAACGACCCTACCAAATTGATTGAAGTGGTTGAAATAGGCAAACAGCTTTTAATGACAAGGGGAACGCTGACAACTTTTAGTATTGCTAATGATGTGGCAAAATATTTCGCCATCATTCCGGCATTGTTTATTGCAGCTATTCCGGCTTTGCAAGGTTTAAACATTATGAATTTGCACAGCCCCGAAAGTGCTATTTTATCTGCAGTAATTTTTAACGCTATCATCATTCCATTATTAATTCCATTAGCATTAAAAGGCGTTGCTTACAAACCGATTGGGGCAAGTGCATTGCTCCGCAGGAATTTGTTAATCTATGGTTTTGGTGGCATCATCGTGCCGTTTATCGGAATAAAACTAATTGACCTGGCAGTTTCATTATTCATCTAAAAAAAACAAAATGACAAAACATATATTACCGGCTATTAAGCTAACCATATTAAGCATCCTGCTACTTGTAGTAGTGTATTCAGGAATTGTATGGGGCATGGCTCAATTTGCGCCTAACAATGGCAAAGGAGAAATACTCGAGCACAACGGCAAAACCTATTATACTAATATTGGGCAAACCTTCAATGATGATAAATATTTTTGGTCCCGCCCTTCTGCAGTTGATTATAATGCTGCCGGTTCGGGCGGTAGCAATAAAGCTCCGACTAACGAAGCGTATTTGCAATTGGTGCAGGCAAGGATTGATACTTTTTTAATTCATAATCCTGATGTGAAAAAATCTGAAATTCCGGTGGACCTGGTTACAGCAAGCGGCAGCGGACTTGACCCTCACATTTCTGTACATGCAGCTACAGTTCAGGTAAAACGCATTGCAAAAATCAGGGGTATTGCCGAAGGCAATTTGCAGCAACTCATTGTTTCCAATACCGAAAAACCATTCATGGGGTTATTCGGTCCCGAAAGAATTAATGTATTAAAACTCAACATAGCACTCGATAACCTTAAACAGAAAAAGAATGAAATCATTATATAAATATCTATTTGCATTAATAATTGTAAATTTTCCATTATCAATTATCAATTCTGCTAACGCACAAACAGACAGTACAAAATCACCACTTACAGTAAGTGGTTATGTAGAAACTTACTATTCGTATGATTTTGGAAAGCCTGGTAATCACAACCGCCAGCCGTTTTCCTATTCCCATAACCGGCACAATGAAGTAAACCTGAATTTAGGATTTATTAAAACCGCCTATAACACTCAAAATGTACGGGCAAATCTTGCACTGGCTACGGGAACTTACATGAGTGCCAACTATGCAGCAGAGCCGGATGTGCTTAAAATTATTTATGAAGCAAATGCAGGAATAAAAATATCAAATACAAAAGAACTCTGGATTGATGCCGGTGTTCTACCCTCGCATATTGGTTTTGAGAGTGCTGTGGGAAAAGACAACTGGACGCTTACAAGAAGTTTATTTGCCGACAACTCGCCCTACTTTGAAACCGGTGCAAAAATATCTTACACAACACCGAATGGCAAGTGGTTTTTGAGTGGGCTTGTATTAAACGGCTGGCAACGCATACAACGTGTGGATGGAAATAATTTACCCGCCTTCGGGCATCAGGTAGTATTTAAACCCAATTCAAAAATGACATTAAACAGCAGTTCATTTATTGGTAGTGATAAACCGGATAGCACAAGACAAATGCGTTACTTCCATAACTTATATGGTATATTTCAAATAAGCAGCAACTTTGCAATAGCAGGAGGTTTGGATATTGGGACGGAACAAAAAAGTAAAGGTAGCAGCGACTACAATTGCTGGTACACTCCTATTGTAATTTTGAAATTCAGTCCCAATGCAAAACACAATATTGCAGCAAGAGCAGAATATTATAGTGATAAGAACGGTGTAATTATCAGCACAGGCACAGTTAACGGATTTAAAACCTGGGGTTATTCATTAAATTATGATTACCTGATTCGTGAAAATGTTTTGTGGAGAGTAGAAGGCAGAGGGTTTTCAGGAAAAGATAAAACGTTTACAAAAGAGGACAACCCGGCTAATACAAATTTCTTTTTAACAACATCCCTTGCAATATCTTTTTAATTGGCAAATGAAAGTTAAAGTTTGGTAATCATTCTTTTATATCGAGATATTTCGATATATTCGCATAAAAGCAAAAAGACTTGATACCATGGAGCTACAACAAACAGTTGATGTAAGCAAATGCCTTTCTAACCCTGTGCGGATTGAAATTTTAGAATGGCTCAAAGACCCTGTAAATAATTTTCCGGAAAACAGTACAGGGGTCCCAAATAAAAAAGGCGTTTGTGTAGGCTTAATACAAAAAAAAACGGGTTTGTCGCAGTCCACCATTTCCAGTTATTTGAATTTAATGGTGAGATGTGGTTTGTTGAAAATGTTTCGTTTAGGGAAATGGTCATATTACAGCCGAAACGAAAAAAGCATTAAAGAGTATCTGAATTATTTGAAATAAATTTTTGCAGTAAGATATATAAACAGGGAATAAAATGAAAGATATGAAAGTAGAAATTTGGTCAGACATTGCCTGCCCGTTTTGTTATATCGGAAAAGCGCATTTTGAAAAAGCATTAGCATCATTTGAAAATGCAGGTGAAATTGAAGTAGAATACAGGGCCTACCAATTAGACCCAGAGATGAATTTTGAAAAAGGGCAAACTGCCTTTTCTTATCTTGAAAAAAGAAAAGGGATGACAATGACGCAAGTGCAGCAAATGACAGGCCAGGTAGAACAAATGGCAGCAAATGCAGGCTTAAAGATGGATTTCAAAACTAATATTCCTGCAAACACATTGAATGCACATCGTTTGATACAATTGGCAATTCAGGAAAGAAAGGAGAAGGCGGTAATTGAAGCGCTATTCGAGGCGCATTTTACCAATGGGAAGAATATTGAAGATAAAGAAGAATTGAAAACTATAGGAGTAAATTCAGGGTTGGATGCTGCAAGAGTAACTGAGGTATTAAATTCGGATGAGTTTGCTTATGAGGTTAAGCAGGATATTATGGAAAGCAGAAGCTTTGGGGTTAATGGAGTTCCGTTCTTTGTATTCAACAGAAAATATGCCGTTTCGGGAGCACAGCCTGTGCAAGCATTTACCAATGCTATTGAAAACAGTTTTCAGGAATGGCGAAAAGACAATCCTAAAATCGTACATCTCAATGTTTCTGATGGTGTTGCCTGCACAGATGATGGTTGTGAAATTTTAAAACAAAAAGTAAATTAAACAGAAATCATACCGCAATCTTCTTATAAAAGAAGATTTACAATACCAGAGATGTATCCTGGAGACAGTAAGAAGAGTAATTTTTTTGTTATAAAGAGATGACGTAATAAAATTTTGAAGTTGGCGAATATTTAAACAAACCGTTTGATTGTTAAAAATGTTTTTAGATCTATGCCTTTAACTTATAAAGAAATATTTGAGTACAATGAAAAATGGGTTGCTGAAAAAACAGCAACGGACCCCCATTTCTTTGAACGCTTAGCGCTAAATCAAACTCCGGATTATCTGTTTATCGGTTGTTCGGACAGTCGTGCCGACCCGGATGAAATAACCGGGCTTGACCTGGGTGATATTTTTGTTCACCGCAATGTTTCAAACATTGTTAATCCCATAGACTTGAATGTTGCTTCGGTCATTCAATATGCCATAGAAAACTTAAAAGTAAAACACATTATTGTTTGCGGACATTATGGCTGTGGTGGTATAAAGGCGGCTATGGAGAAAAAAGGAATTGGAGAAAGCAGTCCGTGGCTGCAAATCATAAAAGATATTTACCGGATTCATAAAAACGAATTGGATAAAATTAAAAATGAAGAAAAGCGCTACGATAGGTTAGTGGAGCTGAATGTAATGGAGCAAACTGAAAATGTTATGGAAATGGATTGTGTACAAGCACTCAAAGGCACGAAAGAATATCCAGCTATTCATGGTTGGGTATATAATATGAGAACCGGTAGCATTATTGACTTAAATATAAACCCTGACGGAGATGCTAAAAAAGATAATTTAAAAAACTCTTTGGTGGGAAGATTAAGGTCATTATTTAGAAGAAATTAAAAATAAAAAAGAGTATTATGAATACAAAAACAATGAAAGCCGCACGATGGTATGCTGCAAAAGACATCAGGGTAGAAGATGCAGAAATTCCTGCTCCAAACGATAAGCAGGTAAAAATAGAAGTGAAATTTACAGGTATTTGTGGTTCGGATTTGCATGAGTACAATCATGGGCCGCAACTTATTCCTTATGATAAACCTTACCTGTTGAATGGCCATCAGGGTGTAACAACATTGGGACATGAGTTTTCAGGTATTGTAGAAGAGGTGGGAAAAAATGTAAAGCAATTTAAAAAAGGAGACAGAGTAGTTATAGAACCGATTTTCAGAAATCCTGCAAGTCCTTTTATTACAACCGGTGAATACAACCTTTCTGAACCGTTAGGTTTTGTTGGATTAACTTCAAACGGCGCTTTTGCAAAGTATGTGATAGTGGAAGATTATATGGTGCATAAAATACCAGATGACTTTACGTATGAACAAGGAGCATTGGTAGAACCGGCTGCCGTAGCGGTTTATGCAGTACAGCAAAGTGGGTTGTCTGCAGGTGACACCGTTTTGGTTTCTGGCGCAGGGCCTATTGGTTTATTATGCGTACAAGCTGCCCTGGCCTTTGGTGCAACAAAAGTTTTTGTTACTGATATGTCTGAAAGCAGGTTGGCAATGGCAACAAAAGTTGGCGCCACTACAATTTTTAAAGCAACTGATAAAAACATTCCTGAACAAATAAAAAAAGCTACGGGGTTGGGTGTAGATGTATTTATTGATGCGGCAGGTGTACAAGCTTCTTTTTCTACAGGAATAGCATCGTTGAGAAATGGCGGAACTGCAATGCTGGTAGCGCTTTTCGGAAAACCGGTTACACACGATGCATTAGACCAGGCACTAAGGGAGTTAACCATAAAAGCAATTATTGGTTACAGAAATGTTTTCCCAATAACGATTAATTTAATTCATACAGGCAAAATGCAGGTAGAAAAATTAATCACTAAAAAAATTGCATTGGAAAATATTGTAAAAGACGGTTTTGAAGCATTAGTGAAAGACCCTTCGGAAGTGAAAATATTAGTGGATATTAGTAAATAAAAATAACATACATCTTAATATTAAAACATAAAAAATATGGCAAAGTTAAATTCAATTGGATTGGATATAGAAAAATCCAAAATTCTTGCAGAAAAACTCAATGAACTTTTAGCGGATTATTCTATTTTCTATCAAAATGTAAGAGGATATCATTGGAACATTAAAGGTGATAAATTTTTTGAGTTGCATGATAAGTTCCAGGAACTATACGAAAATTTATTTGCAAAAATTGATGAAGTAGCAGAACGAATCAAGACACTTGGGCATATCCCCAACCACAAATATTCTGTATATCAAAAAGATGCAAAGATTAAAGAAAGTACGGAAGTGGCAGATGGAATACAGGATGTAAAAGATATTCTTGAATCACTAAAAATAATCATCACATTGCAACGGGAACTTCTTGAATTATCTGCTGACGCAGAAGACGAAGGAACCAATGCGCTGATGAGCGATTACATTCGTGAACAGGAGAAACTTGTTTGGATGTACACAGCTTATCTTAAATAATTTTTCCTAAGCAAAGAAATTTTGCAAAATAATTTTTATTTTACTCATTTAAAAACGCACATTTAAAAACCCAATGAGCAAAGAATTAAAAATCATTACATCCACAACCCGGGAAAATGCCCAGGGAATTAAAATAGCAAATTGGGTAAATGACTATGTAAAAAACAACAGCGACTTTAATGTGGAACTATTGGACTTGAAAGCAATCAACCTGCCATTGATGGATGAGCCTCATCATCCCAGGTTGAAAAAGTATCAACATGAACACACCAAAAAATGGAGTGAGAAAATAGATGAGGCAGATGCTTATATAATCATATTAAGCGAATATAATTTTGGTTTTCCGGCACCCATTAAAAATGCATTAGATTACCTTTTCAATGAATGGAAATACAAACCCGTTGGCTTTGTAAGTTATGGTGGCGTTTCGGGTGGATTAAGAGCTACACAAATGCTCAAGCAGGTAGTTACAACATTAAGTATGATGCCACTTGCCGAACAAGTGAATATCCCTTTCTTCAGCAAACTGATTGATGAGAATGGGGTTTTTCAGACCAATGAAATAATAGAAAAATCATTAGGCAATATGTTGAACGAACTTAATAAATGGAGCACTGTTATGAAGAGTATGAGATAAGCACATTTCACTAATAAATTTTAAATCAATTATATCATGAATTACACAGAAAATTTTGAAGGAATAAAATTAGATGTTCAGGCAGTTGATATTGATGTGGATGCATCAGTTCAGGGAAGAATACGGTTGTTAATAGGCAGGTTAAAAAGCCGTTACCCTGAAATAACTCATGCAGATATTTATTTAGAAGAAAAAGCAGCTAAATCCACCAATCAAAGACAAGTAAGTATCCGTCTTGGTGTCCCTGGAAATGACCCTTTTGCTTCGGAATATGGCGACGATTTTCATGAACTTCTGAACAGTGTAGGCGATAAAATTCGCAGGCAATTAGAAAAAAGAAATTAAATTCTATTTTCTTTTCTTACGCAAACTCATTTTAGTAATCAACTTAAAATTCTTTAAAAATGAAACAAAAAATTTTGAACATTACACTACTTGCAATTTCTGTCAGCCTGTTTGCCTCCTGCTCTCATAAACTCGTTGGCACCTGGACGGTACAGCGTTTTGAAACCACCCAGCCAGGGCAACAAGGTGTATCGTTGAAAAATATTAGAACGGTTCATTTCAACAAAAATGGCACTGGCGAAAAGAATATCAATTATAGTGCACTTGGTATAACACACAGCGACCAAAACCCATTCAAATGGATATGGAATGATGGGAAATATATGACCATTGAAGGCGAAGGTTCTGAACTTTCTAAAACCTGGATTATCATGTTCAATAAGAAAAAATTTCAAAAATGGAAATCAACAGATGGCACAAATAATATTCAAATTATTGAGCTGAAAAAATAATAAACGTGAAAAAAATAAACAGAAGCCAGATTATTGATATCAGTTTACTTATTTTATTACTTGTTTTTATAGGCCAAAATTTAGAAAGTGTCAAAGTAAAAATATTAATGTTTGGCATTAATTTACCCCTGGTTATATTAATAGCTATTGTTTTTTTTATAGGCAATTATACAGCTAAAGTATTCAGTAAAAGCAAATGAATTTTGCTTGCAACAAAATTTCAAAAGAGGTTTACCCATGCTTTCTAAAGCTGATTTTTAGGCAATTATTTATAATGGTCAAGAAAAATACATAAACACCTATTTCTAAAAAATTCGGGAATTCAAATGCAAAACGATGAATGAATTTAACGATAAAGAAAAGCGGGTGCAACGGTTTTTGGCACTAAACCAAAATAACAGCAGAGGCAAGCTAAAAGTTTACATTGGCATGAGTGCAGGAGTGGGTAAAACTTACCGTATGCTGGAGGAAGCTCATCGTTTATTAAAAACTGGCGTAAACATTAAACTGGCATTTATTGAAACACACGGCAGAAAGGAAACCGAAACTTTAGTTGCGGGGCTGCCCATTATTCCACGAAGAGAAGTTTTTTACAAAGGCAAGCGGCTGGAAGAATTGGATATTCAGGCAATTTTTTTATTGCATCCCGAAATAGTGGTAATTGATGAACTGGCACATACCAATATTCCCGGTAGTAAAAATCATAAACGCTGGCAGGATGTGCTGGATGTATTGGATGCAGGTATTGATGTCATCACTGCCATCAATATTCAACACATAGAAAGCATTAATGAAGAAGTAAAACAGATTACAGGCATTGAAGTAAAGGAACGGGTGCCGGATAAGATGTTGCAATTGGCAGATGAAGTGGTAAACATTGACCTGCCTGCAGACGAACTTATTACCCGGTTGAAAGAAGGAAAAATTTACGATGCTTCCAAAGTACAACTGGCATTATCCAATTTTTTTCAGGCAGATAAAATCCTGCAATTGCGTGAGTTGGCGCTGAAAGAAGTAGCCGGGCAGGTGGAGCGAAGAGTGGATTATTCAATTGAAAATAAAACCACTCCATTTCGAAGGGAACGTATCCTTGCCTGCATATCTTCCAACAATGAAGTAGCTCAGCGCATCATTCGCAAATCGGCTAGGCTTGCTTCGTATTATAACAGCCAGTGGTATGTTTTGTATGTACAAACGCCCATGGAAGCATCAGACAAAATACCCTTAGTTAAGCAGCGGCACCTCATCAATAATTTTAAAAATACTACCGAGTTGGGTGGGGAAGTAATTCAGAAGAAAAGTAACAATGTTGCCCAGGCAATAATTGAAGTGATAAAAGAAAAGGAAATCACTACCGTTTGTTTGGGCAAACCGCACATAAGTCCGATACAAATATTATTTAAAACCGGTTTGTTTAACCAGTTAATGAAAACCATGTCAACAAATGAAACTGACCTTGTAATACTATCGTAATGACATTAAACGTAAAAAATAAAATTTGGATGGGAACATTGTTCCTCTTCTTGTTGCTCCTGCTTACAGGAGGTGTAGGCATTTATTATACCGCCCAATTGAAAGACCAGGCAAAGGCAGTTTTGAAAGACAATTATGAAAGCCTGGCTTATAGCCATGTAATGCAGGAGCAGTTGGACAGCAGTTTTTTATTGAGTAAAAATGTGCTGAAAACTTTTGATAGTGTATTGGAACAACAAAAGAAAAATGTAACGGAGCCCGGCGAAAGAGAAGCCACGCAAAAATTAATGAAATCGTTCGGGCAACTCAAAGCCGGCGATACCAGTAGCATTGTAATAAAAGAATTAAGAAACAGCATACAAAAGGTGTTAGCGGTAAATATGAAAGCCATTAGTCGCAAAAGCCAAATGGCTGAAAACGCTGCTAATACTGCTTTCAGTATTATTATGGGTTTAGCAGGTTTATTGTTCCTCATCTCTTTTACGTTTATGGTAAATTTTCCTTCCATTGTTACCAATCCCATCAACCAGTTCATAGAAGCAATTAAAGAAATTGCTGCAAAAAACTACAAGCACCGAATTAATTTTGATAGAAAAGATGAGTTTGGAAAAATGGCAAATGCTTTTAACGAAATGGCAGAACGTTTACAATATTTTGAAAGCAGCAACTTAAACAAAATACTATTTGAAAAAAGCCGTGCCGAAGCCGTAATCAATAGCCTTAAGGATGCCAGTATTGGAATTGACAAAGGTAAAAACATTTTATTTGCCAATGCCGAAGCTTTGCAATTGATGGGAGTAAAAGCGATAGATATTGTGGGGAAGCCGGTGGAGGAGTTCAAATGCAAAAACGACTTATTTCGCTTTTTGATGAACGAAGAAAATACAACTCCATTTAAAATTGTCGTGAATGATAAGGAAAATTATTTTACCAAAGAACTAATCAATGTAAACCAGGGTAATACCAGCAACCAGGTAATAGTAATAAAGAATATTACTTCATTTAAAGAGCTGGATGTGGCAAAAACCAACTTTATTGCTACTATTTCCCATGAGCTGAAAACACCACTTGCCTCCTCAGACTTTAGCCTGAAACTGCTGGAAGATGACCGTACCGGTACATTAAGCAGCGATCAAAAAGAATTGGTTGAAAATTTAAAACAGGACAACCAGCGTATTTTGAAAATATTGAGCGAATTGCTCAACATGAGTCAGGTAGAAACCGGCAAAATACAACTGCAAATACAAAAGGTGAACCCTTCGGATATTATTGATGCAGCTATGAATACAGTAAGTTCTGCAGCCAGGGAAAAGAAAATATCAATCGAAATAAATAAGGAACCTGGTTTACCAGATATTGATGCTGATGCAGAAAAAACTACATGGGTACTTAATAATTTCTTAACCAATGCCATAAAATATTCTCCGGCAAATGATATTATTAAAATGAAAGCTGTGCATAGCAACGGCTCAATTATTTTTTTGGTAAAAGACAACGGACCAGGTGTGGATCAAGAATATCAGTCCCGCTTGTTTGAAAGATATTTTCAGGCACCGGGCGCAAAAGCAAAAGGTTCAGGGCTTGGCCTGGCTATATCTAAAGAATTTATTGAAGCTCAGGGTGGTAAAATATGGGTAGAAAGCGAAATTGGTTCTGGATCAACTTTTTATTTTTCATTGAAAGCAGAAGTGTAATAAATTACCGGCAACTATCTTTTACCATTTGAAAAAAAGCCCCTTCCCGGCTTTGAAGGCTGTATTGTTCTTCAATTTTCTTTCGGGCAAGCAAGCCCATTTCTTCTCTTTTGGCCTTATCCTTTAAAAGAATGGATAAACTTGCAATCCATTCTTCTTTTGAATTACAAATAAAACCATTAATTCCATTATCAATAATGCCAGTATTGGCGCC
>Ga0154020_10007623_pt1 | contig 12615 bp, 11 predicted proteins | sample Klosneuvirus_201_FD_109709 | JGI IMG/M metagenome (GOLD analysis project Ga0154020, IMG submission 109709) | Active sludge microbial communities from wastewater, Klosterneuburg, Austria - Klosneuvirus_20160825_MG | ecosystem: Engineered > WWTP > Aerobic digester > Activated sludge | place... | reverse complement strand
GAGGCGCCGACTTGGTGCTGGCGGTGGATGACGAGGCGGTTCTGCTGAACAAGAGGCGATACGGAATTGACAGTTGCAGGGTTGGCTCGGCACGTCACGCCGCTTACCGCTCACTCGATATCGCGGGCATCCGGCAGCGCGCCCGGGCCGAGCTGGGTATCGCCGACGGCAACTGCTTGATCGGCTTCTTTGGGCAGGCCTTGCATCAGTTGCCGGGATACGCGCGCACGGTGCAACACTTCGTCGATGCCCTGGCTTCACTTCCAACTGCTGTCAAGCTACTGGTGCGCCCGCATCCTCGGGAGAACGCCGAGCAGCGCAAGGCAACCGAAGCGCTGTTCATCAAGTCGGGCTTGGATCTGGCCCCGCCTCTGGAGGGGCCGGTGGAGAATGCACTGATCGCCTGCGACGTCGCCTGCAGCCTGTTCTCAAGTTGCACCTATGACGCGGCTTACCTGAACCGCTTCTCGGCCGCGCCGGTGGCGGTACCCCTGTCCATGCTGTTCGATCAGGAGATCGTGACCTACTGCGAACAACACGTCAACTTTGAGACCTTTCCCTATCATCGTTCCGGCGCGGTTCTGGCGGTCCACGACCCGCAGCAGTTGGCCGCCGTCCTGGCGCAATCCATGCAATCCTCAACCCATCAGCTGGTTTGGCGCAATGCCCACGCGCACCTGGCGGATCCGGCCGCTGCGCCGCAGTTGGCCTTGGATAAAATCGCCGACTTCCTTGACAGGCCAAGAAATTGAATCAGCCTCCAACCCGGTCGCCGGACCTCTCCCCCAAGCGACTACTGCTGGTGGCCTCCAGTCCGTCAGACCTCACCGAGCTTGAAGACACCGCCAGGGTGCTGGCCACACGCGGCCACCAGGTCACGGTCGCCTACTTTTACTCCGGAAGCTCGCGGCAAGCCCATACAAGTAGTCTGGTCAAGATCAGCACGCTGGGCGGCTCAAGCGACAGGCTCCGGTCGTTGTCGATTGACGTTGATCAAACCCTAAGGACGATTAGGGCCAGGATACGATCCGACTCCAGCAACCCCGGCAAGACTAGTCTTAAGCCGACCCACCGCAGCTTGATAGACCGACTGAGAAATTGGATGCGGGAAAACGGCACACTGGCGCACTACCACCGTCTGCTTCGTACAGTCAGAGAGGTCCGCCGCCAGTTGAGTGTGTTCCTGATGCTCCGAATGCCACTTGTCTATATGATCGTGGCAGCACTTCAGTTGCTGCGCATCTACAAGTTTTACGGTGTCATGTTCGGCGCCCTGTTGGAGCAGTTTGACTATGACACCATCTTGGTTCCGGAAGATGTCGTCGGACCCTTCTGGCCAACCCTGATCAAGACCGGTCTGGAACGCAATATTCCGACCATCGTTCTGCCGTACACGCTGGCCAATCGTGAAGAGGCGTTCAAGAGCCTGCGCGGGCAAGCGGATTTCCAGACCCGGTACAACCGACTGGCCGCCCACCTTTTCCCCAAGTGGCGAATGAAGCAGGACGGATACGACATCGTTCGCCTGCCGGCCGGGCACATATTGGTCCACGAGTGGCTTGGCATTTCTCCGCCCGACCCCTGGATGATGAACAGTGGCGCGGCCAGGATGATTTGCGTGGACAGCCAAGCCAGCTTCGACTACTTCCAGCGAGCCGGGATTCCGGCGAGTCGGCTGCAGATCACGGGGTCGGTCAGCCAGGACAGCCTGGCGCGGCAACTTCAGTCTAGGGAAGCTGGCCTGGCGGCGCTGCGCCACGAGCTTGGCCTGACGGGCAACAAGCCTATGCTCCTGATCAGCGGTTGCCCGAATCAGCTTGCGGGCTCCATTCCACACTGCGAGTTCTCGAGCATGCAGGACGTCGCGGCACACCTGGGCGAGACTCTCCGCCAGTTGGCCGACGACTACCATCTGGTCGTTCGCCCACACCCCAACTACCTCGAATTCGGTGATTTCCTGCGGCCCTGGGGTGTGGTATCGACCCAGGTCCCTACATCGCACCTGGTCCCCCTGTGCGACCTGTTCGTTGCCTTTGCTTCGGCGACGATTCGGTGGGCCGCCGCCTGCGGCATCCCCACCATCAACTACGACATCTTTCACTACGGCTACAACGACTTTGCCAATGTCAAAGGGGTCAGGACCGTCTGCGCGTCAAGCGACTTTGTCAGCCTAGTGGGGACCATGAAGCCCGACAGCGACACCTATCAGGAAGCCCGGTCGCTCAGTCAATCCGACGCTGCCTACTGGAGTGTCATGGATGGACAATGCATCGATCGCATCGAGGGCGTGATTGATGCCGCCTGTTGCTGACACGCGGACAACCCACCATACGAGCCAACCTATCCATTGAAGAGAACACACATGAAAGATACAGACAAATTTTCGGTCGCCATCGTCGGGGCTGGGTCCATGGCAAGAGAACACGCGCGCGCATTTTCCCGCCTGCCTGGCGTGCTGGTCTCTGGCATCGTCAGCCGCACACGAAGCAAGGCCGAGGCCTTGGCCCAGGAGCTCTCCATTCCCTGCGTGGCCGACACCATCGCGCAGCTTCACCAGGACACTCAGGCGGACCTGGTGATCATCACGGTACCTGAACTCATGGCCAATGCCGTGGCCAAGGCGGCGCTGGCGTTTCCATGGGCCATCCTGATGGAAAAGCCAGCCGGCTACGATCTGGCTGATGCGCAAGACATCGCGCGCGCGGCGGCCAACCATGTGGCACCGGTCATGGTCGGTTTCAACCGGCGTTTCTACTCCAGCACCTTGGCCGTCCAGGCTGATCTGGCGTCCAGGCCCGGCGAGCATCGCTTCATCCACGTTCAGGATCAGCAGAGCTACGCCGAGGCGCGCCACTACAAACACCCAGAGCAAGTGGTTGAAAAGTTCATGTATGCCAACTCGATTCACCTGATCGACATGATCATAGCGATGGGGCGTGGCAAGGTGACGAAAGTCGAACAGATCACCCCCTGGCGAGGTGAGGCAACGGAAGTGATGCTGGCTTACGTCGAATTCGATTCTGGCGACCGCGCCTTGTATGAGGGCATCTGGCGAGGCCCCGGGCCCTGGGCCTGTTCGGTGAGCACGCCAGGCCGACGCTGGACCATGCAACCACTGGAACAGGCGGTGTACCAGAACGCCGGGGAACGCGCGCGGCAGACCGTCGACATGGACGACAACGACCGGACCTGCAAACCCGGCTTTTTGCTCCAGGCACAGGCCGCCGTGGCGCGCGTTCGCGGACAAGAAAGCAAAATTGCTTCTCTGACTGATAGCCTGGCGACGATGGAACTGATTCATCAACTGTTTGGCGTCTGAGCAGTTTGCGCCAGTCCGACCCGATGCAGTTGTTCAGTCAAACGGCGCCATGGGGTCTTGAGCTGACCGGATTTGGCCGCCCAATCGGCTTGGGGTTGGACGAGCAGCGGCGATTGCTGGTGACTGATATGGACTACCACGCGGTCATCCGCCTTGACGCTGACCTGCGTCACTACCAGTGCCACGATGGTTTGGGCAAGACCTGGGGCGGCGGCCAAAAAGTCGTGGCTGGCAAGTCAACGGCGCGCCCCCGCCGCCTGCCGGGAGGATGGAACGGCCCTCACGGGGTGACAACCGACGGCAAGGGGCAGTTGTTCGTCACCTGCTACTACGATCCGATGATCGTTGCGCTGACGCCCGACGGGTCCGCGCGCGTGTTAGTCGGGAGCGAGTACCTGAAGGGACCCGCAACATCCCGGCTGGACAGTCAAGGGCGCATCCTGGTGGCCGAGTACGCGCTTAACCTGTTGCTCGCGTTCAGCCCGAACGGAGAGTACCTGGGGCGTCTCGGACTGGCGCCCAATGAACAAATCCTGAAATTTGACCTCGGCAGGACGGGTGTCCCGGCGACGACTTCGCCGGGTGGCTTTGACCGGCTTCACATGGCCCTATCCACCCTGGATGGGTTGATCCTGGTCGCCGACACATGGAACCACCGACTGCAACGGTTTTCCGCGGAAGGGGAATACCTGGGCTGCTTGCGTACCGGGCAGGAATGGAACGCGGACACAGCACCAGCCACTCCCCAGTTTAATCCCCCGATCGCGTGCCCTGTCGCCGTCGATCAGAGCACCTCCGGTCAGCTTCTGGTGACCGCATGGGGCAGCAGCCAGGTACTGCTGTTTGGGCCCGACGGGACCCCGCTTTCCATCGGAAATCTACCTAGCCTGAACAAGCCCTACGATGCGCGTTTTGTTGGTGACGGCATCGTCATCGCAGACACGCATCATGGGAGAGTCCTGGTGGTGGATAAAATCGGGCTCGCCAGCGCGTGACCGGATATATAGTCTGTTATGAAGAAAAAAGTGCGCCTCATCGCGAGGTTGGACATCAAGGGCCCCAAGCTGATCAAGGGCATCAATCTGGAGGGCGTGCGGGTCGTCGGCGACCCTCACGCGTACGCGAAGTCATACTTTCACCAAGGTGTCGACGAGATCCTCTACATGGACAGCGTTGCAACCCTCTACGGGCGCAACAGCCTGGCCCAGCTGGTGCGCGAAACCACTGACGACGTGTTTGTTCCCATGACGGTGGGCGGTGGCCTTCGGAGCTTGGCTGATGTCGACGAAATGATGCGCGCCGGTGCGGACAAGGTCGCCATTAACACCGCCGCCGTTCGCCGCCCGGAGCTTCTGCGGGAGGTATCCCGGCGCTACGGCTCACAAGCCATGGTGTTGTCGGTCGAGGCCAAGCGGCGGCGCGATGGCAAGGGCTGGGAGGCGTATGTCGACCTGGGTCGCGAGAAGACCGACATTGATGTCATCGACTGGGTCCAGCGGGCGGTTGACCTGGGCGTCGGCGAGGTACTTGTGACCTCGGTGGATCACGAGGGCATGCGAGCGGGTTTTGATGTGGACCTCGTTCGGGCCATCACCGACGTGGTTGAAGTTCCTGTCATCGCCTCGGGTGGCATGGGAAAGCTCGAACATGCGTCCGAGGTGATTGATCTCGGTCATGCGGATGCCGTGGCGATGGCACACGTCCTGCACTACAAGCAGATCTCGCTCGAGAGCCTACGCCGCTTTTTGCTTGACCGTGGTATCGAGGTATCTATACATGACGTTACTCCACATCTGTGACTACGGCTCAGGCAATATCCACAACGTTGAGAGGGCGTTGGCCCGAGCGGGTGCGCAGGTGCTGCGCTGTGGCTCCGCGGCAGAACTGGCGGGTGCCCGTGCGTTGGTGATCCCCGGTGTGGGTGCGTTCGGCGACTGCATCACCGCATTGCGTGCCAAGGGGTTTGAAGACCCCATCAAAGAGCTGGCGGCCTCGGGAGTCTGGGTACTCGGCATATGCGTGGGTATGCAGATACTGGCTTCAAACAGCGAAGAATTCGGACAACACCAGGGCTTGGGCATCATTCCAGGTGCGGTGAAGTTGATCCCCGGTCAAACCTCGGAAGGCGAACCCCTAAAGCGACCGCATGTCGGATGGTCAAACCTCTATGCTGGCGAAACGAATTGGGCAAACAGTCCGTTGGACGGCGTCAGCCAGGCGGCACCTGTTTACTTTGTCCACTCATACCAGCTGGTACCCGACAATCCGGCCCACGTGCTCGCGCATGCCCAGTATGGCGGGCAGGACATCGTGGCCGCAGTCCGGCGCGGGCGCGTGTTTGGCGTGCAGTTTCACCCCGAAAAGAGCGGCCGTACCGGCCTGCAGATACTGACCAACTTCGTGACATTGGTCAGGGAGCAAGCAGTTGACTGAGCGTGGGCAGTCGTGAGCGCTATGGCTTGCGATGCCCGAACCAGCGAGCCTTCCACTCAGCGAGCACGACAGCGGCGTAGCCTTGCCGATAGAACCGCCCGCTGACCACGTTGCGCAGGGCTGCGCCTCTCACACGAAACACAGGCCTGAGTCTGGCACGTTCGGCAAGAATGACTGGCAGGCACTTGAGTGCATCTCGGTACACGACATACAGCAGCATCAGCCGCCCGCTAAGGACTTGCCGGGCGATCGTCAACAGATGAGCCAGCAGCAGCCATGGCGCACTGCGCACCAGAAGAGAGGTAGGGATCAGCTTCCAATGCATCCACATGGCGTTGCGCAAACCGTGGTAGGCCACAAAGGTGTTGTATTGCCCTCGACTGCTGGCCTGCCCCTCATGCAAGGCCACCAGCTCATCAACATAGACCGGGCGGTACCCGAGCAGGTTGGCGCGGAGAACCAGATCGGTGTCTTCGCAATAACAAAAATAGCGTTCGTCAAAGCAGTAACCGGTGGTGGCCTTGACATCCTCAACAAATGCCCGCGTCATGAGGCAGCACCCGCCGGTCGGACCGAGGTAGGGATCATTGATGCTCTTTCGATCGGCCGGCATCAGGCTCGCGTACAGCGTGATGCCCAGGGTATCGACCTCAGTCGGTTGCTTGACCTTGTGCATGCGACCACCGGACATGCCGGCCATCGCGCCGCCAGCGACTAGCGCCTCACGCAGGCCACGCACCAACCCGGGGCGCGCAACGGCGTCGTTGTTGAGCAGCCCCACGAAGCGGCAATCCCTGAACCGCAGCAGCCAATCAATCAAGAAGTTGCTGCCGGCCGCAAAACCGAGGTTGATCACACTTCGAAACAACAGAATCTGGCTGTTAGGAACCGACCGCAGCGATCGCTGCAGCAGGTCGAAGTCCGCCTGGGCCGACGCATTGTCCAACACCACAATCCACGCCGGGGGCTCGTCGCATTGGGACAATGAAACAACACATCGCAAAGTCAGCGCCGCGGTGTTGTAGTTGATGACGGTGTACCCGACGGGGGCATCATCGCAGCGGACGGTTTCCGGCTCGAGTTGGAGCGCAAGTGTCGGCTCGGAGGGGCTCAACGGCGTGTCCACCCTGGCTCCTTGCCGGTTGCGCTGTCATGGCTACAGTCGTTCGCATCGCGCCAGCATTCCGTCGTCACAGCTCGCCGGTTGCTCAGATCGAGCATGCCAGTCCTTTCGCCTCACCCGCTGAACTCGTCATAGAAGTCGAATCGTCTTCGTGACCGCGGGCACGCCGACCACACAGCCGCCGGGGCTCACGTCCCTGGTAATCACTGATCCGGCCCCGACGATGGCGCCATGCCCGACGGTTACACCCGGCAGTACCACGGCCCCGGCACCTAGAAACGCGCCGTCCCCAACACGAACGTCACCGCACAAGATCGCACCAGGTCCGATGAATGCATGCACCCCAATGCGGCAGCCATGATCGACACTTGCGCGGGTATTGATGACCGCGTTCGCACCGATGACGGACCTGCACTGCACCACCGCCCCGGCCATGATCTGACTTCCTTCCGAGTGCTCCACCTCGCGCCCCACGACAGCAGACGGGTGCTGGACCCTCGCGAAGTCAAAGCCACGTCGCTTCCAGACATTGAACACGTCGCGGCGCAAACCTGTTGCAGGACTTGCGCCTACACCATTGACCAAGACAATGCTGCCAGGCTCCCTGCCGTCGAGCCACTCGTCACCCCCGAGCACGGCGACGTCGAAATGTCGGCTGCCAACAGCTTTGCCTGGATCGAGGATTCCCGCAACGTGTCCGCCAGCGAGCAGGAAAGCGTCTAGCACCACGCAGCCGTGTCCCCCGACCCCCAGAAGCATGACTCGCATTTCAGACATGGAACATCTCACTTAGGCGATACATCGACAGATTTGACACCATTTGATTGACCAGACCCGAATCGCCCGGCTCACGCAAGCACTGCCTCGGCCGTCCCGTGCAGCGCGACGCGCAACGCTCTGGCCTTCTCCATTTGCTCCAAATACAGGTCGTTGCTTTCATGCATCCACCGCTGAGTGTCGGCCGGGAAGTATTTCTCAATCATTTCGGTCGTCATGGCGTGAATTACTGCACTTCCGTAAAGATACAGCAGAGAAACCGACGAATAGGAGAAAGAAATGACCCGATGGTTTTCCACCAGCGCCCGCAGCGCCTCAATGGGCAATGCATCATTGCCCGCAAACTCCACCCGGTAGCGCTCGGCGAGCGCGTCAGCGATGCGCTGGACCTTGCCACTGTACGAGGCTGGGTGCGCTTTCAACAGAATCACCGAGCCCGACGGGGCGTGCAATTGCGCGGCCTCAACATACATAGCGCACTCGTGCGGCTCAGTCGTCAGCCCAGACTCCGAAAACGAGCCCAGAAGCATGACGAACCGCGCGCCAACGCCCACATCAACACCGCTGTGCGTCGCTGTGACGCAATGAGCAACGGCACCCGCCAGACCATCGAGTACGATGCGCAACGTCCGTTGATCAACCACCAAGACCCGCTTGCCCGACAGAAAATCGCCGCCCGGGTCACAAGGCAGAATCAGCGCCGCGTACTGAGCGTCGAGTCGGTCGCCCGGCAGCGGCAATGTCCATCTCCGCTTGAGTCGCCAAAGGATGTTGCGAAGCGTCTGGACCGGCCGTCGCAGGCACCTGAGGAGTGGCGCGATGGGAAACGTCTGGTCCGTGTAATACGCGTTGCTGTAGACGACTCCCAACGCATCCCCAAAGCACACGCGCGTGGCGCGCGGAAACGCCTGCATGGCAGACTGGGCAAAGAAGTCTGATCCAATATCGTGCGCGTAGTAAATGGCGGCAAACGCGTTTGCACCAAAGCGCTGCTGAAGGTATCTGGCTTTTGTCGCCACCCTCAAGTTGGCGGACAGATTGACCCTCACGTGCTCGGGCGGCATGAACACGAGCCGCACCCATGTAAAAGGCGCAAGCAACAACTCAAAGGCCTCCTCGCGCTTGCGAAGAACCGACTCTGCGACGCCTGGATCACTCCATACCAACACAAGCAACGGCGCTGTCGACGCTACCCCCTCATGCCGACGCAGCTGAATTACCGCCGCTAGACCCGGCAACAACTGCTGCGGGTAGTAGAGACACATCAACGATGGTGCAGTCAAGGCTGTTGTCTCCCCGCTTGACCCTCACAGCAGTGTTTGACGGCCATCACACCTGGGCAGGTACACGCGATCGCCAGGAGAGGGCTCCAAATCAACCGTTTCACGGGGATGCTACTTCGCGATCAACCGTCGGAGGTTGCGCATCAAGCAGTGCCATGCGCTGGTTGAGCCGTCGCAACTGCCTCTCAAGCTGTGTGTGCGTGATGTCCGCATAGAGCGACTTCACAAGCAACACAACGACTGCGCCGAGCAACAGCGCCGCTGGCGGATAGCTGATTCCAACCCAACCGGCAATCCGGTCAATCAACCCCGGCCACAATCCCAGCAAGGCCGCCAGCGCGGCAATTCCGATCCAGAACAGGGCATGCAGAATGTAAATATGGTCTCGCCGAAGCAAGTGCAGGATTAGCACCGCCAAGCCAAGGCCCAACAAGCTGGTAGTGATCTGAAGGCTGGGCATCAGGGCTTGGCTCCGCTTTTCGGATTTGACTTGCCCGTGGGTTGGCCGTCCTGCGCCTTAATCGCTTGCTGCAGGTTCCGGTACATCGGGTTGTTTGGCTCCATACGCATTGCCACCTCCAAATCCTGAGCACTCGCGGCACGGTTGCCCTGATAAAAATACACCAGGGCCCTGGCATAGTAAGCGGGGCCGGTCGGACGCTGCGCGATCATGGGCTCAAGAATCGCCATCGCTGCGGCATAGTCCTTCTTGCCGACATGAGCCATGCTCAAGCCCACTTGATAGCGCGGCTTGTCCGGAGCCTTCTTGATCAATGCCTGGTAAGCGCCGATCGCCGCGTCAAAGTTCCTGCTCGCAACGGCCGCCTCGGCCTGTCTCAATTGCGTGTACTGCTCGGCCTCGGCGGCCTGTGGTTTCTGCAGAGACTTGGAAAAGCTGTCGAATGCATCAGCGAAACGCCCCAAAGCGTATTGCGACTCCCCGCGCTGATAGTACAGGGCCGCTTCCGTAAATCCCTTGGCCTCCGCCTGTGCGAAGTTGTCCAGCGCCTGCGCGTGTTGCTTGAGCTGTTGCTGGCTCACACCCATGTTGAAACGCGCTGAGCCGAGCGGCTCGCCCAAGGCTTCAGCCTGTCCAAACAGGCGCAAGGCCTCGCTGAAGTTGCCTCGGTCTGCATACTCCGTTCCCAGATTCAGCAAGGGCCGCCAGCGGCCGACAGCGTTGGCGGGAGCTTGCCGATCGATCTTTCCGCTGGCGTCGGTCCACGCACTGGTTGGTGTCTGTAGACTGGCAATGCGCTCAAAGCTGGAGGCCGCAAACAGCGCAACCACAATCAGGGCAACGGCATACAGAGGCCTGGACGACTGGCCCACCAAAGGAAGGGCCGCCAGAACCGCCAGCGGGAATGCCCACAAATAGCTGCGATACAGCACAAACGGATCCTGCAGCCAAACGGTGCTGAATTCAGTTAGATACAGCAGGCATGGCGTCAGCACGCACAGGCCCAGCAGTCCCCAAGCATCCTGCCGACGAATCACCAGCCACGCACTGGTCACAGCCGTCGCAATCCAGGCCAGAGCACCAACAAGATGCCAACTCAGCAGCGATAGTGGAAAGCTCGGACGGACATCAATGGACATCCAGCCAACGTAGGGCAGCACCCACAACAAGCCATAGTTGAAGAAGAGACTGGCCTGATTGACAATACTCAGCGGGTAGAGGTGCTGGCTGATCCCGGGCTGTTGCTGCTCTAATTGGGCCGCGAAGGCCCGCGAGGTCTCATCAAAAACGGTGCCAACAATGAATCCATAGCGGGCATAGAGCAAGGCCCCCATCAGCGCGAGCACTCCACCCGATAGCGCGCCGACCTGAACCACCCGCCGCAAGGGCGGACGCCGTACAAAAACAAACAGTGGCACCGCCAACAAGATGGCCGTCACGGCGTGCTCCTTCGCAGCGACCGCCAACACATAACTGACTACGGATAGCACGTACCAGCCGTTTCGGCCACTAGTCAGGCCACGTACCAAGCACCAGCATGCCACGACCACCAAGAGCGTTGCCAACAGAACCGAGCGCTGAATCAGATAGGCCACCGCATAGACGGCCACCGGATTGAACGCCCACAAGGCCACGCCCACCCGCGCCGCAGCACGCATCGACGATGCAAACCCCGGCGCGTCACTGCTGTCGGCCCATTGGGTCCGTTGGAGCAGCCCCAACGTCAAGGCATACAGGGCTAGCGCCGTCGCAATGTGAAGGCCAATGTTGACGACACGCTGAATCCACCAGCCTTGGCCTAAAATGGCGGCTGTCCAAACGAAGCTGCCATATGACAGCATTCGAGCCTTGATCTGCAACAGGTTGCCGTATTGGCCAAAGATCGTGCCATCGGTCAGCCGGCCGTCGTCGAAGATCAGCTCATTTTTCAGGCCAAAGGCGTACAACACTGCAATGCCAACGGCAAGTCCCATGGCGTAAAGCAGCGTCACTAGTCGTGGAGTCATGGGAGGGCACTAATAAGTTGTGGACGCGTCAAGAAAAAATGAATTGTAGTTGTTCAAAAATGAGCTCTTTTGCATTGTCCGTCTCTGTCCCTGTGACAGGTCTTCAGGCCCGACTTCGCGCGTTGGCCGCGCTGATCATTGCGCTCAGCGCGGTTGATGGCGCCCCGGCCTGGGCCAACGTCTGGAAGTACGTTGACGCCAGTGGCGTCACGCAGTTCACCAACCAGCCCCCGAAGAACGGCGCGGAGCTGGTGATTGACTCGGGCCAGACCCCGACGCGTTCCGCCAGGGCTGAGCCCAGCGCGGACCTGGCGCCCGAGGCAGCGGCACTGGAAACGGTGGCGCAGATGCACGCCTCGCCGCAGTACCACGCGGTGCAAGGCAGCCTGACGGCGGCGTCCCTGTCGAATGGCGTGGACCACGCCTTGCTCAAGGCGGTGGTGGTGACCGAGTCGGGATTTCAAGCCGACGCTGTATCGCGCAAGGGCGCCATCGGGTTGATGCAGATCATGCCCGCCACGGCTCGTCGCTATGGCGTGAAACCCACGCACGATGCGCCGCTGAAGGCGCAATTGGTCGACCCTGAGGTGAACCTTCGGACCGGCAGCCGCTACCTGGCCGATCTGCTGCGCTTGTTTGGCGATGAAACCGAGTTGGCGCTGGCCGCCTACAACGCTGGCGAAGGCGCCGTGATGCGAGCCGGGCGCCGGATTCCCAACTACAAGGAAACGCAGCAGTACGTCAAGAAAGTGATGGCGGTCTACCGGGTGCTGAAGGCACCTTGACCGCCCTGACCGCTGGTTGCGGTCAACCCACTCAGCAGGTCTCTGCAAACAACTCGCGCCCGATCAGCATGCGCCGAATCTCGGAGGTGCCGGCGCCGATTTCGTACAGCTTGGCGTCGCGCCACAGGCGGCCCAGCGGGTACTCGTTGATGTAGCCGTTGCCGCCATAGATCTGCACGCCCTCGCCAGCCATCCAGGTGGCCTTCTCGGCGCACCAAAGGATCACCGAGGCGCAGTCCTTGCGCACCTGGCGCACGTGCTCGGTGCCCAGCAGGTCCAGATTCTTGGCCACGGTGTAGGCGAAGGAACGGCCGGCCTGCAGCACGGTGTACATGTCGGCCACCTTGCCCTGGATCAGCTGGAACTCACCAATGCTCTGGCCAAACTGCTTGCGGTCGTGGATGTAGGGAATCACGTTGTCCATCACCG
>Ga0154020_10007622_pt1 | contig 12616 bp, 8 predicted proteins | sample Klosneuvirus_201_FD_109709 | JGI IMG/M metagenome (GOLD analysis project Ga0154020, IMG submission 109709) | Active sludge microbial communities from wastewater, Klosterneuburg, Austria - Klosneuvirus_20160825_MG | ecosystem: Engineered > WWTP > Aerobic digester > Activated sludge | place... | reverse complement strand
GGGGCTTGTCCCCGCCCAATACGCGCGAGCGGTCGTAACCGGGATGTCTGATGCATCCAATGTCGGTACATGTTTTTACGAAGTCCATGTTTCCCTAAAAATTCGGGATGACTCATGTTTGTCGTCGGACGAATGTTGACGCAATAAGTGCCGTGCAGACGATCGCGTGAGACTCCCCCATCTGCCGGCGTCATTTCTTTTGTCATGCTGTAAGAATCCGTCCGCTCTTCGATGGCCGCTCCACTTGGTAGCCCTTGTCGAGCGGACGGATTTCTTCGAAATGACAAAACCCTGCAACCCGGATTATTACCTATTTTGCAGCCCGAATTTTGCTTTTTTGCAACTGCTGCCAATATGAAAATCCGGTACACTGCCCTCCTGCTTATCCTTTTTGCCTGCACCCGCCCTTCGCCCGCTCCGGCGCCGGAAGCCCTGTCTGCAGAAACCTCTGCCCGGCTTACACGCCAACTCGACGCCATTCTGGAAATACTGGAAACTGATGAGGAGCCCGAAAACCTGCCGGCCTTGCTGGATTCAGCGCTGATCTGTGCTGAAACACTAAAAAAACCGGAAGCGTGGCTGAACGTCATTGAACATTACTGCGGGTATTTGGACCTGAAACGCAGACATGATCTTTTGGAGAAGGCCATCCGCCAAGCCTGGTGGGGCGAAGACGGTCGCAAAGGACGACTGTATCACTGGCAAGGATATGTCCTGCGCCAGTTGGGCCGCAACTACGCCGGCATGCGCTATCTGGAAAAAGCCAAAATACTCTCCGACCAATTCGGCAACGTGGTGGTGGACGAAAACCCCGCCGGCCCCATCTACAAGACACTCGCCAACATCAAAACCCGCCTCGGCGAAAACGAAGAAGCCGAAAAACTCCTCCTGGCAGCCCTCGTGCTGCTGCAGACAGACACGCTTCCCGAAAACACCGTGCCCAATGCGCTCACCCAGGCAGATATCCACAGCGACCTCGGTTCCGTCCATGAAAATGCAAACCGCCCGGCCAAGGCACTCGAACTTTACGAAGCCGGGCTGGCCGCACTGCCGTCCGCCGCTGCTTGCGACCCCGAAGAGTTGGCTCAACGAGCCGATGCCCTGGGCTTGCTCCTGTCCAACAGGGCCGGTGCATTGGCAGCGCTCGGGCAAACCTCCGAAGCAGAACGAGACATCCTGAAAGCCTTGGACCTGATTACCCCCAACAAACCCAAGTACCGGTTCAATGCCATGAAGTCCAAGGCCGAAATCGAGGAACTGACCGGACGATCCGATGAGGCCCACGCCTCCCGCTTGGCCGCGCTCGACTTCGCACGCGAGAACGCGATAGAAATCCGCGAAGTAGCCAAATTGCTCAACACGATGGGCTGGGCGGCATACCGCGAAAACCGCTACCAGGAGGCTGCACTGTTTGCCCAAAAAGCCCTGCACCTGCTGTACCCCACCCTTTCGCCTGACGATCCGGGGCAAAACCCCGACCCTGCCAATTTTGACCCCGATCCCGAAAACACCGTAGCCGAAGCGCTCGACCTGAAAGGGGAGGCTCAATGGCAACTGTACCAAACGGCGCGCAAGCCCGAACAACTCCGGCTGGCCGACAGCACCACTGCCCTGGCCATTCTGATGATGGAAAACCTGCGCAACGCCGCCGTGTACGAGTCGTCCAAATTGAGTTCCGCGCAGCAAAGCCGCACCCTGTTCAGCCGGATGTTCCGAATCCTGCACGCGCAGCAAGCCGCCGGAAATACCGCTGCCGCCGCACGCGCCTTCGTTTTTTCCGAAAAAAGCAAGGCCGTATTGCTCCATCAGAAGGTGAGCGCCGATGTCGCGCTCAAGGATGCCGACGTAGACGAATCCCTCGTTCAGAAAGAGCAGGATTTGAAAGAACAATGGGCACAATTGCGCAATCAGATTTTCCAACACCGCATGTCCGGTGGAAAAGAAGCCGACTCCCTCGACAAAGTCCTGAACCAACGCCTGTTTCACATCGAAGGGCAGCAGCAAGTACTGCGCCGGAGCATCACCGAACGCTACCACCTGCCCCCCGACGGGCGTGCCGCTAAAACCGCTTCTGCCGCCAACGTGCAAGCCCGGCTACTCCGTTCTGGCGAAATCTGGGTGAGTTATTTCTCCGACCGCGACAGTGGCCAACTCTACCTCGTCACCGTGACTCAGGACGCCATACGGTTTGCCCGACGACCGTTCCGAGACGAACTGGTTTTGGATTTTCTCCCTCTTTTTAACAACGCCGGCACCGCGGAAAACCGATCAGGCGACCCCGCCCTCCGAGCCGATTTCATTCGCCAAAGCAGGCACCTGTACGAAACGCTCCTGCTCCCCGCCTTACCCGGGGGCGCCTTGCCCGAACGACTTGCCTTGTCACCCGACGGCGCCCTCGCGCTGTTGCCGTTCGATGTGCTCCTCTGCCGGCCAACTCCGCCCGAAACCTCGGCAGATTACGCAGATTTACCCTATCTCGCTTTGGAGTGCCGGACTCGGTTTGCCCCATCAGCATCGTTGGAGTTGTTTTACGCCGATCTGCCGCGCCCTGCGCACAAAGACGCATACGCAGGATTTGCACCCGACTACTCCGGCAGCGTACTGGGTCAGGTGGCGTCGGGCACGACGGTAGTACAGAACGCAGAAAAAATCTTCGGTGGCAAGGCGTACATTGGTGACCAGGCACGGCTGGACACCTTCCTGCAAAAAGCGGGCGGCCACTCGATCCTGCATTTTCACGGCCATGCCGAAGCCTCCGACTCCTTCCCCGACTTGTCCTGGATGGCATTCACCACCAATCAACCAGCCAACCAGTCAACCAGTCAACCAGCCAACCAGCCAACCAGTCAACCAGCCGTACAGGGATTGGCGCCCCGTCCGGGCCGAATGCCGGAAGCCGAATTAAAAAACTGCCTGTTTGCACACCAGGTTTATCACGCCCATCTGGATGCCGACCTCGTGCTGCTCAGCGCCTGCCAAACCGGTTTGGGCAAGATTGCGCCCGGCGAGGGCACGCTGAGTTTATCACGTGCATTCCAGGCTGCCGGCTGCCCGGCCACCGTGATGAGCCTGTGGAAAGTGGGCGACAAGGCAACTGCCGCACTCATGGGGCTTTTTTTGGCCAACATTCGCGCCGGGCAGGACAAGGACGAGGCATTGGCCAACGCCAAACGGAACTGGCTTGAGCAAAACGCCTTCGACGCATTTCCGTACCACTGGGCGGGTTTTGTGCTCACCGGGAATGCCGAACCCGTGCAACTGCCGGCTCCGTGGTGGCGGCGGGGCTGGGTATGGGCGTTGGTGGCGGCAGGGTTGGCGGCGGCAGGCTGGATGGTTTGGAAGCGGCGCTGAGTTCCCCCTTTGCCCCACAACAAAATACATTTCCGCCTCTCCGATGTTTTTGATCGGAATGCTTCCCCGGTACTCGGATGGACATTCTCCAAATTCAGTTCCCGCAAGAACCCCTTTCGGTGTTCCGCGCCGATTTGAAAAAAAAGTGCTCGATCAAAACAACGTATCATTGGTGGGTAGTCGTTATGGACGCACCCAACAAGCCGTTTGCCGCAGATTTGGTGCAATTTCTGTTTAATCCACGCGTCGCTCATCCTTCATCACTTCTCGTTATGCTCCGACTTTTTACCTTCCGCCAAACAGTACTCGTTCCAATCCTCCTGGCCGCCCACACCGCACTTTTCGGTTTTCAATTAGCCGACGGCGCCCGACCGGCCTCAAATACATCCGACAAGTATATTTTTTATTGGGGCAGCCTGCAAGCGGATTTGACCCGGCCGAACAATTTTCACGCCACCGCCGAGGTCGGCGTTCGGGCATTTCGCCAAATGCTGCTTCATGCGCCCAACCTCTGGAACGGTACGGCACTGGCGTCTCAGGTATCGTTCCGACTCGACGGACACCCAATCACAGCTACCCGCGGCGAGCAGGATTATGTAACCCGGCTCGGCTGGCTGGACGAGACTTTTAGCCCGTCGGCAATCGAAGGAAAAGTGATACACCTCACCGACCTGCGCCTCGATGACGCCACTACCGGCAGCATAGACATCCACCTGAAAGAACCGGATACGAAACCGTCCAGCGACGTGGTGGTGTGGCAAACCAATACAACCAGCATGATCAATTCCCAATTGCTGGAGCAGGTCGCCTGGGGCAGGGAGGATATTCTGGATATTTCGAACCGTGATTTTTTCACCGAAAATGAGTTTTGGCAAATCATCCGCCTCGAACCCTTCGTGGTGTGGAATCAATACGTGCCGCAGCGGGAAATCCGGGCCGGTATCCGCATCGCTTCGCGTACCCTCACCGAACAGGGATTTACGACGGTGCTGGAATCGAACCCCTACCGCAGCATGGTGGCCAATGTGGCGAATTACAAGCACCTGGTGCGCCCAGGCTCCTCGGCCACCCTGACCCTGCTCACCGACCAGCACGACCGGCTGTATGAAAAAGCCTTGAACATCGTGTCCGACAACGACCCGCGCCTCACCCTGCGCCGCAACCGCGACACGCACACGCTGAAAATCAAGTGGGGCGCGCTGGAACAAAGCCTCCGCAACCTGTACCTGCTCGACGACCTGCGCGACCCGGAGGGGCAACTTGTCAGCGTTGATGTCCTCCGGGACTTGCGATACACCATCAACCGTGGCGAACTGGAGTCCATGCTTGCCCACCGCCCGGAGCTGTGGATTGACGATCAGAACGTGCCCGACCTGTCCTTCCGCCTGTCGGCCGGCGACTGGTCGGCACACATACCGGCTGGCGAGCAGATGCCCGACAGCCTCGCCGCCACCAGTATTCCGGCAAATGCCACGCTCCGGCTGCACGGCCTTCAAGCCGTCGGCTACGACCTGGGAGCCGTGGCATTTTCACTGAATTTCATCCAGGCAAACGAAGCAATCCTGTGGCGAAACCGCCTGTCTTCGTTGCTTATGGCGCCCGGCAGCGCGCGCATCGTCTTGCACCCGCCGGTGTTGCAGCCCAAAGCCTACTCGGTTGCATTCGAATTGAAAGAACCGGCTTTTGTCGTCCTCAGTGTTTTTGAGCCGGACGGCTGGGCGGTGCATACGCTGGAAGAAAAATTCACCGCCGGCACACACCGCGTCGAGATACCGCTTTCGGCGTTCCGCAACTCCGGCAAGCACTACCTGTTTTTGAATACACCGTTCGGGGTGGCGAAGGAGGAATTTGAGGCGCGGTGAAAAAGAGCGGGCCGCAAGTTTTGGTGACTTGCGGCCCGGTTTGATAACTGCGCTACGGCCAGTGCCGTGCGGTGAATGCGCCGTTTTGGAAGTGAAATGCACGAGGATACTTCGATAATTTATCGTCAGGATTCCTTTCGAGCACCACATCAAAGCGGCCTTTGACGGTACCGGCAATTGTGTCAATCTCGTCCACCCAAATTTTGTTCACGTTTACCTTCACAGGCGAAAAGCCATGACTCAGTGGTAGCTGTCTGTTCATCGCTAAGGGTTTGTGAAGGCATGACCATGGTGCGGGATAATATCCGCCAGTCAGGTCTAAATCATCATGTACAAGATTGAATAAACAAATCACACTGTCTGGTGGCATCCCGACCAAGTCACCCCTGTTATTTAGTTGGTACGAACCAGTGGCGGCAGGAATATTGATAATCGCGAAAGACTCCGCGAGAATACCATCTGGAGAATAAGCCAAAAAAGAAAGGGAGAAATGATCCGGATTGTACTTGTCAAAAAAGTATGCAAAGGCTGAGGCCTCCCAAATTTGGCCATTTCGTGTAGCAATTACATTACCGTGTGTTTGCTCCCCTTTCCAGAGTTCGAAGAATGGCGGCCAAGGCCAGGGTTCGTCTTTTCGGCAACTACTAATAAACAGAGTGGCAACGAGTGCCAGACTTAGTTTTTTCATGGTTTGTTTTTTTGAAGTGTGATGAGGGCAGTTAATTTTCGTTTAGCACTGATCAAATGCATATTGTAAAACCCATTTGGCAAATTGCTTAAATCAAGTGCAATCCGATTGACTCCTCTAGAAATTAGGTGCCGGCCAAAATCATATTGCATCTTTCCATCCATCGAACTAATAAAGATCATCGCGTCATCCGGTTCCCCTTCTACGTGGAATTCAGCAATGAATTGACCTGATGTCGGATTAGGGAAGAATTTGATAGACTGCTGCCTTGATGATGACAACAGAGGATTGTTGGTTTTTACAATACGCTCCTCTTGGCACTCTTCGCAGAGCCCTGTAAATATTATCTTTGACGCTGTAAAGTAAATGCCATCGTCGCTTCGTACTCGGATGTGCAGCGTAAAATAATTGCAGGCAGGTACATCGGTGAGCGTAATCTGATTGCCGGTACCCAAAAACTCGTCCGGAGCCTGATAGGTAAACACCCCCGTCTCGTTCCACCACCAAGAAACAGTATATGGCGCTTGTCCCGGGAGGCCTTGGGCAGGAGGCAAGATACTGGCATAAAATATAGTTGAGGAGAACTCACCGGTTATTCCACATAATTTGGACGGCCCACTAATCATTGCCTTTACCTCCGGACTGGAACTGTAGGCTGCGACGACGCAGCCAGTATTGCGGATAATTTGAGCGTTGTAAGCCGGATAGTCTCCAAATACTCCGGTAGGTTCTCCCAGATAATCCACGTTCGGGTTAGAAAAATGCAAAATTCTCTCATTGCCAAGAGCATGTATTGTTCTTCGCTCTAACCCACCTGCATAAAAACGGTAGCCATGGTTACAATAATCATAGTTATTGCAATCACAGTTGGAACAAGGAACATTGTTACACCAGTTGTGGCCTGCTCCTAGCAAATGTGTAAGCTCATGAGGCAAAGTCCATCTAGGAGTGTGCATTGCCTGAAATGAAACGACTGAGTGCCGATGTGAAGAGCTAGGATAATCCAGCAATTTTATGTTGGATTTTCTGGCTGCATTACTAAAATTTATAGCGGTAACGAATATCCCTAAATCAGCACGATAACTGCTCAATGCTGATGAGACATATGAGTCGGAGACAAATTGGTCAAGTAGATAATCAATATTAGTTGTTGAAGAATATCCAGGGTTGTGTATAATCCAACGAAACCGCACCCGTTTATTCGGAATATCACTATTCTCAAAAGCAAAGTTCACAGAGTTTTCCAATGTTTTTACAAAGCCGTCCATGGTCAAGGCCTTCATGTTGGCATCTGCGTACCGGGTCACCATCGCCACGGCCTCGCTGGTAAAAAACAACAGAACGTCAATCACCGCCGGGCAGATATTGTACGCCTCGCTGCAGTAGTCGGGTGGTTCGGCAGCACTTTCACCTTCCTCCATAACGCAGTCCACCGTGTCAAGCACTGAAACATCGTGCCGGAGCAAAAGGCTGTAGTGCTCCCGCAGGGGCAGGATTGTCCAGGCGCCACTGTCGGTCTGAATAAAGCCTGCGTACAGGTTTTCCCGATTCGTGATCGAAAAAAAGCCGGATTCATTGGCAATACCGGACCAGGTGTAGTGCACGGTATCTGTGGATTCAACTTCTCGCGGCTCCACGATCAAGTTCGTGTAAGTTCCGGGAATCTGAAAGGAAAGCAAATTATTGCTTATGTGGTCGCGGATATCCTCGAAGTGAACAATGGTGGTCGCGTTGTTGTAAACGGACGTTGACTGATACTGGTAAATCGAATCTTCGGGTGCAGTAAGGGTAATTTCGTTCGGCACCGAAGCCCGGATAAATACAGGGGTTTGGGTGAGCGATACGTGAATTTGGGTGAAAAACGAGCAACACAAAAGCATCGCCCGGACGGTTTTGGACAACTGTCTCATTGGTAAGAAGTTTTGAAGGTGAATGATACCTGTTTTGAAAATACCCTTGCCGCACACACACGTGACACGAAAAGGGCAGCGGATTAAAATTGGCCAATACAGCACATTGATTACGCATGTGGTGCAATTGCAAAAACAAAGATGCGCAAGGGGGGGGGGGGCAAATGCAAATTTTTTTCTTTCAATTTTCATATTATGCATATAATTAGCGGATGACTTGCTGTAGCCATACGTTTTTTTCTTGCGGGGAATACCTTTGCCTACTACAATTCAGGCAAAAAATACCTGACAAACATACGGTGCAAGGCCCTCGAGATCAATCCCGACCCGGCCGTTCAACACAAGAATCCGCATACGTAGCGCGGACGGATCTCTTCGAGATGACAAACCGTACAGGTCAGCATGCGGCGCACGCCCGCAGAGCGGACAGATCTCTTCGAGATGACAAACCGGGCGGAGGAAAACAAAAAGCAATAGATTTGCAGCCTCGTTTGAAAAAGATCATTTCCCCGCAACGCCGCACCAACCATCCGTTTCACGTTCAACCCACAACTGTTCCGTTTCGCCCCCTTGAAAAAGCCGACGAGAGATCAAGCCCTCCACAATCATTCGGCTTTTTCAAGGGGGCGAAACGGAACAGTTTACACGCCCACATGCTCGAAGAACAAATCAACAAAGACCTGATTGTGGCCATGAAGGCCAAAGACGAGATCGCCCTGCGGGGCATCCGCGCCATCAAGAGCGCCATTTTGTTAGCCAAGACCGACGGCTCCGGCCAGGCAATTGACGAGGCCCGCGAGGTGCAGATGCTGCAAAAACTGCTGAAAAGCCGGCAGGACTCGCTCGAGATTTTCACCAAAAACAACCGCCCCGAACTGGCGCAGAAAGAAATCGAGGAGATCGAAGTCATCAAGCGCTACCTGCCTGCCATGCTGGAAGGCGCCGACCTGGAAGCCGCCCTGCGGGAAATTATCGCCGAGGTGGGCGCCGATTCACCCAAGGACATGGGCAAGGTGATGGGCGCTGCCGGCAAAAAACTGGCGGGCAAGGCCGAAGGGCGCCTGATTTCGGAAACCGTGAAAAAACTGCTCGGAGCATGATCCTGCGCGCCGAACACCTGATCAAAAACTACGGCAAACGCACCGTCGTGCGCGATGTGTCGTTCGATGTGAAGCAGGGCGAGATCGTAGGCTTGCTCGGCCCCAACGGCGCGGGCAAGACCACGTCGTTCTACATGGTTGTCGGGTTCATCAAACCCACCGACGGCAAGGTTTTCCTCGAAGACGAAGAAATCACCGACCTGCCCATGTACCGCCGGGCCAAGGAGGGCATCGGTTACCTGCCACAGGAACCGAGTGTGTTCCGCAAACTGAGCGTGGAGGACAACATCCGCGCCGTGCTCGAAATGGGCCGGCTCAGCAAAAAAGACCAGCACGACAAATTAGAAGAACTCATTGACGAGTTCAACCTGAGCAAAGTACGCACAAGCCACGGCGACACCCTTTCGGGCGGTGAGCGCCGCCGCACCGAGATTGCCCGTGCCTTGGCCAGCGACCCCAAGTTCATCCTGCTCGACGAGCCGTTTGCCGGCATTGACCCCATCGCTGTGGAGGACATCCAGTACATCGTGGCCAAACTCAAAACCAAAAATATCGGTATCCTCATCACCGACCACAACGTGCAGGAAACCCTCAGCATCACCGACCGCGCCTACCTCATGTTCGAGGGCGCTATCCTGCGCGCCGGCACCGCCGAAGAACTCGCCGCCGACGAAATGGTGCGCAAGGTGTACCTCGGCAAACACTTCGAGTTGCGGCGGAAGGTGATTGAGGTGTGAGCGCCGGGGGCGACCAAAAACCAAAGCGGGCCGCAAGCCAAAAAACGACTTGCAGCCCGGTTTGCTTGAAGTGCTAGGGCCTAAATCTGGCTTTAAACTCTCCTTTCTCAAAGTGGATGAGACTGGGGTACTTTGTCACCTTATCGGCAGTATCTTTTTTAAAAAACAAATCGAACCTGCCACTAATAGTGCCCGAAAGTGTGTCAATATCGTCAATCCAAAGACGGTTTGACCTGTTTGCGTCTGGGAAATATGTAGCCCTCGGCACATCGTCATTGCGAAGCAAATAAATACCGCCCGTACTGTCTTTCCATGTTCCAATAAGTCCAATGGTATGATGCACAGTATAGATGCCTTTTTCAAGTGGAATTATATGCAAACCCATGGACTCTGCCAGAATGCTGTCTTTTTCAGAATAGGCGAGAAACCCGATTTCAAAAAAATTTGGCTTGTCTTTTCTTAACCTCAGACTGGCAGAAGCTTCCCATATTTCTCCGTTTCGCAAAGCGTGTACGTTGCCATATTCCTGTGGGCCTTCCCAAATCTCATCAAAGAGCCAAACCGCTTCTTTTTCACAACAAAGTGCGAGCAAGACGACGACCATTACAAAAACTAACTTATTCATAGCCTGCCCTTTATAAGTGAAACTCGTGTGGTAGAACTCAGCCGAATGCTGGTTGCGCGAAGGAGATATAACCCTTCGGGCAGATTATCTACGCGAAGCTGTATGGTGTTTTTTCCATTTGAAAGTTGGTGTTTACCCAAACTTTGCTCCCATTTCCCATCCAGCGAAACTATAGTTACTCCAACTGAGGTTTCTTCGTTTAGATAAATTTCAACAGAAAACTCACCTGTTATAGGGTTTGGATAAACTTTAGTATTTAAATTTCCTGACATCAAACGACCCGTAGCATTGGTAGTTCGCTCTTCTTCGGTACAGTCTGAGCAAAGTCCCGTGAAGATTATTTTGGATGCTGTGAACACAACTCCATCCGAACTCCGTACACTAATGTGCAAAGTAAAGTAGTCACAAGCCAATACATCGCTGATTGTAATTTGATTTCCTGTACCTAACAACTCGTCTGGAGATTGATAAGTAAACACGCCTGACTCGTTCCACCACCAAGAAACAGATAGGGTGCTTGCCCCGGGAGGCCCTGGGCTGGGGGCAGGATGGTGGCATAAAATGTGGTTGACGAGAATTCACCGGTTATTCCACATAACTTAGACGGCCCACTAATCATTGCCTTTACCTCCGGACTAGTACTATAAGCCGCGACGACGCAGCCCGTATTGCGGATAATTCGGGCGTTATCAGCGGGTTCGTTTCCAAGTACTCCTGTTGGTTCTCCAAGGTAATCTACATCCGGGTTGGATAAATGTAGTATTCGTTCACTGCCATACGTGTTTGGGACACCATGAATTGTTTTTCGATCCATTTCTCCAGCAACAAACCTATATCCGTGTCCACATTTTGGCACATAACTGCAAGGGCAACTCGGATTATTACAAGGAACATTACTACACCAGTTGTGCAAAGCTCCCAATAAGTGTGTGAGTTCATGCGCCAATGTCCATCGCGGGGCCAACAAGGTAAGAAACGAAACAACAGCATGGCGGTGTGACGGCCCGGGATCATCAAATTCACTAATTGTAGAATATCCTAATCCGTCTTCGTATGAGGAAATATGACTAACGAAAATTCCCAAATCTGCTCTGTAGGAATTAATCAAATTATTGACTCCTTGATCCGATGCAAAGTTGTTCGCAACAGTAGAAATATGAGTTGCCCAAGTATACTCAGGATTGTACACCACCCACCGAAAGCGCACTCTTTTGTTCGGAATGTCACTGTTTTCAAAGGCTAAGTTCACTGAGTTTTCTAATGTCTTTACAAATGCGTCAACGCTTATGGACACCATGTTTAGCCAACTTCCTCTATTGATAAGCTGAACCGACTCATCAGTAAAAAACAACAGGACATCAATCACCGCCGGGCAGGTATTGTATGCCTCGCTGCAGTAGTCGGGTGGCTCGGCAGCACTTTCGCCTTCTTCCATAACGCAGTCCACGGTGTCAAGCGCCGCAGGGTTGTGCCGGAGCAAAAGGCTGTAGTGCTCCCGCAGGGGCAGGATCGTCCAGGCGCCGCTGTCGGTCTGAATAAAGCCTGCGTATAGGTTTTCCCGATTCGTGATTGAAAAAAAGCCGGATTCATTGGCAATGCCCGACCAAGTGTAATGCACGGTATCTGTGGATTCAACTTCTCGCGGCTCCACAATCTGTGTCGTGGAGGTTCCGGGAATCTGGAAAGAAAGCAAATTATTGCTCAGGTGGTCGCGGATGCCCTCGAAGTGAACAATGGTGGTCGCGCTGTTGTAAACGGACGTTGACTGATACTGGTAAAGCGAATCTTCGGGCGCTGTAAGGGTAATTTCGTTCGGCACGGAAGCCCGGATAAATACAGGGGTCTGGGTGAGCGATACGTGAATTTGGGTGAAAAATGAGCAACACAAAAGCATTGCCCGGACGGTTTTGGACAACTGTCTCATTGGTAAAAAATTTTGAAGGTGAGTGATACTTGTTTTGAAGATATCCTTGCCGCACGCCGATGCTGCGAAAAGGATGAAGGATTAAAATTGGCCAATCAGAAACATTTATTGTAATCGTGACAAAATTACAAAAACAAAGGTTTGAATGGGGGGGGTATTTCCAAATTTTTATGTGACAAATTTTGACAAACATATATTTCTCAAGCCCAACGTGGTTTCCCGCTGCGTATACGCACATGTCACTCACGCAAATACTTAAGCCCAAAACTGCCACATTTTCCCCTCTCCTGCGCACACTTCTGCCATTTTGGCAAAATACCGCCCGTTTTCCCGCTTGGAATGAAATGTGCAGCCTGCCGCCTTTCCCCTGTGTCAAAAGCCTACCTTTGCGGCAAAATAGGTTTCTGGTTTGAAGGTTT
>Ga0154020_10007619_pt1 | contig 12617 bp, 7 predicted proteins | sample Klosneuvirus_201_FD_109709 | JGI IMG/M metagenome (GOLD analysis project Ga0154020, IMG submission 109709) | Active sludge microbial communities from wastewater, Klosterneuburg, Austria - Klosneuvirus_20160825_MG | ecosystem: Engineered > WWTP > Aerobic digester > Activated sludge | place... | reverse complement strand
GATCGGACACTATTTTATGACTCAACCCCGAGCGTCGCTCCGCTCCGACATCTGTCCGATATCAATCGTAACAGGTGTCCGACATGAATCGGAACAGCTGTCCGCCTTCATCGGAATCCGCACTTATCATCCGGGCCTCGGCTTTAGCGAGCGAATCAATGCCCCGCCGGAGTGGGACCGTTGCCTGCGTGACCATCCGCTGGATTCTTTTGGATCTCACTCGCAACGATTCCTTGAAAAGGATTTCGAAATAGTCCGATCGGCTTATGCAATGTGTGCATTGCCTTCTCGAAACTCATGGGTGGATGGGGGTGACTAACCCAAATCATTCGTGTGACACTGACTTCAACGTCAGCCGAGAATGTCGGAGCCCGGACTCAGCAATTCGTTTCATCATGGCCGTTCAGCCTTAATGCGGGCAGAAAGCAGGGGGGCGCCTCGACGAAGCGGCTTTCCTTCAAGAACGCAAAACCTCTGTTTTAAGCCGTTCTGTGCAGGTCGCTATTCCACCCAAAATCGAGTCCGCGATTTGCGGCGGATAGCCAGCTGGAATAAGGCCCCTCACCAGCTCGAGCGTTTTCGGGGTCATATCAATAACTTCGTGCATGACTTCCTGCATCGCGCTGAATCCGCATCGCTTGGCTGTCTCAATCCAGTGGCGACCACAAATTTCTTTCCAGCGGTAGTGCCGGCTTTTCCCTCGCACGGCCATGGCCATGGTGATCTTCTCCGGCGCGTATTGCCCGCGGCCGTGCCCGAGAACCGGATAGGCGGACAAGATGTCATAGCGCGGGGTCAGTCGGTACGCACCACCCGGAAGCAGGAAGACGCTGAAATTCTTCGCATGGCCATCAATCGCCGCCAACAGCCAGAACACGAGCTGCGTGCGCATGAAATCCCGACGGTCTTGTTCAGCCCGTTCCGAGCCCAAAAGGATTTCCATCACCTTGTCGATTCCCGGTCCGCCATCGTTCTCATATTTCAACCCGGGAGACGTTGCCGTTGCCTGGCAGAAATCCTCCTGCGGCAATCGGAGATACCAGGTGCCGTGAGCCGACAGGCGGCGATCAAATCGCTCAACGACCAGCACCTTGTATTCGCCAAATGTCTCCATCCCACAATTGGCCACTTCGATGCCGTACGACCGCACGATGTGGGAACACAGCCACTCGTTCTCTACCGAGGTCGAAAGATCAATTCCTTGGTGGCTGACGCCCAGCGGAAGTTTGAGGATGTGCGTGGTGGGTGTGGTGTGGGTTGGTCGGTGCCACACCCCATCGCGCAAGAGTAGCGCCATCTTCTCCTGTGCCCCTGCGAGTGAAATCCGGAACGTCTCATCCTCGCCCGCTTCACGAGCAAATGAGTCGCCCAAATTCCTGCCCAGAAGTTCAGCCACCTCGTCCGCAGTCAACGGCTCAGACGTGATCTGCCGCACATCCATGGGCACTTGCCCTTCAGGCATCAACTGCAACGCCCCCACGCAATCCCGCCCAATCTCAGCCAACAAATCAAACGCGCCGGTTGAGGCAGTTTGAAAGCGTCGTTGAATCCGTTCGCGGATCTGACGGTTGTCGGGCAGCAGGTTGTCGAAAAAGGGTTCAACCCTCTCGCGATAGGGCTCACGCGACGGACGCAATGGCAGCGACAGCGAGATGGGTCTGGCTGCGGCAGACGCGAGCCAAGATTCGGCATACAGGAATTCTTGTGTGCCGCCGCTTGCACGTCGCCATTCTCCGACTCGCTCTCCGTTCATCCACACGGATAAAGCTCTAGATTTGCTCGGTCTTCCCATAGATCACCATTCTGACTGGCGGGAGTGCGTACCTCGCGGTCGCACCACCACCTCAAGGTCCAACGCGGCGAGAAGCTTAAAAATTCGAGCGATACCCGCCCGTTGGGGAGATTTTTCCATCAGCGATACAACGCTTTGGGCCAGACCCACCTTGTCCCCAACATCCTTTTGGGTAAGGCCTTGCTTCCTGCGGTATCCCTCTAAAACAGATCCAAGCTGCTGCGGTGTCTTGATTGGATAGTCAGTCATATCACGTAAACATAATAAAACATCTCTATAACGTAAACAATATAAAAACGAACTATTACTTAAACGTGATATTGGTGAGCAGCGATTGAAGTGCGCTGGGGCGGTAATCTGGCTTACGGGCAGTTCAAATGAGCGGTGTCTAGATTCATCGGGCTGCATGCGCGGCAACGGAGTGAGATGCCAAAAGAGGCCGCGGCTGTGTTCCGGTTAGCGGTGGAAGTGCAAACATCCCGAACCCGTTCCATGTGTTGTATTGCTCGCCGGTGTTTTGAGCAACGCCTCGACGTCTGGGCGGTAGCACAGTCGCACGAAGTGGCGTCGCATGGCAAGAGATCCGCCCCCGTGAGCGAGTTGTCGGCAAGTTACTTCAGTATTGATCGAATGGTGGCGGAGTTCGCCGGCCACTGAAGATTTCACTGAAACTCGACCGTTTTTCCTCCAAAAACCCAACAAAAAGGCTGGAGGCGGAGGTCGGAATCGCACAGGAAAAGGTCGATATCCGAGCAAAAAATGCCCGATTTTATTGGTTCGTCAACCACTATCCCGGAACCATTTCGAACCCTATTTCCACCCTACTCTGTTAGCCATTTTGTTAGCCATCCAACATGTGGGATTTTATCTGAACACCAGACGACTTCACGTTGCAGGCCAATTCAGGTGGAGACGCGACCGGTCAAGTTTGAATCAGCCCATTGATAGGGTTGCTCCGACATTTCAGATTTTCTACCAGCATGTGAAAGATGTTTCAGGCACGATCGGGAGTGCGAATCAAACCATTTCCTTTGCCAGGCGTTCCACCTCCGTGCGCAGGGCCTCGGTCATCCGATGTTTGATTTGATACACCTGGTCGAGCGAGACTCCAAATCGCTCGGCGACCTTCGCCGGCGGCCACTCCTTGGTGACGTAGAAATCGAAGATTTGAATTTTTTGTGGATCCAACTGCGGCTTGAGGTTTTGGAGGGCCGCCTGAAGCAGGTTGTTTTCCCATTCAGCTTCCCACATCTGGTCGAGATCGAAGGCATTGGGATCGGGCATCTCCTCCACCAAGTCAGTGCGCCTCGTCGAGCCGGATCCCGCGCGGTTCGCGGTGGGTTGCCGTTTGCGAAGCTGGCCGATGATCCGCCACCGCGTCATGTTGAGGAGCCAGGCCTTAAAGGAACCGATGCTTGGATCGTAGCGGAAGGTCGGCATGTGCTTGGCGACCGAGATGAGTGTTTCCTGGACCACATCCTGCGCCTCCGCGTCGCTCAGGCCCGCCTTGCGGCCGACGCCGTAAATCAGCTTCCAGTAGATATTGAAGAAGTCTCGCCAACTGGAGTCATCCTGCCAGTTCTTGAGGCGGTGCAGGAGGCTGGCCCGGGTGGGGATCAATTCGGCTTCCTTGTTCTTCATGGTCGGGTTCGGGTTGAGGGTTGGGATGTGTATGTGCCGGTCGAGCCGTCCCCGGTCAAGCACACATGCTTGTTTGCCAGGCGGCGGCCTCGAGGCTGTCCACGAAGGCCGTCATGATGATGCGCCGTTTGGCCTCCGCGCGAATCGTTTGCGGATTGGTCCGCGTGATCCTCCCGGCGGCGATCCTCCGGCCGACGAGCATTGTGAGCGTATGCACCAGACAGATCTCGATGATCTCCCGGTTGTCCTGCCGGAAGCGTTGTAGTTCGGCGACTTCGGGCAGCGTTCCGGCACAGAGATCGAAGAGCGCCTCCTCACAGATGGCGTGGTTCAGCATCTCGGCAGAGCTGTAAATCTGCCGGGCGAGGCCATAGGTGAGGAGGATCAGCATGCCCTGCGGGCGGTCACTCCCTGGAGCCAGATGGGGTGCCGACGGCCACACGCGGCTAGGCGCAATCATGCGCGCGGCGATCCGGACGGTTTCCAGAACCGCCATTTGTGCCGGATCCGTTTCGTCTTTAGACGGAGCGAATACGGCCACCCGGCCAGATGGAATCGTTGTCGTAAGCATCGTTGTCATGGTGTGTCCTTTCAAGCTTGTGAGGTTCTGCTGCCAATACGCCTGGCCTGCCCCTTTCTGACAAAAAAGAATCCTCGGGAGAATTGTCAGGAAGGCTCGCTTTCGGCGTATACCCGGATGACGGCGTGGTTCAGGACGCAATTCCCTTGAGCCACCGCAAGCAAAAGGCTACGAATCATGAAACCAGACCCCTCAAGAAACCCTCAGAATGTGAGTTTCCACGGAATCTCATCTAGGCTGGCCGTTGGCAGTTGCTGGCTGATCTTGCTGGCTGCGGCTGGGTTTTCGCCCGGTGTCCTCGCTGGCGATTCCAACCCCGACCTGCCAACCATGCTCATCGTGCAAGCGCAGGGGCGCGTGAAGCTGATGCCTGCCGGTTCGACCACGTGGGTGCTGACCCAAACCAATCAGCCCCTCCACGTCGGCGACCGCTTGCGCACCGACACGCAGAGCCGCGTTGTCATCCAGTGGTCGGACCTGAGCGTGGTAAGGCTGGGACCTTTGACTGAGATGCTGGTGCTGGCGCCGGACCATCCGGATTCGCTGCCGGGGTTGCAGATTCTCAAGGGGGTGCTCTCATTCTTCCATCGGGAGACGCCAGGCCGCATCCGCATTCTTTCGCGGGGTGCAACCGCCGGCGTCAAGGGAACGGAGTTGGTGATGGCGGTTTCGGAAACCAACTCAACCGAGCGGGTCGTGTTGTCCGTCATCGATGGTGTCGTTGAGTTCGCTAACGCGCAGGGCGCACTGCAGTTGACGAATCGACAGCAGGCCGTCGCCGAGCCAGGGCGGCCACCGATGCGCACGGCGGGTTTTACGGCGAATAATCTATTGCAGTGGTGCTTTTACTATCCTGCCGTGCTCGACCTTGGCGATCTGTCACTGACTCCTGATGAAACCGAAGCCTTGGCGGCATCACTTGCCGCATACCGGTCCGGAGATTTGCTGCGGGCCCTGGCGACTTACCCCGCGAATCGCCTCCCAGCCTCCGATGCCGAGAGGCTTTACCATGCAGCGCTACTCCTGTCGGTGGGCGAAGTCGCGCAAACTGAAGTCGAGCTGGACGCGCTGTCGGCGAATGTGCAAAAGGAGCGGCTGGCGGCGGCGTTGCGCACGCTCATTGCGGCGGTGAAACGGAGCCCAAGGTCTACGGAAGTCAGCCCTGAACTCGCGACCGAACTGTTGGCCGAGTCATATTATCAACAATCCCGCAGCACCGACGAGGAAGCGTTGAAGTCGGCACTGCAGCTCGCCCGCCGGGCAACAGTGGTTTCACCGCAGTTTGGGTTCGCCTGGGAGCGGGTCGCGGAACTGGAGTTTGGCTTTGGCCATATTCAAGAAGCAACACGGGCACTTGACCGGAGTCTTGAGGTGTCCCCGCTCAATGCCGAGGCGTTGGCGCTGAAAGGATTTCTTAGCGCGGCCAGCGGCGATATCGCAGCGGCCACAAAATGGTTTGATCGGGCAATCAGAACCGATGCGGCACTGGGAAACGCCTGGCTGGGGCGCGGGCTATGCCGTATTCGCCAGGGCGACGCCGAAGGCGGGCGGGCAGACTTGCTGATTGCGGCTGCGCAAGAACCGCAGCGGGCGCTGTTGCGCAGCTATCTCGGCAAAGCATATGCCAACGCTGGAGATATCGCTCGCGCCAGTCACGAGCTTGGTCTGTCGAAGCAACTCGACCCGGCTGATCCTACGCCTTGGCTCTACTCGGCACTCCTGCTGAACAATGACTACCGGACGGCAGACGCAATCCACGACTTGGAGAGATCCCAACAGCTGAATGAGAACCGCGCCGTGTATCGCTCGCGACTCCTGTTGGACCAGGACCAAGCCGTGCGCAGCGCAAACCTAGCCAGTATCTTCGAGGATGCGGGCATGAGGGATGTAAGCGCGCGCGAATCGGCACGGGCCGTGTCCTTCGACTACGCAAACTTTTCCTCACATCTGAATCTTGCCAGCAGTTACAACCAGTTGCGGGACCCGACGCGTTTCAACCTCCGCTTCGAAAGTCAGTGGTTCAACGAGCATCTGCTTGCCAGCCTGCTCGCACCCGTCGGGGCGGGCTCGCTTTCACAGAATCTTTCGCAACAGGAATATTCACAACTGTTCGCGGAGAAGCGCTTCGGCCTGAAAAGCACGACGGAATACTTTGGCGACGGCGAATGGCGGCAGGCGGCCTCACAATTTGGAACCTTGGGCCAGACGAGTTACGCGCTGGACTTGGAGCATCAACATAAAGACGGCGGGCGCGTCAACAACGACCTCGATCGCATCGAATGGTATACGCGGATCAAACAGCAGCTTGGTCAGCAGGACTCGGTGCTCCTGCTGGTGAAGTATCAAGACTACGAGGCCGGGGACAATTTCCAATATTACGATCCAGATGCCTCCGCCCGGCCGGATTTCCGTGTGACCGAAACGCAGACACCTTTGTTGCTGGCCGGCTGGCATCATGAGTGGTCGCCCGGAGTCCACACTCTGTTTCTCGGCGGTCGCCGTATCATCAAAAAACAAATGAGCGACCGGGGCGTCAATCAACTTGCCGCCATTGTCAACCCGCCCAATTTTTTCGATCCCACCAACGTTGTTCCTTTCGACGTGCGCTATCGCAGTGAGTTCGAAACCTACACCGCCGAGTTTAACCAGATTTTCCAACGAGTGCGGCACACGGATATCCTGGGCGCGCGATTCCAGAGCGGCAGCTTCACGTCGAGCGCATCGCTCGATAATCCGCCCCCGGGGCTGGCTTCGCTCTTCACCCTGCCAGTGAACTCGGCGACGGACTCCAGTTTCCGACGCGGATCACTTTACGCGTATCATCACTGGGAACTCGTTGACAACCTGATGCTGATCGGCGGCCTGGCTTACGATGTCTTGGACTACCCCGCCAACTTCCGCCGCCCGTCGCTGGAGAGCAGCGAATCCCACAAAGAGCATTGGTCGCCGAAAGCAGCGATGATTTGGGACCTTAGCCCGCGCGTGCGGGTGCGGGGGATATTCAGCCAGGCGGTCGGAGGTGTCAGCTACGACGAAAGCGTCCGCCTCGAGCCCACGCAACTGGCGGGCTTCTCCCAGTCGTTTCGCTCGCTGATCTCCGAATCCTTGGCTGGTTCGGTGGAAGCCCCGGTTTACCAGATTGCAGGCGTTGCGTTGGATTTCCGGCCGGGCACAAACACCTGGCTGAGTCTCCAGACGGAGGCGTTGGAACAAGAAGCGACCCGGGATTTCGGTATCTTCGACCTCAATTTTACCCCCCCGCCCGGATTTCCCGTCGGCTCGCCGGCGAATACCAGGGAGCATCTCGACTATCACGAATGGCACGCGCGGGTGGTGTTAAATCAAATCGTGGGTCGGGAGTGGTTTCTGCAGGCGCAATACCAATTCACCCGCTCGGAATTGGAAAGCAGTTTACCGACTATTTCGGCCACGCCAGGCTTCGATCGCACCACGACTTCAAGTGCCAACCTCCATCAGGCTGGACTCGCTGCGATGTGGCGTTCGCCGGGCGGATTCTTCTCCCGTGGCGAATTCTGGTGGTTCGCGCAGCAACTGGGCGGAGAGGGGCCACAACCGTCAGGCGATTCGTTTCCCCAGTTGAATTTCTACGTGGGCTATCGCTTTCCCAAACGCCGCGCCGAGTTGACGGTCGGGGTGCTGAATCTGACGGACCAAGATTACCGCCTCAGCCCGCTCAACTATTATTTGGAAATGCCCCGTGAAAGGGTTCTCTATCTACGCCTCCAACTGAACTTCTAGTCATGATGCGTTCTCGTCCAGACGTGAAATTGGGGCCACCGCGGCACCGGGTGATGGCTTCCGCTTGGAATGCATCGGGTCGAGACAAAGGGGCGATGTCATGCGAGACTCGGTTAAGGCTTCCCGAGTTACTGATAGCGGAGCCTGAGTCAGAAGTGGGTCGAGCCGTGAAACCAATCGGAACAGAAATGCGTTCCGCCCGCGCGGATCAACAGCGTGGGCGAACTGGCGTCCGCCTCAATCCGGTGTCGCTCCCCCGGTTCGGCACGCTCCCGGTGATGCCAGGGAGCAAAATGACCGGGCACCATCATCCGCCCATCACGCGCACCAAGCACTGCTTGGGTTTCCTGTTCGTGCTGGCTTCTGCTTCCTTCAGCCTTTGCGCCGCCACGCATTACGTGGACGTGAACAGCGCAACCCCGGTTTCGCCTTACACCAACTGGGCAACAGCGGCGACGACTATCCAAGCGGCCGTCGATACGGCCAGCGATGGCGACATGGTATTGGTCACGAACGGCGTGTATGTGCTTGCTTCGGCGGTGTCGATTAGCAACGGCATCACCTTGCGGGCCGTCAGTGCCCCCGAAACAACCTTAGTTAATGGGAATCTATCCACACGTTGCTTCTATGTGAACCACACAAACGCTGTCATTGACGGCTTTACCATTTGCAACGGGAATGCCTCCGACGGGGGCGGCGTTTACTGCAATGTCTCAGGAGGAATCATCCTCAATTGCAATGTGGTAAGTAATCAGGTCACTGCTCGTGGCGGAGGACTCTACATCAGGAACGGCAGCGTCGTGTCAAACTGTGTTGTCAATGCGAACAGAACCTTGGGGAGTGGTGGCACTTCATTTGGCGGAGGCATTTACTGCGTCTCCAATGGTGCGGTCGTCAAGTGTCTGATCATGGCCAATTCGGTGTCGGGGGCGCCTGGAGACATAAGCACCGCCTCTGGCGGCGGCGTCTATTGCTCCAACGGCGGAGTCATCAGTAACTGCACCATCGTCAACAATAGCGCTTTCGCCGGAGCCGCCGCATCCCTCGGGATAAACAGCGCCTCTGGTGGGGGTATTTACTGCACTGCGCGTGGCGCTGTTATCAATTGTTTGATTGTTAGCAATGTCGTGTCTGCGGGGTCTGCGTCGGTTGGGAGCGTGAATAACGCCTCCGGTGGCGGGATTTACTGCTCCGGTAAGGACAATTTGATCGGAAATTGCACCCTCGCCAACAACAACACTTTCGCCGAAGGCTTAAACGTCAACAATGCCCGCGGTGGCGGAATTTTCTGTTTGGGCAATAGCAATCTGGTCGGAAATTGCACCGTCGCCAATAATAGCACTGTCGCCGAAGGCCCAGACATCAACGATGCCTCCGGTGGCGGAATTTACATAATCCCCGGAGCCACGACTAACAAAGTCACGGTCAAGAACTGCATTGTCTATTTCAACACGGCCACTACAAGTTCGAACTGCTTTGTCGGCACGAGCACAAACATCTCATTTACCTACTCATGCGCTTTGCCGGCCCCTGCAGGCACGGGTAACATAGCGTTCGATCCCATGTTCGCGGATGCGGCCAATGGCGATTTCCACCTTAGATCCGCGGCCGGTCGATGGACGGGGTCTGGATGGACGAACGACGCGGTCACGAGTGCGTGCATTGACTTGGGTGACCCGGCCTCACCGTATTCCAACGAGCCGATGCCCAATGGTGGATGCGTTAACATGGGCGCGTATGGAAATACGGCAGAAGCGTCAAAAGGCGGGGTGTTGAGTGTGAGCGCCTCGGCCAATTACACAAACGTGGCGGTTGGGTTTCCGATCCAATTCCAGGCCTATCTCGCCGGGCGGCCGACGGCGAGCGTCTGGGATTTCAGGGATGGAACCATTGCCAGCAACCAGCTATTTGCAAGTCACGCGTTTGCTTCCAACGGCACCTATGCCGTCATGCTGACGGCTTACAATGCCGAGTATCCGTCCGGAGTCTCCAACACAGTTACTGTCCAGGTGTCCCCGCGCATGATTCATTATGTTGCAATCAGCAATACGACCCCGGTCGCCCCCTACACCGGTTGGGCTTCGGCGGCGACCAATATCCAGGATGGCATCGACGCAGCCTCACAAGTGGGAGCACTTGTGCTGGTCAGCAACGGAGTGTATGCCACGGGGGGACGCGTCGTTGGTGACTCCATGACCAACCGGGTGGCCGTGACCAAAGCAGTCACCGTGCAAAGTGTTAACGGATCTTCCACCACCGTGATCAAAGGGACATGGGATCCGGTTTCCACCAATGGAGATGCGTCTGTTCGCTGTGTCTATCTGGGTGGCATTGCAGTTCTCTCCGGCTTCACGCTGACAAATGGATCCACAAGGTGGCTGGAAGGAAATGATGCCGAAGGAAGCGGTGGGGGTGTTTGGTGCGAGACGGGCGGTGTGGTGAGTAATTGCGTTCTCACAGGCAACACTGCGCTCGTTGGCGGCGCTTCATCCCACGGAACACTGACCAGATGCACCCTGTCGGGAAACTTCGCAATCTACCACGGAGGCGGTTCGGGTTACGGCACATTAAATGACTGCACGATTTCAGGAAACTCGGCCTACTCTGGTGGTGGCACATACCAAGGCACCCTGAACAACTGCAAGATTTCCAGTAACTCTGCTTCCTCGGGGGGTGGAACGCTTTTCTCCACACTAAACAACTGCACGCTGTCGGGTAACTTGGCCACGAACGACGGCGGGGGTGCCTACAACGCCGTTCTGAACAACTGCATGATTTTTGGCAACTCGGCGAACAGCGGCGGCGGAGTCTATTCTTCCACACTGGATAACTGCACGCTTACAGGCAACTCGGCGAAGTTTATCGGCGGTGGTGCATACGGTAGCGGGAACAACAACAAATGCACCTTGAACAACTGCATCGTTTACTACAATAGCGCGCGGTATGGCGCGAACTATGAAGGTGCGGTGTTCGATGATTCCTGCACAACGCCAGATCCTGGCGGTTCCGGCAACATCACCAGGGAACCACAATTGGCAAGCCTCACGCATCTGGCCATCGGTTCGCCCTGCATTGGCGCCGGTAGCAGCGCCTACTCATCGGGCACCGATATTGACGGTGAGGGATGGCGCGATCCGCCCTCCATGGGGTGCGATGAAGTCGTTTCAGGCTCAATTATCGGGGTGTTGAGCGTCAGTGCCTCCGCCAATTACACAAACGTGGCGCTCCGGTTTCCGGTTCAATTCCAGGCATCAATCACCGGCAGACCGACGTCGAGCGTCTGGAATTTCAAGGATGGAACGATTGCCAGCAACCAGCCCTACGCCAGTCACGCGTTTGAGTCCAATGGCATCCATGCCGTCGTGTTGACGGCTTTCAACGAAACGTATCCGGCTGGGATCTCCTCCACAGTCACCGTTCACGTAGCCGCGCAAATGGTTCATTATGTGGACATCAACAATGCGAGTCCTGCCGCTCCTTACACCAGTTGGGCGGCGGCGGCGAACAACATCCAGGACGCAATTGACGCGGTATCCCAAGTGGGAGCGCTCGCGCTCGTCAGCAACGGAGTATATGCCACGGGTGGACGCGTCGTTGGCGACTCCATGACCAACCGCGTGGCCATAACAAAAGCCCTCACACTGCAAAGCGTCAACGGGCCTGCCTCGACGACGATCAGCGGGGCACAGGATACGGTCTCGGCGCACGGAGATGCATCGGTGCGTTGTGTCTATCTGGGCAACGACACCGTTCTCTCCGGCTTCACTCTGACCAATGGGGCGACTAGGTGGTTGGGCTCCGGCGATAACGGGGGGGACGGCGGGGGCGTTTGGTGTGGGATGAGTGCGGTGGTGAGCAACTGTGTCATCTCAGGTAACACAGCGCGCAGGAACGGCGGCGGATCGAGCTACGGTTCGTTAAACGACTGCACGATTTCGGGAAACTCTGCGGATTTCTCTGGTGGTGGGGCGGCCTACGCCGCACTGAGCAACTGCACACTCACTAGCAACAACGGCAGTGGAGCATATCACTCTACGCTGAGCAACTGTGCACTCACGAGCAATAACGGCAGTGGGGCGATTTCTTCCACGCTGAACAACTGCACTCTTGCGGGCAACTGGGCTAACGCAGGCGGCGGGGCAAGTGATAGCACGCTGAATAACTGCACGCTGACGGGCAACTGGGCTACCAACGGCGGCGGCGGGGCATTTTCGTCCAAACTGAATCAGTGCATTATTTCGGGCAACTCGGTTGGCAACAGTGGCGGCGGGACCCTTGCCTCAACACTGAATAACTGCACTCTCACGGGCAATGCGGCTAGCAACAGCGGCGGCGGGGCACATGACTCCACTCTAAACAACTGCACAGTTTCAGACAACTTGGCTGCCAACAGTGGTGGCGGCGCACTTTCCTCCACCCTGAACAACTGCATTGTCTATTTCAATACGGCCGGTGCTGGCTCGAATTACAGCAGTTCGACGTTGAACTATTGCTGCACGACTCCCATGCCAACTAATGGCGTGGGCAGCCTCACGAATGAACCGCAATTCCTAAATCCGTTGAGCGGAAATTACCGGCTTCTCCCTCCCTCACCTTGCATCAATGTCGGCATCAACCAGGATTGGATGTTCGGGGCAGTGGATCTGGACGGCAGGCCGCGGATCTTAAACGGCACGGTGGACATGGGGGCATATGAGACGCCGTTTACCTTGGTTCTTTCGAGTTTGCTGCGGGGCCCGTATGATACGAACACCCATGCCATGCTTTCTGCCAGCCCCGGCATGCTCCCGCTCACTTCCCCCTACGCCGCCGATCCGCGCACGGTCGCCACGATTCCCTCCAACG
>Ga0154020_10007617_pt1 | contig 12618 bp, 8 predicted proteins | sample Klosneuvirus_201_FD_109709 | JGI IMG/M metagenome (GOLD analysis project Ga0154020, IMG submission 109709) | Active sludge microbial communities from wastewater, Klosterneuburg, Austria - Klosneuvirus_20160825_MG | ecosystem: Engineered > WWTP > Aerobic digester > Activated sludge | place... | reverse complement strand
TCTTAAAGCGGCATTCGCAGGAAAACCGGAAACAATCAATCAATTGATTGAAAAAGGCATTGACCCTAACCTACAAAATGAAATGGGGTTTAGCGCACTCATCATCGCTTCTCAGTATGGGCATGCAGACATCGTTAATTTATTGTTGGACAAAAACGTAAAAGTCGATCTGCAAAACAAAGGCGGGGCCACGGCACTCACTATTGCCGCAAAAAATGGCCATGAGGGGGTGGTCAATGCATTATTGGCCAAAGGTGCCAAAGTTGACATACAAACCACCGATGGCATTACCGCTCTCATGTTAGCAATACAAAAAGGACATGAAGGCATTGTCGATGCCTTGATCGCCAAAGGCGCAAATATCAATTTACAAACCAAAGATAAAGTAACCGCCTTGATGATCGCTGCATTGGAAGGCCGAACAAGTATCGTTGAGAAGTTACTGGCCAAGAATGCTCCCGTTGACACGCTGGCTTCTGACAATACTACCGCGCTGTATATGGCTGCCAGAAATGGTCACACAGTCATCGTTGAAATGCTGTTGGCCAAGAATGCCCCCATTGATTTGTTAGCCGCCAATGACACTACAGCGTTGTATATTGCTGCACAGAATGGGCATGCTGATGTGGTTAATGCTTTATTGGTAAAAGATGCCAAGGTTGATTTAAAAGATAAAAATGGGGCGACAGCACTGACATTGGCAGCACTGATAGGCAACACAGATGTCGCCAAAGCATTGATCAAGCACGGCGCAAAAGTTGATCATAAAGCTGCCAATGGCTTTACCGCGCTCATTCTAGCTGCACAGAATGGACATACTCCCATCATTGAGTTATTACTGGACAGTGGCGCTCAAATTGATCTTCAAAATGAAGATGGCATTACAGCGCTTATGTGGGCAGCTTTACATGACCATACCGATGCAGTAAAGGTGCTGTTGGCAAAAGGCGCCAATGCAAAAATTAAAAGCAAAACAGGCAAAACTGCCGCTGAAATCACCAAAGATCCCGCTATCATTGAGTTATTGGAAACAGCAGTGAATTAACTCATTTATCAATCGGAATACCTCAATGTGAGCATATGCCAAATCAACCCGATCGCCACTCTTCAGATTGTTTGATATTTGCTCACCGCGGCGCCCACTCGGAAGCAATGGAGAATACCCGCCGTGCTTTTGACAGTGCGTTGAATTACGCCATAGATGGCATTGAAACAGATGTGCAATTAACTCGAGATGAAATAGCGGTCCTTTGGCATGACCGCTTTCTCGACAAAATCGGCCTGACTGATAAACACATTGATGACTTTGATTATCACCAGCTCAAGACGCTGATCAATCCAGAATCTGCAAGCGAAGGAGTGATGACTTTGCAAGATTTTCTGGCTACCTATCGGCAGCGCTGTCATTTATTAATTGAAGTTAAGAATCGTGACTGGGAACCTGCTTCTCGTCACGAATTAAAAATCCGTAAAACACTCGATTTGATCGATCAAAATCATGAACAGCGCATCATGGTATCTTCATTCAATCTACCCAGCTTGGTATATGCTCATCAGTACAAACCAGCATTTCCTCTGATTTACAATTTTGAGTCAGAACAAACGCTTGCAGATGCTCAACACATCTTAGCAACACAGACATTCCTTCATGGCCTATGCTTACCTATCAACCGCTTGAATTCTGAGTTGGTGAATTTACTCAGGGAGCATGATAAATGTGTGGCCGTTTATACGTGCAATAGCACCGCAGAAATCAACCAAGCTCTTGCACTCGGTGCTGACATTCTTATCAGCGACTTACCTGACAAAGCATTGATGTTGCGTAACAGATGAAACGAGATTTAGCGTCGCTGCAAACCCGACACTTCGACCTGTTGATCTGTGGCGGCGGTGTATATGGCGCCTGGGCAGCATACGATGCTGCTTTGCGTGGTCTGAAGGTGGCCATTATTGAACAAGGTGATTGGGCTACCGCTACATCATCCGCTTCCAGCAAATTGATTCATGGCGGTTTGCGCTATCTGGAAACTTTTGATTTCAAGTTAGTCAGCAAATCGCTTAAAGAACGAAAAATGCTTCTCCACACAGCACCCCATCGAGTCTGGCCACTACGGTTTGGCATCCCCGTTTACACCCACCAACGCATGAATCGGCTGCAACTGAAATTAGGTCTATCGCTGTACGATCATCTGGCTGCTGATAATGATCCTGACATGCATCACCACTATCTCAATCAGCAGCAATTCATCGCACATTTTCCTTGCCTCAAGGAGCATGGTCTAAAGGCCGGATTTACCTATGCGGATGCACAAACTGATGATGCGCGCTTGGTGCTGGAACTCATTGCCGGAGCCTTGCAAGCGGGTGCCAGTTGCTTCAATTATTGCAAACTGATACAAGTATCTGAAACCAATGAGAAAGCCGATGGCGCGATTGTTCGAGACCAGCTTACCCTGACTGAACTTAAAATCAGTGCGCGACAAATTGTTTTCACAACAGGTCAATGGCTCGTAAAAGAAATGCAGAGTCGGGAATGGTGTCGCTTATCCAAGGGAATCCATTTGATCATGCCAGCTGCGTTGAAGAATGAAGCCTTATTACTCACCGCTCAATCGGACGGCCGGGTATTTTTTATGATCCCCTGGTACGGATTGACGCTACTGGGCACGACTGACAGCGATTTCGAAAGTAATAATGTGGACCACGTGACTATCGATGATACTGATATCACTTATTTGCTCGCAGCTGCCAACGATTACCTGAGAATTCCCTGGACAAAATCAGACATCATCGGCTCTTTTGCAGGTGTACGAGTTTTAAAACAAGCGAATCCACAAGCAACCTCCAATTCGCCCTCCAGCGTCAGTCGCGATTGGGAATTAAAATCGGCCGCAAATGGCGTACATTATGCGATCGGTGGAAAAATAACCTCATCACGCCAGGATGCCGCTCATATAGTCGATACTGTCTGCAAGCAACTCGGCCATCATCAAACTTGTGCAACCGAAGGAAGACTATTTCCTTGGGCACCTCGAGATAATTTTGCCGACTGGTCTGCTGTGATGCAGAAACGGGCAGCACAACTGGGTATTGACGCAGAAAGCACTCGCTGGCTGCTACATCGTCACGGCATACGAGTTGAGGCAATTTTTCGCCGGATTGAGTTGGATACCACTCTGGCTCAACGCATACTCCCAGGCCTACCCTTTATTGATGCAGATCTATTGCATTGCGCCCATGACGAAATGGTGGTTCATTTGGATGATCTACTACGCCGTCGCTTGCCATTGCTCATTCTAGCCAAGCTAACAGAATCCGATTTAATGCGCATTGCCTCGCGCGCAGCCAGCGCTATGCATTGGAGCGATACTCGATTGCGTCAAGAAATTGAGCATTGTCGTCAACAGTGGATCACACACTAATCTCAGCCATTGCTCTTGATCTGGGCACGACATCCATTAAAGCCGCCTTAATGGATCAGCAGGGAAATCTTCTGCATATTGCCACTCAATCGGCACCCGCCATCCACTCTCATCATGGATGCTATGAAAGCAATGCGCTGGACTATGTTGAAATTGCTGAGCAGGTGCTTAAAAAATGCTTAACGCCGATTGACACTCAAATTCCTCTAGGATTGTGCAGTCAGCGATCGTCTTTCCTAATTTGGAATAAAGCTGATGGTCAACCGATTACACCGCTTATTTCGTGGCAGGATGACCGGGGGAAACCTTGCTGTGATCAGCTCCAAGCTTCGAAAGAAGCAATACACGAATTGACTGGTTTACGCTTGAGCGCTTATTATTTTGCCCCTAAGCTAAGCGTCTTATTGAGAAATAATCCGACATGGCGTGAAAAACTGATTCATACAGAGTGGCTGACAGGCACCTTGGATACTTTTCTGATCTGGCGTTGGACGCACGGACAACATTTTATAACGGATGCATCAATGGCTGCACGCACTCTACTCATGGACATCCGCACACGGCAATGGTCAACCACATTATGTCAGCTCTTTAATATTCCAAGTTCTATTTTACCGCTCATCAAACCTTCCACCCAACTGAATCTCACACTGGATAACGGCGTCACCTTACAAGCCTGCGTAGGTGACCAGTCTGCTGCACTCATCGCCAGCGTGACAGATAATCCATATGAAGCTTTGGTTAATCTAGGTACCGGTGGTTTTGTAATTCGTTACTTAACCAAAGATACATTCACGTTTGGCGGCTATCTGCAGACACTGGTCTATCAACACAATCAGAATGTCACACAATTTGCAATTGAGGGCACTCTCAACTCAATCTCCGCTGCACTGGCTTCTTATCCAGTCAGTGAATGTGATAGTGATGATTTAGCGGCAACTGATATTTTTTGTTTGGCAGAGCCGAGTGGCTTGGGAGCTCCTTACTTTCGTAATGATTTTGGGATACATTTTTCTCAACCGACCTCGAATCTGACTCGACACCAAATAGCTACACTCATGCTTGAAGCGATTATTTTCAGGATTACACGTATCCTGGAAGATTTTCACCGGCAATCACCACTTAAAAAAATTTATTTATCGGGTGGATTATCTGAATTAATCTGTTTACAACTAGGTATCGCCCAATGTGTTGCAATTCCGATTTTTTACTTGCCGCAAAAAGAAACAAGCCTAGCGGGCACAGCACTATTAGCTTCTGGATTTACTATTAAATACCATCAGCAAGCCATAGAAATCCAAAATAAACAGAAAAGTGGCGCATTGTCAGAAAAATATCGGCTCTGGAAACTTTGGCTGGATACCTTACTAATTACTTCCAAAGCTTAAGCAGGCGATTGAGAAACTATCTATGGCTGTGGCGCCAAGATGTTGGCACAGGCTCAAGATGCTCATTGAACACTCATAAATTGTGCTTTCTCGCCTATTTTTGTCAGATACCGACCGCTTCGAAAACGTTTTTCAACGGCCGGTTACATGAAAGAATTGGTTGACATTCCTCCAAATGCTTTTGATAAGTCTAAATCCATTAAATACATGGATTTAATAACTAACACCAATCAATGCCGCATGATTAGGATTCACCAAAACACATGATATTTGACGAGCTCACCTATGAATTCTTAATGTACATAAAAAGTATTCCCGAATGAATTATCAATCCTGTAGAATCCGCGATTCAAATATTCATTCAACATTCTTTTCTATATAATTTAACAAGAATTCATTGCTTAACCGCATGATATTAAATGCATAGCATAACAGTCTATTTGTTATGCTATGATAATTAACATCTTAACAGAAGGAAGTCTTATGACAACAACAAATATTCCCGGTTATACCTATGGCAGCGCTGAACTTCAAAAATCTCCGGTATCGATCGATGATTTCGCAAAATTGAAACAAGCCACGCTATTTGGTGACGATGACGTTCGTTATTTAAGAATGTCACACGATGTACTCAAAGATCAAACGGAACAAATTTTGGACGTTTGGTACGGGTTTGTCGGTTCACAACCATTCTTATTGCATTATTTTACCAATGCAGCTGATGGCCAGCCTAACATGGATTACCTGGGAGCCGTTCGCAAACGCTTTGGCCAATGGATACTAGATACCGCAAAAGCTGAATACGATCAAAACTGGTTGAACTATCAATACGAGATCGGACTTCGTCATCATAGTTCAAAGAAGAATCATACTGACAATGTAAAAGCAGTACCCATCATTCATTTGCACTATATTTTCGCATTAATTATTCCAGTTACCACCACGTTGCGTCCATTCTTGGAAAAAGCGGGGCATTCACGTGATGATGTTGATCGTATGCAAGACGCATGGAGAAAATCTGTACTCATGCAAATCATTCTTTGGTCACAGCCTTATATTAAAGACGGACAATTCTAATTTAGCAATGGAGGGTATATTTATCAAACTCTCCACGCGTAGAACCAGGGACAGCGATATCTCTAGTGTAGGACCTGTACATGACAAATGCCCATTTATCGGAAATTTAATTCATCCGATAAATGGGCATTTTATATTTCTTTATACAACGTATTTGACTAATTCTGTCCTGCGATTCACTTAATGTGAAAAAGTAAGAGCTTGCAAGGATCTAATAATCAATACAAATCTTACGCTATCTATGGACATTAACGAATTACTTCAGTTTAGAATACGCCGTAAACAACAGCTCCGATAACCAGGAAAATTGCTGTTGAAATGAAAAACAATCTCAGAACTTGCGCATCTGTTTCTCTTCTATTAACTTCGCTCATAACTATTATCTCCTTATTTGGATTTCTTTGATTAAGACTCACTTACTTAACTAAAGCCGATAAAATCGACCCCCCTACTTTCACGACCACAAACTATTGTGACCGTGTAACTTTCTCTGTTCCTTAGGCTTTTTATTTTATTGATCATTTACTTAAGGAACTGAGCATATTATCTATTTCGCAATAATCATACACTACTCTCATTACTATGCTATAAATTCTAACTCACATTTACCAACAATGAAAGTATTGAAATTAAGCATCCTCATATTCATTGCAAAAATACATCGAACTAAGCAATATATTTTTTCTGAGATACTTTATGTCAAGTTAAATTCTTGGTTACTCGCAGTCATTCGCTGCACTTGTAATAATTCTTTACTAATTTTTATTTGTACATTTTTTATATTGATCTGTGTATCATAAGTTTCACGATTTTCGGCCTTTTTATAAAATCTGATTTTTCTTATCTATAAACTAGATCAATACAGGAAAACTATGGGTGCCATTTTCTTTTATATTTTTATTTATTTCGTCGGATATTACGCTTCAAACATTCTGAATATGCTAACGGTCCGTCCGTTAGTAGCAAATCGCCACATGGCTGCTTTGGTTCCAGTTTACGCAGTGGCATTGACACACGCATATGTAATGGTCAGCAGTCCTCCTCCTCAAGGAACAGACATTACTGTTGAATATGCGTTGCTGGTATTCATTACCTTGCCAGTAATCGTCGTTACGATGGGTGCGGCTTATTTCATGTGGAATAGCAAAGCCAAACCTGATGATTCTTCACAAACTCAGATAGAAAAAGAATCTAACAATGTTAGCGACACAGAAATTATTGAGAAAAAAGAAGCAATTCAATCCGAAAATATCGCTAGCGATTCAGAAAAAACAGAGAATCAAGAAGCAGATATCATAAAACGCAAAGATGTTTAAATGCACTAGTTTCAAATGATTTTTTGTGAAAAGCTCCCTAATAACCACGTTGGAGATAATAAAAAAATCTTTATCTTCTCACTGATAAAGTAAGACATATAGTAAATAAAGATGTCAATAGGAATTATTCTCGACGGATTGATCTTTGTGGTTTTATTCCCAAAAAGTATTTCTTCAAGAGACCGACAAGCTATAAGCTTTGAAAGCTCTATATGACCTAACCGAAAAAACTCTAGCTCGTAGACAATGGACAAATCCTCATCGATTCAGTATCGTTTTTACGGATACAGCTATCAATTACTTGTTGTAATTGATACTGATCATCAGCTTTATCATGATGTTCGCCTGAATCTGGCATATCGCTAGATTTATCAGATTCCCCTATACAATCTGAGGCCTTTTCAAAATCATGCGATTTTTTTATTTCGATGTAATCCTGCGTTTATTTTTACCTGATCGGGTGATTTTTAGTCATTTTCCCACAAACGATCCCATCAGAATACATTTGGTACGATGCTATCTATCGAAATGGCTTCGATTTTGATGCGAATGACTTGTTGCTGCTGCAACTGCTCAAGAACCTTTTGCAGTCATGCTTGATAAGAATAGCATTAGTTTTGTAGATAGAACATCCTCGCGTTGGAGAGGTGTGCAGTGTTCGAGTTGTTGATATCGGATTCTGATAATTTTCATCATGGTAATACGTCTCATAACGGCACAGGATCTACTAAAGATAATGGCAATTATGTTGCCATACCATATGCTTCTCTTTGAACTCTGCCGAGTTTACTGGTCTACCAGTTAAGTAGCCTTGTACTAGATTACAGCCTCTCTGTCTCAGGAAACCCAATTGTGCATCATTTTCTACGCCTTCAGCTACGACAAGCAAATTTAATCCCTCAGCCAATCTAAGAATTGCTCCAACAATCGCCATATCTTCAGTGCTATTAATCATGTCATCCACGAAAGACTTATCAATCTTTAATACCGATAAAGAAAATTTCTTTAAATAAGCTAATGATGAATAGCCTGTACCAAAATCATCAATAGCGATTTTTACTCCCATCTCATGCAATTGAGCCAGCATTGTCTTAGATCTTTGCGGATTATCCATTAACACACCTTCTGTAATTTCCAACATCAAGTTCTCTGGCAATAGTCCCGATTCATCAAGTACTCTATTGATCATCTCCAGAAAATCTTCCTGCACAAATTGTCGGGGAGAAACATTGACAGAAATGTAAAAATCTTCGAGGCCTGCTTCCTGCCATTGCCTTGCTTGATGACAAGCGCTGCTGAGAGCCCACGCTCCTAAAATTTTTATCAAACCATTACTTTCTGCCAATGGAATGAATTTCATTGGAGATATAAAGCCGTGATTGGGATTATACCAGCGCATCAATGCTTCAGCTCCTCTTAGCCGCCCGGTTTGGGCACAAAAGATCGGCTGATAGTGCAGCGAAAATTCTCCGTTCTCAATGCCTCCATACATGGCTGATTGGAGAGACAAGTCAGTGCGTTCGATATCGTTAATTTGATCACTATAAATTTTCCAGTGATTTTTCCCTAATGATTTAGCTCTATACATAGCCATCTCAGCATTCCTGTACAAAAGCGACGAATTCTTGCCATGTTCTGGATAAATGGATACACCGAGACTAGCAGTAATATGCAAAGTATGTTCATTGACACGGAAAGGTTGTTGCATAGCCGTCAGTATTTTCTTAGCAACGATCTCAATGTTGTCTTGTCCCAATCTGATCATGATCAAGGAAAATTCGTCGTCACTAATTCTCGCAATCGTATCACTACGTCGGACACAATTCTGTAGACGTTCAGCAACCGCCTTGATTAACTCATCACCAATATTGTGCCCAAGTAAATCGTTAATTCTCTTGAATCCATCCAGATTTAAAACAATGAGTGACACGGGATATCTTTCCCGTTCAGCAGAATGAATATTCATATTGATACGATCATTCAGCAAGACTCTTCCAGGCAATCCGGTTAATGGATCATGAGTAGAAAGATAAACTAAGCGATTCTCATTATCCTTCCAATGATTTGCATCAAAAGCTGCAACCAAGAATCCATCTTTCTGCAATGGAAGAATGTGGCAATCAACCCAAACAGTCAGCACCTTTTGACGCAATAGGCGAAGAACGAGCCTTTGTTTTTCTCTATTATTCTTTGCTTTTTCCTGAGCTTTCCTGAACAAATCTATATCTTCAGATTGAATAATTAATTCAATTGATTCTTGAACAAGCTCTGTAGTTAATTGCAAAAATTTTTGTGATGATTCGGAAGCCTGTTGAATAATGCCTTGTGCATTAATACCAACGGCAAAATCACTTAACCCTGAGAGTAAGTCGAAAGAAGCTTTTGAATTCACAATATGAAATCCCTTATACCAAACAAATAATTATTTATTAACGATTAGCATTCCATTAAAATAAGAGGCACTTTCTTCATTCCAATCACAGCTCAAAATACCGATCATTCGGCTGATTTTTTTCTCAGAGATGTGTTCACTACATATTCAATAATTTGAATTTAACGGCAAACAGGGTAACTCACTTGAATTGAAACCTTTGCACGGTCAAAAACAGATTTATCTACACGAGATGATATAATTTACTTTTGAATCATGGTGTTGAACTAGTCCAATGAGTTTTTCGGAATACGATGTAATCCGCCGCACCCGTAAAGGGAATTTCTTGAAACAGATTGATCAATTGATAGACTGAAACCCGATAGAGAAAGCGATAACAATATATTACGCACCGGTATCGGATGCAGCCAGGGAGTCCGTGTTCACACCGACAAGGCGTATAGCAGCCAGAAACATCGTGCTGCGCTGAAATTACGCGGTATTAAAAACGGCATTCAGGATAAGGCTGCGAAGGACAACTCATTGATGCTCCGGCAATTACAACGCAATAGCCTGATCGCGAAAGTCCGTTATGTAGTAGAGCGCACCTTCGGCAGTCAGGTACGCTGGTTCAATGCCAAAATTGTGCGTTACCACGACCTAACCAAAGCACATGCATAGCACAGGCTACTGGCGATGGCGTATAACTTGAAAAGACTACCCAAACTCTTTGCCAACAATCGAATAATCACGCAAACATAGGAATATTGCGCCCTCTTGACCGGAAATGCCCCGTTTGGTGTGATTCTTCCTGGATCATTTGCGGAGAAAGGGCTAAATTGCGATAAGAATAAAGCACCCCGCCGCAAGCAGCGAGATATTAAAAGCGCTCTTCAGACTGCTGGTTTTCAACCAGCCTTCGCCCCAAGGGGCGAGGAATTAAACCCAGAAGAGATTAAAAATTCTTAAGAATAATTCCTGCCAGCGGCGGCAGCGTAATCGCAATAGAGTCTGGCAATCCCATCAGTGGTTCTGACGTGGTCACAATGCTACCCGCATTACCCATATTGCTGCCTCCATAGTAAATGGAATCGCTGTTGAATATTTCCTGATAAACACCGCTGGCTGGCACACCAATATGGTAACCAATGCGTGGAACCGACGTAAAGTTGAGTACTACGATGATAAAAGTGCCATCTTTTGCACGCCGTATATAGCTAATCACGGATTGATCGGCATCCTGGCAGTCGATCCAGCTAAAACCTTCGGCGGCAAAGTCGAGCTGATGCAGGGTGGGGATATTTTTATAACACTGATTCAAATCACGGTGTGCGGCCTGAACACCGGCGTGCTGTTGTTGTTGCAGCAATGACCAATCCAGCTCATGGCTCACGCGCCATTCCAATTTCTGGGCGAATTCATTGCCCATGAAATTGAGCTTCTTGCCCGGCCAAGTCGTTTGGAAGACAAACAATAAACGTACATTGGCAAATTTCTGCCAAGCATCACCGGGCATTTTGTCTAGCAGAGAACCTTTTCCATGCACGACTTCATCGTGCGAGAAAGGTAGTACAAAGTTTTCGCTATAGGCATACAGTTGACTGAAGGTCAGTTTATCGTGGTGATAACGTCGGTAGATGGGATCCTCGTGCACATATGAAAGCGTGTCATGCATCCAACCCATATTCCATTTCATCGAAAATCCCAGGCCACCAACATAAGTTGGGCGCGATACCGCCGGCCAAGCGGTGGATTCCTCAGCCAATGTCAGTGCCCCCGGAAACTCCTCGTGCACCATAATATTCAGCTCACGCAGAAAATCGATCGCCTCCAGATTCTCTCTGCCGCCATATTGATTAGGCAGCCACTCCCCTGCCTTGCGTGAATAATCCAGATACAGCATGGAAGCAACCGCATCGACGCGCAAACCATCCAGATGAAATTCAGATAACCAGTAATGTGCACTGGATAGCAAGAATGACTTCACTTCATTGCGGCCATAATTGAAAATATAAGTGCCCCAATCCTGGTGAAATCCCAAGCGCGGATCTTCATGTTCATACAATGCGGTCCCATCAAAACGGGCCAGTGCAAAAGTATCTTGCGGAAAATGTGCAGGCACCCAATCCAGGATCACGCCGATATTAGCCTGGTGGCATGCCTCCACAAAGTATTTAAAGTCGCCAGGCGAGCCATAGCGGCTAGTAACCGCAAAATAACCGGTGGTTTGATAACCCCAGGATTCATCCAGCGGATGCTCCGAGATGGGCATCAATTCGATATGCGTATAACCCATTTCCACCACATAAGGCAGCAAATGCTGCGCTAATTCCTGATAAGTATAAAAACGCCCGTCCGGATGCCGCTTCCATGATCCGGCGTGGATTTCATATATATTCAGTGGCGCATGCAGCCAATCCCAATCCGCGCGGCTTTGCATCCACTCGGCATCATGCCAATCACTCCGACCATTGGTCGGTGTCAGCGCGGCTGTGTTGGGACGGAGCTCATAGCGATTGGCGTAAGGATCAGTTTTGAGCACAATCTCACCACTGTCGCGATTGCGGATTTCATACTTGTACAACGCATTGGGCGGCAAATCAGGAATGAATAGCTCCCACACACCACTGGCATGGTGCACGGCCATGGGATGAATGCGTCCGTCCCAACGATTGAAATCCCCCACCACGCTCACGCGCCCGGCATTCGGCGCCCAAACTGAAAAACGCACACCGTCTACGCCGCTATTTCTGACACGCTGCGCGCCCAACATGCGATAAGCTTGTCTCAGCTTGCCTTCATTGAACAGATACACATCATGATCCGAAATTTGCAGCGGGAAAGCGTAGGCATCGTAAGTTTCATAAATGCTTTGCGTGTCGCCTTTTGCTTCGATGCGCAATCGATACGGCATTTCGGGAGGAAATTCACCGCGCCATTCAAAAATCCCATTCGCATGAATGCGGCTCATCGGTTCATAACCGATGGTTGTTCTGATCCATACATTCACATCATGCGGGCGAAATACACGCACCAAAGTTCGC
>Ga0154020_10007616_pt1 | contig 12618 bp, 12 predicted proteins | sample Klosneuvirus_201_FD_109709 | JGI IMG/M metagenome (GOLD analysis project Ga0154020, IMG submission 109709) | Active sludge microbial communities from wastewater, Klosterneuburg, Austria - Klosneuvirus_20160825_MG | ecosystem: Engineered > WWTP > Aerobic digester > Activated sludge | place... | reverse complement strand
CTGGCTTATGTGTTCTCAAAAATTCAGGACTTGCAGTGGCTGGCCGGAATTGTTGCTGTAAGTGCCGTGGTGGCCATGGCCAGCGTGATGTTGGTTTTTCAACTGGGTCAGCCCCGCATCTGGATGAGCATGAGTCGCGATGGTCTCTTGCCTCCGGCCTTTGCCCGCATACATAAAAAATACAAAACCCCTTCTTTTTCAACCCTGTTCACCGGGTTGATGGTTGCTGTTCCTATCTTTTTTCTTGATATTAATATTGTGACTGACATTTGTTCTGCTGGCACCCTCTTTGCCTTTTGTATGGTGTGTGGTGGAGTGCTCAAACTTCGCATGGATCCGAATGCCCCGCCTTCTAAATTCAAAACACCATATCTCAACTCCAAATACATCACCGGCGCCCTATTTGTGCTTAGCCTCGCGCTCTTACAGATCTATGAACCTGAATACCTAAGTGCGCTGTTTATGCCATCTGGCCTTGCAGCGTTTTTATACAATACACCCATGTATGTATTTTTTATAGGATTTATTGCTTTGTCGGTATTTTCGTTTCGATACAATTTTTCGCTTATTCCCGTGCTGGGCTTACTCAGTTGCTTTTATATGCTTTCGCAGCTGGGTTATAAAAACTGGTTGTATTTCACCGGCTGGTTGCTGCTGGGCTTGCTGATTTATTTTGTTTACGGCCGAAAGCACAGTAAATTAGCAGCTTTAAAGTATTAAGCATGTTAGTATTGATTACAGGAGCCACAGCAGGAATTGGAAAAAGTTGTGCGGAGATTTTTGCAAGTAATGGGCACACCCTTATTTTGTGTGGAAGAAGAAAAGAACGTCTTGATTCCTTAAAACACGAGCTTGAAAAAAAACACAAGGTCAAGGTACACACCTTGAGTTTTGACATACAAAAACAAACAGAAGTTGAGGCCGCAATCCATTCCCTTCCTGCCGAATTAAAAAAGATCGATGTCCTCATCAACAACGCGGGTCTCGCCGCCGGACTCAGCAGTATACAAGATGGCAAACTCGAACATTGGGAACAGATGATCGATACCAACATTAAAGGGTTGTTATACACCACGAAACAGGTGGCCAATTTAATGATCCCAAATAAAAGCGGCCACATCATTAACCTGGGTTCAATTGCCGGAAAAGAAGTATACGCCAACGGAAACGTGTATTGCGCCACCAAACACGCGGTGGATGCACTCAACAAAGCCATGCGTATCGATCTCCTCCCTCATCAAATCAAAGTTACCGCCATTCATCCCGGAATGGTTGAAACGGAATTTAGTGTTGTTCGTTTTGATGGGGACGAGGAACGTGCTAAAAAAGTATACCAGGGCATGCAACCCCTCAAACCCGAAGACATCGCCGAAACCATTTATTGGGCCGCAACACGTCCCGCTCATGTCAACATCAACGAACTGACCATTATGCCAAGTGTACAGGCCACTGCTACACAAGTTATACGCCATTAAAGCATGTTTAAGGCCCCGCATATATTTGTTTTGTGCCTGATCTTTTCTTTCGCGGGGCACTCAAAACCACAGGGAGAACCCAACACCCATTTTGGAAGTCGCGTGCGATTGCACCTGGGACCAGCTTTGGGCTTCTACAACATTAATCCCAACCACGCCTCCAATCCCAAACAAAAATTCAATTTTTTGATAGGTGTAAACAAAGAGTTTAGTTTAAGCAGAGATTACAAATCCTTTTTGTTGGTGGGCGTGGATTATTTTCTTCATGGCCTTGGTTTTAAGTCCTATTATTTTCCACCCGATACCCTGCAGTTGTACGATAAAAATTTTGAGTACGATTACAGCTTGCAGGTGAACGAATTGCAATTGCCCATACAATTTAAATACCTTTTTAAACCTGAGCACAACAGTTTGTTCAGCCCTTACCTATGCGTAGGCTATCACCTGAGGTATTTGATGCCTTCCAACCTGAAGGTGAGTTACTATGGCAATGTGAAAAAGGAGGAGGCCGCCGACCTGAAGTTCAAAACACCTTTGTTTAATGAGCGACTAAACGCAGCAGTAAGTTTAAGTTTGGGTTGGCAAAAAAACAGCCTGGCCAGTTCAAAGGGAAGTTTTTATGTGGAGGCCAATTTCAGATATAACTTTTCGCCCTATTATTTTGAGAAGGAGTATGCTGCCAGCTCTTTGTACATCAACAGCACGCACCTGATCTTTCAGTTGGGGATTAGGTTTTGATCGGGGTTTCTCTGCGTAAAGTAAATAGCTATCCCGTAGTAGGAATTTTTCAAAGTTATTTTTTGCTCACCATGAAGGGAAAAACTTCCAAAGATGATTTGGTTTTTCTCCTACATGGGGGCGCCTAACGGGCTACTCCTTGCCTTCGCGCAGCCGCTCCGGCGAAGCAAGGCGGGCTCGCTGTCGCTCGGCTTTTTGCCCCGAGACTCCTATCGTCGCCTAGGGCAAAAGAGTTAAACCCTCTGTATCCCTGGCGCAAAATTTCATTTGTTCCTTTTTCTTGATAAAAAAGAACCAAAAAATCAAGGCTTCATAAAAATTTCGTAAAATCTTCGCGGCTTCAAGCTGACGATTTGATCCTGGCCCGACCTCACATACACTGGAATCGGGCCAGCAAATCGTCTCCACACATCCTTTCCTCAAAAGTCCAAGGAAACAACTAAGCGCTTATTTGGAAAGACTTTTTCGGAACTCCTTTTGAAGCCGCTTCGATTTTTTACGGAAATTTTTATGAGGCCGCCATACTGGGTGGGCTAGCGGTGAGTGGTAGCTTCAGGAAATGCTAAGCTGTTGCTGCGCGGGCAAGGACGCGACGCAGCGACCTTCGAGGTATTCGCTGGCCTTGTGTGCGGGGACCTCGAAGGTCTTGGTGGGTAGGGCAGTACAAAACGTCTTGCTAGGCTAACATGGCGCAGGTCCCATCTCAAACCGCTACTTAGCGCAGGTCCAGCCTTGCAGCACTCGAAGTGAGAGGTTAATTTAATACTTTATCAAAGTCTATCTAGACAGAATGTACCTTAAAGTAAATTTGATTTACTAAATCCCTTTTTTATCTTTATTCTATTATGGACAGGCGACATTTTTTAATGGCCACGGCAGGTACACTATCGGCCATGGATTTTCTGGCTGGGATAAATGCGCCTTTCGCAAAACAGCTTGAAGCCAAAATAAACTTACTGGAGAAAGACAAAGCACCAAAAGCCGCTGAAAATGAAGATTTCTGGGGTTGGGTTCGGGAAAGTTTTACCGTGTCGCCCAACATCATCAATTTAAACAACGGGGGGGTAAGTCCTCAACCCAAAGTGGTGCAGGATGCCCACATCAAATATTACCAACTCAGCAACGATGGGCCCAGCTACTACATGTGGCGTATCCTCGACCAGGGCCGTGAGGGATTAAGAACAAAACTTGCCGAAATCTGCGGAGCCTCTGCGGAAGAAATTGCCATTAACCGAAATTCCACCGAGGGTTTAAACAGCATTATATTTGGTTTGCCAATGAAGGAAGGTGACGAAGTGGTGCTCAGCACCTTTGATTACCCCAACATGATGAATGCCTGGAAACAAAGGGAAAAACGGGATGGCATCAAGTTGGTGTGGATCAACATTCCACAACCCCTTGAAGATGAAAAGGCCATTTTAAAATTGTACCAGGATGCCATTACTCCCAAAACCAAGATCGTGCACCTCACGCACATGATCAACTGGACAGGCAACATGATTCCCTGCAAAGCCATTACCGAATACGCCCACAGCAAGGGCTGCGAAGTCATCGTAGACGCAGCCCACACCTTTGCCCACGTTGATTTTAAGTTTCACGATATAGGCTGCGATTATTTGGCTACCTCCTTACACAAGTGGCTGTGTGCACCTTTTGGCAGCGGATTGTTGTACATCAAAAAAGAAAAAGTAAGAAAGATTTGGCCATTGCTTTCGAGTGCCGACCCCAACAGCAGTGATATTCGTAAATTTGAAAGTCTGGGCACCCGCTCCTTTGCTTCTGAAATGGCCATAGGCGCCGCAGTTGATTTTCACAGCGTGATCGGCATCAAACGCAAAGAAGCACGATTGCGTTACCTCAAAGAATACTGGACCGACAAGGTGGAAAAATTGCCCAACGTAAACTTTTATTCTTCGCTTAAACCCAAGTTCTCCTGCGCCATTGCCAACATTGGTATTGAGGGCTGGCAGGCCCAGCAAATAGAAGCTAAATTGTTTGAACGTCACAAAATCCACACCGTTTCCATCGTTCATGAGAATGTGAACGGCATCAGAGTAACACCAAGTGTTTATACCAGCACACGTGACCTTGATGTGCTTGTGAAGGGTTTGCTTGAACTTTCAAAATCAACCCCACCACCCAATCCCAAAAAAGAAGGATGAGAATGCTCATCATATTTTTGCTGTTTACAGCCCTTGTTTTTCTTTATTGTTCAAAGCGAGACTCTGATTCCCGTGAAATTATTGTGTGTGCTGATGCCCCTGAGGCCATTGGTCCATACAGTCAGGCGGTGAAAGTTGGGAAACGTTTATACGTTTCCGGTCAGATTGCACTGGACAAAAATGGGAAGCTGGACAGCAGTTCTGTAGCTGTTGAAACCGAGACGTGTATACAAAACATTAAAGCCATTGTGGAGTCTGCAGGGTTTGATCTAAAAGCCGTTTCGAAATGCAGTGTGTTTCTTACCAACTTAAGCACATTTAAGGAAATGAACGAGGTATACTCCCGATATTTTCCTGAACATGCCCCTGCGCGTGAAACTATAGAAGTAAGAGCACTACCCAAGGGCGCGCATGTGGAAATATCGGCAATCGTGAACTGATAAATTAGTTAGCTGAACTACTCCTTCAGCCCGTTAAATCCATGCGGGTTCTCAAACCGTAATAACTCGCCCCCGGGACGCCGCTCCACATAGACATAGCATCCTTGCACTGCAACTACCTTGCTTCCAGCCTAACCAAGATGTGCTTATTCAGTGCGTAAACGTAATTAGCCGACTAGCCCAGGTATAAAACCACCCGTAATCGCTGTTTTACAATCCCCCTTCCATTTTTGCCGGAGCAGAAACCGTGTATTGAATGCTCAGCGCAGAAATCAAGAGAAACTATGAAGTATATAGAAGTGTTTATTGAAACCGACTAAGGATTCCCGTTGAACTCAATTTTAATAAATACAGTGCAATTTTTTCACTTGCTTTTTCCTTAAACCTATGCATCTAGCCATGCAATCTCTCCAGCTTCATTACTTATCTTTGTCAATTCCATTGTTTCTGGCAAATCAATAAGTACAGCAGAAACATCATCAGCGATTAAAATAGTTTGTAATGTGGCCAATGAGATAACTCCAATGGTGTATGCTTGCTCTTTGTTCTTAAAATATTCCTCGGCATCTAAAAACTTAGACTTAATTGCTTCCGAAGCTTCCCTTGGGTAACGCAAAAGCACCTTGAGAAAAATATTCTCCGGAACTTCCGTTTCATTTCCCTCTTGCCTCTTTTTGTATTCATAGCGGTAATTGTAGCGAAGTGCCGAAATATCGCTAAGTACAGCAGATGCTGTTGGGTAAGCCCCGGCGCCACGGCCAACAAAAAATTGTTTGTCGGCAAAACAGCCTTCAATCTGTATGGCATTGTACACTTCGTTCACCTGGTAAAATTTATCGGTCTCAGAAACAAACTCAGGCAATACAAAGGCACACAATTTTCCGTTTTCATTTTTGTAAGCACGGGCCTTCAATTTTAACTTAAGGCCTTTTTCCCTGGCGTAATTTAATTCCAGTTCCCCGATCTTATCAATGCCCTGGTGAAAAACCTGATCCGGCACAAGAACAATTCCAAAGGCGTGGGCAATGAGGAGGATCAATTTGAATTTGGCATCAAAGCCGCCCGTATCCAAAATGGGATTACTTTCGGCGTAACCCAGCTCCTGCGCTTGTTTCAAAGCGGCCTGATACGACAGGTTTTCTGAAGCTGTTTTACCAAGTATGTAGTTAGTACTGCCATTCACAATCCCTTCAATGGAACGCATGAGGTCGTTATCGTAATATTCCTCAAGATTACGAATGATGGGAATACTGGCGCACACAGCCGCTTCATATAAAAATGGGGTCTTGAAGCGGTTTTGAAGTTCTAACAATTCACCGAAATGTTCCGCTATCATCTTTTTATTGGCGCTAACAACCGCCTTGCCCTTGCTTAAGGCTTCTTTTACAATCTCAAATGCCGCATCAGGGTCATCAATTAATTCCACCACAAGGTTTATCTCCTCGTCTTCGAGTATATCCGATTTGTCATAACGGAAGCGTTCAGACCCCAAGCTTCTTTTTTTACTTTTTTGTTTTACCACAATGGATTTTATTCCCGCGTTCAAGCCCGGAGTTTGTTCCAGCACCTCGTAGAGGCCTTGGCCTACACAGCCGAAGCCAAAAAGTCCTATGTTTAATTTTATGTTGCTCATTCTGAATTTTTTTATGCTGTGAATAAATGTGATTTATATGCTTTTTGCAGGGCCTTCTCCAAATCCCGAATAAGATCATCCGCATCCTCCAATCCCACTGACAAGCGGATTAAACTATCTTTGACACCAGAGCTGTAACGTTTTTCCCTGGGAATGGATTTATGTGTCATCTCCGAAGGCAAACAGATCAAACTTTTAGCACCACCCAAACTTTCCGCTAATTTGAACAACCCGGTAGAACTTACGATTTTTTCGGCCAGCAAAGCATCGTCTTCCTTCAAATCAAATGCAATCACCCCACCAAAATAATTTTGTTGTTTTGTTGCGATGTTGTGGTTAGCATGAGATTTTAATCCAGGGTAATACACCGTTTTTACCAGTTGGTGCTGTTGGAGGTAATCCGCCACTTGCTGAGCATTCAGCGAATGTTGTTTCACCCTGAGTTCAAGTGTTTCAAGCCCGCGTATCACCAGCCAGGAATCAAATGGGCCCAGTATGGCGCCTGATGCATTTTGTATGAATTTAATCTTTGCGCCAAGCTCCTTTGTTTTGGTGATTACCAGTCCCGCTATCAGATCACTGTGGCCCGATAAATATTTGGTAGCGCTATGGATTACCAGATCAGCTCCAAGGTTCAGGGGCAGTTGTGAAACCGGGGAAGCAAAGGTGTTGTCGACACACAAAAGGAGTTTGTGTTGCTTCGCAATTTTTGCAATTCCTGAAATATCTGAAATTTTTAGTGTAGGGTTGGTTGGACTTTCCAACCAGATGAGTTTTGTACGGGGGTTGATGGCGGCACTTAGCTTGTTTAAATCGGAGGTGTCAACATAACTCACTTTGATCCCGAATTTTTCATACACATGGGTGAACAAACGAAAGGCCCCGCCATAGATGTCGTCAACGGCAAGAATTTCATCGCCTGACTGAAGCAGTTTTATCACCGCATCAATTGCGGCGAGTCCACTGGCAAAGGCAAAACCGGAGGCCCCATTTTCAAGTGTAGCAGAGAGGTCCTCCAGCACTTTACGTGTGGGGTTATTGCTTCTGGCATAGTCGAAGCCTTTGTGTACGCCCGGACTTTGTTGAACAAAGGTTGAAGTTTGATAAATTGGCACAGAGATGGAGCCGGTGAGTTCATCGACCGGAATGCTGTGTAAAATTTTTGTTGCTGTGTTCATTTTTCTTTTGAATAATTAGGTTAAACATGGTGTTTCACCTCTTATCCAAAAGTCCCGTGTTGAATCGCTGCGGAAGAGCAAAAAAAAATGCGCTCCCGACAAGTCGGAAGAGCATTTTACATATCGCGAGTCGTAAATTGCTGGATCCTAACTTATCTGTCCGGTTTCCCGGTTTGAAATTGGCACCTTCTTCGCTTGTGGCGAAGGGTTGTCAAGACGTCATAGGGTCAATTCCCTCGGTCTTTCTGGATAAGAAGTTTTTTAAAGAACTGGGGCAAAGATAAGTTTAGATTTTTCAATTCTCCAAATTATTTTAAAAGAATTTATTGTCGGCCTTCACTTTTCCGATTCCGGAACGCGCTGCAAAGCAATGCAGTCAAGCCCTTCAGGGCTTGTTAATTTTCACAAATACACATGAAACCAAAGGTGCTTTTGACCTTCATACATAAACTGGCTTGCGTATTGCAGTCCGGCTTTTTGTAAAACCTTTATGGAAGCGGCGTTTTCAGCATCAACAAAAGCAAAAACATTTTTTGCCTGGAGGGTTTCAAAGGCGTAGGTAACAAGGGCTTTCCCGGCTTCTGTAGCATACCCTTTGCCCCAGTAACGTGGCATCAAACGGTAACCGAGGTCATAAAAATCTTTGTGCCCGTTAATCTCTTCCTTTACCAGTTTTAATCCGGCCCAACCCATAAATTCACCGCTTGCTTTTTCGATCAAAGCCCAACGGCCTATACCATTGTCAACATACTGTTTTCTTATAAACAGTATAATCTTTTCTGATTCCTCTTTGGATTGTACGGGAGTATTTCCAAGATACCGGTGCACCTCTGCATTTGAGTCCAGCTCAAACATGGAAGCCGCATCTTCATTTTGAAGTTCTCTTAAGATCAAGCGGGGAGTTTCAAGCAGGGAGTTCATTTTCCTGCCAAGGTACTTAAACTATTCCCTAATTGACAATTAATAATTTTTGACTCAGCCTTTGGCCTTCGCCCAACATCTTCACAAAATAAACGCCTGCAGAAATGCCTTCAAGATTCACTAGTTTGTTGTGTAGCCCTTGTTCCTGTGTTCCTTCCTCAAAGCGTTTTAGTTCTTGTCCTGAAAGATCGCAAATGCTGATTTCAATGAGGCTGGACCTTTTTAAAACATAGCTTAGGTTAGTAATTCCATTGGAGGGTAGAGGATAAATACTTAGTTCTCCCAACAGTAAACCCGATTCCTTTATTGCAACCGGATCGATTGGGATCTCTGCCTGAAGTGCCAGAGAAACAGGTGCAATTGGAAAATCACCTGAACTTGAATTATTGGCATTTACCGCGTTACCTGAAACGTAAATCGTAGCTGCACCACTTTGAGGAGCCACCCATTCAAACGTGAAATTTGCGGAACCGGCATTTAATTTTCCGGTAGTATGCACGGCGTTTTTTCTTGCTCCTGAATTCAAAAACTTAACCCCTGTTCCCTGATTTTGCATAAGCCCGGCATTGGCGTTGAAGGCGTTTAAAATTTCACAGCCAAATCCAAATTTGCTGAATCCACTTGCGGTAACAGTAATTTCAATAGTATAAGTAGTGCCCGGCACATATTGATTGTTTGAAAACGAAGGTGTTGAACTTATGCTAATGGCTGAACTGGGTGAAGAACCGCCACTATGGCAATTAGAACAGCTTGTTTCACCGGGCGAACCCGTGTATCCGGCTATACCGCTGTTGTAAATAATAACATAAGAAGATCCACAAAGCGTTACAATAACCAATGTGAGAAATAAAACAAGTTTGTTTTTCATAACTATATTTGACAATTCGCTAATGTAGTGAAAGCATACATTCAACAAAAAGAACAGTGTTAAATCTCTTAGATACCCGCTCGTGAACAAACCAAGGCTACTTGTATTAAGTCCGGGCTTTCCCGCCAACGAACAGGACAGCACCTGCTTGCCGGCTTTGCGTATGTTTTTAAAAGAAGAGGTGTTGCGCAAAACTTTCGACATATGTGTAGTAAGCATGCACTATCCTTTTCATCAAAGTAATTACATGTGGTTCGGTCTTCCGGTAATGGCATTGGGCGGGAAAAACAAAAAAGGCCTCTTTCGTATAACGCTCTACCTTAAAACCTGGGCCGCTTTGCGGAAAAGTTACGCCAATGATAACACGACAGTTGTGCTCAGCATTTTTGCAACCGAAGCTGCTTTGCTTGCTTCGTACTTTTGCCGATGGCACAAACTCAAACATTTTTGTTGGGTGATGGGCCAGGATGCGGGAACAAATAACTCTTATCATTCCCTACTCGCTTCCCCTGTTCGTTATTTGGTCATGTCCGACTTTTTAAAACAAGGGCTTGAGCGCAATTCAAAACGCAGGGCTTTTGGTATTCTGCCTTCTGCGATCCATGTGAACGATTTGCCTCCCTTTGAGCTAAAAAACAGAACGCTGGATTTTATCTGTGTGGGTTCTCTCATTCCGCTCAAGCGCGTGGAATGGGTGCTGCAGGTTATGAACGATTTGAAAAAGGAAGGCATTCATGCCAGGATTTGTATTGTTGGCGACGGACCGGAACGCAAAGCACTTGAAGTACTTGGTCACAACTTTGGGATTTCAGATCAAGTTCATTTTACTGGCGAAGTTCAACACGCTGAGGTAATCGCTCAGATGTTGCAAAGCAAAATTTTACTACACCCAAGCACTTACGAGGGATTTGGGAATGTGTTTCTCGAAGCCTTGTATTCGGGTTGTCACGTGGTGAGTTTATTTGATCCTTTAAATGGAAAACACACTGAACTTCACAAGGTCAATTCCTACCCTGAATTTTACAGCATAGCCAAAACCTTGCTTTTATCCCAATTAAATCACGCCTGCATCCAAGCCATCACAACAAAAGAGACCACAAAATTATTTATTGATTTTGTTCAAAGCGCAGGTAATGCTAAATAGCGTATCCGCAATGGCTCCAAAACTCAGGTGGTTTTTAAACTGATCGGACACTTTTTTTTGCGCTTCCGATTTATCAAGTACCCATGACTTGCTTAAAACCTTCTGCAAAGATTTACGGCTACCAGACTCATACATCAGGCCGCAGGCGCCGTTTCCGGTCATAAATTGAAAAGCACCAATTGAAGGCACTATGGGAATGCATCCGCAGGCCATGGCCTCGCAAAGCGCATAACCACTGCCTTCATGAAGGGAAGCCGAAACAAAATAATCGGCTGCAGAAAACCAATCATTCAATTCCTGATGAGGTACTCTGCCTAAATACTTCACATTGCTAAGGCCCTTAGTTAATTTGCGACATTCCTCTAAAAGCGTCTCATCGTGGTACATTAAATACAAATAAGCAGATGGGCGTTCCTTTAAAAACACCACTACTTCCTCCAATAGAAACAAAGGATTTTTGACCGGTATGAGTCGCCCGACCCAAATGTAGATCAATCCTTCTTCAGGAAGTTTCAGTTTTAATCTGGCTTCGGTTTTATTTTTTTGTTTAAAGTCCGTGGAGCCCTCCATCAGGAGGAATAGTTTTCTTTGCGGAATGCTTAATTGACGGGCCGTTTCTTGCGAGGTAAAAAGAAAAGCATCAACAGCAAGGGCACTTAGTTTTAACAAACTCCTTTTTATTAGTCCAAGGGGTCTTTCGCCATGGTGCTGAACCAGAATCTTGGTCTGCTTTCCCAAAATCAGCTTTAAGTGCATGACCTGAAAATAATTACTTATGCCATGCACAAGAATAAATTCAGGCCTAAGGGCTTTTATTTCCTTGTGTTGCTTAAATGGAAGGGAAAGTTTTGAAGTCCTTTTATTGAAAATACGGTAATGAATGGCATGGCGGCTCTCATTGCAAGTGAACATGGCAAAACCATAGGAGTAGATTGCAAAATGTCTTGTAAGATGCTGCAACAAATGATCACTGACCCGACGAAGATTCAAGAGTTCGTTCAGGTCCTTAAGGGCCTCGTAGCGGTAGTTTATTTCTATTAACTTTGCCTTGGTATCTCTCATTTTATCTTACTCATGTCTATTCTTCACAAACACGTTCCTTCCTTTATTGAAAACGATATTCTTGTCATAAACACTCAACCGTTTTATTCTGAATTACTTAATTTTCTTACAAATTATACAAAATATATTCGCAAAAAGAATTCCCTCGAAAATACACAATACAATTTACTGCCCTTTGTATACAACACCGACATTGAATCTGAACTGAAGTTCAGAAGAAAAAGCCATTCCATTGTAAAACAACTACTAAGTGGAAAAAAGGGGCTTAGGGTTCTTGAGATAAGCCCCTGGAATGCATGGTTAACGCCACTTTTGTGCGAAAACAACAACAGTGTTGTGGCCATTGATTATTTTGATGATGAGGTGAATGGTTTGCAGACAAAAAAACACCACAGCCATCCAAAATGGACCGCCATACAATGTGACCTCGAAAATCCTGAGTTCTTTAATTGTGAATTTGACCTCATCGTTTTCAATCACAACATTCAGTTTTTTGTCAATCCAATTGAAACCATAAAGAAGTATTCCAAATTGCTGAGTAAAAACGGGCAAATTATTTTGCTAGGCCTCGGCATTTTCAATAACCCTAGGCACAAAGAAAAACAAGTGGAAGCTCTAAAAAAACATTACCAAACACAACACGGGGTAAATTTGTTTTTTAGGCCCTGCAAAGGCTACTTGAACTCTGAGGATAAGGCCGCACTACAAAAACAGGGTTTTGTTTTCCAGAGGTACCCGACAAATCTATTTAAACGCTTAATTCCTCTTTTTTTACCCCACAAACCCAAATTTTACTTTGCATATTTTGAAAAGCAATCCAAGTCCCTTTAGATTTACCATCCATCAAAATTTTTGAAGCCCCTGGAGAATGAGCCTTAAATAGTTGTAACTTGTGTCGTGCTCAAAGTTTTACTTTTTAATCCCCGTGCTGCAAAATACAAGCCTAGAATTCCAAACAGCATTCTTCAGGTAGCTGCTTCCATTGAAGGTCAGCACG
>Ga0154020_10007615_pt1 | contig 12619 bp, 11 predicted proteins | sample Klosneuvirus_201_FD_109709 | JGI IMG/M metagenome (GOLD analysis project Ga0154020, IMG submission 109709) | Active sludge microbial communities from wastewater, Klosterneuburg, Austria - Klosneuvirus_20160825_MG | ecosystem: Engineered > WWTP > Aerobic digester > Activated sludge | place... | reverse complement strand
CTGATCTGGCCGCTGATTCGACTGGTGGATTACCACATTTGCCAACTTATTCCCCCGAAGTTGTTGGCGGGTCCGGCCGAGTCCTTGCGCTTGTCGGGATTGCTGTACTTGATGAGCGCCACCCAGTTTATTGCCCTGTGCCTGATCAGCCTGACGGTCTTTACGGTGGTCACGGGTGTTGTGTTGGGTTCGGCGGGGCTGTTCAGTTGGTGGTGGGTGCTGGGCTTGGCGGTGCTGGGCTATGTCTACCCTCGAATCTGGCTCAAGGAGTCGTTGAAGAAGCGGCAGAAGCAGATCGTCAAGGTACTGCCCACCTACCTGGATTTTCTGACCATGTCGGTGGAGGCGGGTTTGAACATGGCGGGTGCCATTTCGCAGGCGGTGTCCAAGGGGCCGTCTGGCCCACTCAAGAACGAGTTTGCCTTTGTGCTGCGAGATCTGCGCTCAGGCCTGACCCGTGCAGAGGCGCTCAGGCGCATGGAGGAGCGCGTCAGGGTGCCGCAGGTGTCGAGCTTCATCAGCGCGGTGGTGCAGGCGGAGCGCATGGGGGCGAGTCTGGGCAGCACCTTTCGCGCGCAAGCCGAGCAGCGCCGCAACGAGCGCTTTCAGATTGCCGAGAAGCTGGCCATGGAAGCCCCGGTGAAGCTGATCTTCCCGCTGGTGGCGTTCATCTTCCCGGTGACCTTCCTGGTGCTGATGTTCCCCATTGCCATGAAGTTCCTGCAATCCGGTTCGCCGCTGTAGGGTCTTGCGCATGACTACCCAGATCCTGTCCCACCGGCGCGCGCGCGGGCAATCTGCAACCGAATTTCTGATCATCTTGCCGGCGCTGGTCTTCCTGGTCTTCGGCATCATTCAGTTCGGCCTGCTCTACCAAGCCCGCGCCACGCTGAACCACGCAACGCTACTGGCCGCCAGGGCAGGTGCCATGCACAACGGTAGCCCCGGCGAGATGCGCGCCGCCCTGGCGCGTGGCTTGGCGCCGCTGTTTGCCTCGGAGGCCACTGCCGAAGGGTATGCGGCAGCCTTGGCCAAGGCGCAGGTGGAAGCCTCGGAGGTCTATGCCGCAGTGGATGTGCTCAACCCCACCGCGGACGCCTTGAGTGACTTCGGCCGCGCCCGGCTCGACGGCGGCGCCGGCTCCGAGCTGCCCAACGACACCTTGAACTACCGCACCACCACGCCCGGTGCCAAATCAAAGCTGTCGATCCAGGACGCCAATCTGTTGCACCTGCGGGTGAACTACTGCGTGCGCTTGCTGGTGCCCGTGATCGACCGCATTCTGTACGCCACCGTCAACACGCTGACCCCCGATACCCATGTCGGCTGGCAGGCCAACGGCATGAGCAACCCATTCAGCACCGGAGGAGAGCCATCCACCACGCCCTGCGGACCGCCCAGCGCCTTTGGCCGGCGCATCACAGTGCAGAGCGAGGCGTTCGTGCGCATGCAGTCCCCGTTCTACAGCGCCAATGTCATCACCAGCAGCGGCGGCAAGCCCGGCGGGGGCCTGCCCGCCCCCACCGAGCCGCCTCCCGGTGGCTCGCCGGGCGGTGACACGGGGGGCGGGATGAGAGGGTGCGCCGTGACGGACCCGAGCTGCACGCCAGGCCCCCCTGTTACCCCTGAACCGGGACCGTGCCCGGACGGAAGCAGCATTTGTCCGGTGTGCCATTGACATGAGAACCATGAAAACAAATTCCCTTAACGGATTCGCCAGCGGACCTATGGTATACAGCATTCTGTTCTTCCTGCTGGCTCAACTTAGTACAACGGTCTGCGCTCAGTTCTCCACAACACCCGCACAACCCGGTTTGTGCCACGCAGCCATATGCTTTGCTAATCCAGTTGATGAGGCGGCATTTGAGCGCGCCAACCACTGTGTGTTTGGATCCATGTGCGCCGGTCAGGCGATTAAGTCGGCTACCCAATGCTGTGGGGCCAATCGGTTTTCGGGAAAGCCTGAAGTACACGACAAGTTTCAAACTGTCGAGAGTGGTATTAATGCACTTCATTGGTGGACGGCCTATAAGGCTGAATGTCCGGCAATGACCCAAAATGGTGCACCTCCGGACGCCCTTTGGGCGCAGTGTGTACCCGGTCGGAAGCACAGCCCGAGTGATGATTGGGAGGTTGTCATTGCGGAAAAAAATGGCACATCTCGTGACTACTGCATCGATGGATGCAGTACCCCGCCGAGTTTTGTTTGGGGCCTTTGGAAATCAGGGGTATTCATCTTCAATGACAAGGACAACCCCACGGGAAAGGGTCCTGGAGGGATTGGTGCCACATCCAGTTTCTTCAACGCCTGTGCTGCACATGATCGGTGCTATCAAACCTGTTCAATAGGAATCGATCAAAGTGCTTGTGACGACAAATTGCTCTCAGATATGCTGACCGCCTGTGCAACGATTCCTCCAGATCACATAACTACGTTCATCAATTTTTTGGGCTTCCCAGATGATGAAAATACGAGAAAAAAGTGCACTGATGCAGCCAAAGACATGCATACAGGACTACAAGCTGCTGGAAGCCCGGCATTTAAGAAAAGACGAACTCAGTACTGCCAGTGCTGCAAATGAGAAGAAAATTATGAAAACAAGAAAGAATGCTGCGCTGTTACTGTTATTAGTTGCAGTTTGCGGTAATTCAATGGCTGAACTCACGCTCGTTGAAACCAAGAGGGAACTACGTAAAACCACATCGGCACAAGCGTATTTAGGTAAAAATGCTGTCTATTGGATTCAATCATCACCTTTCGCAGATAATGCTTCGATAACCATCCAGCCGTTTGAAGCCAGAGGCATGTCGGGGCAAAAAAACGTAAAACTATCTGTTTTGCCAATGATAATGTCTCCCTCGTACCGATCGTTGCATGCTAACGGGATCTTAATTATATATATGGACTACGCCGGAAAAGTTCATGCATCGCAGATAGATGACTCACTCGCAATCGTTAAGAAAACGACAAAGCTAGAAAATCCCTCAATTGTTAATGAGATAATTTCAACGCAAGAATATTATGTAATCGGAGGAATTGGAAATGATGATTTTGCATCACTTGTATTCTTAGACAAAAATCTTTCAAAACAAACAAAAATTAACCTTCCTGTTAAGAAGAAGGGAGAGGTTTCGAGTCTATTTTTTGATAAAGGTCGATTTTTTGCTATATCCAACCACTACGACGCTAGCGCATACCTGCACGAACTGTCTCTGTCAGGGGTGGTACGGAGGACCACCCAACTGCGAGGCGGGGCCGCTACTGGTGTTTCCTTGGAAAATCACGATTTTGCGATCAGTTATAGAGTGGGCCGTGAGGTCTTCATTGAACGGTTCGATGGAGAAATGAAATCCTTGTGGATCAGAAAATTGCATGATGTTACTGGAATAGCAACTCGAAAAGGAAATCTCCACGACATGAAGAATGAAATTGCCTGGGTTGGTGCCAATAATGACAAATTGATTGTTTATAGATTGGATGACAATGGCAACATCATACATACCTCCAGGGACGAATCGAGCGGTTATGGCGTGCCATCCAGCAGCAGCTATTTATCTATTGCCTTGGGTCGTGATATTCATATCCGGGGCCAGGATAGAAAGAGCGGCGGCCCTGTCGATGACTTGATCGATTCATTTCATTTTGTTGATAGCAAAGAATAATTGTCTGAATTCAGAGATAAAGAAACTTAGACTTACCGTAAGAAATGACAAGCAAACGTGTGCAAACGTATATTCATATTATGAAACAATTCATACTTACATTGTCTATTTTCATCGAATTGATGGCAATTTGCGGCCACGTCATCGCGCAAGAAGTTGTCATAAAGGAAAATATATCGATCAGATTTCCAAATTTTCCAATAATCGACGAAATTAAAAAGACAAGTGTCAATGGAATATACGAAATTAAAACGGGCACGGAGATATATTACAGTGATAGTTCGGCAGATTATCTCTTTCGAGGTGAAATACTCGATACAAAGACGGGAGTCAATATTACTCGAGAGCGAATTGAAAAGTTGATGGCGATTGACTTTTCGACGTTGCCACTGCAGGACGCGATTGTTTGGAGTCACGGAGACGGAAGTCGTAAGCTAGCTGTATTTTCTGATCCAAATTGCAGTTTTTGCAAAAAGTTTGAACCCGAACTGAAACAGCTCAAGAATGTGACCGTGTACACCTTTGCGTATCCCATTTTGAGCCCTGATTCGGAACAAAAAAGCCGGACCATCTGGTGTGCCAAAGACAGGGCAAAGATGTGGGAAGAATGGATGCTGAAAGGAACCGTACCCGAGGTCGAAAGCACCCCTTGCGATGCTGCCACCGTTGAGCGCAATCTGGCCTTGGGACAGCGGCTTCGCATTTCTGGAACACCGACCATCGTCTATGAGGACGGGCGACGCAGCCCGGGGATGCTGCAGCTCGCAGAGCTAGAGGCAAAGTTGAAAGAAGCTACAGACCGTCAGAGTTTGTCCAGGCGATAGTTGTTCATCGCCGTTTGGCGCATTTGTAGCGTGCATTGTTCTTGGGGTTGACATCATGAGTGAAAATCTATCGTGAGGGCAGCAATGGCAGCCCACTCGCGTTGGTGGTTTCCGGCTGTGGCTGCGCTAGCTTTGCTACTTTGCGCTACGACGGTTTTCGCGACTGAGGGACAAAAGACCCTTTCCAGAGAGATATGGCAAAAAGTGTTGGCTTTGCCGGCGATTGAGGTCAAATCTGCCAAGGAGGACCGCCTGCAGGCGCTTGTCTTCTTTGATCCCAATTGCGCACACTGTGCAAAGCTTTGGGCCCGTCTCTACGCAGAGAAGTCGCCCTACATGGGTGTGGCTACACGGTGGATTCCGGTTGCCTACATGAATGCGCAGAGCCTTGGCATGGCGGCGAACCTACTTTCTGTACCAACGCGTCAGACGCTTGCACAGAACTTTGACAAGTTTGACTTCGCTCTCCGGCAAGGCGGCACGGCGCAGGCAAGTGTTGCCCTTGATATGCGAACCCAGATGCAGCGGGTCCAGAGTGTCTGGAGTCAACTCGGCGGTGCAACCCCCCTGATCGTCTATCTCACGAAAGACGGCACCGTCAAGGCTCAACTGGGGTTGATGCCAGAGGCCGAGTTCGCAGAGATGGTGCGTTCTTGGGCGCCTGCACGTCTTGCGGAGTTCAAGTGATTGCGCGCCCGCCGATCATGCCGGACCGGAGCTGGCCCATGCTTGATCGGCGGTTCGCGTAGATGGTGGCATGGGTTGTCGCAATGGAGTTCCTTCGACTGCACCGGTTCGCGGTGCCAACATTGATGCTGGGTGCTTTCTGGGCGTCAAGCCAGACTCACGCGCAGTTCGCAGAAGCGAGGCGCTATACCAGTGTTCAGGGGATAGAGATGATTCAGAGTCGCGGCTCGCCAATGAGAGGCGCGACGGCGGCGGCGGGTGCCGTTGGCGATACTCCGGCGCGGGCCATTAGTGGGGGCGCTACGGGGCTGACAACTTCCCCACCCCCTGGCGCCAATCGGGTCAGGGTGTCGTTCACGGAGCAAGCCGCACGCGACCGCGAGCGGATGGCTGTTCTGAAGCTGGAGCTGAACAAAGAGCTTGCGCGGCTCCAAGAACTCACAACTGTCTTGAAGAGCCCGGAACTCAGGCAGAAGACTGCGCCAGACGAAATTAAACGACTGGAGTACATGAAAGAACTGCACCGACAAAACCTCAAGGCATTGACTGCAGAGATTCAGCGGGCTGGACGTTGATGACCATTATCAAATGCCGGTGAGAGCCTGTGACGCATCGTCTTCATGCGCGCGCAGCCACAGTCGCGGGCGGCGGCGCGCGCCAGCCCCGAACCATCAACAAATCATCAGGAATCACCATCATGATGCATAACGAACCCGTGGAAACTGTGTTACGTGTTTGCCGCGCCACGCGGTTCTTCAGCCGGCTGCGCGGCCTGCTGTTTCAAGCTCCCTTGCGCGAGGATGAGGGCCTGCTCCTGCTGCCCTGCGCCAGCGTGCACACCGCTTTCATGCGCTACGCCATCGACGTGGTCTTCCTGGACCGCAGCGGCGCCATTGTCAAAATCGTGCCAGGTCTGCAACCCTGGCGGGCCGCAGCCTGCGCCTGTGCCTACCAAACGCTGGAGCTGTTGGCGGGACGGGCACAAGTGCTTCAGTTGCAGGCGGGGCAGCGCTGGCCGATGCTGAACTGCGACCCGCAAGCGGGAACCACATAACGTAGGTTCAGGGCATGATTTCCACGTACTCGTAGACCTCACAGTCCATGATCTGCTTGCGCACCGGCAGCGTGGCCGCTTCGAACCAGGCCTGCGGGTTGCGCTTGTCGATCTCCCGACCCATGAAACGGATCAGGTCACAAATCGGCTCGACCACGTTGGCGCGGTAGCGCAGGTCGTTATTTTCGTAGCCCAGGTACATGTTCTTCATGCAATTGCCGCGGCACCAACTGTAGGCCTCGCAGCTCTGGCAGGGCATGTTGGCGGTTTGCTGCAAGGGGCTCTTCTTCAGCCAGTTGGTCTTGACATCGCCCATCTTCATCGCCGGGGCGTACATCATGTCCGGGCAGGGATAGATCTCGCCGTTGGGCATGACGTTGAGCAAATGCGTGGAGACGCGGCACTGCGTGGCACCGGCGTACAACTCCTGCGCCCGGGTGGGGAACAGCTTGTTGCGCACCATGCCCATCAGCGGGATCAGCGGGTACAGCATATCGCTGCGCGAGAAGAACTTGTCGATCAGCTGCACCAGCACCGCCTTGCGCTTGGCCACCGAATCACCGGCGTACATCTCGTCGGCCACAAACTGCCAGTACAGGTAGTCAAACGGCGTGTCCTCGCCCACCAGCTGGTCCAGTTCTTCAAAGCAGGTGTCGGGGTTGCCCCAGGTGACACGCGCGGTGACGCTGCCGCCGATGTGTTCGCGCACTTCCTTCAGGTTCTTCACCACCTGGCGGTAAATGCCCTTGCCGCGGTAGCCATCGGTCGTCGCCTCGCCGCCGTCAATCGAGGCCAACACGTTGGACAGCCGGTTCAGCGCCCACTCGGGCAGGTTGTCGATCAGCGTGGCATTGGTCTGCAACTGGAAGCGAAACAGCGGGAAGCGCTGCATCACGTCGAGCATGAGCTTCTTGTTCAGCGTGGGCTCGCCGCCGTAGAAAGTGACGTAGACCTCCTTGCCCTGCAGGTGCTTGTCGACAAAGGCGCTGAGCTGCTCGATGTCGTATTCCACGTGGACCTGCGAGCCCAGCACCTCGCCGACGCCCAATGAGCAGTAGCTGCACTTGAGGTTGCACTTGAGGGTGGTGAGCAACTGCAGCTCAACGCGAGCGCCGACGATGGGATCGGTGTCGGATTGCGGGGTGGCCGTCTTCGCCGTCGCGGGAAAGAACTGAATCGGGGTCTCGGTGTGCATGGTGTCTGAATGCGCGCTACAACAGGGGGCGCCGATCATAAGCGCTGTCTTCCGCAAAAAACGCTGCGATCGGCGCTGGCTCGCTCCTCTGGCGGCGGAAATTGCGCATTGTTTGACGCAATCGAGGTTGGGTCGAGCCAATCGCCGCGCGTGACGCCACGGTCACGCTGCCGGTTGGCGTCGATGCGACGGCAACTGGCAGTGTCGGTTTATCTTACATGTTGCAGAGCCACATCAGGGCGTGCGCGCGTATCGCCCGGTTTCATGCGGTTGGAACACCTTGGGCATGCAAGTTGCTTCTAGAATCTCGAAACCAATGCAATTGCGCAAACTTCCGAGAAAAGACCTATGAACACATCGTGGACCCCCCTGATCAAGGCCGCCCTGCCAAGCATTGCGGCCACCGTGCTGCTGGCGCTCGGCGCGCCCGCTCAGGCCAGCCTGATCACGCTTTCGACCGGGTTCTCAGCCGCCGGCCCTTTGGGTAGCGCCGCTGCCTACAAGTCGACTGTGGAGGCGGCGGTGGCCAGCCCGACCACAGGCTACGGTTCCACGACCCTGAGTTCGTTTGACAGCATCAGCAATCATGGTCTGTTTGGCAGCAATTCAAATGTGGCGTTTGACTTCACGGTCAGTTTTAACGTCAACGCCGTCGATGCGGGGCTTTGGGAGTTCCGTGCCGGCGTCGACTTCGGACGCGGCGGCGCGATGTTTCTCGACGGCGTCGCGCTGGGCTTCAAGAGCAACGACATGTGGTGGAACGGTTCCTACAGCAATCCCAGCCAGTACTTCGACTATTCCGCCGTGCTGGGTGCCGGCAATCACGTGCTGAGCATCTACGGCCTCGAAGGCTGTTGCGACGGCAACCAGCAGGCGCAATTCCGCAACACCGGCGCCTTCACCACCTTCAGCGCCACCGACGGCAACAATCCCATCCCCGAGCCCGCCACCCTGGGCTTGCTGGGTCTGGGTCTGCTGGGTCTGGCCGGCTCGCGCCGCAAGGCTTGATTCGAGCGGCCTGGAGGGCGTCGCAGCGACCTGGCGACGGCTTTACCTTGATCGAACTGATGGTGGTGGTGGCCATCATCGCCATCCTGGCGCTGGTGGCCATGCCCAGCTATCAGGGCAAGCTGGTGCGCGATCAGATCATCGAGGGAAGCAGCCTGGCGAGCCTGGCCAAGGCGCCGATCTCCGGCTACTGGTCTGCCTCGAAGACGCTACCCCCGGACAACGCCAGCCTGGGCCTGCCGGTGGCCGACAAGATCGTCAGCAACCTGGTGCGCGCGGTGACGGTTGAGGATGGGGCGATTCACATCACTTATGGAAACCGCGCCAACGGCGTGCTGCGCGACAAGATCCTGACGCTGCGCCCGGCGGTGGTCGACGACGCCCCGATCGTGCCGGTAGCCTGGGTGTGCGCCTTCGCCAAGGAACCGGACAAGATGACGCTGCGCGGCGAGAACAAGACCAACATTCCCAGGGAATACCTGCCGGTCAACTGCCGCTAGCTAGCCGCTCAGCCGCAGCGGCTGCGGTAGTTGTCTTCGAAGCGCCGCAGGTCGGCCTTCTCGCCCTCGGTCAGATCGGTGCGCGCCCGCTTGGCGAAGAGAATGCGCTTCGACTCACCGCACTGTTGCTCACGGATGGCGGCCCGCTCCTTGTCAAGTGTTTCGGCCTGCCGCGCGTCGTTGAGTTGCTTGGACTTGTCCTTGCGGTCCAGTGACAACTGAGCGTCGGCTTGCCGTTCGCTCTCCGAGCATTCGTCGCTGTACTCCTTGCGCAACTGGTTGATGACGTCGTGCTTCAGGCCGCGCGCCGGTGCGGTGCGTATCGCATCATTGAGCGACGCACAGCGCGCACTGAGGTACTTGAGGGCGGCCGGGGCCCGGTCGACCTTGGGCATGGGCGCCTCATAGCTCGAACTGGTCACCGGCCCGTAATAGACCATGCCGCTGGATGGGCAGGGCTGGGATGACGCATAGCTGCGACCATTGCTGGTGCAGGTGTAGCGCTGCACCACCTCGCGCCCGCTGCAGGGCTGGGTCGACTGGTAGGTGTTGCCGTTGCTGTCCGCACAGGTGTAGCGGGATTGGGCCATGGCGCCTGCGCAGGTCAGGATCAATGAGCCTGTCAGCGCGATGAAATGGGCAGTTCTCACGGTCTCCTCACACCTTCTTGTTGTTCAATAGTGAAATCGTAGCATCGCAACTGGTCCCCTCGACAGGAATCGAACCTGTATCTAGCGCTTAGGAGGCACTCGTTCTATCCATTGAACTACGAGGAGGGAGCGCGCATTGTAGGGCCAGGCGTGTCGCGTTTTCGCTGGCCGGCGCGGGGTCAGTCGTAGGGCACCGTGAAAATCAGGTCGATGGCGCTTTGTTCGCCGGTCTGGGCGCGCACCGTGATTCGGCGCGACAGGTCGTAGAAGATGTAGAGCGTGCCCAGGGTGCCGGCCAGGCTATGCTCGTAGCTGACGTAGAAGTCGCGTGACAAGCGCTTGCCCAGCGTGAAGGTGGCGTTGGTGGCGGTGCCGCTGGTGGTGCTGGCCGCGCCGCGCACGGACAATTCGTCCAGGCCGAGCGCTTCGGTCAGGCTGGTCGAGAGGTTCTTGCCGTTGCCGCCGAGCAGGGCCAGTGCGGCCTGCTGCAGCATGGCCGATTCGGCGCCACCGTTGGCGGCGGCCCGCCCCAGCACCAGCCAGGACAACTTCTCGGCATCGGGCAGGTCGGGTTCGGCATACAACCGTACGGCGGGCGCCTGCGCGGTGCCGCTGATCTGCACGCCCACCCGTTGTTGCAGGTTCGGCCGGATGGCCAGAATGGCCAGCGTTGGGTTGTCGTAGGGCCCGCTGAAACGCAGCACGCCCTGGTCGATGTCGAGTAGCTGGCCATAGGCCTTGTAGGTGCCGCGCACCGTGTTCAACTCGCCCAGCAGACGCGGTGGCTGGCCACCGGGCGTGGTGTGGCGCAGTTCCAGGCTTCCGGCCAAACGCGTGGACAGGCCGTGCCCCCGCACCTGGAAGTCCGGCCCCGGGTCCAGCGTGATGGCCAGCTCGCTCGTGATGCGCGCGGCCCGGGCGGCGGAGGCGGGCGCCGGTGCCGTGCCCTTGGGCGACGGGCGCAGCAGCACCACGTCATCGCCCAGTTGCGGCGCGCTGTCGTCGGGCAGGACGAACAGCGCCTGATCGGCCTTGAGGGCGCCCCGGATGTTGAGCTGCGTGTCCCGCAGTCGGGCCGAGAGCTGGCCCGACACCACCAGACGGCGGTCCGCGCGCGTGCTCACGCGCAGCTGTCTGGCCGTGGCGTCGAGGTCCATGTGCAGCCGAGACAGGGCGGTGCCGCCGTCCCCCTGCGCGGGTAGCCAGGCCATGGAGCCCTTGAGGACGAGCTGACCACCGCTGGCGCCACCGGCTCCCTGCAGCGACGCGTCGACGATGTCGAGCCGCTGTCCATCCAGTCGCGCCAGCAGGTTGCCGCGGCTGAAGTCAATGCCATCGACCACCGAGCGCACTGACAGGTCTTGGGCACGCAGCGTGCCTTGCCACTGCGGGGCAGCGCGCGTGCCCGACAGGGTGGCGCTGGTATCGAGCGTGCCGCGCAGACGCCAGCCCGGTGGTGCCAGTATCGACCACGCGCCGACCGGCGGCAAACGTGCGTTCAGGTTGCCGGACAGCGCAGCGCTCGGTGGCCACTGCCAAGTGCCCGAATCGTAGGTCAGCGCCGAGCTGAAGGTCGCCCGGGCCTGACCACCGCGCTCGCTGTCCCAATCCAGCGTGGCCGCGAGCTGGCTGCGATCGATGTTGAACTGCAGGCGTGCCTCGCGCACGCCAGCGGGGACCGTGGTGCCGGTGTCGCCCACCTGCACCTGCAGGTCGCCGCTGCTGCGCGCCAGGCTGGCGCGCAGCAGCGGTGCGGCACCGCCGGTGGCGTCCCACTGGCCGGCGAACAGCATGTCACCGCGCAGGCCGATGTTGGCCATCTGGCCTGGACCAAACAGTACCAGCCAGGCCATGGGCAGGTCTTGCAGGGTGCCTTGGGTGCGCCAGTCAGCGCGATGGCTGGAGGGCTGCTGCGCCCAGCTCGCGCGCTGCCAGCTCAGCCTGGCGAGGCCGGGCACCGGGCCGCTCAGTTGTGCGGAGCCGGGCGACAGTTCCACCGACTGCACGTCACCGTGCTGTTGCCAGCTCAGAGCCACGCTGTCGTGTAGCTGCAGCGTCCAGAGACCTGGCTGCAGCGTGTCTTGCGCGCCGAGTTGCACGCCGTCCAGACTGGCCTTCCAGAGCGCGTCGTTCTCGCGGCTGGCACGCGCCTGGGCCTGCAGCGTGAAGCGGCGCGTGCCGTGCTCGGCCTGGCCTCGCGCGCTCAGGCGCAGGGCATGCAAGGCGCCCGACAGTTCGAGCTGCAGGTCGCGACCACGCCACGATGGGGTGGCGTCAGCGGCGAGCAGGTCCAGCCGCGCTGCCCGCAGGCTCGCCTCGATCTGCAAGTCCCGGCCCTGCTGCCGCCAGCCGCCTTGCCAGCGTCCTGTAAGGTCCAGACTGCCCTGCACCGGGCTGCTGCCCAGCCACGCCGCGCTGGCTTGCGGCCAGCGCGCCAGCCAGCGGGTTGCGGCGGTGGCGTCGGTCACGTGCAGTTGCAGCTCGCCCTGGCCGCGCTCCGAAGCCAGTTCGCCGGCCAGTCTGGCGTCGGCGCCGGGGGCGCTCAGTGCAAGCTGGCCCTCGACGCCCTGCGTCGCCGTTTGCAGGACCAGTCGGCCCTGGAGTTGTGCATCGTCGGTTTGCACGCTGAGCGTCTCCACCGTCAGCAGGGGTGAGCGCCACAGACCCTTGGCGCGGGCCGTCTTCAGACGCATCCCGAGCCGCGGCGCTGCGCCGTCCGGGCCGTTCCCGCGCGGTTCAGCGGGTGCCGCCGCGGTCTGCACATTGGTCTCGAAGCGGATGCCCGTTGGCGTGTGCTGCGCGCTCAGTTGGCCGTCCAGCCTGGTGCTGGCCAGGCGCGAATCCAGGGCAGCCGGGTCCATGCCACGCACCGTAGCGCGGCCCTGCCAGGCCGCCGGCAACGAGGCATTTGATGCCAGCGCAGCCAGCGTGCCCTGGGCCTCCAACCGGCCGCCCGCGACGCGGCCGACCAGTGACTCGACGGTCCATTGCTCATGGTCGAACAAGATTGCCGCCGTGAGTTCGTCGATCGGCAGGCG
>Ga0154020_10007614_pt1 | contig 12620 bp, 10 predicted proteins | sample Klosneuvirus_201_FD_109709 | JGI IMG/M metagenome (GOLD analysis project Ga0154020, IMG submission 109709) | Active sludge microbial communities from wastewater, Klosterneuburg, Austria - Klosneuvirus_20160825_MG | ecosystem: Engineered > WWTP > Aerobic digester > Activated sludge | place... | reverse complement strand
GGCTTTTCTTTTTTGAGTTGCTCCACTACTTTTAAGTGAACTGCTGCTTGGTTGGCATAATCATCCGCCTGGGCCTTGTACTTATTCAATAAAGCAGTGAGGCGTTCGGTTTCGCCACGGAACAAACGAAAAATGGTGGCAATGTTTTGTATGTGCTCTTCGGTAAATTCACGTAAGGCACGGGTAACCTGTTTAAAAATATTACGGGCATCTACAAACAATATTTTATGCTCAGTACCTGCATTACTTTTATCAAAAAACCAAAGTGTAGCAGGCAGTGTAACGGTGTAAAACATATTCTTGGGTAGTGTTAGCATCCCATCTATCACACCGCTTTTAACCAGGTTCTTTCTAATATCGGCTTCGCTGTTCCGGGCATCGCTGGCACTGTTGGCCATTACCAAAGTGGCTCTACCTGTGGGTTTCAATGAAGTAGCAAAAAGATTTATCCAGAGATAATTGGCATTGGGTACGGTATTTACATCTTTCTCTTTGCCCTTTTTGGCGGCACTCTTAGTTTTGTTTTGCGGTATGCCGTATTCGTTAAAACGGGTTTGGTTCTTTACCCTGTCCAGGTTCACATCATTTACATTAAAGGGAGGATTGGCCATTACATAATCAAACTTTTGGTAGCTGTTATAGGGATCTTCATAATAGCTATTGGCAGGTTTTATTTCGCCACGCAAACCATTTACCGCAATGTTCATCCGTGCCAGTTTCACGGTTTCTGGAGTTCGTTCTGCACCATACACCATCAAATCTTTGGTGTCGGTATCATGCACTTCTTCTCTTCTTCTATCAACGAAATATGAGCTTTGCACAAACATACCGGCACTGCCACAGGCTGGGTCGAAGATTGTACCTTTATAAGGTTCTATTACTTCTACCATCAGTTTAACCACCGAAGTTGGCGTAAAGAACTCTCCACCACCTTGTCCTTCTGCCAATGCAAACTCACTTAGGAAATATTCATACACTTTACCAAACACATCACCGGTAGCATCTTCGGGAATATTGGCAAATATTTTCAATAAAGATTTGGGTAATGTTCTATCATCAGGCGAATAAAGTTTAAAGTATTCGTCTTTGGGGAGGCTGTCGAGTAGTTCGGGTTTGTAATTCTCGATTTCTTCCATTGCATGTTTGATGGCCTTGGCAATGTCTTCCTCTTCTGGCAAGGCAAGTAAGTATTCGTATTGAGCTTCCTTAGGCAAATAAAAACCACATTTGGCAATCGCAATTTCTGATTCGCTTTGCTGCATTCGGCTGCCTTTCTGGGCTTTTAATTCAGCTTCAATTTCAGACTTGATACGGTTATAACGTATAGAAGCAAATCGCAAGAATATTAAACCCAAAATAGGCGTTGCATAATCGCTAGCTTTCAATCCACTATCCACACGGAGCTTATCGGCTGCCTGCCAGAGGGTATTTTCTAATTCTTTTAGTTGGTCTGCTGTCATTCTCTTCGTTTATTTTTTCTGATCTATACATTGCCTCATTAACTGGTTTTTTGTATTGAGAACATTATAAAACTAATCTGCCAACCAATCGATTTGGCGTTTTCCAGCTTGTTCATACTTCTTAACCAAATTTATTTAACCAGGTTTATATATTGATTTGTCAAATATTGGCGAATATAGTACAAGTTTTTAGGTGTGATTGCAAAAACAAGTATGTGGTATGTTTTTGATTTTGGAATGATTCAATAGGGGGTAATTAGCAAAAAAGGATAATTCTCATGATTAGAGCTTACTGGAAACATCTACAGAATATACATCCGAATTGTTTCTTGGGATATTCTTTAACATGAATCCCCTTTTCGTCGGCGCGTCTTCAATTAAATCGAAATACCTTCAATTTTTGGGAAGCCCTTCAAAAATCAATGTAAAATTAACAATTTCACCTCCAAAAACATGCATCCAGTTAGGAGCGATTGTTAGTAGTTGTTAAGCTATTCATGGTTCAGTCTTCGAGATATTTAATGCAGCTTTCCTTATCTGGGAATAGCAATATTTCATTTTTTTCATAAATAAAGTATTTGCCGTTAGGGTTCTTCTCAAAAATATATAATACTTTTCCATTCGAAAGTTTCACTAAGTACTCTTTAAATGAACCCATTTTAAATGTATATCTATCTCTAACGAAAGAAATGCTTACAGCTGACGGAATCTTTTGCCCTAACTGCTTATTTGTAATTATAGGATTTATCAAGTAATTCTGATTTAAGAAATTGACTACACTTGCAATAGAGTTTAATTCACCCTGGTATTTACTTTCGTTTATTAAAACTGCGTATTCTTCTTTACTGTCAACCTTTAGAGCTAATATATTTTCATCAAAGAACCCATGTCTAAATAGATATGACTCTTCCTTTAGGTCTATAAGAATCGAGTTCTGTCCGAGATATTCCCACCGTGCTTTGTCAACCTTACCATTTAATGCTATCAATAGCTCTCCACTGTTTCTGAAAATATATACCGTTTTTGACTTTGACAATTCGTCAAGTAAAACCCAATGTTGATTTGTCAACATAGTTAGATTGTCAAGCTTTTGTGAAAATCTTTGAATTTTCGGTATTATGTCTGCAACGTAGGTTCTCATAAAATAACTGCTATCTTGTTCAAAAACGACACGAATTTACAGCTACCAATAAATTTGATAAAGTGCCGATGTGAAGTATTTTATATTACCTGCGCAAATAACACAATATTTTTATCTATTGCCTTCATAATTAAAAGCCATAACTTGATAGCAATCAACTTAGAGGGACTTTGTTCGAACAAGTAACTTTTCCTTCAATTCATCTCCGATTGGTCTCTCATGATACTCGTAAAACGTAATTTGCCTATTCAGATAAGCCTTTTCTTTAAGGAGTTCTAAGTAGTCATAGGTAGGTTCGGTATCCAGATATATCATTATTTCATGCCCTTTTGAGTTCACCGAATGTGAAATAGACCTCACAGTAAAGAAGCCCGTTCCTACAATTGGTTTAATAAAATAAAACTCAAAGATTTCTCTAATTCTTGGTATTGCATTTAATCCAAGGTAAAAGTACCGATGATTTACAAAATGAGTAAAATGCAGAAAGCACAGGGTTTGCTCATTACCAACAAATAGTTGAGGTGAAGTTTCATTGAGATTTAAAATATCATCATAAATCGCTGCCAGGTACTTTTTTAGTTTTGTAGAGTTAATAAAAAGCTCTGAAGTAATTTCCTTGATGGAAGGGTATTTATCATTACGATTGAGCAGATCTTCATGCTCTAATAACCAGGTATGAAGCTTTTGATAGGATTTGCCTTCAGGGCTTAATAATTTTAGGTAATTGGGAAACTGACCAAGAGCTAACAGATAATCCTTGGAAGATGGAGTGTATTCTAATGAATGATTTTTGTAAGGCATATGCGAAATAGGGTTGGTGGATACATACAAAGTTCCAAAAAATAGATTACGGATTTTAGATTTGATAATAGCGTTCGAGGTATTTTAAATCACTTACCTATCTGTAAATAGTTCGTGAAACCCATTTTGGGATATTTTACCCTGACTCCGAGGCAATACCGTGAAACCCTTCTTTGGGGGAAAATCCTGATGCCGTATGGATAATTTTTTCATTCAGATCCATATTCACGTAGAGTATAAAACGGCTAAAAACAAAAAATCCCGATCAATTTGACCGGGATTTTTTGTTGGCGGAGAAAGAGGGATTCGAACCCCCGGACCTGTTACAGTCAACAGTTTTCAAGACTGCCGCATTCGACCGCTCTGCCATTTCTCCGCCGCAAAAGTAATATTTAGATTTACTAATTCAAACCCTGATTTAACTTTTTTTCTTTAGTAGCTCGATAAATGCTGTAATTGAGGTCAAAACCTATCAAAATTATCATGCTGTTAAAGTAGATCAAAAGCATCAAAGATATAATGGCACCAATGGATCCGTACAATTTATTGTAGCTGTCGAAGTGGTTTACATAGTATGCAAATAATTCTGTAGCAATAAAAGAAAGTAAGGCCGATAATGTGCTTCCGGGTGAAAAAAACTTCCATCTATACGTTAAAGTGGATCCAATAAAGTACAAGGAGGAGAAAACCAGATAGAGTAAAAACAGTATTGTGATATATTCAAAAGTCTGATAAAAGAAAGTCCAAAAACCTGCACCTAAAGGAGTTTTGCTGCTTAGCCACTTAATACTTAAGGTTGTATAAACGATTACGGTTATTGAAGTGATTAAAATAAAAAACACCAAAAAGGTGAGTATAATCGATCGTATCCTATCGGCAAAAGTACTTGTTTTACTTTTTTTGTATTGGTTAAATGCCCTTATCATTGACATAAAGCCATTGCTTGAAAAATAAATTGCCATAAAAAAACCAAACGACAACAAAGTACTTCTTTGATGTTTTACAATATCGGATATAGTAAATTGTAAGGTTTCATAAATGCTATCAGGTAACACAAAGTCGAGCTGCTTAAGAATTTCTGTATCTAAATTTTTTATTGGCAGGTATGCAATTGCTGTAAATAAAAAAATGATTGTAGGAAACAGAGCCAAGAAAAAATTGAAAGCCAGGTAACTCGATCGAAGATTCAAGTTTTCGTCAAAAGCATGTTTAATAAAAAATTTTCCTACCTTAAAAAGTGAATTACCTTCAAAACCCGGTAAGAATATTTTGTCCAATCTCCTAAATATAGCCTGAAGAGGACGGGTACTGATTATTTTTCTGGTTATCTTATTCATTTATCGAATAGATGAAAAAGCCTTTCAATATTTTGAGGACACTTTATTGGTTTGCCGGTGACCTTATCTACAAATACCAAAGTAATTTTACCATGGTTACACAGTTCATTGGCTTCATTAAAACATTCATAATGAAATGTTATGCGAGTTGTTGGTTTTTCGGTAATGGAGGTGCGAATAGTAAGCAAGTCATCATAACGACAAGGTTTAAAATATTTGATATCGAACGAAAGTACGGGTAAGGCAACACCTTGTTTTTCAATATCACTGTAGGAAATGCCAAGTTTTCTGAGCAATTCTACGCGTCCTACTTCATAATAAAGCGCGTAATTACCGTAATAAACATAGCCCATTTGATCTGTTTCGCCATATCTAACCCTTATTTTTTCGTCGTGACTAAGCATGCGGCAAATAACGTTATCCTAATTCAAAGCCACAATTTTTATTGAAGTTGAAATATAATTAGTGAATTCTATCACCTCGTAATGTTAACGAATGAAGAATATTTACTTCTTCTGCAAGGTATGCTTTCCAACGTTCTTTAACATAATCTGCCGGCATATACTCATTGGCAAGATCAATAAAAAGGCGATAATGCCCGGCTTCCGAAACCATAAACTCATGGTAAAAAGCTTTGAGATAATCTTCTTCAATATGCAAGGAAAGCAACCTGAAGCGTTCACAACTGCGGGCTTCAATCATGGCAAAGGTTAAAAGTTTTTCAACCAGATGTTGATTTCGAGAACCACCTCTGAATTGAAAATCAGTAAGCTTAACAACGTATTCATCTTTTCGTGGTAAACCGAGTTTAATACCGCGTTTATTCATTTCCTTTAGCACCTTTCTAAAATGACCCCATTCTTCGGCCACTAAGGGACTTACTTCTTGAACAATTCGGTCGTAATCAGAAAACTTAACGATAAGAGCAATGCCACTTGTAGCCGCTTTTTGTTCGCAAAAGGCATGATCTATCAAAATTTCATCAATGCTTTTTTCGGCAATATTAACCCAACGAGGATCGGTTGCTAATTGTAGTCCTAACATGGTTGCAAAGTTAGGGAAAATGGGGGTTTTTCGTTAACCTTTCGAGGGTTTTAAACCCTCGAAAGGTTAACGAATGCTAAAAACCGGTTTTCGAAGTTACCCCATTTTTCTGGACGAAAGTGAAATAAAATATTCCAATTATTTTTGCACCTCTTTGTCAAAAAGTAAGATTACTATCACAAATTTGTTTATTACATCATAATTCACTCTATTTGATAATATCTTTAAACTCAATGAAGTACATATATTTAACTTTTCTTTTATCTATATTGGTGAATACTAAGGCATTCACTCAAACAACTGTCTCAGGAACAATTAGCAAGAATGCCGTTTGGGATATTTCAGGAAGTCCATATAATATTGTTAGTAATGTGGTTGTAAATCAAGGTGTTAGTGTTACAATTAAACCCGGAGTTGTATTATTTTCAAGCAGCAACACCAAAATTGTAATTAATGGAGAACTCATTGCTGAAGGAAATAAAGATTCAATAATTGAATTTAAGTCTGTTGAAACTAACTTTACCAAATTCTCTAAAGACTATAATCCCCTTACCGGGAAGGGTAACCGTTTTTCATATTGTAAATTCACTAATCCTGCAGGTAAGATGGCTGCGTATCAAGTTAACCTCGAAAAATCTGCAGTAAGAATTGACCAATCCCATTTTCAAGATATCTACTATTGTATTTATGGAGGTCCTTCCGACTCTGTTAAAGTGTGGGTATCCAATACCAATTTTAACAATTTAAAAAACTCATCGGGTTATCCGGTTTACATGAATAATAGCAGTACATTTTTGTCAGTAGACAATTGTCAGTTCAGTAATTTTGGTTATATTTATGCTGCGGAGAATAATGAAATTAAAAATTCCTACTTCAGGCCATTCACAAATAATATGGTTTTTTATTTTAGTCACTATACCAAAAATTTAAATTTTAGTTGCAACTTGATTAGGAAAGCGAAATTAGCACTAGATTTAGCTAATGTTTCTATTAATGGATTTAAAGCTGTACTTCAAAATAATGAATTTGATAGCTGTGGATTGGTAATTCAACTTTCGTGCACTAGAAATTATGATACAATAAAAGTTGTTGGAAATAATTTTAGAAGATTCACACAAAAAAATATTGAAGTAGTTCATGCAGCACCCCCAAACAGCATTTTTAAAACTCTTGATTTTAGTGGTAATTATTGGATTACCACGGATACAAATGATATCCTTAATACAATTCTCGACTTTAGGCAAAATCCCAAACTTATATACAAATTAAATATAGACAATTTTAGAACCACTCCAGTAAATCAATGTTGGCCGTTGATCCAAGGTCAAACAAATAGTCATTTCCAACAAATCAAAGAACCAGGAATTGTGATTTATCCAAATCCTGTCAATGATAAATTAACAATTAAGTTTGACGGGTTAATTTCCAATCAATCATCTGCACAAATATTAGATATTACCGGAAAAAGAATTGATGCCGTTATTATCTCCTCAGCTTCTAATGAAATTACACTTGACACAAGAAACCTTAACCCGGGTATTTATTTATTAGAATTGAATGAAAAAGATAATAGGGTTTTTAAAAGATTCGTGAAGGATTGAAATAAAATCCATACAAATTGGGCCTTTTTATATTACAAATCCGGCTTCTTTTTTAAAATCTATGCCCTAAAATAGCAATTGCACTGTGTTTTTGCCTGAAAAAAATTGTAGGTTTGCGGCCATAAAAATGCTCTATGACTAAAGTACATAATTTTTCCGCAGGCCCCGGTATTTTACCACAACAAGCCATTGATAATTCAATTTCAGCACTTCAAAACTTTATGGGTACCAATCTTTCTCTGATTGAAGTTTCGCATAGAGATAAAGAATTTGAAAGTGTAATGGCTGATGCCAGAAGACTTCCATTGGAAATACTTGGTTTAGGCGATGATTATGATTGTATTTATTTGCAAGGCGGTGCAAGTTTGCAATTTTGTATGGTTCCCTACAATTTTTTAAATACAAAAGCTGCTTATTTAAAAACTGGTGTTTGGGCGGCTAACGCTGTAAAGGAAGCCAAATTTTTTGGAGAAACACTTGTAGTAGCAAGTAGTGAGGATAAAAATTATACTTACATCCCAAAAGATTATCAAGTTCCTACAGATGTTGATTATTTTCATTACACCTCCAACAATACAATTTACGGAACCCAAATGAAATCGATACCTGAGTGCAGCGTACCACTTTTTTGTGATATGAGTTCGGATATTTTTAGTAAACGTATTGATGCCAGCAAGTTTGATCTTATTTATGCAGGTGCTCAAAAAAATATGGGACCCGCCGGAGCTACTCTCGTGATACTAAAAAAGGAATTGTTAGATAAAATATCTCGCAAAATCCCATCCATGCTTGATTATAGAACGCATACAAGTAAAGAGTCTATGTATAATACGCCACCTGTTTTTGCAGTTTATTGCTCATTACAGGTTTTAAAATGGATTCAAGAAACCGGTTTGGATACAATGGAAGCTAATAATAATGCAAAGCAACAATTATTATACAGTGAGATCGACAGAAACGAATTTTTTAGAGGAACAACCGCGGTTGAAGATCGTTCTTGGATGAATGTTACATTTGTTATGAATGATGAAAGCCATACGGATACTTTTTTGAAATTATGTAAGCAAGCCAATATTAATGGAATCAAAGGTCATCGTTCGGTTGGAGGATTTAGAGCTTCCATGTATAATGCTTTGCCATTAGAAAGTGTTCAAGTTTTGGTGGATGTAATGAAAAATTTCAAGCCTTAATCATGACAAAAATATTAGCAAACGACGGTATTAATAAAGCCGGTTTACAATTACTGGAAGCCGCAGGGTTTTCGGTTGACACACAGTTTATTCCCCAAGCAGAACTGCCTTCAAAAATTGCCAATTACGATATCCTATTGGTAAGAAGTGCAACCAAGGTTACTAAAGAGATTATTGATGCTGCCATAAATTTAAAGCTTATTGGTAGAGGAGGTGTTGGCATTGATAATATCGACAGCATTTATGCTAAATCTAAAGGAATCCCGGTGGTTAATACCCCGGCAGCTTCCTCTGTTTCAGTTGCCGAATTGGTTTTTGCACATTTATATTCAGGTTGTAGGTTTCTAAATTTATCTAACAAAGATTTACCTTTAAACCCCAACGGAAATTTTAAAGAACTTAAAAACGCCGCTTCTAAAGGAATTGAGTTAAAAGGTAAAACCATTGGTATTATGGGATTTGGCCGCATAGGACAGGAAGTAGCGAAAATAGCTATTGGTTGTGGCATGAATGTATTGGCATTTGATCCTTTTTACAAATCGGTGGATATCTCATTTTCGTTTCATGAAGCGCTAAAATTAAATCCGGTTTTGGTTAAAATACCAATGACCGATAAGGAAACACTTTTAAGAAATTCTGATTTTGTAACTTTACATGTTCCCGGTGCTCAAGAACCTGTTATTGGAGCGTCTGAATTTGAAATAATGAAAAAAGGTGCAGGTTTAGTTAATTGTGCCAGAGGTGGTGTGGTTGATGAATTGGCTATGACAGCAGCATTAAAATCGGGACAGTTGGCATTCGCAGGAGTAGATGTTTTTGCGCAAGAACCCCCTGTATACACTGAATTTATAGGTTTGCCCAATGTGTCAGTGAGTGCACATGTTGGAGCCTCCACCGTTGAAGCACAAGAAAGAATAGGGAAAGAAATAGCTACAATTATTATTAATCACTTTAAAAAATAAATGCCTGTATTTTTACCTTTTAGGGCATTAAGACCGGTAAAAGATAAAGTGGCCGCTTTTTCAGCTAAAACTTCTGATTTTAAAAGTCAGGAGGAAGTAGTTGAAGATATGAATGCCAATCCTGAAAGTTACTATCATGTAACCAAGCAACAACTTTTAAGTCAGACTAAAAAACCGGTAGAACATTTTTTTTCGATTGGTGCTGATTTTGTAAAACAGAAAGTTGCAAACGGAACCTTAATAAGAGATAATGTTCCTTGTTTTTATGTGTATAGACAAATAGATCACCGATCAAAAAGGACATACACCGGAATAATAGGCCTTGTTGATGTTCTTGATTTGGAGAATGAAGGGATAAAAAAACATGAATTAACCAAGGTAGTTAGAGAAGAGTACTTATACAAGCAGTTACATTACACCGAAGTTTTAGGTGAACCTGTATTGATGGGATATAAAAATTCTGAGGCAATTGATCAGATAATCCAAAAAACTACGAAAAATACTCCTGAGTACGATTTTAGTACAATTGATGAAAAAGAACATATTGTTTGGCTTATAAATAATTCAAATGATTTGGAAGCAGTGGAGGAGGAGTTTATGAAAGTAGATGCCTTTTATATTGCCGATGGGCATCATCGATGTGCTTCCACAGTTAGAAATTATGAAAGAAACCCACATCCAATTAATAGGTACTTTATGGTTTACCTATTAGATCAGGATCAGTTTCACATAGAATCGTTTCACAGGCTTATTTCCGGTTTAACACCGGATGACACGTTAAATCTTAGAGAAAGATTGCAAGAGAATTTTATTGTTGAAGATTATACACAAGGGAAACTTTATATACCTCAAAAACACAGCAATTTTGGATTATTAACAAGAGATTTATCACTTAAGCTTACACTTGTAAAAGAAAGGAAATCGTCAAACCCCGAATCGCATTTGGATGTTACTCTTTTAGAAAACAAAATACTAAAGCCAATTCTGCATATAATTCACCCTCGAACAGATCACAGATTGTCGTACGTGTCGTCACAAGAAAATATAGAGAATGTATACAATTCATTATATGAAAAGGAAATTGACATGGTTATTACAAATTTTCCTGTGAGTTTTGAAGAAGTAAAAAATGTAGCTGATGCTAATAAAACTATGCCTCCAAAATCAACTTATATTGAACCGAAACTGCGAGGTGGGGTGATAATACAAATGTTCTAATAAGTAATACTTGTTGTTTGTAAACGTTTATTTGAAGCATGTGTCCGCTATATAAATTAAACAATTGAAAATCTGTTAATTATATGATAAAACGAGACAAAGAATTTTCAGCAATTGATGCCAAATATGAGGCTCAGAAAATAGCATTTGGTCCAATATTTTTTCAAGCAGTTGTTGCTTTACAGCAGTTAGAAGTATTACCATTAATTTGCAAAAACAAAAGAGGTATAGCAATTTCTCAAATTTGTGATGAATTAAGTTTAAGCGAATATGGCGTTAGGGTTTTATTAGAAGCAGCAGAATGTGCAGGTGCTATTGAATATCAAGATTTAGATCATGTGAATGCAACAATGACCGGATATTTTTTAAGTTCCGACATGATGACTAAAGTTAATATGAATTTTGTAAATGATGTTTGTTACCAAGGTGCCTTCCATTTAGCAGAATCTATAAAAACCGGAAAACCTGCAGGTTTAAAGGTTTTCGGAAATTGGCCAACAGTTTATGAAGGATTATCTCAATTGCCGGATAACATTAAAAAGTCATGGTTTGAGTTTGATCACTATTATTCAGACGAAGCCTTTCGCGATGCATTGAAAATTGTGTTTGAAGAAAAACCAAAAATGCTGTTTGATATTGGCGGAAATACAGGTAAATGGGCCATTGCATGTTGCGGTTTTGATGATGAGGTTAAAGTTAAAATTCTTGATTTACCCGGGCAATTAAATGTTTCCAAGAAAAATGCAAAAGAACGGGATCTCTTGGATAGAATTGAGTTTCATGAAATTAACCTTTTAGATACCGCTCAAAAAATACCTAAAGGCGCGGATGCCGTATGGATGAGCCAATTTTTGGATTGTTTTTCGGAAGACGAAATTGTTGCCATACTTAAAAATGTAAAAGTAGCCTCTGATGCCGACACGAATATTTACATACTAGAAACCTTTATCGACAATCAAAGATTTCCGGCTGCAAAGCTATGCTTAACGGCTACTTCGCTTTATTTTACTTGTATTGCCAATGGAAATAGCAAAATGTATAGTCTTTCGGTAATGGAAAAGTTGGTTGAGAAAGCGGGCTTAAAAGTTGTAGAAACTTATCCGTTAATTGGTGATAGTTACCATACTGTGTTAAAGTGCAAGATAAGTTGAGAGGAAGATTACCAAATAACAAGACTTCCCAGCCATTGTCTGATCTGCCGGGCTAAGCACATGGAGGGTCTTAAATGGCGGCTCTTGCAAGACTAAAATTTTAAATTAAAGCAAATTGTAGTTGACAATTTACCGTGGTCTAACCCTAGATATAGTTTAATTTTTTTAGCCACGAATTAACGAATTATGTTTATTGAAATACTTGGAAGATTTCAGTCAAGGTCAAATGATCAATAAACAATGTTCAATATTCAATACTCAACGGAGAATCCCAAATAACAGCACTTCTCAGCCATTGTCACCCTGCTTTGAAAAAATTGTAGTTGACAATTTACTGTGGTCTAACCCTAGATATAATTTAATTTTTTTAGCCACGAATTAACGAATTATGTTTATGGAAATAATTGGAAGATTTCAGTCAAGGTCAAGGTCAAATTCTCAATAAACAATGTTCAATATTCAATACTCAACGGAGAATCCCAAATAACAGCACTTCCCAGCCATTGTCCTGCTTTGAAAAGCGCATGCGGGGGCTGACCGGCTCCTGCAATACCAACTTTTAATTCAAAATAAATTATAACTAAGAATTAACTTGGATCACATTTATTTTCTGGGGAGTAAGTCAAATTAAGTGAACAATTTTTCTAGTCTAAAGAGAAAAAACTTAACATCAGTTACACCTCTGAGGTTAGCTCTAAATCCTTTGATTTTAGAG
>Ga0154020_10007613_pt1 | contig 12625 bp, 6 predicted proteins | sample Klosneuvirus_201_FD_109709 | JGI IMG/M metagenome (GOLD analysis project Ga0154020, IMG submission 109709) | Active sludge microbial communities from wastewater, Klosterneuburg, Austria - Klosneuvirus_20160825_MG | ecosystem: Engineered > WWTP > Aerobic digester > Activated sludge | place... | reverse complement strand
AGACGAAGGACGAAATGGCCACGCTGCGCACCCAATTGATGCAAACGGGATCAACGGCACAGCAAGCCCAGACGCAGGCTTGGGAGATGGTGCGGGAGAAATACGTCCTGCTCCCGCCCGAAGAATAGCCAAGCGTCATCAGGAAGAACCGCCCCGCAATCTCAACAGCTATCGCATCACGGAAGCTGACCGGGTCGGTGACGGTGGGCCAAAGCAGAAGTTTCAGCAGAACCTCAAAGCCATCCAAACGCTGCGGATGCTGGATGCCGAGGAACGTCCGGCGACCGAAAAGGAAAAGGCCGCGCTCGTCAAATATGTCGGCTGGGGCGGGCTGCCCCAGGTGTTCGACGTGGACAACGCCGACTGGCACAAGGAACAAGTCCAGCTTTCGGAATTTCTCTCCGACGAGGAACATCGTTCCGCCCGCGCCACCACCCTCAACGCCCACTACACCGCGCCCACGGTCATCGGCGCTATGTATCAGGCCGCCGAGCGTTTTGGCTTCAAGGGTGGGCGCGTGCTCGAACCCGCCTGCGGCATCGGTCACTTCGTTGGTCTCATGCCCGAGGACATGCTCCACCGTTCGACGGTGACGGCCATTGAAATTGATCCCCTGACAGCGCGTATTGCCAAGGCGCTGTATCCCGACACGGACATTCGCGCGCAACCGTTTGAGCAGACCAAGCTCGCCGATGGGTTCTATGACCTTGCGATTTCAAACGTCCCGTTTGGCGATTACACCGTTCACGATCCACGTTGGAACAGCTACAAGCTCCAGATCCACGATTATTTCTTCGCCGCCGCGTTGGAGAAGGTGCGTCCGGGCGGCTTGCTCATGTTCATCACCTCACGGGGCACGATGGACAAGTTGGATTCGACATTGCGCGAACTGTTGTCCACGCGCACCGAATTGCTTGGCGCAATTCGTCTGCCCAACGACGCCTTCAAGAAGAACGCCGGCACGGAAGTCACGACCGACATCATCATGCTTCGCAAGCTCCGGGCCGGCGAAGTTCCCACCGGCACAGCCTGGAAAGAGACTGCGGCTTTCACCAACGACATCGGCGAAGCCTTTACACTCAACGAATACTTTGCCGCCCGACCGGAAATGATGCTCGGTCAAATGCGCCTCGCTGGAGGAATGTATGGCGGTAACGAACCGACGCTTGAACCAGACGGTCGCAAACTAACAGAGGCACTGGCGCAAGCCGTCGAAAGATTGCCGCAGGGGATTTACGAAGCCCAGTCACACAAAATCGCCGAACCGACGCTCGAAGAAGCCATTCCCGCGCCCGATTTCGTAAAGCCGAACGCCTTCTGTCTCCACGAGGGCATGGTCTGCATCCGCGAGGAAAATGTTTTGCGCCCACTCACCGACATGCCCGCCGAGATGCGCTCCCGAATCCGGCATTTGATTCCGGTGCGGGATGCGGTGCGTGATTGCCTGCGGTCACAGATGGACGGCAGCAACGAGGCGCGCGTCATCGAAGCACGGCAGCAACTCAACCAGGCTTACGACCGGTTCGCCGGTCGCTTCGGCCCAATCAACCTCCGCGCCAATCAACGTGCCTTCGACGGTGACCCGGATTTGCCCTTGCTCCTCTCGCTGGAGAATTACAACGACGAAACGAAACGGGCGACCAAGGCCACGATTTTCACCGAGCGGACGATTCATCACCGGCAGCCGGTCGAATCGGTTGGGACACCGAAGGAGGCATTGCTCGTCACCTTGAACGAGCGCGGCGGCGTTGACCTCGATCACATGGCCGACCTGCTCAACAAGCCGGTGCCGGAATTCCTGCCTGACTTGAAGGGCGTCATCTTTCTCAATCCACAGACGAATCAATGGGAGACCGACGACCAATACCTTTCCGGCAATGTGCGCGAAAAACTGGCGGTCGCGGATGCCGCCGCCGTGACCGATCCGCGCTTCGCCGAGAACGTCGAGGCGTTGAAGTCGGTCCAGCCGGCGGATTTGGCAGCGACCGAGATTGATGCGCGCCTCGGCGCGGCCTGGCTGCCCACACCGGACGTGCAAAACTTCACCAACGGGTTGCTCAATATCCCATCTGGCGTGGAGATCGGACACATCCACGCGCTGGGTGCCTGGCACATCAATGGCAACTGGGAAGCGAAAGCGGCGACCGCCAACACCACCGACTGGGGCACCGACCGCTACACCGCCCTTGAACTCATCGAGGACGCGCTAAACCTGCGAACCCCGACCGTCTATGACACAGTTGATGACAAACCCGTGGTCAATGCGCAGTCCACGGAGGCCGCTCGCGAGAAGCAGGAGCGAATCAAGGATCGGTTCAAGGAATGGGTGTGGTCGGAAGATGCGCGCCGCGAGCGGCTGTGCCGGCTATACAACGACACATTCAACCACACCCGCATCCGCAGCTACAACGGCGACCACCTCACGTTGCCCGGTGCCAGCGGAGCAATTCAGTTGCATGGCCACCAGAAGGCGGGCGTGTGGCGCATCCTGCAAACACCCAACACCCTGCTGGCCCACGTTGTCGGCGCGGGCAAGACGTTCACGATGGTTGCCGCCGCGATGGAACTGAAGCGGCTTGGTCTGGCGCGCAAGCCGATGTTCGCCGTGCCCAACCACATGCTTGGGCAGTTCTCCACGGAACTGCTGACGTTGTATCCCGGCGCGAACATCCTGGTCGCGGGCAAGGAGGATTTTGAATCGCAGAACCGCAAGAAACTGTTCAGCCGCATCGCCACTGGCAACTGGGATGCTGTCATCGTTACGCACTCCGGTTTTGAACGCATCCCTCTTTCACGCGAAACGCAGGAACGATTTTTCAAGGAGCAGCTTCACGAGTTGGAGATGATTCGACGGGAACACGCGGACAGCTCCAATCGCCGGTTGGTGAAGGAACTGGAGAAGGCGAAAAAGCGGCTTGAAGCGAAACTCCAAACGCTGGCCGCCGAACACAAGAAAGATAACACGTTGACTTTTGAAGAACTCGGCGTGGACCGTTTGTTCGTGGACGAAGCCCACTGTTTTAAGAATCTGTTTTATGTCACCAAGATGACGCGCGTCGCCGGCCTGCCGCAGACCGCCAGTGAACGGGCGTTCGACATGTATTTGAAAGTGCGTCACGTCCAGTCGCTCAACGGCGGAGGAGGCGTAGTGTTCGCCACCGGCACGCCCATCGCGAACAGCATGGCGGAGATGTTCACGATGCAGCGGTATCTCCAGCCGGATGAGTTGAAGAAGCACAATCTGCATCATTTCGATTCGTGGGCGGCGACGTTTGGCGAGCCGGTGACAGCGATGGAACTTTCGCCGGACGGCGCAGGCTACCGGTTGAACACCCGCTTCGCCCGGTTCATCAATGTGCCGGAACTCATGCAGATGTTTCGCCAGTCTGCCGATGTGCAAACCGCCGCGATGCTCAATTTGCCGCGTCCGAAGCTGGACGGCGAAAAGCCGACCATTCGCAACGCGCCGGCCACGGAAGAATTGAAGGAATTTGTGCAATCGCTCGCCGCTCGCGCTGAGCGCCTGAAGAATGGCCGCGTTGATCCGAGCGAAGACAACATGCTCAAGATCACATCCGAGGGGCGAAAGGCGGCGCTGGATCTCCGGCTGATGAAACCGTCCGCGCCGGACGACCCACAGGGCAAGGTCAACCAGGCGGTCGAGAACATTTTCCGCATCTGGCAGGAGTCGAAGCCCGAGCGGGCCGCGCAGCTTGTCTTTTGCGACCTCTCGACACCGAAGGACAAGGGTTTCTCGGTTTATCGCGATGCAGCGGACAAGCTGGAGCGGCTGGGCGTGCCAGCGGGTGATATTGCCTTCATTCAGGATTACGATTCAGACGCGGCGAAGCTTTCATTATTCCGCGACGTGCGGGCGGGCAAGGTGCGCGTGCTATTTGGCAGCACACAGAAAATGGGTTCGGGCACGAATGTTCAGGAGCGCCTCATCGCCTTGCACCATTTCGACGCGCCGTGGCGACCGTCAGACGTGGAACAGCGCGAGGGACGGATCTTGCGCCAGGGCAACAAGAACGCGGTCGTATCGGTCTTTCGTTACGTCACCGAAGGTTCATTCGACGCCTATATGTGGCAGACCCTGGAGACGAAGGCCAAATTCATCGCACAGGTGATGAGCGGTGACATGACGATTCGTAGGCTTGAGGATTTGGACTCCGCAGCGTTGACCTACGCCGAAGTGAAGGCGATTGCCTCGGGCAATCCGCTGGTGATTGAGAAGGCGCAGGTGGACGCCGAGTTGATCCGGCTCACCCGGCTCCGCTCCGCCCACGCTGAGGAGCAATACCGTATCCGGGGCAATCTCCGCCATTCCCGCGAAGACGCGGAAACCTTTACCAGCCGACTGGCCAATCTCCGCCAGGACATCGCCATCCGGCAGGACACGTCCGGCGACAAATTCATCATCGAACTCGACGGCCAGGAAACCAACAACCGGGGCATCGCGGGCGAGTTGATTCTGCGGCGCGCTGAAAAGTTGAAGAATCGTTTTGGCGACGACATCCGCATGGGACGTTTCGCGGGTTTCGATTTGTTCCTGCGTCCGAGTTTCAACAACACCGTCGAGGTGGTGATGCGCGGGAAAAACAGTTACGCCGCCCGCGTCACCGATACAGCACTGGGCACAATTCGGTCCCTGGAAGTCACGGTTCAAGGCTTCGAGGAACGCGCCAGCAAACTGGAAACAGACATCGCCGATTCCCAGAAGCGAACGAAGGAACTCGAAGTCAAAGTCGGCGCGACCTTCGAGAAAGAGGAACGCTACCAGCAATTAAGCCGCCGTCAGAATGAGATCGAAGAAAAGCTCGATCTCACCAAGAATCAGGCCCCGAGCCAGGTTGACGCAGATTTGGTTTCTGAGATGCAACAGCAGACCGCGGAAACCCAATCACCGGCCTCTGAAACCAAACCGAGGAAGCGAATCGCCATTCGCGTTTGAGCCACCCACCCACCTCATGAGCACAACGACATTGCCAGAACGCCAGACCCTAGACGTGAAGGACAGCGCAACTGAACTGGGCGTCTGTGAAGAAACTGTCCGCCGCCTCGTCCGTCGCAAGGTCCTGCGAAAGCTCCCTGGCATTCGTCACATCCTGATTCCCAAAAGCGAAATTCAGCGGTATCTAAATGGCCGTTAAATGACAGAACGCCGTCGCATTCGCACCGCTCTCCGTTTCACATCTGGGGCAGCGGACGGTGTTTTCCTAAATAATGCTGGCGCGGGCGGGGCGCGTAATCTTGCGAGAAGCCGGACTAGGTGGCCTCCAGGGAAACCTTGATCAGGTTCTCGATTTCGTTGTAGAGAGGAATGTCCTGTTGCGCCTCCAGGCTCACAATGAGGCTGTAGCGGATTGGAAAATTGTGGCAGTTGTGCCAACGGTCTCCCTCTGGGAATTTCCGGTTCGCGGCCCACCAACCTTTCGCCGGATACACCGCGATGCGATCCATGGCAAGCAGGTCGGCAACCGATCCTTCCCAAATATCGTGAACCAAGGAGCCGCCTTTCCCACAGAGTTTACTTCCCAAGGCCCAGCCCGTGTCGGTGCTGAATGACTCAGCGGGGGTTGCTGTATCACCATTGTCAGCCTGCTCGGCGGCCGTGCGTTTCAGGCGGGATTCAAAGTGAGCAACGGATTCCTCCTTGTGGCGGACGATGAACCGCAGCAAACAGCCACCATAACGATAGCGAGAACTTCCCAGCGCATTGTTGGCCGACGGGTTGGGCGCTGTGAAATAGGAAAGGGTGATCCGCAACCGGATGGTAGAGCCAAAGTATGGCTCTAGAATTTTTTTGGGCCAAGGAAGTTGGTGGACGTGACAATCCTTGAGATGAACGCTGCCCTGCTTGAGCGCGTAGGGCTGAAGTTGATCCTCACGGATCATAGTTACCGCATGTCCCGCGCTGAAATGGCAGCGCCCCGAATCTGGTTCGCCATAACCAAACGTGCGCAACATGCGGATGAACTTGGCACGGGTGACGCCCGTGTAAGGGCGATGCGGATTCAGCCCGTCGAGCATGACATCATTCCATCGGGTTGAATGGACCAACAAACCGCGAACCGTTTCCGGCCGAACCGCAGGATAACAGGCGGTAATTTCCGCAGCTAGCCGCGCGGCCAAAGCCGTGGCCGCGCTGGTGGCATTAAAGGCACATAAATCGCGCCCAACTGCTCCCATGGCTGACGTGGAGATCAATTCCAAAGATTCGCGAAAGTCTGGCCCGTGTTCGGGGTGCCGAGCCGCATTGCCCCCTTCCAGAACAATTTCTGGCTTAAGTGGCCAGTGATCGTTCCAATCGCATGAGGTGCGGCTGAAAGGACTCAAATCACCCTTGCGAGCGATGCGCACCAACCGTCGTGATTCGTCATCTGACTCTTCCACGCGGTCGCGGTGGGTGAGCGCGCCCACCGTAACAGCGTTCCATGCCTGAGCCGGATCTTCGATTGGGGTGTTCCGGTTGTCGTCCGGGTAGGCGTAACTATCACCGTGGGCTTGTGGGTTCACGTTGCCAGCGGAGACAAGGATGACACGCTTGGGTGAGTCTGGCTCTTCATCGCCAAAGGCAGCCGCATCGACCGCAGCACTCCAGGCGGTGGGGCGACCGTCATCTGGTCCAGGCGCGGTAACAGCAAGTGAGAATACACGCTTGCGCTGGGGATTTTGAATTTCCGGAAGGGCGATGCCTTGCAGCGTAATGGAGCCGTAGTTCTCCGGCTCGTGTGGGTGGGCGGGATCCAAGAGCCGCACCGATTCCAAGCGGTGTTGCTGATCCCATTGGCCGGTTTGTTCCATGAGCAATCGCAAATCACCGTAGGCCGCCAACCCTGCCATGGGCGTGCCGTGACCGTGAGCGCGTTGACTCACATAAGCATCGCTGCCATCCCCGTCAGAGAAAACAGTGTGAGCGTCGGCTGCCGCGAGCAAATTTTCCAAAAGTTTGTGACCCCGGTTCACTCCGGTATCAAGAAGGCAGACGGCAGGAGCATCTGCGGCTGGCTGGCGAATACGCGTCAACGCTTCTTCCGAATATTCACGCTGCTCGCGAGCGGAAAGCTCGGTCAATCCCAACGAGCAAGGGTGAGCCCCGCGAACTTCCGCCAAGCAGTCCAATAGTGGGAGCGAGGAAGCCAGGGTTGTGTATGTTGCGTGAACCAGAACGATGTGGTGCTCAGGGAGTGTCAACTCCTTTCCCTTCACCACCAATTTCAAGCCATCTCTGATACTTTGGAAACGGAGCCAGACCGCAGCGGGATATTTGCGGACCCAGAGCTGCCACCAATGAAGCTGGTCGTCCTTGGGAAGCAACTCCGGAGCGTCGGTCCACAATGCATCCAAGGCTGCCTGCGCAATCACACTGATGTTCGCCAGAAAGGCGTGGTTACCTTTTGGCCCACTGCCGCCGGCAAACTGTCGAAGTTTTTCGGCGAGGTAAGTGAGCCCCCCGAATGGCACATGGAGCACAACACGAGTAAATGCCAGGCCCCGTTGGTCGTGCATCTGCATCGCATTCAGTAGCGTAATGACTGGACCGGAGCGACTACCAGTGCGTGTGGTCAAAGCCTGAATGGCCTGGGCACCCAACGGGAAGCCGGGCGCTGAAGCAATCTGAATGACGATGCCTTCCATCTCGGGAAGGGTTTTCGCAAGAATCGCCTTACTCAGATGGTCTGAATACTTGGAAACTTCAGACAATTGCCGGCTAAGCAACGCAGCATGGCGGCGACGATCCACTTCCCGAATGATAGTCTTCCCACCGCCGTGCCCCTTGAAATCAATGCGCTGCGCCGCCTGAGGCAGAAAAAGATGCTTCAGGCTTGGCTTAGGGAGCTGAAATAATTTGGCGGCTGGGTCGGGCACGAGTTACCAAGTCAATGATTCAAAAAGAGTCGTCGCTCGGTCAGAGCTTTGACGAGAGTAGTTGTGGTTACAGATTTCTTATCCCGGAGGAGCATCTCTTTGACAGCCTCCTCGCAGGCGCGGGTAATTTCGGCATAACTCAGCCCGCGGGCTGCTTTGAGAATCCGATTTCGGTTCAATTTTTCATGAGGCATGCCGGTCAAACGCGCCTGAATGGTCTCCCAGATGTATGCTTCTTCCGGCAAACCGAATTCGATGAGGTCATCGAACCGACGATAGAGCGCCTTGTCCAGACGGTTGCCATGATTGGTGGCGGCGATAACTAAACTGTTGCTGGAAAGTTTCTCAATGAAAGTCAAAAAACTATTCAGGAGGCGACGCATCTCACCCACATCCCCGGTGAAATCACGGGTGTAACCAATGCTGTCGAATTCGTCGAAGAGATACACCGCGCGCGTCTGGTTGACGGTATCGAAGATGAGGCGGAGCTTGGACAGCGATTCACCCAAGTAACGGGTAATCAAGCTATCGAGACGAACGACGAAGAGAGGCAGGCAAAGGTCGGCGGCCAGGGCTGAAGCAGTCATGGTTTTGCCGCATCCAGGCGGACCGGTGAACAGTAGTCGCTGTCGGGGGCGAAGCCCGTGCTCTTTCAAGCGGGAAAGGTGTTGCTGTTCTTCAAGGATGCGTAGGATGCGGTCGCGAAGTGGCTGTGGCAGGATTAAATCGTTCACCTTCCACCCTACCTGAACCTCCTCCAACAGTTCCGCCGCTTCGCCTTGGGGCTGGGCAACATGAAAAATCGACGGGGAAGCTTTTGGCGTGCTCTGACGCTGCTTGGCGTGGTCGACCAGTTTCTTGATCTCCGCCGCTAACGCCTCGTTACCCCGGCGCGATTCTGCTGCGGCCACCTGCAAAGCGATGGCGTAAAAACGCTCATCATCCCCAGCACCATGACTTTGCAGAAGCGCCTTAATCTGAGTAGTAGTAGCCATTAGTGTTCCGGATTCAGTCTAAGCCCGACTCCGGCCCTTAGCACGGAGATTCTAAACCGTCAGCCGACGCAGTCACCGAATTAAACTGAACTGGGTGTCTCTGAAGAAACCGGTCGTCGGCTCGTCCGTCGCAAGGTGCTTCGAAAGCTCCCCGGCATTCGTCACATCTTAATTCCGAAAATGGAAATTGAGCGGTATCTGAGCGCGCGGTGACCAAGAGCAGCTCCGCTCATCATTCTCAGCTCTCAAAAGACCCACAGTTCCTGATTATCGGTTTCTTCCATCGTCCTTCCAGTTCTACGCGAATGGTATGCCCGGTTGAGCAACGCCTCATAACCTGTCATCTGTCGCTGAAATTGTCCGTTGTGTTCATCCCGCGTCTGCCCGCGCCTCTGGTTGCTCCGCGCAACCTCGCGCCAGCGATCGAAACATCCTTTCGCCCGCTGTCACTCCGTTGCTGATGCTCCGCCGCCCGCCGGCACGGGCACACACGGGTGCGTTTCGTCCGGAGCGGGGCTGCTCTCTCGGGGTGGAGGCGAAGAGAGCAGTCCCGCTCCTTCAGCACAAAACGCAAAAACATGAACACAACGGAAAACCTCATCGCCACTGAATGCCCCGCAATCGCTCCGCAACCCGAAAACAAGATCGTCAAACCAATCAAGTTCCCACCCCAGCCACAGGAATGGAAAATCGTATCACTTCGGGAATGTCCCACACCCGACACCATGCAACCGTGCGAGACGCCGGATCAGGCAGCCGCCTATTGGAGAACGCATATCGCGACGCATCCCTATTTCAATTCTGAATGTGAATGTCTGGTGGTGTTTATCCTCAACACACGTCGGCGCATCAAAGGCCACTATCTGGTGTCCATTGGAACGATGGATACCATTCTCTGTCATCCCAGGGAGGTTTTCCGATTAGCCATCATGGCGAGTGCCGCCGCCATCATCATCGCGCACAATCATCCGAGCGGTGAGCCGACACCATCCGAAGCGGACATCAAAATCACCCGTGACCTCATTCGAGCAGGACAACTTCTCAAGATAGAGGTTCTTGACCACATCGTGATCGGCAATCCAACCCATTCATCGTTAAGATCCATGGGCTACTTTTACTCCTAGCCGACAGCGGCTTCCCTGAAATGGAGGCCATTTTTTGTCGTAAAAAAAGAAACACCTCGGAAAGTGGTGCTAGATGCCGTTTGCATAATGAACCGTCAGACGGTTTGATGCGTAAATGATAGCGGGCCGGGCGGAGCTGATTGGAATCTTCGACAATCATCTCAAGCACCGCGGATTTTGTTCAGACATGCAACCGCTGCTCCGCACCGACATCACCTACGATCCACAGACGGCTGGAAAATACGTCAAGACCCACTTGTTGAATCTCAGTAGGTTGAATTGCTCCATCAGGAGAAGCGAGGACCTGAAAATTGGCCAAGAATTGGCCAAGCACATTTTTGGAGCAAAATGGTGATTTCAACGCAATCGCCGAAGTGGTTGAAAATCTGGAAGATAAAATGGTGCCCCGGGCCGGACTTGAACCGACGACCAATTGATTAAGAGTCAACTGCTCTACCAACTGAGCTACCGAGGCAACCAAATCAAGGGCGCAGAGAATTGTCGTCCGCGCTCCGTTTGTCAACTCTGCGTTCAGCCAAACTCAGTCCTGGTATGGTGATCCAAAACAAGTGCACATATCGCGTCAGCGGACAGCATGATGGGATGTCATGCAGCAGCGTGTCATCGTCACCGCGATCGCGCTGCTCCTCTATTTGCCCAGGAACTTGACCACGGCTTCGGTGCGGGAGCTCACCTGCAGCTTCTCGTAAATGTTGTGGCAATGCTTGCGGACCGTCTCGATGTTCACCCCCAGCATATCGGCGATTTCCTTGTAGGGCAGTCCTTTGGAGAGCAGTTCCAACACTTCTCGTTCGCGGGCTGTGAGCGGCTGTTCTTTCCCCACATGAACCGGTTGATGATGGAAATGCTGAACGATCTTTCGGGCGATCAGGCTGTTTAGCGGCGACCCGCCACGCGCAGCATCCCGCACCGCTTCGAGCACCTGTGAACCCGAACCGGATCGACCTTTGAGCAAATAACCTACCGCGCCCGCCAGCAGCGACTTGAAGATGACATCGGCATCTTCGTAGACCGTCAGCATGACATACTGCGTCTTGGGCAGGATTCCCTTCAGATTCCGCACACAATCAATCCCGCTCATTTTCGGCAGATTGATATCCATGAGCACAACATCCGGAGCGTGGGCCGGCAGGCTCTCCAACGCTTCCTCGGCTGAACGATGATGGCTGACGCAGGTAAATCCCGGCGCACGCTCAAGCTGATGCACCAGTTGCTCGCGCACAACGCTGTCATCTTCGACCACGCTGACGCGCAGAACCTGTGCTTGCGAAGAATGTCCCGTGCTCTCCTGTTTCACTGCAACCATGATATTCAAAAAATAGGCTCTCAACCGGGTTGTCCGTCCGCACGCCCCGACAATTTAATTCTGAGCAGGGTCAATTGCATAGCGGTGCCCGCGCCAGGTTTGCTGTTCAAGGCAAAACTCCCACCCATGTCCTCGATTCTGCGCCGCATGTTTGCCAATCCGTTGCCGTGGTCAGACTTTTGGGACGTATCAAAACCGCGTCCGTTGTCTTTAACAGTGATTGTCAGTTTCTCTTCGTCGAGTTGCAAGGCAACGGTTGTCTCGGTAGCTGCGGCATGGGCCACGACGTTTTGCACCGCCTCGCGCACAGATAGGAGCAAGTTGTGGCGCACTTCCGCGCTTAACGGGACATGTGGCAGCACGGTGGGAACGTCGAGCACGCAACGAATGCCGGCCAGCCTCAAGTGCTCCTGCGCAAACTGGCTGATATAGTTTGCAAGGCTCTCAAGGGAGTCGTGCTTGGGATTGATCGCCCAGACAATTTCGTCCAGCGACTGGATGGTTCGGCGCGCTGTGGCCGGAATCTTGTGGAGCCAGTGTTCGACCTCCTTTTGATCGTGACTTGCGCCCTCGGCACGCTGACTCAGGAACACAATCTGCGTCAAGTTAGCCCCAAGATCGTCGTGAATGTCTTTCGCAATGCGATTTCGCTCATGCTCGACGGCGTGCTTCTGCTCGACGCGCTCAAGTTGAATCTGCGCCCGCCAGCGCTCCACCTGCCGGACTCCAATGACCACGATTAGAATTACGAAGGCGCCGATTCCGGCTTTGAACCACCAAGTCTGCCAGACGAACGGTTGCACAACCAACTGGATGGATTGTCCATTCGTGTTCCAGATGCCGTCGTTGTTGCACGCAGTCACCTTGAATTCGTAGCTGCCCGGCGGGACATAGCTGTAGGCAGCCGTGCGCAACGCATCGGCGGAGGACCATTCAGCATCCAAGCCTTCCAGTTTGTGCCGGAAGCGGATCTTTTCCGGCGATGAAAAGCTCAACGCGGTGAACCGGAACTCAAACCGGCGCTTGCCCGGCGGCACCTTGACCACCTTGGTCGCGTGATTGATGACCGTGCTCTTGCCGTCAATGCCGACTTCCTCAATCCAAACCGGCGGCGGCAGTTTGTTCTCCACAATATCGTTCGGCGAGACGCTCACCAATCCAGTCACGGTGGGAATCCACAACCGTCCATCCGGCGTGGTCGTGCCCGCCGGCTGGCAGGTGCCGGGACATTCCACGCTGGGCATGCCGTCGGCCCGGCCGTAACCGACGCATTGAATTGAATCACGCTTTCCATCCGCAAAGTCGTT
>Ga0154020_10007612_pt1 | contig 12626 bp, 7 predicted proteins | sample Klosneuvirus_201_FD_109709 | JGI IMG/M metagenome (GOLD analysis project Ga0154020, IMG submission 109709) | Active sludge microbial communities from wastewater, Klosterneuburg, Austria - Klosneuvirus_20160825_MG | ecosystem: Engineered > WWTP > Aerobic digester > Activated sludge | place... | reverse complement strand
TGCAGCCAGCGCAGCAACGCCGACTTGTATGACCGTTCGGCGCTTGGCTGGGCGCGCTCGGTTTCGTCGAGCTTGCTCTTCAACTGGCGTGTGCTCAACCCGCGCAGCTCGCGCGGCACGAGCGGCTCATCCTTGGGCGGGGCGATGCGCGACTCGAACCATTCACGCACCTCGCGCGAAAGTTCCTGGCGCCCGCGGGATTCGCGCGTGACCCAGACCAGGTAATCGTGCGTGAGATTCTGGCGCAGCTTCAGATTCGAGCGCAGCGTCGAATATTCCTTGATGTCATTGCGGTATCTCTTGAAGAGCCCGCGGTCGTTGTAGGCGGCGTCGGCGTCGAGACGATAGAGCACAACGGCGTTGGCCACGCTCTCGAGCGCGGTTTGCGGCGAGTATTGCGGAATCACCAGGCGGTTGCGGTCGGCATCATAGACGCCAAGCCCCGTGCCCGGCGCGAGCAGGATTGAGGGCTTGCCAAAGCGCTTGACGCCCTGGTTATTGAACAGGCCGGGGTCGATACGCTCAATCTCGCGCAGTGCCTCCACCAGCGCGACGGGATCCACGGGCGCGGCGCCGGACGCCAGCGGCAGGGCGCACTCGCCGCAGCGCGCATACTTGGCCGCCAGGCGCAGCAGGCCGCGCACGTTGCCGACTTCGTGCATCAGCGCGCTGCGCACGTCGGCGGGCGTGGTCTGGTGCACGGTTGATTCCTCGTCGCGGATTTGCGCCTCCACCAGCCGGCGCTCGTTGCGCAGGTCGAGCAGGTGATCGACCGTGGCCACCACGGCATCGCCCGAGGCGGCAATGCCATCGGCCTTGAGCAGTTCCGCGTGCTCCTGCTTGAGCGCATCGGCGCGGCTTTTGGCCTGCGTGAATTGTTCTTGCGCCCGCTTGAGAGCTTCGCGCACGAAATCAAGCTGGCGTGCGTTGCGCTCTCCGCCGCGCGTGCCTTCCACGGTGGAGTGCTGGGCGGCACTGAGATCCGCGACTTCACGCTCGTGTTCGCGCACCTCGCGCGCGGCCTGGTTGGCGGCGGCATCAAGCTGAGAGAGCTCGGCCTTGATGGCGCGCGCTTTCTTGGCCAGCGGGTCGAGCACGCGCGCGATCTCGGCGTGGCGCTGCTCCATGTAGGTTTTGACGGCCAGCCACTGTTTGCGTTCCTCGCCGCTTTCCCAGCCCTCGGAGCCATTGCGGCGCTCCATGGTTTTGAACTCCTCGAGTCGCTCATCGAGTTCGCTGTATTGGCGCAGCAAATGCTGGCCCTGGGGTGAAGAACCGAGCGCGTCAGCCACGAGCCGGTCGCGGTACTTGATGTACTCGAGATTCACTTCCGGCCAGTTCTCGATTTCGTCATCTACGGTTTCGAGCTTCTGGCGCAGCTTGGCCAGTGTCTCGAGACGCAGCGCATCGCGGTAGGCGCCGCGCAGCGCGTCGTGCATGAAGTAAAGCGTGTACTCGGGGTCGGTCGGCGGCGCCCAGAGCGCGGCGCGCACCACGGCCTCGTTCAGCCGCGGGTGATCGAACACGGCAAAGCTCAACAGCAGCCGGTCTTCTTCGGAGATGGCGATTTCCTTGGGCAGATCATCGCGCACGAAGCCTGAAACTACTTCCGTGGCCTGCTTCCAGTAGGCTGCCTCAATCTCGCGGCGGATATCGCCCAGCGTTCCGCCCGGCCCGGCCGTCTCTCCCTGGGCGTCACGGCGCTCGGCCTCAACGAAGCGGTTGAGCAATTCCTGGAGTTGCGCCTGGCGGGTGGTGCCCATGTTTGCCATTGGCGATTATCCCGCGCGTTTGGTCAAGGAGCAATACGCTGGCTCGCGCCCTACGTTGACGCGTTCGCGCCCGTTACCGTGGCCTTGAGCAGGCTCTCTCTCGCGCGCGCCGCCAGATTGAACCACTTGGTCAGAGGCTCATTGAACGCAAGTGCGATCTCGATTTCGGTCAGGTATGCGCGCAGGCGCTGCAACTCCTGCACCGCGCGCTGGCGTTCAGCGAGCAGCACGGGATTCCAGGTCACCGGGTTTGAGGTTGCAAGCCGCGTCATATCGAGCAGCGCGGTGCCGGCCATGCCCGCGTCGCGCCCGGCGGCGGTCAACATCAGGGCGGTCGAAACCAGTTGCGGCAGGTGGCTTACGGTCACCATGGCTTCGTCGTGGGCGCGCGCATCGACGTCGCACAGCACGGCCCCGGTGGCTTCCATCAGATCCCGGAAATCGGCCAGGCGTTGCGCCGGTATCGGAGAAGCCTCGCACAGCGCCCAGGTGCGGCCGCGGAAAAGCTCGGGCGTGGCGGCGCCAAAACCGGAAAGCTCGCGCCCGGAAAGCGGGTGCCCGCCGATGAACCACGGCCCTTCGGGTGCGGCATAAAGCCGGCGCGCCACATGGCAGATTTCACGCTTCAGGCCGCCGACATCTGTAATCACGCAGCCTTGCGGCACAAGCTCGTGCAACTGCATCAGCAGTTGGACATTGACGCTGTAGGGCGCGCACAAGAACACGTAGTCGCAGTCCTTGACGGCCTGTGCCAGCTTCTTGCTTTCAATGAGCGCGCTGAATACGCCCGACCCGCGCGCGACATCCAGCACGGCCTTGACGTCACAGCCCACAAGGTTCATGCGCGGCCGGCGTGATTTCAGCGCAAGCGCGATCGAACCACCAATCAGGCCAAGCCCGATCACACACACGCGCAATTCTTCAGCGCGCTCCTGCTGCGTGATTTTGGCGGTTTTGCGCGCTTTTCCCTTTTCACGAGCCATGTTTGCCCCGGTGTCTGAGCGCGGCTTTTGCCGCCGCGCGGGTTACCGCCAATACAGTGGACAGCACTTTCTGGGCCGCCGCGCCTTTCAGCGGCGGGCGCGCCAGAAGGCGCGACCGCCGCAGGATGAGAGCCTCACGCAGCAAGTCGCGCTGCGGCAGGCCGAGGCGGGCCTTAACTTTGGCGACGCGCAGCGAAATCGCCATCCGTTTGCCCAGCGTGGCGACGAGGCGCGCGTCAAGCTCATCAAGCTGCGCGCGCAACGCCGCCACCTGTGCGGCACCCGACATGTCACTTTCGGCGCTACGCCGAGGCTGGAGCCGCGCCGCCTTCTTCCTTCTTGTCGTCCTTCTTGTCCTCGAGTTTGGGTTTGTCTTCATCTTCATCCTCGAAGTCCTTGGCGTCGGGTTCGTCGGCCTCCTGCGCGGGTTTGACTTCCTCCGCCTCCTCCTCGGTGATCTCCGCCAGGCCTGAACGGTCACGCTTCTCGAACAGCAGCAGAATCGGCGAAGCAATGAACACCGAGGCAAACGTACCCATGATCACGCCGACGAAAATGGCAAAGGAGAAGCCGCGCAGCAACGGCCCGCCCAGAATCATCATGATCAGCGTTGACGTCAGGGTCGTACCGCCGGTCATGACCGTACGCGTCAACATCTGGTTTGCGGACTGATTGATGATGGTCTTGAGCGGTGTCTTTCCGCCCGTAGCCAGCATGTCAGCCTTGAGCAGTTCGCGGATGCGGTCGAAGTTCACGATCGTGTCGTTGATGGCGTAACCGATAACCGTGAGAATCGCTGCCACGATGACAAGGTCAATCTTCATGTCGGCGCCGAACAGGTCGGCCACGGCCAGCGCCGCAAGTGTGACCGTGACGTCAAAGGTCAACGCCACAATGGCCGCGATGCCCCAGGCAATGCTGGCAAAGCGCAGGCGCATGTAGATGACCAGAATCAGCAACGCGCCCAGGATCGCGAGCATGGCGCGCCAGGTGGTTTCACCGGCGACGGTCGCACCGATCGTGGTCGAAACCAGGAACGGCTGGGTAATGTAGATATCGCTATGGCCATTGTTCTTGAGCCAGGCCAGTACTTCGTCGCGCAGCCCGCCGTCGAGCGCACCGAAACTGGTGGTCGAGGTGGCGTCCGCGCTGAAGCCGATTTCCGAGGAACGAATCAGGTACGTGGCCGACTTTCCGTCCTTGGCATCGCTGGCCGTGATGCCCAAGGTGCCCAGCGCTGGAACTTTCGTCTGGAACGCTTCACCGGCGCGGATGAAGTCGTCCGATGAAACCGGCGCACTCAAGGTCAGGGCCACCTTGTAAGAGCCGCGCGTGATTGAAACGTTCACTGGCGGCAACTCTTTGGTGGTCAGCACCACGCGGTCGTTGTCCTGGACGAACAGCTTGGTCATGGCCTGCTTGAAAGCATCCTGCTTGGCCTTGAGGTCGCGCGCGTCGGTGACCGTGAGTTTTGAAATCGTCAGCTTGTATGACTGCGTATCGCCCGAGGGGTTGGTGCCCAGGAATTCGGGCTGAATCACGGCGTCATTGGAGCCGGCGATGACAGCGCCGAACCACTCCTGCTTCTTGTCAACGGGTGCGGACTCCTTGCCGCCCCAGGAGCGCTCGGAGATCTTCCAGAATTTGTCCTGGTTGTCTTTGTAAGTGTTCTTTGTGTTCTCATCCTTCCACTGCACGTCCACCTGGCATGAGAGCGTGATCTCGCGCGCGTCGGCGGCTTCACTCTGCCAGCCCGAGGCCTGGAGCATCGATTCGCCCTTGGTGTGGCCGGGGTTGTTGCCTTCCGCCTTGAGGTCGTCGGTGTAGATCAGCGACTTGATCAGGTCCTGCTTGATCTCGTCGTTCACTTCCTGTGCGTCGCGGCTGGCCCAATCGTCGCGCATGGGGAAACGGAAGTCAAAGCGCGTGGCCATGTCACCGGTGGTTTCGCCCAGTGCAAACACCGGCTGCACTTCATAGGAGGGATAGCGCGCCCCGCCTTTGTCGTCCTTGAGGCCCTCAATCACGCCGCGCAGGTTGTCAACGTTCAACGGCTCCTTGAACTGCACGCGGTAGGCATAGCCGCCGCGGAATTCCATGCCCAGCACGGATCCTCCCAGCGACAGCAACAGGATCAGGCCCGCGATGCTGGCCACGATGCACACCGGAATCATGAACTTCATGCCCGCCACAAAGTCAATCTTGCGGCCCTCCAGAAAGCTCAGGTTGGCCATGGAGAACTTGAGATCGCGCTTGAGTCCGAGCGCACCCATGATCATTGCGCGGTAGGCAGGGATGTTGGCATAGAGCGTGGCCACAATGCCGATGGCGAGCGTGAGCGCAAAGCCCTGCACCGGGCCCGAGCCCACCTTGTAAAGCACGATCGCCGAAAGCAGCGTCGTGATGTTCGAGTCCACGATCGCCGAGAACGCGCCGCCAAAGCCTTCTTCGGCTGCGGCGCGCGTGCTCAGGCCCTTCTTGAGCTCTTCTCGCATTCGCTCGTTGATCAGGATGTTGCCGTCGATGGCCATGCCGAACGTCAGCACCAGGCCGGCGATGCCGGGCAGCGTCAGCGTGCCCATGCCTGCCGCCATGGCGCCCATGATCAGGCCCACGATCATCAACAGGTTGAAAATCACCAGCACGCCCAGGCCGCGATAGAGCCAGAGCGCAAAGGCGAACACGAAAATGGCGGCGATGATGAAGCTCCACATGCCGCGCTGAACGGCTTCGGCGCCTTCGCTGGGGCCGACACTTTCCTCACCCTCAAGCTCGAGCTTGACGTTGAGCGAACCGGACTTGAGCACGTTGATCAGGTTGTCGCGCTCGTCGCGCGTGAAGCTGCCTGAAACCTGCACGCTGCCCGAGATCTTGCCCTCGATCGAATACGCGCCAAACACCTTGTCGTCGATGATGTTGGCGATGTAGCGCGGGTCTTTGGCGTTCTTGTTGTGACGCGTGGTCAGGTCTTCGAACTTCGCTACAGCGAGGCCCTTGTAGGCGAAGCTGACGGCGATCTTGCCCTCTTCACTTTGTGAGGGCTCGATGTTCTCGATGTCCTTGCCGCCGAGGTCCCAGTCGTCGATGACCTGGATCAGCACCCAGGTCTTGCCGCCGTATTCCTTGGCGTTGGCAACCTTGGCGTTGGTCGGGTCGCTGACTTCGAGCCACTTGTACTTGTAGCCCTCGTCGCGCGGCAGGTTGGGAGGCGTGAGCTTGGTGAACTCCGACTTGTCGGGCGCGGTCACGCGCATTTCCAGCTTGCCCGTGGCCTGCAGCAGTTCCTTGTAGCGCGCGGTTTCAGCACTGGTGGCGAACTTGGGCAGCTTGACCTCGAGGCGGTCATCACCCAGGGGCGAAATGTTCAGTTCCGTGATGCCTGAAGTGCCCAGTCGGCGATAGAGCGTCTCGATCGTCGGCCCGGCGAGCGCCTTTTCTGACTTGCGCTTGCTCGCCTCGTTCCAGGCCTTGAAGTGCTTGCGCGCGGCATCGGTCTGACCTTCGTCAAAGAGCCCGGGCGCCTTGAGCAGGTCGAAGTCGTCGCTCTCGTCGCTCTTGGCGCGCAGCGTGTACGCGTCCTGCTTGAGCGGGCCGCCCTTGATCAGCGTGCCGAATTTCTCGCGCACCGGCGCGGGCAGTTCAGCCTTCGCGGCCAGGGGCTTGAGCAAGTCACGCAGGGATTGCTCGGCGTCCTTGAGGTCCTGCTGCACAAGCTTGAAGCGCAGCGAACTGCCGCCTGAAAGGTCCTGGCCCAGGTTCCACTTGTAGGCGTTGAGCGGCCACTGAAAGCGGTCGCCGGGTTCGGGCGCGGGCTTGGGAATGGCCAGATAAATTGCAATCACAATCAGAAGCAGCGGATGCCACTTGCGGATGAAATCACCCATTTTCAACTTTCCAGAAGAGTCAACGAGAACGAGGAGAGCGACTCACGATCGTGAGCCGTCATTGGCAGGATTGCACGTGGTGCAACGCTGCCATCAGCGCAATGAAACAGGAGGCGCGCGCGAGAGCGCAAGGCTGCCCGAAAACGGCAGCGGCGAATGCAGCAACGACAACGCCCAGGCCCCCATGGGAGGCGGGCGGGTAAAACTCTGGATGCCGCCGGGCAGAAGGCCGGCAAAGCCCTGCGCAAAATCCGGCGCGAGCAACTGCGGGCGCGGCGCTACGTAGCTGAGGCTCGCATCGGCCAGGGCCGGTGCGGGCGCCGAAACCAGCTCACCCGCGCCCAAAGCGCCCTCAAGCGCTTCAGAGCCGTGCCCGATTTCCGCAGCCAGCTTTTGCGCTTCCATGCTCAAGGGCTTGAGCGCGGCCAGGGCCTGATGCGAGCGCAGCCGCTGGTTCAGGTCAAGCAGGCGCATGGCTTCAAGGCCGCCGCGCGAAAGCGGCGCCAGCGCGGTGATGCGCGGCGCGCCGAAATACGAAAGCAGCGCCGCCAGCAACATGGCCGCAGTTGAAAATGAAATTGGACTTTGCGACTTCATCTTTTGATCCAACTCTTGATTCAAAGCCCTGCGTAACAATTCCTGACTACTTCTTTTCGGGTTCCACGCTCTTGGTTTCTTCATCCACGAGCTTGGCCACGGCCAATACGTTGAAAGTCAACTCCACCTTGCGGTTTTCATCAGCGGTCAGCACTACTTCGCGCTCTTCCTTGCTGACTTTGGCGATTCGACCAAACATGCCCGATGTCAGCATCACCTTCTGGCCGGGCTTGAGGCTGTCGATCATTTTCTGCTGGTCATCCGCCTGGCGCTTCTGGGAGCGGCGGAAGAAGAAGATGAAAATAACGATGATCAAACCGAACAGGATGATTTGCGTGTAGCCCGCCATGCCGCCGTCGGGCGGCGCTGAGCCGGCGTCTTTGGCGGGAGTGGAGGGTGCGGCGGTGTTGGCTTGTCCGAGCATCTGTGTCGTCACAAATCTTCCTGGGTGCCTGAGTCCATTCCAAAAGTGTGCCTGCGTCCAATGCGGCTTGCTGAGCGGGCTAGAGTTTCCTGGCGCGCTCTTCTATTGAGAAGCCCTCTATCTGGTCGCCAACTTTGATGTCGTCAAAGCCCGCAAGCTGAATGCCGCACTCCTGGCCTTCGCGCACTTCAGCCGCGTCGTCCTTGAGGCGCTTGAGCGTTGCGATGCCGCCCTGCCACGCCACCACGCCGCCGCGAATGATGCGCGCGCGGTGCGTGCGTTTGATCGCACCCTTGATCATGTAGCAGCCGGCGACCGTGCCCACCTTGCTCAGCTTGAAGACCTGACGGATTTCAGCGGTGCCTTCATACGTCTCAATGATTTCCGGCGCCAGCAGGCCAGCCAAGGCGTCGCGCACTTCATCAATCAGGCGATAAATGATGTCGTAGTTGCGGACGTCCACGTGGTGGTTGTCGGCCAGCTCACGAGCAAGGGGATCGACGCCAACATGGAAGCCGATTACCACGCCGCGCGCGGCTTCGGCCAGGTGCACGTCATTGGTGGTGATGGCACCCACGCCGGTGTGAATGACTTTGACGCGCACTTCTTCGTGGGTGAGCTTGTCGAGTTCCTGGCGCAGGGTTTCGATGCTGCCCTGCACGTCGCCCTTGAGCACGATGACCAGTTCCTTCATGGCCTGGCCGGCCTTGGCCTTGGACCAGTCTTCAAGCGAGAAGCCGCGCGTGCGCTCGAGCTCGCGCTCCTGCATGCGCACCATGCCGGCGATTTCTGCGGCCTTCTTGAGATCCCTCATGCCATGGAAGCGCGAACCGGCCTCAGGCAATTCGTCGAGGCCGGCGACTTCAACGGGCATGCCGGGACCGGCCTGGGGCGCAGAGTAGAGGCCGTCGCCGCGCGAAATCTGCATGGCGCGCACGCGGCCATAGCCGTGGCCGGCCACGATGACATCGCCTTTACGCAGCGTGCCTTCCTGAACGATGACGGTGGCCACGATGCCGCGGCCGATGTCGAGGTGCGCTTCCATCACGGTGCCGACGGCGGGCTTGTCGCGAACGGCCGTGAGCTCAAGCAGCTCGCTCATGTCCGAGAGCACCTGCAAGAGACGGTCAATGCCCTGTTTGGTGACGCTGGAAACCTCGATGATTTCGGTGTTGCCGCCCCAGTCCGGGCTCATCAGGTTGTGGCGCGCGAGCTGCTGGCGCACTTTCTGGATGTTGGCCTCGGGCTTGTCTACCTTCGTGATCGCAACGACGATTTCAACCTGTGCCGCGCGTGCATGCGAAATGGCTTCTTCGGTTTGCGGCATGACGCCGTCGTCAGCGGAAACCACGATCACCGCGATATCAGTGACGTTGGCGCCGCGCGCGCGCATGGCCGTGAACGCTTCGTGGCCGGGCGTATCGATGAACGTGACCTGGATGCGCTTGCCCTTCTCGGGGCGGCCTTCGCCGCTGTGGCTGCCGGCCACGGGCTTGAATTTGCCGTCGGCGATTTCAAGGTCAACGCGGAACGCGCCGATGTGCTGTGTGATGCCGCCGGACTCGCCGCTGACGCGATCCATGCTGGCAATCGAGTCCAGCAGGCTGGTCTTGCCGTGGTCGACGTGGCCCATGATCGTGACGACGGGCGAGCGCGGTTCGGGTTCGCCGGCATCTTCACGGAAGGCCTGGAGCTGCTCTTCGATCAGCTCCTCGGCCTGCTTGGGTTCCTTGACGGTGATTTCACGCTCGAAGATGATGCCGATCTGTTCAATCAGATCCTTGCTGAGCATGTCGTTGATGCGGATGACGGGCAGGCCTTCGGCCAGCATGCGCGCCATGATTTCGTTACTCTTGATGCCCATGGCCTCGGAAAGCTGGCGCAGGTTCGCGGGCATCGTGACTTCAACGGGGCCGGTCGGTACTTCAGGCTTGGCCGGCGCGCCGTCATCGCCCTCTTCGCCTTTGCGGGCGCGGCGCTTGCCGCCGGCGCGCGGACGGTCATAACCAATCTCGTTGATGTCAAAGCGCTTGCGGCCGCTGCGGCCCGCGGGCGATTTCATCGTGCCGGGCTTGGCGCGGCCCCAATCGTCTTCGGTGGGGGCGGGCGGCTGAACTTCACCGGCCACGCGCGGCGGGCGCTTGGCGGCCGTGGAAACCTGGGTTGTATCCTTCTTGGGAATGACCGCCGTGGCCTTGTTGCCAGTTGGCGGCGCGGGCTGGTATTCGGGCTGGTCGGGCGTGACTTCGGCCTTGCGCTCCTGAGCGGTTTTCAGCTTCAACTTGGCCATGGCGCTGAGCACCATTTCCTCGTTGCCCGTCAGGCCCTTGAAGCCCTTGCGGCCGATTTCGATGCCGATGCTCCGGCCCATGTCTGCCAGGGCCTTGAGGTCAGTCTTGAGGTCGTCGGCGATGCGCAGCGGCGCTTCCAGCAGCCGCACGCGATCGACCAGCGCATCCTCTACTTCTGCGTGGGTGGTCAGCACAATGCCCAGCGTGCGGGAAATCGGGTCGAGCTGGTCAACGCGCACGCGCAGGCGTTTTGCCAGCAGGTCGAGCCGGCTCACGCGGGCTGTCTCTTCCGCGGCCAGACGCGCCGCTTCGGCGTCCACGCGGGCTTTTTCAATTCGCGCGGCCTCATCGGCGCGCGCTTGCGCTTCATCTTCAATAACTTTGCGAGCCGCTTCTTCCTCGCGCTCCTTGAGCGCCTTGGCGTCGGCTTCTTCGCGCGAGATCGCGGGCGCGGGCGGCTCTTCCCGGATCACACCGAGGTGCACTTTGATGCGGTGCACTTCTTCATCCGAGAGTTTGTGAATCGCGCCAGTTACATGGATGCCGATTTCGGCGGCCTTGGCCTTGAAGTCAGGGTATTGAAGCCCCAGCTCTTTATAGACCTTGGAAGCGATGATCGTGGTGCCGGATTTTTCTGTCTGCGTTGCTGCCATTGTGTTGCTTCGCTTCCTCTTAATTAGGGGCAGAAACAATAGCCTTGCTGCCTGTAACCCGCAAGGCGGGTTACTACTGCGGCGCCGCCATGCCCAAGCGCGCGCCGCATTCTCTTACGACATCCTTGGCGGCGTGTTGGTCTTGCCGAAGATTTTCTCGCGCAAGATGGCCGTATCGTCGCCGGCCACGCTGACCGTGGTGCCGTCTTCGTTGGGCTCTTCTTCCAGTTCCTGGCCGGGCTCGACAAACGTGTTGTCGGCGCGGCGCTGCGCGCCATCGGCGTGAACCACGTCGCTGATCGTCTCGGCGGGCTCGGGCTTGTCCTGCACGTGCTTGAGAATATTCGCCGCGATGTCGAGCGAAACGCCGGCGACTTTCATCAGCGCTTCGGGGCCGGCCGAGGCCATGTCGGCGTAGCTGTCAAATCCGCTGTTGAACAGCGATTCCGCCAGCATGTCGTCAATGCCCTCAATCAGCTTGAACTTCGTGAGCGTGCGCGTCTTCCAGTCCTTCTCCTGGCTGACCGTGACAATATCGATGTCCCATTTGCACAGCCGCGCCGCCAGGCGCACGTTCTGGCCGCGCTTGCCGATGCTGAGCGAGAGCTGGTCGTCGGGCACGACCACGCGCGCGCGGCGTGCGTCGTAATCCAGCGTGATGCTGTCCACGCGCGCGGGTTTGAGCGCGTTCGTGATCAGCACTTCCGCAGATTCGTTCCAGCGGATGATGTCGATTTTCTCGTTGTTCAATTCGTCGATGATGCCCTTGATGCGCGAGCCGCGCACGCCCACGCAGGCACCCACGGCGTCCACTTTGCTGTCGTAGCTGACCACGGCGACTTTGCTGCGATAGCCGGGTTCGCGCACGATGGCCTTGATCTCGATGATGCGGTCGGACACTTCGGGCACTTCGAGCTCAAAGAGCTTTTTCACGAAATCCGGGTGGGTGCGCGAGAGGATAATCTTGACCTTCTGACCCTGCTTTTTGACGTCGAGCACCAGGCCGCGCACGCGGTCGCCCACGTTGTAGCTTTCCGTGGGTACCTGCTCTTTGCGCGGGAAGAAGGCCTCGGCGTCGCCCAGGTTCACAACGTAATTGGGGCCTTCCATGCGCTGGATCGTGCCGCTGCGGATTTCGCGGCGGTTGCCGGTGTATTTGTCGAACAGGTTGTCGCGCTCAGCCTCGCGGTTTTTCTGCACGAAGATCTGCTTGAAGGTCTGGGCGGCGATGCGGCCGAGCTCTTCGATTTTCACGTCGCGCGTGATGCCGTCAAAATCGGTTTCTTTGGCGGTGATGTTGCCGTTGAGCCGGTCCACCTTGACCTCGAGGCCGTCGGGGTTTTCAACGCGCTTGCGCAGAGCCACAATCATGGCCTGCTCGAGAGAGGAGAAAACGATGTCCTTCTCGATGCCCTTGTCGCGGGCAATCATTTCAATGAAGCGCAGAAGTTCCGGTCCGTTGATGTCCATGGCCATACCCACGAGTCAAAATAAAAGAGCGGCTCAAAGCCGCTCTCGATCGCAATACTGCTGTTGAAAGCGCGCGGAGTTTAGTTGCGCGTCAGATTATTGCAAGCCGCAGGAAGCTGAATTGCGCGCGCGCACCGTTACCAGACATCAATGCAACGCACTGAAAAGTAGAGTTGCCAGAGACCGCACTCGCTCGCAATTTGCAACAGGCGCAAGTAGTTCTCCGCAGGGCAGCGCGCGTCAATCTCGAACTTGACGAGGTTGCTGCTCAGTCCGGTCGAAGGATCCAGGCCCTCCCTTCTGTGCCTGGGATTCACTTCCACGGCGTAGTCGCGCAATACGCCGCGCAGCTCTGCTTCGTCTAGAGGATTGATGCGCCCCGACACGAACCAGGCAAAGTCGCCGACTTGGGCATCACGGACGTTGCCGGCCAGTGACGCGACCCGGATAGTCAACACCGGCGGCGGTGTCTTGCTGTGGTCGATGCAGGAAATCGAGAGGGGCAGAATCAACTGTGGCGGCGCGCCATAGCCGATTGCGTTGCCGCCAAAG
>Ga0154020_10007611_pt1 | contig 12627 bp, 11 predicted proteins | sample Klosneuvirus_201_FD_109709 | JGI IMG/M metagenome (GOLD analysis project Ga0154020, IMG submission 109709) | Active sludge microbial communities from wastewater, Klosterneuburg, Austria - Klosneuvirus_20160825_MG | ecosystem: Engineered > WWTP > Aerobic digester > Activated sludge | place... | reverse complement strand
GCGATCTGCTCTTCGGTGTATTTCGACTTCTTCACGACACAATCTCCTTTCCACATCATGAAAATTGTGCCGGAAATTCCAGTTTAAAACGGTTCGGAATTCTGGGTTAGCCTCAAAACCAAACCCGGATTGCTACGTCAAATTCAGAATGACCACAATCAAGAGCACAAAGTAGCCAGCGGCGTAAGGGGCATTCCACAGGGACAGGCGGAAAGTTGAAACCTGATTGATGGACTGCACCAGACCCAATGTACCGCTGAATGGTCCCAGCATGTAGGTCAGCACCGAGCTTCCTATAAGAGTGATCGCGAGTTGGATCAGGTTGATTCCCAGGACTTCTGGTTTCAGAGATTCACCAAGTAGGGCAATGGCAACCAGCGGGTGCAGTCCAAGGAAGGAAGCGATTAGCGCCATGACCGGGATCAGAGTCAAGAACAATTGGGTGCCCACGGCATCATGCAAGCTGAGAAATATCATATTGGCCGCATGATCAGCATCAGACAGGTGCATGGCCTTGGCGAAATAGCCAGCGCTCAAGAAAATCGCAAATTGATTGGACATGCGTGACAGACCCGGCACTAGTTGCGAGCCGGTTTCCTTTAGGAAACCCTCGGTCTGCCCAAGCGCTGCGCTCCATGCCAGCGCGAAAGGAACGGAAATCAATGTGACGACCGTAACCAGGCCAATCTGGAACCACTCTTCCAAAAAAACAATAGCGAGGACTAGCAGAACAATGGCCAGCAGCATCTGAAGCAAACGCGAGACCGGGGAAGCCATTTCGTGTTGCGTAGGTTCTGCTGTGATCGGTGCCGATCGTTCTCCCCCCCAAAGTCCCAGCAAATAGAAGATGGCCCAGTTGGAGCATAAGGCAGCAACGCTTAGCGCGAATAATATGGGAAACAAGGAAAGCCAATCAACGTGGAGGCTATGGAGGACAACCCCAACAACTCCGGAGACTGGTGTCCACAAAATTGGAAGTACATATCCATACGTAGCAGATACGGCCATGAAGCGAACTGGATTTCTTAATGGATAGGAACCAACTACCTGTTCCAAGCTAGCGATCATGATTGGCACTGCGGCCAAACTCATAAACGAACCGCATACGAATGCAAGCGTTGTAGCCAGACAATTGAGCCCCCATACGCCGGCAATTCGTCCGCGCAATGCCGTCTGAATAGCGCCGCCATAGCCACCGAGCCTGACAGGTGTCGACAGAATAGGCACCACCGCAATTAGCGCGAGCAGATACGCCATTTCACCGAAGGCGCCCAGATACTGGGACCACGGAACGTTCTTCCAATACAACATAAAAGTGCCACCGCCAAGAAACAATGCGGTCAAAACTCGCGTAGCCGATCCCACAGCAGGGAGCGAAACAATTATCGCCACTAGTGAGAGCGTGGAGAGCACCGGAGCTAGCGCCGCTACGTGTCCAATTTTCCCGATTACATAGCAAATAACCAAGAAGACATACAACCAGGCGCGCCCTCGCATCCACGCTGATGAACTAACGCCCGATAAACAAATCGCAGCAGCCAGAGATTTCATGGGGATACCTTAACGCCTTCAAGGCGGACTCCAAGAAAGTACCAGCAATTATTCATTTGACTAATTAGTCACAAAGACGCAAGAGCAGCAAGCGAATAGTCAAGAAGCATGTCCAAAACATACTTTGCGATTAAATGCTTGGACCTAGTCACTCGCCAATTTGAGAGTCAAGATAGGCCCTTGTCCGATACGCTTGGAGAGTGGAAACAAAATGAAGCTGAAGCGAGACTGGCACGGCACTCAGCCACCATGCGGCCCAGCAATTCGGCGCAACTTGGAATGTCGTCGAGTAAACCGATGACCATTCCAGCGCTAATGGTGCCAGCATCTATCTTGCCCTCGGCGAAGGCACGCTTGCCACGTTCACCAGAAACCAGAGGACGAATCTCCGAAAATTCGCAGCCACCCTCGCGCTGCTCCATGCGAATCACCTCATCCGATACGGCGTTCTTGAATACTCTTGCCGTGTTGTGCAGGGTGCGAAAAATCAGGATGGTGTCGCGCTCGCTACCTGCGATCAGAGCCTGCTTGATGTTGTCGTGTATCGGCGCTTCGCGCGTGCACATGAAACGCGTGCCCATGTTCACGCCCTCGGCACCGAGCACCAGAGCGGCCGCCATACCACGTCCGTCGCCGATGCCACCAGAAGCTATCACGGGAATTGTCAGCGCCTTGGCCGCGATGGGAATCAGCACAAGTCCAGGAACATCATCCTCACCAGGATGTCCGGCGCATTCGAATCCGTCAATACTCACCATGTCCACGCCGTAGCGCTCAGCCGAAATTGCGTGGCGTACCGTGGTGCACTTGTGAATTATGATGATGCCGGCAGCCTTGAATTTTTCCACGAAGGACTTGGGACTGTTGCCGGCGGTCTCAACGATCTTGATACCACTGTCTATCACCGCTGCTATGTACTCCCCGTAGGGGGGGGGCTTTATTGCCGGCAGGATGGTGATATTTACGCCGAATGGCCTCTCGGTCATGTTGCGGCAACGTGCGATTTCCTGGGCCAATGCTTGCGGTGTAGGTTGGGTCAGCGCGGTAACGATGCCCAAGCCTCCAGCATTGGATACGGCTGATGCCATCTCCGCCGTACCTACCCATTGCATGCCACCCTGAATTATCGGATAGCGGATACCAAGTTGTTCGGTGACGCGCGTCTTCATGACGTAAATGTCTTCCGGTTTGTACTGCGTAGTGCAATTCATGGGGGGGCCTTAGCCATTTGTCTTCGTCTGACGCCAAAAGCGCGCACTATAGACATCGTCTGCTGATTGTTCATCAGGAAAAGCGATCACGAGTGCGAGCGCACTGTCGCACTTCAGTTGCGGCAACGGGCTCTTTCCAGCGTTTGAGCAAGGTATGTGGGATTTCGAACTGATCGAGTGCCTTGCCTACCGTATGGTTGACGATGTCGTCGAGGGTATTCGGTCGAGTGTAGAAAGCCGGCACCGGTGGTAGAATGACCGCACCGTAACGGGTCGCTTGGGCCATTAATTCGAGGTGTCCAAGATGCAGAGGCGTCTCCCGCACCAGCAATACGAGCCGACGACGCTCCTTCAAGCACACGTCAGCAGCGCGGGTCAGAAGGTTGTCGTTGTGGGAGTTAGCGATCTCCGACAGAGTCTTGATCGAACAGGGCGCCACGATCATGCCAGCGGTAATGTACGATCCACTCGCCACAGCGGCGCCGATGTCGCTGTGCGTATGAACCACATCCGCTAGGGCTTCCACCGCCGAGACTTTCCAATCCGTTTCCTCGACAATGGTGCGCTTTCCTGCGGACGACAGCACAAGATGAGATTCAATGTCGGGCACGTCCTTGAGCGCCTCCAAGGCACGGATACCGTAGAGGGCACCCGAAGCGCCGGATATGCCGATAATGATTCGCTGCATGACAGCTCCTATGTGATGTATGAACAGCCGATATGGCCAGAGGCCACAATCCGGGTTGATATCGATTGATGCTGCGCTGTCGCGGGCGGCCTAGTGCTCTACCTTCCAAGGAATGATCCAATGCTCTAACTCGTTCAGGATCAGGCTGAACAGATAGCCGATCACCGCAATCATGATCAGGCCTACATACATCGTATCGACCGAGAGAATTTCCCAGGCGTTCCAAATCATGTAGCCGAGTCCGCTCTTCGCCCCAATCATCTCGGCTATGGCGATGAGAATTAGCCCCATGCCTACCCCAAGTTTGATCCCCGACATGATGAACGGCAACGCACCCGGTAGTGCGATGGTGCGAAACGTCTGCCAGCGGCTGGCCTGGAAATTCTTGCCAACATCAAGATAGATCTTGTTGATCTCGAGCACACCGGCCACTGCATTTATACAAATAGGATAGAACATACCGATCGCAACCATCACTATTTTGGATGCCTCTCCCAACCCGAAAATGAGCAAAATCAGCGGCAAAATAGCGCTTTTCGGGATCGGATAGGTGGCCGCGATGAGCGGATCGATCGCCGCGCGCACAGGTCGGGAAAGACCCATGATGATGCCCAGCCCTAGGGCCGGGATACCACCCAGAATAAATCCCCAAAATAGTCGTTGCAGACTAGCCCGTGAGTGAATCCATAGCACTCCGGAGTCCAGTAGGCTGATCAGCGTATGGAGAATCGTGATCGGCGCTGGAAAAAAGCGCGTATCGATCATTCCTAGGCGGGCACTGAGTTCCCAGATGCCCAGCAGCAGAAAAGGCGACAAAATACTGATCAAGCGGTCTCGGCGCCCCGGGGTCATTTTAAGCAAGCGACGCGTTGTCAGGCCCCAGGATGCGGTCACCCGGGCGCGTTTTTCCCACTGCTCCTTCACGCTGCTCATGACATCACCCCACCACTTTCTGCGTCAGCCTTAGCATGCTGAACTTCATCACGCAGGTAACCCCATATCTTGTAAACGAGTTCGCCGTATTCGGGCTGGGCACGCAACTCCAATACACTGCGGGGGCGCTCGAATGGCACATCGATGACCGCCTTGGTGCGCCCAGGGTGTGAGGTCATCACCATGATTTTGTCGCCGAGGGTGACGGCCTCATCTACGCTATGAGTGATGAATAGCACAGTCTTCTTGTGCTCCTCCCATATGCGTAGCAACTCCTGCTGTAGTAGTGTTTTGTTCTGCTCATCGAGTGCCGAGAACGGCTCATCCATTAGCAGCACTTCGGGATTGTTAGCGAAGGCACGAGCTATCGAGACGCGCTGCTTCATTCCACCTGAGAGTTGGTGCGGGTAAGCGTTGGCAAACCGTGTCAACCCGGTCCGTTCCAAGTAATGCCCAACGACCTCCTTGATCTCTCCTTTGGGAACGTTGCGTATCGCTAAACCATAGGCTGCGTTATCCCAAACGGTCATCCACGGAAAGATCGAGTCGCCCTGAAATACCATCGAATTGCATGGACGCGTGCGGTCGGTCTGATTGATTTCGATGCTACCGCTTGTTGGCTTTTCGAGACCCGCCAGTATCCTCAGCAAGGTAGTTTTGCCGCACCCGCTCGGTCCCACGATCATGAAAAACGTGCCCGGCGCAATATCAAGGCTCACGTCATCAATCGCAATAAAAGTCTTGTCCTTGGTGTGAAATTCCTTGGTGAGATTCTTGATGCGGATCTTCATCGGGACGACCTCACAGGCATGGGGGCTCGCGATCTTGGCGCACGCCGAGTTTTCAGTGCGAGATGTGTTGTCGGGCAACATAGGAGCTCCTTACCTGCTTCGCCTAATGTATGGGCCGAGATCCTTGACCGCTGCCTCGACGAACGACTTGTCAACTACCTGTTCGACGCTTATTTGACCCACGACCAGACCTTGAGCCTTATAGAACTCCAGATCCTTTTTCAGACTCGGTAGATTTACTCCGCCATCGGGGTTGACGCCGTTGGGAGTGATTGTTTTGAAAGTCTCTGGATCTTTGATTGATGTGTATTCGGTGAGTATGGCGATAATTTCGGCTGCGTTCGGGCCGGCGAGTTTCCCGTCCTTTAGGGCATCGTTGTAGTCTCGGACCCCGCGAATATAGGCACGCATGAATTTCTTTGCGACCACTGGGTTATCCCGAATAAAGTCTCCGCCATAGATCACTACGGCGAGTTGATGGTTGGGATAAATGACATCGTCGCCAGCAAACCGTACCGCAGCTCCGCGCTTTATCGCTTCCGTCGCAGAGGGCTCTGTCGTGATGCTTGCATCGACTGCGCCATTCGCTAGAGCCAATACATGCTGCGGAAACGGCATGAACACCACGTTGATGTCGCCAAGCTTCAAGCCGCCTTTAGCCAGCGCCTCGTTCAAGGTCGACATGGATGCGCTGCCATTGTTGAAGGCCGCGACCTTAAGCCCCTTAAAGTCGGCAAAGGTCTTCACTTTCCCGCTCTCGACGAGATCCTTTCGAGCCAGAATGGGCTGGTATCCGTATCCTGGGGGTGTCGACCCCTTGTCGGCTACGATTTTTACATTGATTCCACGCTCGACCGCGTTGAAGAGACCAGCGGAGGTTGAAGTTGCGCCGACATCCAGTTGCCCGGTTCCCAGTGGGGCAATGACGTCTCTCAGTATCGAAAATGCGACTTTAATGCCCTCCTGCGCGAAATAGCCCTTTTTGTCGGCGATGTAGAACGGGGCATCGCTTGCCGACTGGACAAGTGCAACACGTACAGTCGTCATCTGCGCGAAAGCCGGGTATCCCCCCCCCAGTACGATGCAAATGACGCAAACAAAACGAAGTGCATAAAAGCTGTTCCAAATCGAATCCTTGGGTGTGCGATCTTTGCTAACGATATGCCACATATATTTCTCCTAGTTAAAGAAAACATACTAGCTACAAAGGCCAGCGGGCTCATTGGAGAGGCATGCTTGCTGGAGCAACAATTGGCGCATTCCGATGAAAGCGGACCCGCGCCACCGTGCATTCCATTAATCCTGTTTCCCAGCTGCTTCGGTTTCAGGAGATCCTCTTTGGGACTTAGACGAGACTCGTACCAGGGCATCCATTCTCAGTGCTCAACAGGAAGTGCGCGATACGCCCACTCGTTAATCCACACTATAGTCGCTAGTATGGTCTCCTACAAGCTATTTAGTCAATATTCAAATAAACAGTGCGCGTAGCGCACACTCGTTAATTGAAATGGACCTTCCATCGCAGCCAACCCCGCAAGCAGGAGATAAATCTCACCCCTACCTGGGAGTCACTCATCAGGTCGCCTGAAAACACGACAGCGAATTCGTCTCACGGCGAAATGACATTTTCACCGTGATGCCAGCCCTTTCAAGTTTGGAACTCGATGGATTCCCCCGGCATCCTGCTTACGCCTCCCCCAACACAGTTTCCCGACTTGCCAATGATAGGCATCGCCACCATACCGAACACTCAATTGACATATTTCGCCAGACCACGATGGAGACCCCTCGTAAAGCCCGAAGGCCCGTCAAGATCAGAAACGGTTGCTCGATCCTGGGGCACACTAGGGAAACACTGAATAAGGTACAAACACTGTGAGCGATCTCTTTGTCATGGGGTCAGACAATGAGTATTGATCACAAGGGATAGAACGATGAAGCAGATGACGTTGGCGGCGGCACGAGGATTCAAGAAGCATAACCGGGCGATGCGCTAGGCGGAGTATCTGTCGCGCACTTCGCGGCACAGGACCGCCGCAGGTATCCAGTGCGATCGTGCCGCCTCGACCCTTTGCCGCAGGTAATCCAGGTACGGTTCCAGTTTGCCTGTCCTGGCCAGCGTCAAGGCCGCCACGGACATACTCACCTATGGTCCAATCAGCCTAACTATCCGTATTAACCAATAGCTTCATCCCATTGGTCGGCGGCACCTTACCCACAGCGGTCTAAACGCGCACCGACAAGCCGAAGTCGATCGCTATGACCTGCACCTATATAGCCGAGCAGAGCAAGCCAAGACCGTGTATCTGCCACACAATGTCAGCCATGCCGACAAAAAGTGCGTTAAGCGCACTTCAGATATGCTGTTGACGGCTGCTGTTCGAAGGCATAAACTGAATCCTGTACTTTTCGTGTGCGTTGAGCGCACTTTTTAAGGTACGAGGCAGCGAGGCTCTTTTGTCGAAGACGCAGCCCGCACCCCACGAACAAATTTCTCAAGGAGTACAGACGTGGCACATAAGGACCTCAGAAGCTTTCTGGCGGCAATCGAAGCATCCGGCGACTTGGTCAACATCGACGATCAGGTAGATTGGGATCAAGAACTATCGGGTATCGGGCGGCTCAGCTGCGAGCGCTATGGCCCGGCCTTTATGTTCAATAACATCAAAGACTATCCGGAGTGGCGCACCATCGCGAATCCGGTGGCGGGGTGGCGGCGCTATGCCGTGGGACTTGGGCTACCTGCGGATACTTCGGTTCGCGAGCTTTACAAAGAGTATGCCGAGCGAGAGGTAGATTTGATTCCTCCGGTAGTGGTCAAGGATGGACCGTGTAAAGAGGTGGTGATCAAGGGTGACGATGTCAATCTTTTCGATTTGCCCACCCCCATGGTTCACGAGGGAGACGGTGGACGCTATCTGGGTACCTGGGACATCGTCATCTCCAAGGACGCCGATAGCGGCTGGGTCAACTGGGGCATGTATCGTTTCATGATCCACAATGAGCAACTGCTCACTGGTTATCCTCGCCCGACAAGCCATCTCGGCAAGATGCTGCTTGACGGTTATGTGCCGAGGGGCAAAAACATGCCGATTGCAATTGCCATTGGTGCTGACATGCCTAGCCATCTGGCGGCTGCCGCCACCTTCCGTTTGGCGGGCGACGAGGTGCTGCTGGCTGGGGGCTTGGGCCAGCAAGCTGTGGAGCTTGTCAAATGTGAGACGTCTGATCTCTACGTACCAGCAACATCGGAGGTGGTGATTGAAGCCGAGATATTGTTCAATGGCGTTGCTCAGGAAGGGCCCTATGGTGAGTATCCGGGCTACCGTAGCGGCGAGATGGGGAATTCAGTGTGCGCGCGAGTTACCGCGATTACCCATCGCAAGAAGCCCATCCTCTCGCTTGATACCACAGGGTTCATGGATTCAAGCGCGGTTACCACGTCGATCTCTGGCGCAATCTCCATCCGTCGTCGTTTGGAGAAGCATGGAGTGCCTGTTGTGGAGGTCTACATACCGCCAGAGAGTGGAGTTCACATGGCCATCGTTTCGGTTCGCCGAGGTGGCGCCGCTATCGCGCAGCAGGTTGTTGATTTGCTCACCGCCCGCAGGGCGTTGATTTCAAAGGTTCTGATTGTCGACGAGGATGTCGATGTGTTCAATATGGCAGCTGTTATTCATGCCTTCTCGACTAAGTGTCATCCCCGACGAGGAACGCACATTCACGACTATGAAGGCAGGTTGAACGCCCTTACGCCCGCCTACAGCCAAGACGAGCGGGTCCGGCGCAGCGGTTCCAGCGTGTCTTTTGACTGCACTTGGCCGCCTGAGTGGCCGCGTGAGGAGACGCCAATTCGCGCCACGCTGGATGCGATGTACTCGAAGGATATTCAACAGCGCGTACTCTCGCGCTTTAAGAATCTCAGTCTCTAATTCGGAATAGGAAGGAGTCAAGAAATGGCCAATGAATACGAAGCGTTTGTCCGAGATCACGCCAAAGTGATTTCTGGACGTGAAGTCGTTCTTACCTTGCGCGACCTAACTGAAGGTCGCAGCAAGTACAAAGGCATCAATGTTCGAGCAGTTGTGTCCAAGCCTCCGCGCAAGAATGAAGCTGTGCTGTGGATCCGATCCGTCGTTGGTGTAAAGGATCCGGAGCCGTGCAGTGTGCGGATCATCAAGGAACTTCCAGAAGTGTTCGATTCCGAACCATATACGGATTACTTTGATGCGATGGAACGGGCCGAGTGGAAGTAAATGCTCGAAACAATCACCGCTGCCTTAGCGCGGCAGGCACGTGAGAGGCCAGAAGCACAGGCCTTGATCGCCGGTGGCGTTCGGTTGACTTGGCGCGAGGCGAAAGAGTGGGTGGATCGGGCGACGGGATGGTTTCTCGCGCTCGAACTGCCTCGCGGCGCTCCCGTAGTTGGCTGGTTGCCCAACAGCGTGGAGTGGTATCTTGTGCGCTGGGCTTGCGAACAGGCAGGTTTGTTCTGGGTTCCTGTACCGACAAGCCAGGGCAGTCGGGAGTTAATGTCCATTCTTGAGCGTGTACGCCCCGCAGTTTTGCTTAGTCCTGGGCGTTTTCGCGACCGCGATTACGCCGCGGAATGCGATGCGATGTGCAGCGCGCTGAGTCTGAAGCCAGTACGTTTGCTACTCGTGGAAGGTTCGGTACTCAATCTTGATGGACCGGTTTCCGGCGAAGGAACTGCGCTACGTCTTGACGAGATCGCTCACGCCCTGCCGACCACTGGTACCGAGGGAATTCCCAAACTCGCGATCTATACACTGGCTGCTGCCTGTGAGCGTGCACACGCCCAGAAGCGGCTCCTCGGTCTGGAGACCAACGATATGCTACTCGTTCTTTCGCCCGGAACCGGACCCGCTCGTGCTGCTTGGCTTGCAGCGCCAGTGGCGGGTTCCTGCGTAGTTGGTATGCCAATTTTTAGTATCGACGCAACGCTGAAACTGATAGAGCAAGAGCGGGCTAGCATTGTCTGTGGCACACCGGCTCAACTTGCGATGTTAGCGCCTAAACTGAACCGCACCGATACGTCCTCAGTTCGCATCTGGTACACGGCTGGATCAGTGCTGCCTCCCACCCTGGCGGAGGAGTTGGAGTCGCAGACTCACGGGATCGTATTATCCACCTACGGTGGCGCCGACTTTGGTGGCTGGTCGGCTGCTGATCCTAGCGATACAGCGTTTGTGCGCCACACCACTGTTGGAAAGCCACGGGGCGGCACCGAACTCCGTATTGTCGACGCTGACGGTCTAGATGTAGCATTGGGGAAGGTAGGCGAACTTGTCGGTCGTGGTCCTTGTTGTGTGAGTGGGTACGTGGGAATCCAGGGCAGTGAGAGCTGGAAGGCGGGTTGGTTTCATACAGGAGATTTGGCCTGGATAGATATGTCAGGTCATATCGTAATAGTCGGGCGCCTGAAGGAGGTCATCGTACGCGGTGGCGACAAAGTGAGTCCGTCCGAAGTGGAGACAGTACTGCGCATCCATTTGGGTATAGATCAAGTGGCGATCGTGGGTGTCCCAGATCCAGTATTAGGAGAGCGCGTGTGCGCCTGCATAGTGCCGACACGCTCTACGCAGGCACCGAATCTTGAAGAACTGAGGGACCATTTGCGAAGAGAGGGCCTGGCTCCATATAAGGCACCCGAGCTAGTTCTGGTATTAGAGTCGCTACCAATGGTCGGCGATAAGATTGATCGGCGGATTCTGGCAGAAATGGCTTCGCGCCTGACCAAGGTGGCCTAGAAAGTCGTTCTTGGATCAAGAGCGGGCCCCGCTCAGTTGGACAGATTTTTGGTTTTCTTAAGTGCCATCTGAGGCTGAGGCTAACCCCGTTTCAGTACCGCTCTAAAGTAGAAATTTCCGGCTCCTCTGATACTGCCGATGCGGGCTGCAGCCCGCATCGGCGGGCGAACTCGGCGGGCGTGGCCCAGTCGAGTGCGGTATGGGGACGCGCCTCGTTATAGTACCTCCGTCACGCCCCAATTTTGCGCTTGGCGTCGTCCAGGGACAAGAACCAGTGCGCGTTCAGGCACTCCTCGCGCAGCCGCCCGTTGAAGGACTCGATCTTGGCGTTATCGGTCGGCTTGCCAGGTCGCGAGAAATCCAGTTCCACGCCGTTCTCGTAGGCCCAGCGGTCCATCGCCTTCGAGATGAATTCCGAGCCGTTGTCGGCCTTGATCGTGCCCGGCCAGCCGCGCTGTCCGGTGATCCGTTCGAGCGTTCGCACCACGTCCTCCCCCTTCAGACTCTGACCTACCTCGATCGCCAGGCATTCGCGCGTATAGGTATCGACCACGGTCAGTGCGCGTAGCCGACGTCCATCGAACAAGGCATCGCTCACGAAGTCCATGCTCCAGATCTCGTTGATCGCGCTGACCAGCCGCTTGGGCTGACGCAACCTGGCCGACTTGTTCCGCTTCGGCCGTTTGTGCCGCAGCGACAGGCCCTCGGTCCGATACAGCCGATAGACCCGCTTGTGGTTGTCTTTCCAGCCTTCCCGCCGGAGCATCACATGCACGCGCCGATAACCGTAATGCACGCGCGTGGCGGTAATCTCCTTGATGCGCATGGTGAGTGCCGTGGCATCCCGCGCCCGCGACCGGTAGAGACAAACCGATCGCGACATCTGCACCACCGCACACGCCTGGCGCAGGCTGGCGCCGAACCGCTTCATCATATCGGCTACCAGCTCGCGCTTGCGGGAAGGCTTCAGAGCTTTCGGGAGAGGACGTCCTGTAGCATGGCCTTGTCCAGGCTCAGATCGGCCACCAGCCGCTTCAGTTTGCCGTTCTCTTCCTCCAGCTGCTTGAGGCGCTTTAATTCAGACGGCCCCAGCCCGCCGTACTTCTTGCGCCAGTTGTAGAAGGTAGCGTCCGAGATCCCCATCTTCCTGCAGACCTCCTCGATCGGGGTGCCCACTTCGGCCTGCTTGAGCGCGAACGCGATCTGCTCTTCGGTGTATTTCGACTTCTTCACGACACAATCTCCTTTCCACATCATGAAAATTGTGCCGGAAATTCCAGTTTAAAACGGTTCGGAATTCTGGGTTAGCCTCACCCCTCCCTTGCTCGCGTGTTGCGCCGCTAGACGCGTTGTCGGCTAGAATGAAAACAACCCGGTTTCCCGGGCCAAAATCTTGTCCAAATTTTGTCCATTTGCGTTGGGCAAATTGCTTGATCGAGTGCCAGAAGCGGAATCGCTACGGTTGAACGACCCGACTAAGGCGGAGTAGTCCCTAACTGGGAGCCTCAGTGCAGGTGCGCCGGCGCCTGGGGCAGGTCTTCCGGCAGCTCGGCGTGCGAGGTCTCGCCCTCCGGCGTCGGGTACATCGGCATGCCGCAGTCGTCGCAGAATTCCAGCGGGAAGCGCTGCTCGAGCACCACCACGCTGCCGATGCCGGCTTCCTCCAGCGCTGCCTCGATCTG
>Ga0154020_10007610_pt1 | contig 12627 bp, 9 predicted proteins | sample Klosneuvirus_201_FD_109709 | JGI IMG/M metagenome (GOLD analysis project Ga0154020, IMG submission 109709) | Active sludge microbial communities from wastewater, Klosterneuburg, Austria - Klosneuvirus_20160825_MG | ecosystem: Engineered > WWTP > Aerobic digester > Activated sludge | place... | reverse complement strand
TGAAACCCGTGCCGGTGCGGGACATGGAGCCCGAGGAGGCCAAGGCCTACCTGAGCGCGGACCTGGAACGGGACCTCAAGGACGTGGACCTGGACGCGCAGAGCGCCTTGTTGTTCCAGTTTGGCTTCCTGCCGGAGCCGGTGGACCTCAAGGCCGTGACGCTGCACATGATCAGCACACAGGCCGCGGCGTTTTATGACCCGCGCACCGGTGCGTTCCACAACATCTCCCGTTTTGGCCCCACAGACCTGCTGGGTGAACCGGTGGTGGTGGCGCACGAGCTCACCCATGCGCTGCAGGACCAGGCGCGCGGCGGGATGGTGCCGCTGTTGGACCACCGCAAGGATGATGACGACGCGTTGCGCGCGGTGCAGTGGCTGTTGGAGGGGCAGGCCACCGTGGTGGGCAACCGGGCCGGCTACGTGTTGGGCCCGCCGTTTCCGGGGCCACCGGGCTACACGTTTGGGGAAGCGTCCACCTGGGTTTCCTGGACGCCGGCGTACGCGCGCCTGGCCATGATGGGCGCAGAGCTGGTGAGCGCCGGAATGACGCCGCCACCGTTCATGCAGGCCATGTTGCTGGCGCCGTACCTGGATGGCAGCCAGGCGTTCTGGACGCTGGAGGCGCACCTGGGCAAACAAGCGCACCGCCAGCTGTTGTGCCACCCACCGCAGTCCACCGAGGAGCTCATGGACCCCACCCGGTATCTCCGTGGCGATGATCCCCCGCTGAAAGTGGAGCTGCCGGCGTCCCCCAACGGGGTGGCGGTGCGCACCCAGATGACCCACGGCGCGTGGGCGCTGTCCTGGTTGCTCTCCCAGGTGACGTCACCGCAGGTGGCCACGCAGGCCGCGCTGGGCTGGGGCGGTGACCGCATGGCGCTCAACAAGAACGGGGACGCCGTCTGGCGCGTGGTGATGGACACCCAGGCAGACGCGCAGGAACTTGAGCCGCTGCTGCGCCTGGCGTTGGCGTCATCTGCGCGCAACGGTGCGGTGCCGGTGGTGGTGAAGCGCCACGGTCTGGAGGTGCACGCGTACACGCCGGGCGCCAGCGCCTGGGCGGCTGGACTCACGTTGGCACCGGTGGGGGCTTATCCCCCTGACCCGCCGCCGCCCGCCCACAGCCAATGCCGCTGAGTGTTGTGGTTCAGGGTCTGACGGGGACCATCTGCTGCAGGGTGTCCTCAAAGCCCGCGGGGTCCTCGTCGGTGGCCAACATGGCGTGGCACACCTCACAATCCTGATCCAGCTTGGCCTTGCGTCCCGCCGCCAGGTTGACCGCTTCAAAGTCACTGTTGTGACAACGGAAGCAGCCCACCTGGTCCTTCTCATCCAGGTGGTCCGCGTGGGATTTGTACGTGCCCCAGGTCACCTTCATCTCCGGGAACACGTTGCGGCGGAACACCTTGGTCAGTCCCTGGGCAAACCACTTGAGTTCTTCGTCCGCCACTTTGACGTCGGTGTAGCCCGCGTAGGTCTTCTTCACGGCCTCCTGGAAGTACGCGTCCGCTGTTTCGTGGGTGGGCGTGGCATCCTTGAGGATTTCTGCGGCGGCCTTGCGCGCATAAGGGAGCTTGAGGTCAAGCACCCCGTTGTAGAGGGCCTGGTCCACCGTCTCATTGAGGTTGACGGACATGCGGTGCGCGGGACGGTTGTGGCAGTCCACGCACTCCATGGCGTGTTCCAGCACCGGGATGGCTTTCTCGTCTGGGCGGGCGTACTCCACCACCACCTTGCCGGCCTCCAGGACCTTGATGCGGCCTATGCGGCGGCGGTCCTCATCCAACGCCTCATAGACAATGGTCCGGTCACCACCCACGTGGGTGTGGATGCCTTCCACCTTGCCGGTCTTGGGGTTGGTGGTGCCCAGGTAGAGCAGGGCCACGCTGAACTTGGGCGTGTTTTCTGCGTCATCTTTGTAGTGCGGGAACACCTTGAGCTTGTTGCCGCCGTTGGCGCCCTGGGTGTGGCATTTCTGGCAGGTGTCCTCGGCGCGGCGCATGGATGCCCGCGGGGACGGGATGGGGCGCTTGTAGTCACCAAAGATGACACCACTGAGCCGGCGGCTGCCTTCCAGCTTGGCCTTCACGCCCCACACAACCCCGCCGCCCACGTGGCAGGCCACGCAGCCCACCTGCTGGTGTGGTGAATCTTTGTAGGCCACCCATTGCGGCTGCATGGGCGTGTGACACGCCGTGCCGCAGAACGTGGGGTCATTCATGGTCCGGATGGAGCTCTCCCCGGCCACGCCCAGGATCACAATGCTGAACAACGTGACCGCCACGCCAAACACAACCCGCCGCATGAGCGGCCGGAAGGTGAGCGCCGAAAGGAGAATCTCCTGGGATTCGTCCGCGTCCTTTTTCCGGCGGCGGTTGCCCAGCGCCAGGCCAGCGGGGACAAAAACCATTCCCAGCACAAAGAGGATGGCCAGCACCACCGCCATGAACAGGCCAGAGTAGATGTTGCCAGACGGGGCCACAAACTCCACCACCGCCAACACCAGGATGCCCAGCCCGGACAACACCGTGAGGATGGTTCCCAGCACACTCAGCCAGTGCCCCCACACGCGGCCCACCAAAGCAAAAAGCCAACGCATCACAACACCTCCATGCCCGCGTCCCAAGCAAACACTGCACCGGACCTGGAGGGTTTCAAAACCCCACGCGTCTGGGATGCAAACGGAGTTGATTGGGCGTGGCGCAGGGCCTTCCGTCGAGAAATTGTGGGGCCTGGCCGCCCCGCAAAAACGGACTGCAGTATCGCAAGATTTGCCGCGCCATGGACCAGTTCGAATGGATTGCGGGAAGCACTTGCGGCAGATGGCCAATTGACGGCAAAGGGCTTCGGCACGCGGCTTGATCTTGGCCGGTGGGTTGAAGCGCAGGAGGCTGTCTTGAAGCGCGCATGTGTGGTGTTGGCGGCATTGGTGATGACAGCCTGCGAAGGCCCTTTGGGCCCTGATGGCCCGCAGGGCCCTTTGGGGCCGGCCGGTGACCGCGGCCCGACGGGAGAGCCTGGGGACCCCGGTCCCACGGGACCCACCGGCGCCACGGGTGCAACTGGAGCCACCGGTTCCACCGGGCCCACCGGGCCGCAGGGGCCGCCAGGAAGTGCAGGAGACGGCGGCGTGGGTGAGCCCGGCCGCAACGCGTACAATACTGCGCAAGGGCTGGAAGTAGAGCTGTTGAGTGCAACGCTTGCCGCCAGCGGGTTGCGCGTGACCTTCCAGGTGACCGACGGGGCCAATGCCGCGCTGGACATGGACGGCGTGTTCACCCAGGGCGCGGTGACGGCGCGTTTTGTGGCCGGATGGTTGGACCAGGACAACGCCGGCAAGGCTCTTTGGTACACCGCGTACACCACGCGCAACCAGACCAGCCCCATCACCATGGTCTCCACAGACCAACCCGCAACAGACCAGGGCGGCACGCTCACCCTCATCAGCTGGCAGGACGGCATCTATGAGTATGCGTTTGGCGCCACCGTTCCGTTGGACCACCTGGACCGCACGCACACCGTGGGCGTCCAGGCCACGCGCGCATTGGATGGGTTGCAGTACGTCTCCAATGACACGTTGAGCTTTGTCCCCAACGGCACACCGGTGACCGTGGAGCGCAAGCTCATTGAGACCAACACGTGCATCACCTGCCACGGCGAACTTCGCGAACACGGTGGTTCCCGCCGGGATGTTGCGCTGTGCATCCTGTGCCACCAACCGCAGGCGTTGGACCCGGACACCGGCAACACCGTCAACATGTCCACCATGATCCACAAAATCCACAGCGGCAAACATCTTCCGTCGGTGGAGGCGGGCACGCCCTACCAGATCATTGGATTCAACCAGGCGGTCCATGACTATTCCACCGTGGCGTTCCCGCAGGACATCACCCGCTGTGAGACCTGCCACACCGGCCCCCAGGCGGATGCGTGGAAGGGGAAGGCCACGCGCGCGGTGTGCACCAGCTGCCATGATACCACGGTGTTTGTATCCCCCGCTCCCATGGGCATGCGGCTGCATTCGGCCGGAGCGTTCCCGGATGATGCGTTGTGTTTCAACTGCCATGGTCCCAATTCGGCGGTGGCCAGCGTGGTCACCAAACACCTCTCCCCGCTGCGCAGCCCCACCGCGCCCAACATTGTCCTGGACATCACAGACGTGCAGGGCGCCGCAGCCTCGGCCGCGCCTTCGGTCCTGTTCACCGTGACGGTGGACGGCGCGCCGCGGGACCTCACCACCAGCGCGTTGACCCGGGTGGCCTTCACCGTGGCCGGCCCCACCGTGGACTACCAGAACTACTTCCAGGTCATTGCGCAGGGAACGGGCGCGGTGGGAACGCTCACCCACCTGGGCGCGGGCGCACACCGTTATGATTTCCCCGGGACCAGCACGCTGCCCGCCAACGCAGACCGCACCTATGCGGTGGGCGTGGAAGGGTACCTGCAGGCCGGGAGCACGGCGCCGCGGTATTCGGCAAACAATGACGTGTTCTTCGTGGCCATCACCGGCGCCACCGCCGTGCCGCGCCGCACCGTGGTGACGGAGACGCGCTGCAACGCCTGCCACCAGGACCTGGCGGCGCACGGCGGGTCCCGCAATGACCCGCGTTATTGCGTGTTGTGCCACATCCCGGAGAACACCGGAGATGAGCGCGTGTCCCGCGTGGAAGGCCAGACGGTGGTGGCACTCAGCGTCTCCTTCAAGATGATGATCCACAAGATCCACCGCGGTGAGGACCTGCAACAGCCGTTCATCCTGGGGGGCTTTCCCGCGCCCAATGACGCCAACCCCGCCGGCACGCCGGTCAACTTTGGGGAGACCCGTTTTCCCAATGACCTTCGCCGGTGCGCCGCTTGCCATGAGGGGACCAGCTTCAACATCCCGCTGCCGGAAGGGGTGTTGCCCTCCCGGGAAGAGACCTACACCTGCCTGGAAGATGGTGCGGTGGACCCGGACACCCTGTGTGACCTGCGTACCGTGGACAGCACGCGGGTGATCCAGCCGGTGGCCGCATCCTGCACGTCCTGCCATGACAGCGTGGCCACACAGGTCCACGTGGAAACCCAGACAACCACCACGGGAGAAGCCTGCATTGTGTGCCACGCAGCCGGCAGCGCCTTTGGCCTGGACGTGGTCCACAGGCTGACGCCCTGAACCCAGGAAGGTTCCGGGCGTCCCCAACGTCCAAGCAGCAACACAACGACAACCGCGCAGCACAACACACTGCGCGCCGGAGGAAAGACCATGAAGGACACATTCAAGATCGGGCTGGTGGTGGCGGGCGCACTGTTGATGGGGTCCGTGGCCACCACGCAGGCCGCGCCGGACAAGAAGCTGGAGCGGCTTTGGAAGGCCAAGTGCGCCTCCTGCCACGGCGCAGACGGCAAGGGCCAGACCGAGCAGGGCAAGAAGAAGGGCGCCGAAGACATGACCACCAAGGAGTGGCAGGCCGCCCGCAAGGACGCCGACATGCTCAAGACGCTGGGTGAGGGCTTCAAGAAGGAGAAGAACGGCGTCAAGCAGGAGATGGAAGCCTACAAGGACAAGCTGAAGCCCGAAGAGATGGATGCGCTCATCAAGTACGTCCGGGCGTTTGGAGGCTGAGCGGTCCCATGCGGCGTCTTCCCTTCCTGGTGCTGTTGATGGTGCTGCCGTTGGCGTGCACCAAGCCTGGTCCCGCGGAGGGAAGGCGCCGTTGTGTCCACTACAAACAGGATGTCCGTCCGGTGCTGGAGGCGCGCTGCGTCTCCTGCCATTCGGGCAACACCCCGGCGGGGGCGTATGACCTCACCGCCTACAACGCGGTGCTGGGCAACGGCAGTGACGGCGTGGCCAACGCGGTGGCGGGCAACCCGGAAAGCACGCTGCTGCGGCAGGTGGCGCCGGACACGGCCAACGCCGCGCACCAGCCGGTGACGGACGTGCATGACCTGCTGGAAGAGTGGGTGGTGGACTGCCAGCTGTCCCTGTCCGCCGTGCGCATGCATGAACCCGGCATTGCCAACCCGGCGGATGACGCCTTCCACGGCAAACAGCTGCGCGCCAATTCCTACAACATGGATGGCTGCACCAACTGCCACGGGGTGGCGTTTGAAGGCGGCAAGGCGGGCGTGTCCTGCCTGGATTGCCACCGTGAAGGCCCCACCGGATGCAGCAGTTGCCACGCACAGCCACCCCAGAGCGGCGCGCACCAGCTGCATTTCACCGCCGCCATCACCAACCACCCTTTGACCTGTGCCAGCTGCCACACCATGCCCACGGACTGGCGGCAGCCCGGCCATGTCCTTTTGGGAGACGGCGGCGTGGACCCGTACCCCGCCGAGGTGAACTTTGGTCCTGAGGCCAGCCGGGATGTCCATCCGGAGTTCCGCGTGGGACCGCCGGCGTTTGACGGCAACACCTGCAGCAACGTGGGTTGCCACGGTGAAACGCTGGGCCCGTCCAGCACGCGGCCGGCGCCCTTTGAATGGCAGCCGCCCACCGGCCAGCGCATGTGCGCCCGGTGCCATGCGCTTCCGCCAGCCTCCCACGGCAGTGAGACCAACTGCTCCAAGTGCCATGGCCAGGTGGTGAACGCAGACAACACGTGGGCCAACGCGTCCAAACACCTTGACGGCACGCTGCAGGTTGGCACGGAGGACCAGAGCTGCACCGCGTGCCACCAGAACCAGCCGTTCACCAACACCCTGGGCAGCCAGGACATCCGGGTGATGAGCGTGGGCGCGCATGACAGCCACCTCCAGGCCCCCAACCAGATGTCCGGGAAGGTCACCTGCCAGGCCTGCCACCTCACGCCAGACCGCGTGGGCGCGCCAGGCCACCTGGACAGTGACCGGCCCGCCGAGGTGTTTGCTTTTGCCACCGACGCACCCGGCCTGGCCGCTGCACGTGGCGCCAGCCCCGTGTTCAATCCCGCCAGCGGCGGCTGCTCCAACGTCTACTGCCATGGTGGTGGCGCGGTGGGCAGCCAGGACCCATCCCCCACCATCCACCGCACCCCGTTGTGGCAGCAGGCCGGCCTCAACACCGTGTTGTGCGGGAGCTGCCACGGCATTCCGCCGGTGGACTCCAACCACACGCCGGACATGACCAGCCTGGGCTGCACGCAGTGCCATCCGGGGAGTGTGGACCAGTTTGGTCGCATCATCGTTCGCCCGGATGGAACCAGTGACCACATCAACGGGGTAGCCAATGCGATCCGCTAGCGCGCTCCCGGCGTTGTTGCTGCTTGGCGCAACGGCACAACCGGCGCACGCCTCCGGCGTCAAACCGGACGTGCAGGCCACCACGCTGCTGCAAATCAAGCAGGACGCCCGGGACGGCACTGCCTACACGGTCATCCCCGTCTACACGGTGTTCAACCTGCAGGCCCGCAAGCTCAAACTGCACCGCCGTGTGGACACCGACGTGGTGGTCTCCAACTGGGGCAAGATGGACGGTGCGGCACCCGTCAACGGCCGGCTGCTCAACGGGGACATCAGCCTGGCGTACGTGGATGGCAAGATTGACGCGGGCAGCGCGCGGGTGGGCCGCCAGCTGGTGTTTGAAGGCGTGGCCCGGGGCGCGCACATGGACGGCGTCTACATCAGCGCGCGGCCCATGGGACGGCTGGGGGCCAGCGTGTTTGCGGGCGTGCCCGTGGTGCCGCTGCTGCAAGAACACCTGGGCCAGGCCATGGTGGGCGGCCGGGTGAGTTGGATGCACTCTTTTGAGACGCAGGTGGGCGCGTCGGTCTTGCATGTGCTGGACAAGGGCCGCCACGCGCACCAGCACGTTGGCGTGGATGGCCGGGTGGTGGTGATCCCCACGGTGACGCTGGCTGGTGCGCTGCGCTGGTCCACGTTGCAGGGCAGCCAGACGGCCCTGGCGTTGTGGCCCAAGGCCGCCGAATGGCGTGCGCTGGAAGTGGTGGACGGCGTGCGGGACCGCATGGTGCCGGCCAAAGAGGGGGCGGGGCGTTTCATTCCGCATCTTGCCGAGGCAGATGTGAGCCTGGGCTGGCAGCCGGTGAGCTTTTTGCACCTCACCGGCGTGTACCGCCGCACGTCACCGCCGTTGTTCATCCCGCGCAGCAGCATCTTCTCGGTCTTTTCGGCCGAACAGCGGGACCAACTGGGCGGGACCTTTGCCGCCACGCTCATCAAGCGCATCACCGTGGACGCCGATGCTGCGGCCCTGTTGATGCCCGCGGGTTGGGGCTTCCAGGGCGGCATGCGCGGCATGGCGGAGTTCAACACCTACCACCTCACCACCGTGGGCGTGCAGAGCCGCGTGCTGCGCGTGCCCACCAACGGGTACATGATGGGCCGCGTCTTTGGCCGCCAGAAAATCCACCCCATCTTCCAGACCGCGGTGGACGCAGACCTTTACGTTCTGGAGAAGCCGGTGCACGGCCAGCGTTTCACCGCCATGGTGGCGTGGACCAACGGGTTGATGTTCCTGCCGGGCTGGGATGTTTCCCTGCAGGTGGCGGCGGGAAGTTCGCCGTTGGCCACCGCGCGCGTGGAAGGCCTGTTGCGCCTGGCGTACAACGCGGGGGTCCCGTTTCCATGAAGAACACCCGCCTGGCGCTGGCCCTGTTGCTTCCCACGTTGGCCGCGTGCGCCGTGTTGACCAAGACGTTCCGGCCGCCGTGGGTGGCCCAGGACCAGATCACCATTCCGCATGAGCGGCACAAAAAGGCGGACGTGGACTGCCTGGCCTGCCATGAGACGGTCTATGACGCTGAGAACCTTGAGGCGCGCCACCTGCCCAAGGAAGACAAGTGCATGGAGTGCCACGCCGAGGAGCGCGAGGCCGGCCGGTGCATCATGTGCCACAGTTCGGCCAAGACCGCGGAGACCTGGCCCACCGCACAGCCCCGGCTCAACTTCAACCACGTCACCCACCTGGAGCGCACCCAGGAGGACTGCGCGCGCTGCCACACGCAGCTGCCGGAGCCCAAAGTGGCCGCCACGCGTCCCAGCATGAACACCTGCCTGGGTTGCCATGAGCACAAGGTGGAATTCCAGGCCGGCCGTTGTGACGGCTGCCACAAGGACATCACCCAGGACCGCCTCAAGCCCCTGGACCAGTTCAGCCACCAGGGCAACTTTGTGCTGGAGCACCGGTTTGCGGCGCGCTCGTCGGTGGACAGCTGCATGGTGTGCCACACGCAATCCCAGTGCGTGGCCTGCCACAACGCCACCCCGCCGGTGCGCGTGGAAGTGCAGCAGCCCATGGCCGTGGACCGCAACCTCATCCACCGCAATGACTTCCTGTCCCGCCACAACCTGGAAGCCCAGGCGGACCCCGCCCAGTGCATGCGCTGCCATGGCAATTCATTCTGTTCAGACTGTCACAAGGCGCAAAACCTCACGCCGTCCGGGGACAACCCGCGCAACCCGCACCCCGCCACCGGCTTTGTCCAGCGTGGGGGCGCGGCGTTCCACGGGGAGGCGGCCCGCCAGAACGTCTCGCAGTGTGCGTCCTGCCATGACCAGGGGCCAGAGACCAACTGCATCAACTGCCACCGCGTGGGTGCGGCCGGCGGCAACCCGCACCCGCCGGGCTGGGTGATGGACCACAACCGGCAGGACATTCGCCTCAACGGGATGTGCATGTACTGCCACCAGTGAGCCCACCGCGGCAGCCGGTTGTTGCGGCTGCCAGAAGCCAGAAAAACCAGGGCGGCATTGCGGGCGTGCGCGGCGCTGCGGTACACGGCGGCCCCCAGGCGGTGCCTGGGGCGTGGAGGTGGTCATGGCGGGCGTGACGGGGAACGTGTGTGCGTTGGTGTTGTGTGGTGCCACGGCGTGGGCGCAGGCGCCCGCCGCACAGGCCCAGCCCCAGCAGCCAGATGCGTCTGCCAGTGTGCCGTTGGTGGCCCAGCCCGGGGATGCGGCGGCGGCCCCGGCCCCAGCGGATCCCAACGCGCCACCCCCCGCCGAAGCTCCGCCGGCCCTGGATGCTGTTCCAGTGGACGCGGCAGCGGCGGTGGAAGGTGAAAATGCGCCGCCGTCCATGGACGCCACGCTGGGTGAGGGCGTGCCGCCCGCGCAAGTGGCCCCGCCGCCACAGCGGCCGTTCACCGCAAGGCTGGCCGGGTTGGAGAGCGGGTTGATGGTGGCGGCCTTGGTGGGTGGCTGGGCGTTGGCCGCGGCCACGGCGGTGGGCGCGGGGTTGGCGGCGTCCAGCTGGGCCACCGGACGGGTGCAATGGGACTTCCCGCGCACGGCGTTCAACATGGTGCGCTTCAGCAATGAAAACACCGAAGGGTCCAAGATGTTCTCCGGCCAGAACGCCGGGGTGATGGTGGGCAGCGTGGTGTTCAGCGCGCTCACCGGTGCGGTGCTGGCGGCGGGCGTGGCCACGTTGGTGGGGCTGTTCAGCCAGGACTGGTCCACGCTCATGGGCCCGCCGGCGGCCGCGGGCATCCTGGCGGGTGCGGTGTGTATTGCCGTGGGTGGAACCATCTTCCTGGCGTCTCTGGTCATCCCCTTCCCGCCGCTGTGGCTGGCCACCTTTGGGCTGGCCATGCTCATGGGGATTGTGGTCCCGCCGGTGGCGGTGCTCTTGGGCCAGCTGTTCACCAAGCAGGCGCGCGCGGTGCCCGGTGGGCTCATCACCACCTTGTTGCAGGCGCTCCCCACCAACCCCCTGGCGCGCGGTGCCTTGGGCGCGGCCATGCCCGGCGGTGGCGCGCCGGGCGGGGGCAATTGAACCATGGGCGTGCCGCAAAAGAAGTTTGCGCAGGTGGGTGGGGCGTCCGTCTGTTACGTGGAAGGCGGCCAGGGCCCCACGCTGGTGCTCATCCACGGGTTTCTGGTGAGCCACGCGGTGTGGAATGACGTGTGGGACCTTTTGTCTCCGCACTTCCGCATCATTGCGCCGGACCTGCTGGGACACGGGGACAGCGCCCGGCCACCGGTGGGCAGCACACCCTATGACGCGGATGATCTGGCCGACCGGGTGGCCGGCTTGCTGGAAACGCTGGGCGTGAAAAACGCCACGGTGGTGGGCCACTCCATGGGCGGCCGCATTGCCACCCACGTGACGCTGCGGCACCCGGCGTTGGTGGGCCGTCTGGTGCTCATGGACAGCGTGGGCGTCCCCACCGAGCTCCCGCTGCTGGGCAAAATCGCCGCGCTGCCAGGGCTGGGCTACGTCATCTTCAAGTACATCTACAACCGCAAGGTGGTGCGGGATTATTTCATCAATGACGTCTACAAAGACCCCGCGCGCGTGACCCCCGCGCTGGTGGATGAGGTCTACCGCTGCCTGGAACTGCCCAACGGGCGGGACGCCATCTACGCGGTGTTCCGCGCGGTGGTGGCGCCGGGGCGGCAGGCGGTGGATGTGGAAGGGTTGCTCAAGGGCCTGCGCGTGCCGGTCAAGATCCTCTGGGGGGAGTTTGACAAGATCTTCCCGGTGGCCAACGCGCGGCGGTTTGAGCAGCTCATCCCCGGCGCCACGCTCACCGTCATCCCCGGCATTGGACACAGCCCACCGGATGAGTCCCCCGCGCGCACCGCCGAGGAGATTCGGGCGTTTGCCCTGGCTTGATCCTGGGCCTTGCAACGCGCTTGCGTGCCAGGCCTGCGGCGGTTTATACGCCGCCGGCTTCATGGATGGGGAGATGGCCGAGCGGCTGAAGGCGGCGGTTTGCTAAACCGTTATAGGTGTGAAAACGCTTATCCAGGGTTCGAATCCCTGTCTCCCCGCCAACCTGGACGCCTCTGGAGTGCCCCGCCGAGACCCGGCGGGGCATTCCACGCAAAAAGGTGATTGACACCAGGGGTTGCGGTCCCATAAACCGCGCGCCCCACGCAAGAAACGGGATGCTCCCGTAGCTCAGTTGGATAGAGCATTGGACTACGAATCCAAGGGTCGGGCGTTCGAATCGCTCCGGGAGCGCATCAAAGAAACAACCCGCCACCCTGGCGGGTTTTTTTTTGCCCCCACGTTGGGTCTCCTCCTCACAACTTGCCCACCACCTTGCGGTCCACGCCGGCCTGCGCCAGCGCCAGGCGCAGAGCACGCAGTGTTTCCAGCGCCGTGAGGACGGCTGCCGCCCCGCCGGCCGGCCAGCCCCGCTGCAACTCGGCCAGGCGCGCGCCAGCGTGGTGCAAACAGGTGCGTGCGGGGCCCTCCACGCCGGGCCAGAGTTTGCGCATGAGGTCCAACTGGCGGGCAAAAGGAAACGGGCGGCCGGTCCAGTCACGGCAGCGGGTGTGTTCACCGTTGGGATATTCCGTCACCCACCAGGGCTCCATGCCAAACGGCGCGCCGCAGCGGCGGCAGGTGCCCTGCGCGCTGGCACAGCCCGAGCCCATCAGGGCGCTTCCGTCCTGCGGGATGGGTTGAGGCACACCAGGCGGTGCGGGAAGGACAGCAGGCTGTGTTGGCAGCATGCCCCCAACGTGCAGAATGCGTGCGCCGGGCAACAGGGTTGCAGGGGTGTAGGCCGCGCGGTCCGCCCCGCACGTTGCGGTGGTTGCGGGGCGTGGCCCGCGGTTGCGCGGTGGCCGTGGTATCCCCGCGCGGAACAATCCTCCAAAGGACAACGCCGTTGAGCCAGACGCTGCTGGTGGTCCTGCTGGTGCTGGGGTTTGCCGTGGTGGCGGGAGCGGGCGTGGCGCTCAC
>Ga0154020_10007609_pt1 | contig 12627 bp, 8 predicted proteins | sample Klosneuvirus_201_FD_109709 | JGI IMG/M metagenome (GOLD analysis project Ga0154020, IMG submission 109709) | Active sludge microbial communities from wastewater, Klosterneuburg, Austria - Klosneuvirus_20160825_MG | ecosystem: Engineered > WWTP > Aerobic digester > Activated sludge | place... | reverse complement strand
TACCGATGCCGTCGCCGAAATTCCAAATGCCGCTTTGGCCGCTGGTGTTGGCAAAGTTGATCGTCGTGCTGTTGCAGGTTTCCTGCACGGAGATTTGATTGGAAATGTCAATCGAATCTTGCAACGTCACGGTAGCCGTGTCGGTGTCCGTGCAAAGTCCGGACAGGTCGGTCGCCGTGGCGATGTACGTGCCTGCGCCGACCGCTGCCGGGTTCGGTACGGGGTTGCCGTTGATATCCGTCCAGACTATCGTGCCGGGTTGGTTCGTCGTGGCGGTCAGGCTCGCCGAAGTTCCGCACTCCGACACATCGGGCGCCGTGACGGTAAAAATATCTGCCGAAACATTCAGGACTTGACTGAATAGATTCACGCAGTTGGCATTTGCTGAAAAGGTTATCGTGTAACTGCCCGGTGCGGCGTACAGGTACACGACCGAATCCAACACACTGGTTCCGACGCCGTCGCCGAAATTCCACGTACCCGCGAATCCGCTGGAGTTGACAAACGTGACGGCGGTGCTGTTACACGCTTGTTCCATGCTGATGAACGGCCCCAGATCAAACGAATCCTGGATGTTTACCGGAAACTCAAATGTCGCCGTGCACTGATGCTGATTGGTCACGGTCAGGCTCACAGTGTACATGCCGGCCGGCCCTGTCGCTGTCGTATTCGCTGCTGCGGGATCGGCAATGAGCAGCGTCGGCGGGCCGGCAGCCCACTGATAGATGAGCACATCCGCCGGATTCAGATTTTGTGCAGCCAGATCAAACGACGTATTCGGGCAGGCGTTGGGCGGTACGGACGCCTGTACATTTGGCGCCAGCACGATTACCCGGGCGGTATCGGTGCGCACGCACTTGAACGCATCGGTTGCAGTAACGACATAGATTCCGGCAGGCGCGGCTAATGGATTGATGGTGTCGCCCGCCATGTTGGTCCACACCAGTGTCGCCGGCACGTTGGTCGTGGCCGTCAACACACCCGCAGTGTCGCAGGTAGTGGTGTCATGGGCGATCAGTTCCAGCAGGGTTTGGCGGGTAATGGTGACCGAATCCACGTCGAAGCAAGAGGCGTTTCCCACCACAAGCAGGTAGGTTTTCGTGGCGGGTGGATTGGCCAGCACATTCTGCGGGCCGGGGTTGAAGGTTAAAAAGTCCGTCGGCTGCCATTGGTAGCTGAAGGCCGGGTTTCCGATAACGGTAATGGGTACCGCCGAACCGTCGCAGGAATAGCCCTGGGTGACTACCTCGTAGTCCAGCAAAGAATCCACTTTGAACGGCAGCACCAAGGTATCCGTGCAGCCGGCGGCTGAAGTTACCACCAGCCGGGCAATGCCGGTACTCAGGTTGGGTATCTGGATGGGCGGAATATTTTGCTGGCTGCTGTTGAACGAACCGCCGTCCCACACGATATTCCACTGCCAGCCCGTGATAGTGCTGGTCGGGTCGGTGGATTTATCGGTAAATTTTACCTGAAACGAGTTCGCTACGCAGGATTTGGTATACGTGAAATTTGCGTTCAGTCCGGAAACGACGCCGATGTTGATGCCCCCGATGACGGTGCATCCGTGCGCGTCGGTGGCGGTAACGGCGTAGGCGCCCGCGCCGAGTCCGGTGATCGTTTGCCCAACCACGCTATCCACACCGGGGCCTTGCCACACATACGTGTACGGCGCCGTGCCCTGGGTAGCCACAGCCGTCGCGGAACCGGTTTTGTCATTCGGACAAAACACTGTGGGTGTGCCCGTGACGTTGATTTTTACCTGCGTGTGGGTACCGATAATACCGGTGGCAAAACCGCTGCAGCCGGTGTTCACATCGGTGACGGTGACGGCCACAAACGTGCCCGGTGCGAGGTTGTTGATTTGCGGGGAGTTGTTTGGCGACACGTTCCAATGGTACGCGTAACTGCCGCCGGAAGGGTCCACGAGCGCCGTAGCCGTGCCGTCTTCCACGCCGTCGCATTCGGCTTTTTTGATTAAAAGACTTACGCTCAGGCTGTCAATGACCGGCAAAAAAACGGTGGTGTCTACCTGGCATCCTTTCAGGTCGGTGGCATGCACGGTGTAGGGCACGCCGGGCAACAGGTTTCCGGCAGTGGCGCCCTTGGTGCCGTTGCTCCACATGATGTCGTAGGGCGGGTTTCCTCCGGTGGGGAATAGAGTCATCGTCCCGGGAAAGCCGTTGCAGGAGGGCATGTTTACCGTCACGATGAAATGCAGGGGCGCCGGCTCTATCACCTGAATACCGCCTGCCGCCGAGGCGCCGGCGTTGTCGGTCACGGTCACCTGATAGTTGCTCGCGCTGAGGTTTACGATGGTAGCGGTTTGTTGGCCATTGCTCCACAGGTATGTGTACGGCGCCGAACCGCCGGTAGCCGCAGCCGTGGCTGTACCGTCGGAATCGCCGTGACAGGTCGGGGGCGAGAAGTTTAGCGCCAGTTGAACAGGCCCTTGCGCCTGGGTATTTCCGAAGCAAAACAACGCGAGGAGCACCGCACAACACAGGGGTCGCACGCCGACGGAGATATGTATTTTTTCAAAAGTCATAGCATTGCAATTCAAGGTACAGGATCAAAACGGCTGTGCCGCGTTTTTTCCGAACCGTTATTTTTGAATAATTGGGATCGGAATAGCATCCCCGTTCACATCCACGCCAATGATCTCTACGCGGCGCTCGCGAGCGGCATCCACGCTGAACACGGAGTGCCGGCGATCTTTGGGGTTGTCGCTGACCGACTTGGGCGCTTTGCCATCGCCGTTCGGCTCCCGGATCAGCACCAATTGACCCGATTTGATAAACGGCTCATAGATACCGCCGTCAAAGATGGAAAAGTGATTCATTATACTGCTCACGCGCCGGGAGGTCAGGTCGCGGTTATAAATGGAGTCCGCCAATGGCGACGCAAAACCGCTGATGCGAATGTTGACCTGATCGCCGTTTAGCAGCATTTCGTACAACACCTCCGAGAACATACGCATACGATCCCATTCCCCTTTTACGCGGCGTTCGAAGAAGGTGTCCAGATCAAACCGGGCCAATTCGAGTTCTTTCCCGGCAAGAGGCGCGCAATACGTGTCGAGGTACTCCTTTTTGCGGTTATAGTAGGGCAGGTAGGTGTCCTTGTACTCGCCTTTTATGGTCGTCACACCCCGGCGAGAGGGTCCGGGCTTGTCGTTGTCGAAATACAGCACAATAGGCAGGTACTTCGGTAACGACAGCGGACGCAAGAACAATTCCTGCCGAATGCGCTGGAACGGGTCTTTCTTCAGGTCGTCGGTGCGGAACTCCACGGAGTCTTTCGAATAGCCTTCCTTCGTGGCCACGAGCCGGTAACGCGTGTCGTAATTGATCACCGTGTGGTAGTCGTTGTGGTCCGGGCCGGTATTATGCACCCAGTGTTTCCGGGTTTTCAGTTCGATCAGGGTGATGGTCACGTCGTGGAGCGGGTCTTTCAAAATGTCGTCGTACACGTACACGTCGAGGTTCAGGCCGCGGCGCAGGGTCAGTTCCCGGCGGATGGTGGTATCGCCGCTGACGACAAGGCCGACCGTGGATACGGTCGTCGAATCCGGCGTAAAGCCCGGTTTGAAGGCGTTCAGTGTATACTCGTGCTGGTATTGCAGCGGAAACTGATACACCGTGCTGTCCGGATGGTCACGCATAACGGAAGTCAGGCCCATGGCGCCCGCGCCGCGATCCACGATGCCGTCGGGGCGGTGGAATGCCGTGGTGGTGAGCAACACATTGGCGCCCGGGAAAGGACGCAGGGTATCGCCGTCGAGGATGGACACAATCAGGTCTATCTGGGCAGATTTGAGGCAACGGCGAGCCGACATATCCTCGTCCCAAATCCGCTGAGGCACGTCGAAGCGGAAGGTATCGGGCACGAAGCCGAGTTTGGCGGTCACAATCATGTATGACTTGCCCGTTTGCAGCGGAAAACTGTGCGTAGAGCCGGGCACCGTTACCTTGCTCAATTCCACGGGGCCGCCGGGGGCGATCTCGAACAGGGTCATCGTGGTGTAGTTCAGGGTGTCGCCGGTCTTTTGGTCACAGGCGGTGATGGTCATTTCGGGTTTCGACATACCCGATTTGAAAATGTCGTAGCAGCATTCTTCCTCCGAAAAGTTTCGCGCGCCCTTGCGGTTGGAGGAGAAGAATGCCAGTTTGCCGTTTTCCGACAGGGAATAAAACACATCGTTTGCGTTGGAATTGAGCGGCATGGGCAGGTGCTCCACGGCGCCCCACTTGCCTGCATCGTATGCAGAACGGTAGATGTCGAACCCACCGAGGCCCTGGCGGGCGTTGGTGCTGAAATACAGGATGCCCGTCTGGGTGTGGTAAAAAGGCGTCACATCGTCGCCGTCGGTGTTGAGCGCGGCCAGGTTGACCGGCTCGGAAAACTTGTCTTGTTCGATCTTGACGTACCAGATGTCTTTTTTGCCCTTGCCGCCTGGACGGTCGCTCACGAAAAAGAGCGTTTCGGTCAATTCTCCCGGCAGGGTACACACGAAGGGTTGTGTGGTGGTGGCGTCTTTCAGGTTGATCGTTTTGGGCAGTTTTTCGGCTGCGCCCCAGGTGGTTTCGCCCGTGCGTTTGCGGCAGTAGAGGTCGAAACGGATTCTTTTATCCTCCTTGTATTTGCCCACAGCGTAGTACACCACGCTCTTGTCTTTGTTGAAGGTGACGTACGCGGTGTGTTTTTTCTTCTCGTTGAGTTCGTTCCAGCGGATGTCCATGCTGCCGTCGGGCCGGGGTTCGGCGCTGAAGAGCTGAATCATGGGCCGGGACGAGTCGCCTTTGAACGGGTGGCCGTAGGCGGAATAGTAGAGGCGGTTGTCGGTCCACACGCTGGAGTATTCCGCGAAGGGGGTGTTCACGTAGTCGCGCATGCTGTCGAGCGCGATGTCGGCCATATTCTGGTGGATGCCGAGGGCCCAGTCGCAGTTTTTGATACCAGTTTGGGCGCGGAGTTTTTGGTCGGGCGTCGTGGCTACCTTTTCGGCGTTTTGATACAGTTGTTTCGCATCGGCGAACTGCTCCATGAGGTAGCGCACGTCGGCGAGGCGGGTCAGGGTACCGGCGTCGTCGTCCACAAGGTTTTTGCTGCGCAACAGGTCATAGGTAGCAGCGGCAACCTCGTAGCGGGTGTGGGCGGTGGCAGCGGAGGCCAGTCCTTCCAGCGCGGAAATATTGAAGGTGTCGGCGTTCAGGATGCGCCGGTAGTATTGCATGGCTGCGTAGTAGTTGCCTTCGTGGTAACTCTTTTTAGCCCGATCCTCCAGCGCCGCAAGCGAGGGGCCGCGGTCGAGATTGTCACCGATACGCTCCGGGATACCCTTTTGGGCGGCGGCCCGCACGGTGCACAGGAAAAGGAGCGGCAATATGATTGGTATGTATTTCAGCATAGCTCTGGCGTATGAGTTCAGTCAATGGGGCACTGCTTGACGGCGGGTTTTATTTTGTACAAGCGGTAAATCAGGGCTACCTCCGGACCGCCGCGGTTTTCGGTGGCAATTGTGAAATCGGACAGGTTCATGTCATAGGAGAAACCGAGCGTCCAGGTACGCCAGTGCACTTCGGCGGTCCAAACGAACGCATCGGTGTAGCGGTGGCGGAAACTGGCGCCTACCTGCACGGCCAGTTCGTGGTAAGGCCTGGCGTTGAGCAGCAGGCGGCCGGCCACGCCGTACACGAGTTCGCGGTACGTGCCCTGCTCCTGATACAGCACCTGACCGAGCAGGTCAAACGGCTCGGATACTTGTACGAGGGCGTTCCCGTGGAGGGCCATTCGGACGGCGAGGCGCACATCGTCGGTGTTGTTGGTCCAGAAATTATGATCGGGCCGGTTGACGTGGTGCAGGGCGCCACCGATATCGAACCGGGTGCGCGATTTTTTGGCGTAGTGCCGGTAGTTGAGGCCCACACTCAGGTCAAAATACTGGAGGTTGGTGCTGAAAAACGAGCCGTCTTCGTGGGTGGACGCTGTAGGATCGAAGAGGCAGTCCACAAACTGGGCGTCGAAGGTCCACTTGTTGGTTCCGAACGAGCGCTGGCCGAAGGCCGGGATGACACCGAGCGAGAGGAAATTGTTTTTGGCTACAGGCAGGGTGAGCGCAATAGGAATGCCGATCTGCAGAGAAGTCAGCGCGATGGAGCCTTGCCGGTCGTAATTGATCATCAGCCCTGCGGTGAGGTAGCGGTCGTACTGGTTGCGCCGGTAGTAAATTTTGTTTTCGATGCTGCCGGAGAAAGTGGTGTACGGTACCGGCACGGCATTCCATTGGCTGCGAAAGTTGCCGACGAAGCGGATGTCGCCGCCGAAAACGCCGTTTAGCCCAGGGTTGAGGTTGAGCGGGGAGTTTCCGAACTGGGAAAAGTGGATGTCCTGGGCCAACAAGGTCGTACCCAGAAAAAGGATGGCGATGTGCAGGCAAAATTGGCGTAAGTATAGCGTTCTCTTCACAAGCGCTTAAGTTTTGAAATTCACGTTGAACGTAAAATTGTGCAATCGGTGCTGATGCGTGCGACGGCTTATTGCGCTTGTCGCAGCACACCTTCCAGGAACGGAACGGGACAAGTGGCTGAAACCCAACCCCGGCACAAAAAACATACCACTAAGGCCACGTGTTTATGGCCTGCGGCGTGCAGCGGACGGCATTTCGGGCAAACGTGGGCGGGGGGAATTAACAAAAGCCAGACCTTTTCCCGGTTTTGACTTTGCATGAGATAAGAAACGGCGGTAAAGGTAATGTTTTCCGTTTCCGACCAAAATTTGCGGGCTGTTAAAACGAAAAAAGGTTTGTCGTTGGAACGACAAACCTTTTTGGGCATTGAATGGTACCTGGGCCTGAATCGTGGTTTTTTAGTGCGAACACGAATTCCATTTTTTTACTGCAGAGACACAGAGTGTTTTTTTAAAATGACTACCTGCTTTTGGGAAACACTTTTTGCACGCCGTGTGTGTTGGGCGGGGACAAGCCCTTTTTGTCGTAGGGGCGGGGCTTGTCCCCGCCCAACACACACGGCATTCAAAATTTGTGCTCTAAAAGCCGAAAGTCGAAATGATAAAATCTCATCTCCGCGCCTCTGCGGTGCATTTACCCCAACCCCTCCAGCAACCGCACCATGTCCGTCTTTTCCCGCACGATTTCCACCACTTTGCTCACCGGCACGCGCTCCTGTTGCATGGAGTCGCGCTCGCGGATGGTGACGGTGTCGTTTTCCATCGTTTCGAAGTCAATGGTGACGCAGAAGGGCGTGCCCACGGCATCCTGGCGGCGGTAGCGGCGACCGATGGCGTCTTTTTCGTCGTACTGGCACGGGAAATTCAGTTTCAGCCGGTCGAAAATGCTGCGGGCTTTTTCCACCAGTTCTTCCTTGTTGCGCACAATGGGCAGCACAGCGCACTTCACGGGCGCCAGCGCCGGTGCGATGCGCAGCACGGTGCGGGTGCTGTCTTCGCCCTGGGCGTCGGGCACGGTCTCTTCCACGAGCGCGTTGCTGAGCACTGCGAGGAACATTCGATCCACACCCACTGAGGTTTCGACGACGTAGGGGATGTAACTCTCGTTCAGTTCGGGGTCGAAGTACTGGAGTTTGCGGCCCGACAGCGCCTGGTGGCTGCCGAGGTCGAAGTCGGTACGGGAGTGCACGCCTTCCAGTTCTTTGAAACCGAAGGGGAAGTCGAACTGCACATCCACGGCGGCATTGGCGTAGTGGGCCAGGTTGTCGTGGTCTTTGAAGCGCAGTTTAGCCGCCGGCGATACGGCCTTGTGCCAGGCCATACGTTTGGCTTTCCAGTATTCGTACCACTCCATTTCGGTGCCGGGGCGCACGAAAAACTGCATCTCCATCTGCTCGAACTCGCGCATGCGGAAGATGAACTGCCGGGCCACGATCTCGTTGCGGAAGGCCTTGCCGATCTGCGCGATACCGAAGGGTACCTTCTGGCGGGTAGTTTTTTGTACGTTCAGGAAGTTGACGAAAATGCCTTGCGCCGTCTCGGGGCGGAGGTACAGTTTGCCTTCCTCACCGGCTACGTTGGACAACTGCGTGCTGAACATGAGGTTGAACTGGCGCACCTCCGTCCAGTTGCGCGAGCCGCTTTCCGGGTCGGCGATCTGGAGTTCCTCGATGAGCGTTTTCATGTCGGCCATGTCGTTGGTACGCATGGCGTTGGCGAGGCGTTTGGCGATCTCGTCGGCACGGTTGGCCCACTCGACCACGCGGGCGTTGGTGCTCAGGAACATGGCCTCGTCGAAGTTCTCGAACCGGCCACGGGCCTTTTCCACCTCCTTCGCGATTTTGGCTTCCAGTTTATCTATTTCGCCCTCGATCAACTGGTCGGCGCGGTAGCGTTTTTTGGAGTCCTTGTTGTCAATGAGCGGGTCGTTGAACGCGTCCACGTGTCCGGAGGCTTTCCAGATTTTCGGGTGCATGAAAATAGCGCTGTCCAGGCCCACGATGTTTTCGTGCATCTGAACAGTGGCTTTCCACCAGTATTCCTTGATGTTGTTTTTCAGTTCGGCGCCCATGGGGCCGTAGTCGTAGATGCCGCCGAGGCCGTCATAGATTTCCGAGGAGGGGTAAATGAAACCGTATTCCTTGCAGTGCGAAACGAGTCGTTTGAAGAGATCTTCTTGCATGTCTGAGTTTTGAGTGTTGGGTTTTGAGTTTTGAGTTCCCGTTCAGAGCGTGCAAGCCACTCAAAACTCAAAACCCGAAACTCAAAACTGAAAAAACCGCGCAAAGGTGGGGAAAAATGGCGGTGGGCGAATAGCAGGCTTGCGACTTTTTCCGGGAATGGTGGCGGGTATTCAGAAACCCGTCCTTAATAAGAACGTGCAAGGCGGAAACCTAGGCCTGGGTCTCCATCTTTCGCTTTGTTTTTTCGCCGGTCAGTGGTACGTGAACCCTCTCCGCCGCGAAGCACACGGTAGTCATACCGATCAGCAATCGGACCTTTAGGATTTGTTTCTGCTTGGGAAGGGTACCTTCCGTAGGCATCATTACACCACTCCCAGGCATTGCCGCTCATGTCGTAAAGGCCCAGTTCGTTGGCTTTTTTGCTGCCTATGGAGTATGTTTTTGATTTTGAGGAGGGATTCCAAGCCACATCGCCGATGCTGTTGCTGCCAGAATATGTGTAACCCTTACTCAGGCTGCCTCCCCGAGCGGCGTATTCCCATTCGGCTTCTGTGGGCAGACGGTAGTTTTTGCCAGGGTTTGCAGTGTTGATTTTTCTTAAAAAACCCTGAATATCATCCCAATCGATATTATCCACAGGACAGTTTTCACAGTTTTTTGTGAAAGATGGATTCGATCCCATTATTTCCCGCCACTGTTTTTGCGTTACTTCATACTTGCCAATATAGAAGTCAGACAGGGTCACATGTCGGGTAGGTATTGGGTCATTATTTTCAGATTTTTTGAGTTTTTTTTCTTTGTGTTCTGAGGCGGGCCCCATAGTGAAGGTGCCGCCTTTAACGAATACAAGTCCGTCGTCGGCCACATCGCCCGCGCGTAGAGGGCTTGTAGATGGAACAATGCTTGTGGTAGTATTTTTGGTTGATTTGGTATCGCCTGAAAGTTCTGTTATGCGCTTTTGTGCAGCTACGGCGTGTCGTCCGTTGGGGTATTTTTCCATATAACGCCGGAACACAGTAGTGTCTCTGGAGTCTTTGATGATATCCCAGGCATCATCATCGGCTTTGTCTGCGGCGCGGTTGCGTTCAACGGCGGAAGCGGTTTCGCGTTGTTGGCGGTCAATTTCGGCTTGGCGTTTGCGCTCGGCAGCAGCGGCTTCTTTCCGGCGCATACGTTCAGCAACCTCATCAGATTTACTCTTCTCTGCCTTCCGAATGCGGCTGTCAAGATCATTATTGGCGGGCTTGTCGGGGCAGTCTTTGGCGCCCTTCCATTTTAGAATTGCATTGTCCCAGCGGCCGGCATTGAACTCGGAAAGACCCTTGTTGTAAAGGGGGTGGTAACAGTCGCCCTGCGCGGCGGCGGTGAGCGGGAAGGAGAGCGCAAAGAGGAAAACAAAGAAACGATTCATAAGGCGAGGGAAGGGCAATTGTCATTGAAAAACAAATTTTCAGGCCGCTGCCTGTTGGCCACGGCGCAAGGCTTCAGTCGAATGGAATCCAAGCACGATATCACTTCGTTGCACACCCATCTCAACCAATTCGTCCGCTATTTTTCGGTCTGTGTTGTTGGCTTGTATCCAAATTTTGCCATCAATCAGGTCAAAATGAAAAACAACATAATGGACGAAGTTTTTCTTTTCGTCCCATCCAATGCGCACCAGTTGGTAGTGATTCCGTGTGGTATCCGCAACGATTTGGTTTTCGACATCAGGCCAAAAGGGCGATTTGATCGCCGCATACTCCTCCAATAACTGGAGAATCATTTGCTGATATTTTTTTGTGTTCGCCATGCGTAAACCTTTTGAAGCGTGATATCAACTACAACAATGTTGACTGCAAATTTATCAAGTAATCGGATGAATAGCGGTACTTTTTTAATCCGGTTGAATTCTTCAAGCGGGATGGCCAGGTAAAGCGGCCAATCAACTTCGCGCTCCCGAAGGGCCGCCTCATAAACCAATGCCTGGCCCAGTGCTTCGTAAAAATCATGCGTTAGCGACTGCGCACCAAACCCCTTGATCTCAACCACAATGTTTTTCCCATTCTTTTCCGCATTTAATGTCTCTTCTGCAGCCAGATCAACATACAGCCCGGCAAGTCCTTCGACGGGTATGAACAATGGATCTTGAATGATTTTCCAGCCGTCTTTTTCCAGGGCGGTTTTTACCTGAAGGTGTATGCTGTCTTTCGCTGGCATAAATAGAAACCATTTTTTGAGTTAAGTGCTTTTCGATCACCTCCTCATAACTTTTCGTGCGAGTAGGCAATGAAGGTGTCTGCCATTCGATTGGTTCGTTTGATTCAAGGATGGCAAAAGTAGGGAATTGGAGGCGAGGCAGTTCATGGAAATTGTCGGTTAAAACAAAACAACCCGGAAAGATCGCCCTATAAGAGCAGTCCGACCATCAAAGACTGCCCCCAACCCAACTTTTCCCCCTACTTTTGCGCTCCAACCTGCAGCCAACCGTCGAACATGAACCAGGATCAAGAACATAAGGAACATTTGCCCGACCAAAAAAATACCACACCTGCCAAATCCGATCTCAGTGCGGAAGTAGCCGAGTTGGAACCGGAATTGGAGGACGACGGCACGGAGGAGGCCAAAGAAGCCAACGACGACTGGTTCGAGCAACAGGAGTTCGTGGCCGACCCCAAGCAGTCGCTTGTGCGGCTGGACAAGTTCCTGATGGACCGTCTCAGCAACCGCTCGCGCAGCAAAGTACAAAATGCCATCCGGGCCGGATCCGTGAAGGTGGACAACGAAGACGTAAAGCCCAACTATAAAGTCAAGCCTGGCGACCTGATCAGCCTCGTGCTGCCGAAAAGTATAGACGATGTCCAAGGGGTAGACGCGCAGGATATCCCGCTCCAGATCGTGTACGAAGACGCCGACGTGATGGTGGTCAACAAACCCTACAACATGGCCGTGCACCCGGGCGTGGGCATTCCCAACGGTACGCTGGTGAACGCCGTCGCCTGGCACTTGCGCGAGCAAGCCGACGAACTGCCGATCAAAGCCGGGAACGAAGCCGACCGCGCGGGCATCGTGCACCGGATTGACAAAGACACGACAGGCCTCATGGTGGTGGCCAAAAACGAGTTTTCGATGGTGCACATGGCCAATCAGTTTTTCCAGCACACCATCGAGCGCAAATACTGGGCGCTGGTGTGGGGTGATTTGCCCAAAGACTCCGGCACCGTAATCGGCAACATCGGCCGCAATCCCAACGACCGCAAGGTATTCATGGTGTTCCCCGAAGCCGACAGCGGCAAGTTTGCCGTCACCCACTGGCGCGTGCTGGAGCGGTTTTACTACGTCACCCTCATCGAGTGCCAACTGGAAACCGGCCGTACGCACCAGATCCGCGTGCACATGAAATACATCGGCCACACCCTGTTCGGCGACCCCCGCTACGGCGGAAATCAAATCCTGAAAGGTACCCTGTACTCCAAGTACCGGCAGTTTGTGGAAAACCTGATCGCCATGTTGCCCCGGCAGGCGCTGCACGCCAAGGTGCTCGGTTTCACACACCCGCGCACAGGCCAACATGTTCGGTTTGAGTCCGAACTGCCGAAGGACATGCAAACGGTGATTGACAAATGGCGCGATTACGTCCATGCGCGCAAGGAAAAACTGTGAATACCATGCAAGAAGCACATCCCGTCATAAAGAACCCCCTGCTGGAAGAACTGCTCCGCCCAAGGCAAATCGTGTTTATCGTGAATCCCAAAGCGGGCACCAACCTGCAACGCCACATCCGGCAAAGTGTGGACCGGTACCTCGACCACCGGATGTTCACCTACGGTATCTGGCACACCGAACACGCCGGCCACGCCGCCGAACTGGCCCGCAAAGCCCGCGAGGAAGGTTACGATATCGTAGTAGCCGTGGGTGGTGACGGCTCCATCAACGAGGTAGCCTCTGTCCTGATGCACACCGACACCGTGCTCGGCATCATCCCGGCAGGCTCCGG
>Ga0154020_10007608_pt1 | contig 12628 bp, 5 predicted proteins | sample Klosneuvirus_201_FD_109709 | JGI IMG/M metagenome (GOLD analysis project Ga0154020, IMG submission 109709) | Active sludge microbial communities from wastewater, Klosterneuburg, Austria - Klosneuvirus_20160825_MG | ecosystem: Engineered > WWTP > Aerobic digester > Activated sludge | place... | reverse complement strand
GTGTATCATGACATTGATCCTAGTGTTGCCGGAGAAGTTGGTTGGGAATTAATTACACTTGACACTGGTTGTAGAGCATTAGTAGCAGCATGGAACGATGTTCCTATGTTTTCTAATAATACAATACTTTACACAGGAATGATTGTTCTTTATGAAAACACCAACATTATAGAAGTTTATGTAAAAGAAAAAAATATTGACAATTTCAACGTATCTCCATGGAATGGTGGAAATGCTATTATTGGCCTACAAAATGCAGATGCATCTCAAGCAGTAGTAGCACCAAATAGAAACAGTTTAGACACCAATTGGACTGTAACAAGTGAAGCATGGCGTTTTACTCCAAGTGGAACAACTTTAACATCTATTCAGTGGTATGAAGGTTCTGGAACATCAGGAACACCATTAGACACTACAGATGTAATTTCTGTTTGTCCAACAACTACAACTACATATACTGCTCAGGTGACTTATAATTTATGCACTGGAGGAACAATTGTTATAACCGATGAAACTACTGTAACCGTAATTGTAAATAAAACTTGGGATGGTTCTGAAAGCACCGATTGGAATGATGATGACAACTGGACACCGGTTGGAATTCCAAATGGTTCAGATTGCGTAACAATACCAAATACCGCTAATGATCCAATCATTTCAGGAACAAATTACAATGGTTTAGCAGGAACTCTAACAATTCATAACAACGCTATTTTAACTATTAATTCTAGCAACAGTATAACCGTTACCGATTTTGTAGATGTTAATACTGGTGGTGCTTTTTTAATAAATAATGACGCAAGTCTAATTCAAATAAACAATGTCACTAACTCTGGAAACATAACTTATAAAAGAGAAGCAAATATTAGAACATTGGATTACGTTTACTGGTCTTCACCTGTATTTAATCAAGTATTTAGTGGTATAACTTCACCTATTGTTTCTGGTCCAATGTATCAATGGAATCCAACGATTGATAATCCTAATAATACTCAAGGAAATTGGACTGTTCCGAGCACTGCAACAATGACAAGAGGAAAAGGATATATTATTAGAGGTCCAAGTACTTCTGGATTTAATAACACAACTCCAAACATTTTAGTTGGTACATTTACAGGAGTTGCAAACAACGGTGATATATTTACACAAATTTCAAGAGGAGATGATGAAAATCCACTTCCCCATTTTGGTTCAAATGGAGTAGAAATATCAAATTTTAGCGATAATTGGAACTTAATAGGTAATCCTTATCCATCATCTATTCGCGCAAGTCAGTTTTTGTTCAATAACAGAACAAAAATATTAGGAAATGTTAGATTATGGACACATGGTAATCTCCCAATATACAATACAAACCCTTTTTACGACTCTTTTGGTTATAATTATACTCCAGGCGACTATTTGACTTATACTTTTACAGGAACAAGTTGTTGTCCTGCTGCAGAAGATGATCTATTTATTGGTGCTGGACAAGGATTTATGGTTCAAATGCTGGATGGACCAGAAGGCAGTGACGTTGTAGCGTTCAACAACGGATTAAGGAATGCATCATATCCAAATGATTATTTCTTTAGATTTGATAATACTAGCCAAAATAACAACATTAATGTAAATGTAAATCAATTAGAAAAAAATAGAATTTGGCTAGACATTTTAAATTCATCTAATAAGTCAGAAAGAACATTATTTGGATATATTGAAGGAGCAACAAATAATTTAGATCATTTTTATGATTGTTTAACACAAAATATAGGGTTAATGACAATCTATTCCTTATCAAACAATGACAAATATTTAATTCAAGGAAAAGAACTTCCTTTTGATGAAAATGATGTTGTTCCTATTGGTATAGTTATACAAACTGCAGGAAACCATACTATTGCTATTGCTGGAGTTGATGGCATATTCAATTCACATGAAATATACTTGAGAGATAACTTACTGAACACTGTTCACGACATAAAAAACAACCCTTATCAATTCTATTCATCAAATGGGATGTTTAATAATAGATTTGAAATAATTTATAGAAATTCAACATTATCAATTGGAGAAATATCAAATAAAAATGAAGTTATTGTTTTTACTAAAAATGAAATTAATGTTGCTTCTAATGAAGTAATAGATTCTATTGAAGTGTTCAATATCTTAGGTCAAAAAATTGAAGGTATAAACAACATTGATAGAGAAAATATTGTCATTAACTCCATTACAAAAAGTAACACTTCATTACTATTAAAGATTAAACTTAAAAATGGAATTATTGTTACCAAGAAAGTAATTTACTAATTGTAAAATTTTAAATCAATTAAAGTATAAACTATTAATTCATTTTAATCTTAAAAATGTCAAACAAAAAAACCTTAACAAAATTGTTAAGGTTTTTTTATTATGATGTATTCAAAAAAATTAATTCTTAGACTGAGAAACTATTATTTTTTGAGTTAGTTTTTTATTATCAGAAGTAATTAATTCAACTAAATATACTGCTTCAGCAATTGATGATGTTGAAAACTCATGTTTTTCTTGTGAGCCAAGATTTTTCTTTTCAAATATTCTTTTCCCAGTTAAATCATAAAGTGAAACTGATTTTAAATCAATTAAATTAGGATTAGAAATAACTAATGATTTAATAGTATTGTTTTGAAAAATACCAATGTCTAATTTCACATTATCATCAATAGAAAGTGTGCTATTTCTGAATGTTATTTCATATCTATTGTTGAATTCACCTTGTGGCAATACAAAATCATATTGATTGTTTTTTATATCATGATATAGATTTGTTTCTGCATCAAATAAATAAACATTTTCCGCTTGATTAAAATTTACAAAATCAACAGCTTTCATCGTGAAAGTTGCATTAGCATTAGATTTTATCGACAATGGTAATCTTTTACTTTCATCAAATTGAATAACAGATAACACACAATTATTAGTTTCAACAACAAAATTAACGTCTATCGCAGTTCCGTTTGGATTTTTTGCGTCTTTTGCATGATCCATTCCATCAGTCGCTTCACCATCAAAAGCAACAACAATTTGCTTAATTCCTTGTCCGTTAATCAGAGTATTAATTTTAATATGAGGAACTTCTCCTTTTTTAACTGTCGTATAATCAAAACCTGAAACAGATGGAGTATATGGTAAAAATTCATTTTCATCATCTTCTGAGTTTTCAGCATTTCTTTCAAAAACAGAAGTAGATAAATTTTCCTTTGTAAAAACTCTATAATCATTTGTCATTAAAACAGTACTTCCTGCTCCATTTCCTTCAATCATAAATCCTTGTCCAACAGGTGAAAAATATCTCGAAGATGGTCCAAGTGGTGATGGCGGTGCACCAGTAACACCTGTTGAATTTCCACTAATGTCGTATGCGCTATAAGCTGGCGGTATATACATTCCTGTTCCACCTCGAGAAACTGGCGAATAAATTCCATAACCACCACGATATTGATAAATTATATGTGAATTAGCATTTTTATCATGTTCCCAAAAATAAGCAATACCTGTACAATTTAAATTATCTGTCAAAAAATCGGATAAATCAATTGCAGATGGATAAGGATTTCCTGTTAAAGTAAATTTATCATCAGCTACATCAATAGTAATATTTCCATCATTTGGTTTTCCTCTATAATCATATCGTTGCGCTCCACCAGGATTATTTGGTGCTGACTCGCCTGTTGGCGTATATCCATCCAAAGCTCCATATCCAGTTCCTTTCATTGTAAATCCTTGTCCTGCACCAATGGTTGAAGTCGAACCAACACTAATCCAATCGGCATAAATCTGAGCATTATTAATAATTGGTGTAAACTTATAAATCCACCTTGGTGCTATTGATAAAGGGCTAGAAATACTATTAGTAGCACTCATTGGCAACATTAAAGCAGGATTACTGTCCTCAACTGATATTGGCTGTTCTAACATAGTAATTCCAAAACTTTCATTTCCTATACTGTTAGAAGCGTTTCCAACTGGCGAGCACCAATAATTGAATGCAAAATTATCCGAAGTTCCTTCTTGATAAGCTGACAACTTACCTTCTCCAACATTAGTAGATGCAGCTGTTGTTCCTTGTAGAAGTTGTCCTTCTCTTCTTAACAAGATATTTCCATCTGTTTCAAGCTCAATATTCTGTTTTACATAAACAAATTGATTTCCAACGTATACATAGCTGTCACTTACGAATAGTTGTGCTTCTACATCAAATGAATTTAAAAAAATAACTGCTGAGAGTAAAGTATATAATTTTTTCATGACTTTCTGATTTTGAGATACAAAGATATGAATACAAATTACTTAATAAGTATTTATCTATCTAAATTTTACACCTAAAGTGCAAAAAAAATTGATGAAATACACAATAGTTAAAAAAACAACACTTTATCGGCTATAACCGTATTTTAACTGGTTTTCAAACACTTACATCAAAATATACAGTAATTTTGAATAAAACAAAACATCATGAAAAAGCTATACTACTATTTTTTAATTGGCGTATTGCATCTAAATCTTTGCAATACTTTTGGTCAAGTTGGAATTGGAACCACTAATCCATCTGGTTCATCAATACTTGATGTCACTTCAATTGATAAAGGATTATTAATTCCTAGAGTTGGTCTAACAAGTGTAACAGATACTGCAACAATTACTGCACCAGCATTATCGCTATTAGTATATAACAATGGTTTTGCACCAAACGGTTTTTACTATTGGAATGGTACTGTTTGGGTTCCAATAAATTCAGGAGTAAGTTCGGATTGGTCTTTAACAGGCAATAATGGTACAACTCCAGGAACAAACTTTCTTGGAACAATTAACGCTGTTGACATTAGAATTAAAACAAATAATATTGACCGATGGAACATTTCGAATGCTAATTTAGGCCAACTACAATCCTATTCATTAGGAACGGCAGCTTTACCTACGTATTCGTTTCAAACAGATCAAAATACTGGAATTTATAGCTCTGGAGCTGATGCTTTGGATTTTACAACTGGCGCAACAGCTCGATTTAGAATTCCTAATGCGAATCAAGTTCATGCTTTATCGAGAGGAACAGACGATTTACCATTTTATAGTTTTTCAGCCGATACAAATACTGGAATGTATAGCTCTAACGACAACGTTTTAGACTTTTCAACACAAGGTGATAGTCGATTTAGAATCACAAATACACAGGTATTAGCTATGAATCGAGGTTCTGAAAACGAACCCTTTTACTCTTTCGAACAAGATATAAACACAAATACTGGTATGTTTAGCTCAGGAGAAAACACATTAGATTTTGCAACTTGGGGAGAATCTAGGTTACGAATTCCCGACGAATATCAAATCCTTGCGATGGATAGAGGAACAAATAATGACCCTTTTTACTCATTTAATGCTGATACAAATACTGGAATATTCAGTTCAGGAAATGATGCTTTAGATTTTTCAACTAATGGAAGTGCTCGCCTTAGAATTCCTAATGCAAATCAAATTCATGCGCTAAATCTTGGAACAGCTGGTGCTCCATTTTATTCGTTCAGTGCTGACACAAATACAGGAATATTTAGTGCTGGAGGCGATATTTTAAACATCGCAACTGCAGGAACAGAAAAAGTAAGAGTTGAAGCTGATGGCGATGTTGGTATTGGTGTAACACCAAATGCCTCTGCAAAAATGGACATAACCGCTACAGATAAAGGACTTTTAATTCCAAGAGTTGCGCTTACAGCAAGAAATGCTGCTGGACCAATAACCGCACCTGCAACATCATTATTAGTTTATAATACCGCAACAAGTGGTGTAGCTCCAAACAACGTTATTCCGGGATTTTATTATTGGAATGCGACATCTTGGACACCTTTTATTACTGTCAACTCTAACGATTGGACAATAACTGGAAATTCTGGAACAGGAGCAGCAAATTTTGTAGGTACAACTGATGCTGTTGCCTTAAAATTATCAACAGCAAGTACAGAAAGAATTAGAGTTTTAGCCAATGGTCAAGTAGTTGTAAACAATATTGCTGCTCCAGCTGCAACCGATAGGTTTAGTGTTTACAACACAACAGTAAGTGATTATGCAATTAATGGATATTCAACCTCTAATGGCGTTGGTGTTTTTGGTTCAAATACTGGAAATGGTTTAGCTATTTTTGGTCAAAACACAGGAACTGGCGCAGGAGTTTACGGAACAAGTACTAGTGCAACTAGTGCTGGAGTTTTTGGTGTTGGAAATGTAGCAAATGGAGTTGGAACTTATGGAACTTCAAATGGATTAAATGGCCGTGGAGTTTTTGGAAATGCATCTGGAGGAAATGGTATTGGAGTTTTAGGACAATCCTCTGGAGTAAACGGAACTGGAGTTTTTGGCGAAGCAAATCAAGCAAACAGATATGGAGTTTGGGGTTTAAATAATAATGCTACTGGAATCGGAGTTTATGGTTCTTCTTCAGGAAACAACTCTAATGGAGTTAGTGGAGAAACAACTGGAACATCAGGAAATGGAGTTCTTGGAACTGCAAGCGGAGCAACAGCAATTGGTGTTCGAGGAATAAACAATAATGCAACAGGAATTGGAATCTCTGGCTCAAGTACTGGTGTATCAGGAATTGGTGTCATTGGAAATTCAACAGGAAATACAGCTGCTGGAGTCGTTGGTTTAGCATCTGGAACAACTTCTGATGGTGTTTATGGTGAAGGTTCTGGAGCAAATGGTTCTGGTGTTTTTGGTATAAACACAAACGCATCTGGAACGGGTGTTTTTGGAAGTGGAAATAATGGAACAGCTTTATATTTGACTAACGGAAGTGGTGGTGCATTTACAGGAACAAATTATGGTTCAGTATCCTTTGGAACCAATGCTACAACCGGAATCGGAGTCGCAGGAGCTGGAAATAATGTAGCCATTTCAACTTTAGCTAATGGCGCAGGTGGTTCATTTACTGGACTTCAATGGGCAATTACAGGTATCTCAACTATAACCGATGTAGCAAATGATGCAACTGACAGAGCAGTTTTAACCGGAAACTACACTTCTGGCGGAAGCACTTCAGATAACGTATATGTTGGAGCAAGAGTTGGTGGTGTAAATTATAAAATATTAGGAACTGGTGGCGGTTCTGTTTCTACAACCATGAAGACTTCTCAAGGTGAACGAATTATGTTTGCTCCAGAAGCAACAGAAAATTGGTTTTTTGATATGGGTGAAGTACAATTAGTCAACGGAAAAGCAATCGTACAACTTGATCCACTTTTCACCGAAACAATTTCAGATAGTAAACCATTTAAAGTTTTTGTTCAAGGTGCGGAAAACACATTAGGTTCCATAAAAATTACTCGAAATCAAATCGAAAAATCATTTCTCCTTGAAGACTTAGGTGGAAACAGTGATGGAATCGTTCAGTTCAGTATTTATGCTATCTGGAAAGGGAAAGAAAATATTCGTATGCCAGAATTAAAAGAAAAAAGTATCCTAAAACCAACCGAAATTGCAACTCAAGTTGTAACAAAAAACAATTTTGAAAACCAAAAATCAGAATCAAAAAAACAATCAAAAGAATCGCAATCGAATAATAATTCATTGCAAAAAAATATAGAACCGTTAAAAGAATTTGAAGTCAAAAAAACAGAATTTCAAGAGTAATCAAAGTTTTTTCAAAAACCGCCAAAAAGGCCTTGACTGTATATAGTTAAGGTCTTTTTCATTTTCATATGCTTCTCTTTCGAATGAAATATTTCTATAAGCTATATTCCTGTTTCTAAATTGAATTAATCGATATAAAAATTCCAAAAAATACCAAATAAAAAAAGGGACAACAAGCATCTCTAACTGTTGTTTGATGTGAATTTTTTCATGATTAAGCAAGACTTCATTATCAGTGTCTTTTCTATATTTCAAAAAAACAAAAGGAAAAAAAGTAAATCCTCTAAAACCTTTTGGAATTAAATATCTTGAAACAATTATCAACATTTGTTATAAACTCTTTAAATTTGTAGCTATGAATGACCAAAATAACGAAAAAAAACCAATCGAAGGCGAAGATTATTATTTAACGCCCGAAGGTTATCGCTGTTTTACCGAAAAATACCATCTAAAACGTGGCTATTGTTGCAAAAGCGGTTGCCGACATTGTCCTTACGGATATGATAAAAAAACTGGCCAGATTAAAACTACTAACAAATAACCAAATCAACGAATTAACAACAAATGACTTTTCAAGAACAAATATTACAAGGAATTCCATCGGTTTTACCGAACCCAAAACCTTATGAAGTTGAAATAAATCATGCACCAAAGCGAAAAGAAATTCTTTCTGATGAGGAAAAAAAATTAGCATTAAAAAATGCTTTACGCTATTTTGAACCAAAGCATCATGCCGAATTAATTCCAGAATTCAAATCCGAATTAGAAACCTACGGAAGAATTTACATGTACCGTTTACGTCCTGAATATAAAATGTATGCAAGACCAATTTCAGAATATCCAGGAAAATGCGAGCAAGCGAAAGCTATAATGTTGATGATTCAAAATAATTTGGATTATGCCGTTGCACAACATCCACACGAACTAATCACTTATGGAGGAAATGGCGCCGTATTTTCAAATTGGGCACAGTATTTATTGACCATGAAATATTTGGCAGAAATGACCGAAGAGCAAACTTTAGCCATGTATTCGGGTCATCCAATGGGATTATTTCCTTCGCATAAAGAAGCTCCAAGAGTTGTGGTCACAAACGGAATGGTTATCCCTAACTACTCAAAACCAGATGATTGGGAGAAAATGAATGCGTTAGGAGTTTCTCAATACGGACAAATGACTGCCGGAAGTTACATGTACATCGGTCCACAAGGAATTGTACACGGAACTACAATAACGGTTTTAAACGGATTTAGAAAAATAAAAAAATCTCCAAAAGGTGGATTATTCGTAACTTCTGGATTAGGCGGAATGTCTGGCGCACAACCAAAAGCAGGAAACATTGCAGGTTGCGTAACCGTTTGTGCCGAAGTAAATCCGAAAATTACTCACATTCGTCATTCGCAAGGTTGGATAAATGAAGTGATTGAAAATATTGAACAGTTAGTTCCAAGAGTTAAAAAAGCATTAGAAAATAATGAAGTAGTTTCCATTGCCTATCTAGGAAATGTGGTTGACGTTTGGGAACGTTTCGACCAAGAAAACCTTCATATTGATTTGGGTTCTGACCAAACTTCACTACACAATCCTTGGGCTGGAGGTTATTATCCAATTGGATACACCTTTGAAGAATCCAATGATTTAATGGCTAATAATCCTGATAAATTCAAGGAAGAAGTTCAAAAAACTTTACGTCGTCATGCGGCTGCGATTAATAAACATACCGAAAAAGGAACGTATTTCTTTGATTATGGAAATGCCTTTTTATTGGAAGCTTCTCGTGCTGGAGCTGATGTTTTTGCCGAAAACCATATTGACTTCAAATACAACAGCTACGTTCAAGATATTATGGGACCAATGTGTTTCGATTACGGATTTGGACCATTCCGATGGGTTTGCGCCTCAGGAAATCCTGAAGATTTAGCAAAAACCGATAAAATTGCTTGCGATGTTCTCGAGGAAATGATGAAAAATTCTCCAGAAGAAATCCAACAGCAAATGGCCGATAATATCCAATGGATTAAAGGCGCGCAAGAAAATAAATTAGTAGTCGGTTCACAAGCACGTATTCTTTATGCTGATGCAGAAGGACGAATCAAAATTGCCGAAGCATTTAATCAAGCCATTGCAAAAGGAGAAATTGGCTATGTAATTTTAGGACGCGATCATCACGACGTTTCCGGAACCGATTCGCCATACAGAGAAACGTCAAATATTTACGACGGATCAAGATTCACAGCTGATATGGCTATCCAAAACGTAATTGGCGACAGTTTCCGTGGCGCAACTTGGGTTTCTATTCACAATGGCGGTGGCGTTGGTTGGGGTGAAGTTATAAATGGTGGTTTTGGTATGGTTCTTGATGGAACTAACGAAGCTTTGAGACGTTTAGAATCGATGCTGTTTTGGGATGTAAATAACGGAATTTCAAGAAGAAGTTGGGCAAGAAACGAAGGCGCCATTTTTGCCATAAAAAGAGCAATGGAGACGCAACCTTTATTAAAAGTTACCATCCCAAATATAGTTGAAGATGGATTGCTAGATTTTTAGATAATCAGATTTTAGAATTATCAAAAATTAATCCAAAATTCTAAACAATCTAATAATCTAAAATTCAAAAAAATGAAAGCACTCAAATTTTTACCGTTACTTCTACTTTTCATAATTACATCTTGTAGCTCAGTTAAAGTGAATCAAGATTATGATAAAAATGTAGATTTTATTCAATACAAGACTTATGCTTACCATAAAAACGGCATTGATAAAGCTGAAATTTCCGATTTGGACAAAAAGAGAATCCTTCGTTCTATAGATGAAACTATGCTCTCAAAAGGATTTACAAAAAGTGAAACTCCAGATGTGTTAGTTAATTTTTTCACCAAAGAAAGAGAACAAGTAAACGTAAGTCAGTTCAATGCTGGTTGGGGTTACGGATGGGGTTTTGGCTGGAATCCTTGGATGTGGGGAAATAATACATCAGTAAATCGTTATACCGAAGGAACATTGACTATTGACATCATTGATGCCAAGAAAAAAGAACTAATCTGGCAAGGACAAGGCGAAGGCGTTTTGACTAAAAAGACCGAAAAGAAAGACGAAAAAATAAAAGAATTTGTTTCTAAAATTTTAGAGCAATATCCACCGAAAAAGTAGTTGTCAATCTTAACTTGTTTCAGATTCTCATAAAAAAACACTATTTCGTAATTTCGAAGTAGTGTTTTTTTTATGAGCGAATGGCTTGGTTCCTTTTGGTTTCCCTATTCCTGCTTTCCGAGTTACATGGTAACTTCTCCAATCAGGGCTAAATAGGTTTTGTATTGAATAGAGGTAGAATTTCTAAGAAACTAATAATTCAAAAGTTCTTCCATTTTCAAACGCACTTTATCCACATTCGGAATCATAGTAAACTCTAAAGTACTGTTCAACGGAATCGCAGGCATATTCTCTGAACCGATTACCATTACTGGCGCATCAAGATATTTAAAACATTTTTCTTGAATCAATCCGGCTAAACTTCTAGCAAAGGAATTATTGGTTGGTTCTTCGGTTACAACAAGACATTTTTTAGCTTTTTTAACCGATTTGAAGATAGTTTCTTCATCTAATGGATACAATGTTCGTAAATCGATAATTTCGACTTGATTTTTCATCGTTGCCGAAGCATTCAATGCCCAATGAACTCCCATTCCGTAGGTAATAACAGTTATAGTTTCATCGGTTTCTTGTTCCCAAATTTCTTGAACAACATTCGCTTTTCCGAAAGGCAAAATGTAATCTTCGCTTGGTTCGTTAACTCTTGCAGCATCCGTTCCTTTTACTTTGCTCCAATACAAACCTTTATGCTCCAAAATCACCACTGGATTTGGATCGTAATAAGCTGCTTTCAACAATCCTTTTAAATCGGCACCATTGCTTGGATAAGCGATTTTTATGCCACGAATATTAGTCAAAACACTTTCAACAGACGACGAATGATATGGTCCGCCACTTCCATAAGCACCAATTGGAACTCTCAAAATCATGCTCACTGGCCATTTTCCGTTGGATAAATAACACGAACGACTGACTTCGGTAAACAATTGATTCAATCCAGGCCAAATGTAATCGGCAAACTGCACCTCAACAATCGGTTTCAAACCAACAGCAGACATTCCAACCGTTGAACCAACAATAAAAGCTTCTTGAATTGGCGTATTAAAAACACGATCGTCTCCAAATTTTTGAGCTAACGTTGCGGCTTCTCTGAAAACGCCACCTAATCTTCCACCAACGTCTTGTCCATATAACAAACACTCTTGGTGTTTTTTCATTAATTCTTCTACTGCAAAAAGTGCGCAATCAACCATAACGACTTTATCTTCACGTATAGGATTTCTTTCTCCAACTTCTTCTGTAATTGGAGTTGGAGCAAAATCGTGCGTAAATAAATCTTCTGGAGTTGGATCTTCGGCTAGTTGTGCTTTACCAAAATCGATTTGTACTTTCGCGAAAGCAGAAGTCTCAATATTTTTAATTTCTTCTTTAGTAAATCCTGCTTCCAATAATTGTTGTATCAAAACTGGAAATGGATCACGAGATTGTGCTTCTTCCAAATCGTCACGATACCATTCCATTCGAACACCAGAAGTATGATGATTTAACAACGGAACTTTAGCATGAACCAAAAACGGTCGACGTTCTTCACGAATGGTTTTTACCACTTTTTGAACGGCTAGATAACTTTCGGTAAAATTAGCTCCATCAATAGAAATCGCTTCAATTCCGTGAAATCCTTTGGCGTATTCAAAAGCATTTTGAGCACGCGTTTCCGCTGCATTTGCAGAAATATCCCAACCGTTATCTTGTACCAAATACAAAATCGGAAGTTGTTTTAAAGCTGCCATTTGTAATGCTTCGGCGATTTCTCCTTCAGTTACCGATGCGTCACCAAGGGAACATACGACAAACGGCATTTCTTGATTAGCTTCTTGAACTCCTATATTTTCTTTAT
>Ga0154020_10007607_pt1 | contig 12628 bp, 10 predicted proteins | sample Klosneuvirus_201_FD_109709 | JGI IMG/M metagenome (GOLD analysis project Ga0154020, IMG submission 109709) | Active sludge microbial communities from wastewater, Klosterneuburg, Austria - Klosneuvirus_20160825_MG | ecosystem: Engineered > WWTP > Aerobic digester > Activated sludge | place... | reverse complement strand
TCGAACTTCATTGCGCCAGTTTGTGGATGGTGAAGATGCCGAGCCCCGTCATCAGGAGCGAACCGAACAGGTGCAAGGCCGCCGCGCCCGCCGCCCAGCCGTAGCGCGCGTTCTGGATCAGGTGCACCACCTCGGCCGAAAATGTCGAGAAGGTGGTCAGCGCGCCGAGGAAGCCGGTGATGAAGAACAGTTTGAGTTCGGGCGGCATCTCGGCATTGAGGTGGAACACCATCACCGCGGCACCGACCAGATAGCCGCCGATCAGGTTGGCGGCCAGGGTGCCCATGGGCACGGCGACGAACAGCGGGTTGAGCCAGAGCCCCAGGCCGTAGCGCAACCAGGCGCCAAGGATGGCACCGACACCGATGGCAAGAAGGGCGGCAGCATTCATGGGGGCTAATTCTACGTCGCAACGGTAGAATTGCCGCTTTGCGACACGCTGCCGCTGATCATGGCCGAACCCGATATCAAACCCTCGAATTTCATCCGCCACATCATCGACGCCGACCTCAAGGCCGGCAAGTACGTCGCGCGCCACTGGAGCGGGCGGCCCGGTCCGGGCGCCCAGCAAAAACTCGGCGCTGGCGATACGGCGACAATCCGCACCCGCTTTCCGCCGGAGCCCAACGGCTACCTGCACTTCGGCCACGCCAAGTCGATCTGCCTGAATTTCGGCCTTGCACAGGATTACGCCGGCGCCTGCCATTTGCGCTTCGACGACACCAACCCGGAAAAGGAAGAGCAGGAGTATGTCGATTCCATCATCGACGCCGTGCATTGGCTCGGCTTCGACTGGCAGGGAAATCAATACTTCGCTTCCGACTACTTTCAGTGGATGTACGACTTCGCCGAAAAGCTGATCGAAGCCGGCCACGCCTATGTCGATTCGCAGACGGCGGAGGAAATGCGCGCCAGCCGCGGCACGCTGACCGAAGCGGGAAAGAACTCGCCTTTCCGCAATCGCACGCCGCAAGAAAATCTCGATCTGTTCCGCTCTATGCGCGCCGGCGAATTCGCTGACGGCACCCACATCCTGCGCGCCAAGGTGGACATGGGTTCGGGCAACATCAACCTGCGCGACCCGGCCATTTACCGCATCCGCCACGCCACGCACCATGCCACCGGCGATGCCTGGTGCATCTACCCGATGTACACCTACGCCCATCCGATCGAGGATGCGCTGGAGAACATCACCCACTCCATCTGCACCCTCGAATTCGAGGACCAGCGCCCCTTCTACGACTGGCTGCTGGCGCGTCTGGCGGAGCTGGGCTGCGTCAACACGCCGCTGCCGCAGCAAATCGAATTCGCCCGGCTCAACCTGTCCTACGTCGTGCTCTCCAAGCGCAAGCTGATCCAGCTGGTCGACGAGAAGCACGTCGACGGCTGGGACGACCCGCGTTTGCCGACCCTGGTCGGTGCGCGCCGCCGCGGCTTCACGCCGGAAGGCTTCCGCCGCTTCAACGAAATGAACGGCGTCACCAAGTCCGATTCCTGGATCGACATCAGCGTGCTGGAGGAATGCCAACGCGAACACCTCAACGAAACCGCGCTGCGCCGCATCGCCGTGCTCGACCCGGTGAAGCTGGTCATCGACAACTACCCCGAAGGGCAGGAAGAAGAATGCCTCGCGCCCAACCATCCGCAAAAGCCGGAGTGGGGCAAGCGCCCCGTACCGTTCTCGAAGGAACTCTGGATCGAGCGCGAGGACTTCATGGAAGCCCCCTCCAAGGGCTACTTCCGCCTTTTCCCCGGCAACATGGTGCGCCTGCGCTACGGCTTCGTGATCAAGTGCCTCGGTGCTGACCATGATGCCGCCGGTAACATCACCGCCGTGCATTGCGAGTACATGCCGGATTCCAAATCCGGCACGCCGGGTTCGGACAACTACAAGGTCAAAGGCAACATCCACTGGGTCTCGGCGCGACATGCCTATGCGGCCGAGGTCAGGCTTTACGACCGCCTGTTTGCGGTCGAAGCCCCGGGCGAGGGCGGGCGCGATTTCATCGCCGACCTTAACCCGACCTCAAAACTTGTCATCACGGCGCAACTCGAAGCCGCGCTGAAAGACGCCGCCGCCGAGGACCGCTTCCAGTTCGAACGCCACGGCTATTTCGTCGCCGACCGCGTCGATTCCCGACCCGGCGCGCCGACGTTCAACCGTGCCGTGACGCTGAAGGATTCGTGGGCCAAGGGCAAGTGACGACGCCGGACGCGACGTGCCCCTGGCATAAAGCGCTTGGCGCGCGCCGCCGGAAAGCGCAGAATTGCGTTTCACCTGTCCACTCATCGAAGGAGTTCTCCATGCGCAAACTCGCCTGTCTTGTCATTGCCGCGGGCGCAAGCCTTGCAGCCACCGCCCATGCCATGAAGCCCGGCCTGTGGGAAATCACCAGCCAGATGAGCGGCGGCGGCATGCCGGCGATGCCGGCCATGCCGGAAGCCCAGCGCAAGCAGATGGAAGCGATGGGCATAAAGATGCCGGGGGCCGCGGGCGGACCGATGACCGTGGCGGTCAAGCACTGCGTCACCAAGGAGCAGGCGGCGAAGCGCCAGCCGCCGCAATCCGATGAAGACCGCAAGCAGAAATGCGAACAGAAGGACGTGAAGACCTCGGGCAACACCGTGACCTGGAAGATCGAATGCACCGGCGAACGCAAGATGACCGGCAGCGGCTCGATGACCTGGCAGGGCGAGGAAAGCTACAAGGGTGAATCCACGTTCACCATGCAGGACGCCAAGCGCGGTCCGACCACCATGAAGCAGAACTACTCGGGCAAGTGGCTGGCCGCGGCCTGCGGCAAGTAAACATTCACTTCAGGCCGATCAGGCGGCGGAATTCCGCCGCCTGCATCGGCCGGCCGAAGTGGTAGCCCTGCACCAGGTCACAATTCATCGCGCGCAGCTCGGCGGCCACGGCCTCGGTCTCGACACCCTCGGCCACCACCTTCAGATTGAGGCTCCCGGCCATCTGGATCACGGCGCGCACGATCGCTGCATCGTCCTGATCGGTCTCGATGTCGCGCACGAAGGACTGGTCGATCTTCAGCTTGTCCACGGCAAAGCGTTTGAGGTAGGCGAGGCTGGAATAGCCGGTACCGAAATCGTCGATCGCCAGCCGCACACCCAATGCCTGCAGCCGATTCACGGTTGCCAGCACCTGTTCGGCGCCATCGATCAGGACTGATTCGGTAAGTTCCAGTTCCAGCGCGGCGGGCGGCGCGCCGGAGGCAGCCAGGGCGCGCAGCACCATTTCTTCGACATCGCCGCGGCGAAACTGGATGGAGGAAATATTCACCGCCATCGAAAGCTGCGCGCACCCTTGTGCATGCCAGTGCGCGAGCTCCCGGCAGGCTTCCTGCAACACCCATTCGCCGAGCGGCACAATCAGCCCGCTGTGTTCCGCGGCGGGAATGAAATATCCCGGTGCCACCATGCCCTGCCCCGGACTCAGCCAGCGTACCAGCGCTTCACCGCCGACGATGAGGCCGCTTTTCAGATCCACCAGCGGCTGGTAATGCAGCACGAACTCTTCACGCTCCAGGGCACGGCGCAGCCGGCTGTGCAGGTCAAGCCGCTCCTGCGCATCGGCGTTCATGCGCTCGGTGTTGAAACGGAAGGCATTGCGGCCGGCTTCCTTGGCGTGATACATGGCCGTGTCGGCCTTCTTCAGCAACTCGTCGAAACCGGCGCCGTCTTCCGGATACACGGCAATGCCGACGGAGGCGGAGATCGTCACTTCGTGAGTTTCAACGTGAAACGGTTCGCCCAGCACGGTCATGATCTTGCCCGCAATCTGGGCGGGCACTTCGGAGCTCTGCAGATCGGTCAGGACCACCAGGAATTCATCGCCACCGTGACGGCTGATGGTGTCGGAATCGCGCACGCAGGCCAGCAGACGCTGCGCCGCATCACGCAGGAGGGCATCGCCCACCGGATGCCCGAAGGAATCATTCACCGCCTTGAAGCGGTCAAGATCGACAAACAGCAGCGCCACCTTGCTGCCGGCACGCTCGCCATGGGCAATGGCCTGCTCCATGCGATCCCTGAGCAGCAGCCGATTGGGCAAGCCGGTCAGCGGATCGTGATGGGCGAGAAAAGCGATCTTTGCTTCAACGGCCTTGCGTTCGCTGATGTCGGAAAATATCCCGACAAAATGCGTGATTTTTCCTTCTGCATCGCGTACCGATGAAATGGCCAGCCACTCCGGAAAGATCTCGCCGTTTTTACGCTGGTTCCATATCTCGCCGTGCCAGTACCCCGTCTCGAGCATCTCCCGCCACATATCGCTGAAGAATTCGCGGCCGTGCCTTCCAGACGCCAGCAGGCTGGCGTTGCGCCCGACCGCATCGGTTTCGGCATAGCCGGTAACGCTTGAAAATGCGTTATTGACCGAGATCATGCAGCCGTCGGCGTCAGTGATCATGATTGCTTCGCCGCTGCTTTCGAATACCCTGGCCGCAAGCCGCAGTTCCTCTTCGGCACGCCGCTGCTGGGTGTTGTCGCGGGTGGTGCCTTCGACGCCGATGATGTTGCCCGCCGCATCCTTCATGAAGTGGGCGGTGGTCTGAACCCAGACTATGTGGCCATCCTTGTGCCGCAACCGTGACTGACCGGCAACGATATGGCCACCGCCGGCAGCCATTTGGGCGAGAAAGACTTCTCGATCGGCTTGAGAATAGTAGAAATCGGCCAGCTTGCGGCCCAGCATTTCTTCTGCCGTATACCCGAGCAACTGTTCCACGGAACGCGAAGCACGCGTGACTATGCCGTTGATGTCGGTTCGGTAGTAGGTGTCCTGCAGGTCGTCCAGAATGCCGCGCAGGTCCCGTTCGGATTCAGCCACGGCGCGCTGTGCCTCGACAATCGGCGTCAGGTCGGTGACGAAGCCGAACGAACCGACGACCTCGCCTTTCTGGTTGCGATGTGTGGTGTTGTTGAGCAGGATGTGGAATGTGGTGCCATTCTTGCGACGGGCAATGAGTTGAAATCTGCGGTGGTCGGTAGTGTCGATGCGCTGCATCTGCGCAATCAGATCGGCGCGGCTCTCCTCGGTGATGAAGTCGAGCGGAGTTCTTCCCATCCATTCGTCGCGCGGATACCCGAACAGCTTGCACAGCGTGTCATTGACCTCAATGAAGCGGCGCTGGGGGTCCATGGCGAAATAACCATCGACGGCGCTATCGATAACATGCCGGTAGTAGCGCTCGCCTTCGCGCAGCGCGACTTCGATCCTGCGCGTCGCGGACATATCGCGGAAAATGGACACATGCAACAGGCGTTCGCCGTCATGCACCGGATAGACGCGGACCTCTACCGGGAGCAGGCTGCCGTCGCTGCGCCGGAAATCGGTATTGATCAATCGCACCTTTTCGGTCAGATCCGCTTTTCTCGCGGACCATGCCTCGGCATCGGCAAAACTGGTGGAAATCTCCCATACATGCCGGACAAGAATTTCGTCGCGCAAATAGCCGAGCAACCCACAGGCCTGGTCGTTGGCTTCAACATAGGCGCCGCTCTCGGCGTCCACCAGGAAAATACCATCGCCAATGCGGTCGAGGACGCCGCCAAGAATCTTGTGCCGGCCGAACTCGTTTTGGGTCACCATGGTTCGCTCCCACCTTCGCGGGAAAGTGGCAGAGCCAGTAGCGGGCAGGGTTCGGAAAGCACGTTCATCCGATCAGAGCGGGACGATGGTGGCATCAGAATAGCAGCAAAGCGCAATCTCCATGGCGCCGCCATGAGGCGGCATGGAGATTGATTCCACGAGTGCTTGCCATCGCCGTGCGTCTGCCGTATTTTTAGCCCATCGCTCCTGGAGACGGCTTATGAGCACTTCCACCGCACGCTACAACCAGATTGCCGACCGCGAGCTGCTGGTCGAATTCCGTGATGCCTTGAATGACCAGGTGACCACACTGGAACGCCAGGTGGCCAACCTGCGCCGCGATCCCGGTGACCGCGAGTCGGTCGCCACGCTGTTCCGCGCCCTGCACACCATCAAGGGCGACGCGTCGATCTGCCGCTTCGAGCTCGGCGTCAGGATCACCCATCCCATCGAGAGCCTGCTGGTGAGGCTGCGCGAGGGAAAACTGGCATTTTCGCCGCTTCTCGCGGAAGCAATCCTGTTGGCACTCGATCGACTGGAACTGGCCGTCGAGGCACTCCTGTCGGGGCGTTCGCTGGAATCCCTGCGACTCCAGCCGCTGATTGATGGTCTCGATCTGCTGAGCACCCGCGAGAACGACGGACTGGATGCAGCCTCGGTCGCCCTGATCGAGGCCGTCACCGGCTTTCGCCCGGCCAACGCGGGGGCCAGGCTCATGCCCAAAGCCGCGGCACGTGGACACGGCAACGCCAGCGATTTGAAGTTCTTCCAGCGTCTGGCATTGCAGCTGGAAACCTACTCGCCGCTGTTCAAGGGGCGCAGCGGACGCCTGCTGCGACTGGCGCTTGAGACGAATCAGCGTGCCGGCAAACCGGTGGATCCGGCACAACTCGAGGCGGCGGTCTATCTGCATGATATCGGGATGATGTTCCTGCCGGAGTCGATCTGGCTCAAGGTTGGCGCGCTGACCGATGCCGAGCGGCGAGTGATGCACGAGCACCCGTCCTTCGCCGCCGGAATCGCCGAGCGCATGGTGGGCTGGCATGAGGCCGCTGAAATGATCGCCCAGCATCACGAAATGGTGGACGGCAGAGGCTACCCGCAAGGTCTCAAGGAAGATCGGATTGTCCCCGGCGCCAAGATTCTCGCCATCATCGACGCCTTCGAGTCGGTGACGCTGAAGCACAGCCATCGCGGCGAAGGCCGTTCGCTGCTGCGCGCGGTTGCGGAAATCAACGCCAGCGACAACCAGTTCTCCGCCGAGTGGATAGAACATTTCAATCAGGTGATACGCGGCATGGTCGAGGTCTGACGCGGTTCATCCCCGCGGGGCCGCGTAGTGGATCGGTATAATCAGCCGATTCCTTTGTCCATCAATGCAATCGACCATGCGCCCTGTCACCCTCTCCCGCTTCCTCATCGAAGAACAACGCGACAAGAACGTCATTTCCCCCGATCTTCGCCTCTTGATCGAGGTAGTGTCGCGCGCCTGCAAGGCGATTTCCATCGCCATCGGCAAGGGCAGCCTGGCCGATGTGCTGGGCAGTGCCGGCAGCGACAACGTGCAGGGCGAGGTGCAGAAGAAACTCGACGTGATTTCCAATGAAATCCTGCTCGACGCCAACGAATGGGGCGGCCATCTGGCTGGCATGGCCTCCGAGGAAATGGAACTGCCGCACGTCATTCCCAACCGTTACCCGAAGGGCGAGTACCTGCTGCTGTTCGATCCGCTCGACGGCTCGTCGAACATCGACGTGAATGTCTCGGTCGGCACCATCTTCTCGGTGCTGCGTTGTCCCGAGGGCATGGACCCGACCGAGCAGGCCTTTCTCCAGCCCGGCACGCGACAGGTCTGCGCCGGCTATGCCGTGTATGGACCGACCACGCTGCTGGTCCTGACACTGGGCGACGGCGTCAATGTATTCACGCTCGACCGCGAGTTCGGCAGGTTCGTTCTTACGCAGGGTGACGTCAGGATCCCCGAGGAGACCCGCGAATTCGCCATCAACGCGTCCAACGCGCGCTACTGGGACGAACCCGTCAAGCGCTATGTCGACGAACTGCTGGCCGGCAAGGACGGCCCGCGCGGGCAGGATTTCAACATGCGCTGGGTGGCTTCGATGGTGGCCGATGTGCATCGCATCCTCAGCCGCGGCGGTATCTTTCTGTACCCCATCGACAGCAAGACGCGGGCACAGGGAGGCAAATTGCGCCTGATGTATGAAGCCAATCCCATGGCCATGATCGTCGAGCAGGCGGGCGGGGCCGCCACCGATGGCCGGCGCCGCATCCTCGACATCCCGCCGGAGAAACTCCATCAACGAGTCCCGGTAATCCTGGGTTCCCGGCAGGAAGTCGAGCGCGTAACGCGCTACCACGTCCAGTGACAGGCTGACCCGGAAATGGACCTCTCCAAGTTCAACGGATTGCTGATCGACGACGTTCCCGAGATGCGCTCGGCGTTGCGCATCCAGCTTGCCGACTGCGGACTGGAGCGTTGCGACGCAGCCCGCAACATCAAGGAAGCCCTGGAACGGATTGCCGCCAATCGCTATGACATAATTCTCTGCGACTACAACCTCGGCCAGGGCGCCGACGGCCAGCAACTGCTGGAGCTCGTGCGGCGCCGCAAGACCCTGCCGCTGACCACGGTCTTTCTGATGGTTACCGGCGAAACCAGTTACGAGCAGGTGTCCACCGCCGCCGAGTACGCGCCGGACGACTACCTGATCAAGCCCTTCACCTCGCAAACCCTGCAGACCCGGCTGGAACGCATCATTGACAAAAAGCAGGCGCTGCGACCCGTCTATGTCCATCTCGGCGAGCGGGGCGACAAACAGAAAGCCTTGGCCGAATGCGATGCCATGCTCGCCCAGCAGTCGCGCTATTCGCTGGATGTCGTGCGCATCAAGGGTGATCTGCTGCTGTCGATGCAGCGCAACGACGAAGCGCTGGCCCTCTATCAAGGTATCCTCGATCAGCGCGCCACCCCCTGGGCCTCGGTCGGCAAGGCGCGCGCGCTCTCCGCCAAGGGTGACGACGCGGAAGCCAGGGAACATCTGGGCCATGCACTTGAAGCCTACCCCAACTACCTCGCCGCCTACGATTCACTGGCACACCTGCTGGCAAAAGACGACCGGGCGGCCGCTCAACTGGTGGTTGAGCAGGCGCTCAAGGTTGCGCCCTCGACCCAGCGCCAGCGACAACTAGGCGCCCTGGCGCTGGAAAACAAGGATTTCACCCGGGCCGAAGAGGCCTTCCAGCGTGCCGTGGAAAAGGATCGCACCGGGTTCTTCAAGAGCCACGACGACTACTCCGGCCTGGCGAAGAGCCGCGCGGAGCAGGGCAAGGTGAAGGAGGCCCTCGCCGCCGTCAAGGACATGGGGCGGCATTTCAGTCGCACCCCGGAATTGGCTGTGCACCAGGCGGCGGCGGAAAGCATCGTGCACGCCAAGTCAGGCGATCCGGTCGCGGCAAAGGCTGCCCTGGAACGCGCGCTTGCGGCGGCGGAACACGGCATGGATGTGACTGCCTCGCTCGAACTTGCCAATGCCTGCTTTGCTTCCGGCGATCAGGAACAGGCCAAACGCATTCTGAAAGAGGTGGCCGAAGATCATCAGGAAAACGATGCCGTCCTGGAGCGGGCGCAGGGCGTCTTTCGCACGGCCGGCCTTGAAAGCGAAGGCGAGGTATTCCTTGAGGCCACCAGGCAACACATGATCACGCTCAACAACGAGGCGGTTGCCCTGGCCAAGGCGGGAGAACTCGAAAAGGCCAGTGCCATGCTGGACGAAGCGGCCGGCCGCCTGCTCAACAATGCCCAGGTGTCGATCAATGCGTCGATTGCAGCGCTGATGCAAATACAGCGCCAGGGTGCGTCCGCGGAGCTGGTCAGCAAGGCACACCGCTACATCACCCAGGCCTACCGCGCCAACCCCGACCATCCCCGCCTGGGTGAAGCGGTCCAGCTCTACCGCAAGTTTGCCCCGGAAGGCGCGCCTGCACTGAAGGTGGCGACATGAACCCGCTCATCGCCGGCTGCATCCATGACGCCAAGAACGGGCTCAATCTGCTCAACACCTGGCTCGAAGAGGCCCGTCGCGTCGCGCCATCGCCCGCGCTTGACGAGGCCCGCGCGGTCTCGGCGCGGATCAGCGCGCAACTCGTGGAACTGCTGACGCTCTATCGCGCGGGTGAGAACAGCCTGCGCCTGGTGATCGAGGATCACGACCTGATCGATTTTTGCGAAGATGTAACGGCAGAAATCATCCTGCCGCCCGGCAGCAACCACCGGATTGAATCAGACCAGGGCGCGGCCGCCGTGCTTGGCGCCTGGGCATTCGACGCCTATCAGGTCAAGCTGGTCCTCCAGGAAGCCTTGCGCAACGCCTTGCGCCACGGCAAGCAGCACATCCGCTTTGCGGTAGCGGCGCAAGCTGGTGGAGGTTTGCGCTTTACCGTCAGCGACGACGGCCCCGGATTTCCGCAAGAGGTGCTGGATGGCGAAGCCGTTGCGATGGACAGCGGCAGCAGCGGCATCGGCCTGGTCTTTGCCCGCCTGATTGCAGAACGTCATGCGACACCCGATGGTCATCACGGCCGCATCGAACTGGCCAATGATGGCGGCGCCGTGTTTGCCCTGGTATTGCCCTGATCAGGTCTGCCGTTCGACTTGCTGGCCGTAGGTCGCAAAACTTGCCAAAACGCGCGTCATTTCCCCGGTAGTCAACAATTTCGGCGCACCCAGTTGCAGCACGCGCCAGTATTGCTCGCACAAGGTTTCCAGCTCGATCGCCAGGGCCAGCGCATGGTCTGCGTCACGACCAAAAACCACCATGCCGTGATGCGCCATCAGGCAGGCGCAGCGGGCATCCAGCGCGCTGGTAATGGCATCGGACAATTCCTGGGTGCCGAAGGTGGCGTAAGCCGCGCAGCGAACGTCCGCACCACCGAAGCGCGCGACCATGTAATGAAAGGCGGGAATGCCTTGCTCCTGGCAGGCCAGTGCCGTGGCGAACGGCGCATGCGTATGCACCACGGCACCCGCTTCCGGTTGCGCGGCATAGATGTCGCGATGGAAACGCCATTCGGACGATGGCTTGCGTGATGTTGCAGCAGCCACCGAACCGTCGGCGCCGACCTTGACCATGTCGGCCGCGGTGCAGGATTCGTAAGCCATGCCGGTCGGCGTGATCAGAAAGCCGCCTGCGCAGCGCACGCTGACATTGCCCGCGCTGCCGCGATTGATGCCCGAGGCGTTCATCGCCCTAGCCGTGGCGAGAACCTTGGCCGCCAAGGCGGCTGTCGTTTCGTCTATGTTTTCCATTGGCCCAGTTGTCCTGCCCCGACAATTCCGCGCTCGGAAACGATGCCGCCGATCAAGTCCGCCGGGGTCACATCGAAGGCCGGATTGGCGACCGGCGTGTCGCCAGCGCCGAGTTCTTCGGCGGCGCGCTCTTCAATCGGAATCTCCACGCCGGAGGGACAATCGAAATCGATGGTCGACAAGGGCGCCGCGACATAAAACGGCACGCCGTGAGCGCGTGCCGCGAGCGCCTTGAGATAGGTGCCGACCTTGTTCGCCGTGTCGCCATTGGCGGCAATGCGATCGGCGCCGACGATCACCAGATCGACCTTGCCCTGCATCATCATCAGACCGGCGGCATTGTCGGCGATCAGGGTATGTGGCACGCCGGCCTCGCTCAATTCCCAGGCGGTGAGCAAGCCCTGGTTGCGCGGTCGCGTTTCGGAAACCCAGACATGTACCGGCAAGCCGGCGGCATGCGCGGCATAGACCGGTGCCAGCGCCGTCCCGTTGTCGACGGTGGCCAGGCGGCCGGCATTGCAATGAGTCATGACGTTGATGGACCGGCCACTCTGTTGCCTTGCCTGTAGCAGCGCCAGTCCGTGTTGCCCGATCGCCGCATTGGCGGCTTTGTCTTCCGTCGCGATGGCGCGGGCTTCTTTCCATGCCGTATCACGCCGTGTCACCAGCGCCGAGTTTTTCAACACACGGCGCATGCGCTCCAGCGCCCAGTGCAGATTGACGGCGGTGGGCCGTGTCGCGGCCAGGGTGTCGATCACCTGGTTCAGCCGCGCATCGTCGGCCGCATCGGCCAGACCCAATGCCACGCCGTAGGCGGCGGTGGCGCCGATCAGCGGCGCACCACGCACCCGCATGACGCGAATGGCATGGGCGGCGTCTTCCAGCGAAACCAGGCGCAGCATCACCGCTTCGCGCGGCAAGCGCGTCTGGTCGAGAATCAGGATGGACTCGCCATCCTCGATCAGCGTCGGGTACCGCGTCTGGCTCAATTCAGCTTGCCGTGGCAGTGCTTGTACTTTTTGCCGCTACCACACGGACAGGGATCATTGCGACCGACCTTGGGCATGTGGCGCTCGACCGGCTGGGCCGGCTTTGGCGCGGCGGCGCCGAGCGCTTCGTCATAGTCGGCGTGGTGGTACTGCACGTTTTCGAGTTGCGGCGGGGCTTCCACCTCTTCGATCTGCTCCTCGCTGCGCACTTCGACCGTCAGCAGCAGTTTGGAGACTTCGCTGCGCACGGTCTGCAGCAGACCCTCGAACAGTTCGAAGGCCTCGCGCTTGTATTCCTGTTTCGGATTCTTCTGCGCATAGCCGCGCAGATGAATGCCCTGGCGCAGGTGGTCGAGCGCCGAAAGGTGCTCGCGCCAGTGCGTGTCCAGGCTTTGCAGCATGACGTTGCGCTCGAAGCCGGACCAGGCCGCGGCATCGACATTGCCGGTTTTTTCAGCATAGGCGGCGTCGCCCGCATCGAGCAGGCGCTTCAGGATTTCGTCGTCGCCGAGTTGCTGGTCGGCCTTGATCCATTCGCCCACCGGCAGCTTGAGATGAAGCTCTGCCGCCAGCGCGGTTTCAAGACCGCTGACATCCCACTGCTCCTCGACGCTTTCGGCCGGAATGTAGAGGCGGAAGGTATCGTGGATCTGCCCCTGGCGCATGGCCGTGATGGTCTCGGCGATGTCTTCGCTGTCGAGCAGT
>Ga0154020_10007606_pt1 | contig 12629 bp, 21 predicted proteins | sample Klosneuvirus_201_FD_109709 | JGI IMG/M metagenome (GOLD analysis project Ga0154020, IMG submission 109709) | Active sludge microbial communities from wastewater, Klosterneuburg, Austria - Klosneuvirus_20160825_MG | ecosystem: Engineered > WWTP > Aerobic digester > Activated sludge | place... | reverse complement strand
CTTGCCGAGCGTGCTAAGGAATTGCTGGCGAGCATCCTCTGCCCGTACATCGCCGATGTTTCCCTCAAGTTCGAGAATATCATTGAAGACTACGCCCCTTTCCTCCCACGTCCGATCAAACAAGGCGAGGCGCTTATCGTCGCTGGCGTGGTCCGCGGTGAGGTCACCATGGGCGCGCTGACGGTCGCTGGTCAGTCGTCTCGTGGCCCTTATTCCCACCGCATCGCCATCAACAACTCCATGACGACCACGGGTGTTTCGCTTCACAAATATGCCGCCTCCCTGATTGCTCGTGATATTGAGAAGGACCAGTCCTCTTTCCCTCCTCAGGTATGCCCGCTAAGAAGGCCTGCCCTCCCTTTCCCTTGGCCTCACGAGCTTTCCTCTAGGGTTATGTGTTTCTGGAATCTCGAGAGCAGGCGCTGGCGGACAAGCTCTCTGAGCTTTCCATCTGGAATAACATTTCCAGCCGCGAGTCGACCTTCGCTTGTGTCGTCGAGGTATTTCCTTCATCTTCGAAAACCCATCCTTCCTCTCGAAGTTTCAACCGAGCCTTTGCCTCGCAGGATTTCAGCATGGACGCCAAAACTGTTCCTTCAGATTATCGCTTTGTCTACGCGAAGGTTGAGAAGGAGGAGAAGGACAAAAGTCAGAATTCCTCCGCGGGTAACTTCTGGGCCACCTTCGGATTCAACTCGGATGTACTCTTGCCGTTTTATTCCCCCTCATGTGCAAATGATCCTGATTGCTCCCTTAGACTGCGCTGGATAAGATGCTGGATACTGGCGAGTTCACCTTGGAGGATTTGCTCAGCGAGGATGACTTTTTCAGCGAAGCACAGGCGTCGAATGAGAATCTCGTTCGCTACTTTCACAAACCGCACGCCGTGAAGAGGATATTCTCTTATGTCGCTTCACCGTCTGTCTCGAGTGCGTCGCTCATATTGATCATTGTGTTTGCGCTTCTCCGTTCTGAATGCGATCGTTGTCGCAGAGGACCACCCCAACTGGCAACGCATCTACCTCTGCACTGAGGTGCTCGTGTTGCCCGTCTGGGACGAAATTCTTGATCACATTTACTCCTCGGGCAGTCAGTGCATGGAGCTACTCCTCACCACCCTCGCCCAGGTACGATCTCGATGCTTCGAGTGACAGACATTGCGCATCACTCATGTGCACCTTGATCTAGCCGAATATTGACGACCAGAGAATCTTCCGCATCTGCCGCGTGTTGGCGGCCTTCATGGGCTTTGACATTGATCGGCTCATTGACTATCTCAAATCACAGAAAACCTTTGTGGTTGACATCATTCGCAACATCGGCGTTTCGTACAATTTCCCTCATATTTTGTGGCCTTGTCCGCGTTTCTGACCTTGCCCGTGTAGCTTTGTTATTGACTTCTTGAAAGCGCTGCTCAAGCCCGAGAATGGACCTAAGCGTGCGGACATTTTGAGTCTCCTTTTTGCCGGAGGTTTGTTCGAGGAAGCCATTAAGTGTCTTGGCCCGGCGCAGCCCGCTGAAGTGCAGGACAATGCCTCGGAGGTCATTGTCACGCTCGTGAATGCGTCCAAGGACTTTTCGCTACAGGAGAGACCCTTCGAGACCAAGGTGACCATCGATCGCATCTTTGAGATTATGTTCGACCAAGATGGCAAGTCGACTAAGTCCTACCTCCGTGGGCTGGACGTGCTCTCCACCATTATTGGCAGTCTGCAAAGCCCACCGAAGAGCTCGCCGGACGACAAGGGCCCTCCTCCCGCTCATCCGACGCTGCTTTTGATTGGCGCGCACTTGGCGGACTTTAAGAGCGTTATTACTGCTCCCAATAGGTCGCGCATCGGCACGTTTGGCGAGATCGTCGTTGCTGGTGAGCCCGCGGTGAGCACGATCCGCTTTCTGTTGGCGCTCATCCGCCCGCGCTCGTTGGAGATCGACCAGAAGATGATTGAGCTTGATCTCATCACCGCTTCAATGGAGTTGTTCATCCGGTGCGCACTCGACCCTTCGCACAATGTCTATTCGTGAGATTGTGCTCATCCTTTTTATCTAGGAGTCGATTGAATAATTTGTTGCACGCGGCGGTTGAGCAGCTGCTCACGCACATCCTCTCCACCTACCGCGAGGACCCCTCGCTTAAGATGTCGCTCTTCACCAAGACGGATTTGCCGCGACGAGTAGCTGAGGGAATGCGCGCGACCAAGGCCAAGACGGAGCAAGGCTACAATATGGGCCACTGCGCTTGGGGCGGTCACCTCTACCGCGTTGGCGTCGCCATGCTTGCCGAGCGCTTCAACCCCGCCATTGACACGCTGATCAAGGAGCATCCCATATGGAAGGAGTACGAGAACGAATTCACCCAAGAGCAAGAATTATACGCGGGCTGGAGCAACGCCCCGCCAAAGCGGCTGTGAAGTGACTTTTCAGTTTTTACCTCCCTCTGAACTCTGTCCCTCGCCTGTGAATATGCGGATGATCACTGTTCGTCAGAGCTCTCTTTATTCAAGCTCTCTAATCTTCCGAGAGGTTCTTTCCTCCATTGTACAAAAAGGGATTTCACAAAATCTAAGGACGATCTCATATCGAGGGCGTCCGTCGGCTATGACGAAGCAGTGGGACTCGAATTTGTTGATGGGGTGGCGCTCGATTGGGAGGACGAACTTGAAGAGGCACCGCCGTCATCATGTGGATGAATAATCGCTCCGAGGGCGCCAAGGTATCCATTGTGTCTCAGAAACAAAGCCTACGAAAGTTGAGAAGGAGCTGTACACATCAGAGAACCAATAACCGCGATAATACCTTCTTGGTGCCTTTTGACCAGAAGTTGATGGCAAAGGAGAACTTATGCCATAGGAACATGTTATGCTCAATGAACCCGCCAGCAAAGAATATCCGATCAAGTTTGTGAATCTCAGCGACGAGATAGGCTATTTGACCGATATTGTTCGCGATCATCTTCATCAGGGAGCTTACCATATCGGCTGGCTTGTACTCGGAGCGCACATCCCCATCGGCAGTCGCAACTTTACCAAAGCTAACAAATGCCAACAATGACAAAGTAAACGACAGGGAGAGACATCGATAAAGAGGGCATCACCTGCTCGCAATGATTTGTTTCTGAAGACCAAGCTTGGAGTACTTGTCCTCCTCCTCGCCATAAATATCGCCGACGAGAAGGTCGACATTATGATTGTCGCCTCACGAAACCAGTCACGAAGAATCGAACATAAAGACGACAAAGATATGAAGTACCTGTATTAGAGAGATCGATGATCTCTTCCCAAGCCTTGTCAGAGGCGGCACTCGAGTCAATCTGCGTTAAGAGGCGCGCGAGGCCCCAGAAAGTGCCGCCGCCGAGCGAAGTGCCGCTGACACGCTCAAACTGCGACGGCCCAGTGATCTTCAATATCGACACGCCACTTCCCATGTTCACCAATAAGAAAGGATACACTTCACCATTTCGAAGCTGTCGCAAGAGAAGGCGGTGAGACGGACAACTGACAAGACGGCAGTGGCGATGTACATGGTCGAGCGCGCCAAATTTCTGCTCTTGCGTGTCCGGGTCGACAGTGAACACCTCCTCGCTAATGTCATGTTTGAGGAGGAAGTCGAGTCCACTGATTAGCGTTTGCATCTCATCCAACTTTCGAACATGAACCTAGAGACAATCATAACCAAGGGTAGGGTGACTTGGGTCAGAGGAGGGGCGGGACGGTTAGTTTCTGCGAGATCTCATCGCCGTAGCGATAAGCGCCGCCGCCAGTAATGTTGAGTGCATCGACGCCAAGTTTCTTCACCAAGTTCACCTCTATAAGAAGTCGAACATGAGGAGAGCAACAGCACTTCGAGCAGACCGTGGCGAGCGAGTGGATTGCGAACTCGCGCAGAAGTCAATGAAGGCGCTCGTCTGGTGGCGCGGGAACTTGATGAAGCGCAGCTGGCCACAGCTGAACTGCAGATTGGGGTCAGGATGAAGACCTGGAACGCTATTAGGCAGCTTCTCTTCTCTGAGGACCCAGTGAGGAAGATCGGGCGCCTCAATGGGACGGAAGAAGACGAGCTTGTTGAAGGAGCCGCCACTGTCGATGCCCACGGTGCCGCCCACTACCTTCTCAATGCCCTTGGCTTCCAGAATCACTGGATGCGGGTTCCTGCACGATATCAAAATGTTTACTCATGTCAACCCAAGTTTAGGGCGAAATTCAACTTGCGAGGAGAGAGCGGCACAGAGGCAGACGAGCGCCAAGGCGGAGAAACGGCAAAAGAGTCGAGCGAGGCTGCCACGAAAGATTCGCGTCACGACTGCTCAGACTCCCCGCCCACCAAAAAAACGATAAATATAGACAAGTTAACTGGTTTTTATGCAGGAAAGACGCACTCAGAACGCGCGGGAGCGGCGGGGGAGGCTTTGCTGGGTGAAGAGGAAGGCGAGGCCGAGGAATTCGACGTCAACAAGGCGGCGCTCGGTACGGCCTTGTTCACCTCTGTAGTGCCGTGGGATTCCATGGAATTAGGATTACGTAACAAGCAAGTGTGAATTGATGAATAAAGGCCGTCTCTGCCCGTCTCACGTGGCGGGAGAGCAATGCCCAAGCTGAGCTGCTTTGTGGTGCAGGTTCTGCATTTCCTCTCGCGCCAACCTTCACTCTCAGCGCCTTGGGCCTTCGCCGCGTTTGCGTCTTTGCACCAGGATTGGCATTCTGTTATCTACTATTTCCAGCGACGATTGTTGCACAGAATGGTGGCGATTGAGGCGCCAGAGCTGCTGCTGGACGGCGACATTCGCGCTTACGTGCTCATCCCCATCCTCGTCGTCGTCTTCGCCATCAGCGTCCTTCGCCAGAATCTCACGCTCATCTTCCAAAGCGCTCCCTCCAAAGATGTGAAGACTGTTTATGAGAGGTAATGATTCTTTTGCTGGCGAGGCCGCTCCTCGCTTTGACGGTGGATTCCCTCTCGACGTCCTCTTCCCTCCTTTCCCTGCCTCCGCCTCAGCACCTTTTCGCCCATTGCAAATTCTTTTTTGTGATGTGGTTTTTTACTAGCCAAATTATTATGCGGACGCGTCGGTGGATGTTGAATGGCTCGCGGATCCCCAAAGAAGGCTTTGAGCGGCGGCGAGCCTACTTCAACCACAAGCAGGACGGCCTTCTCGTCGAGAAGGTCTGCTTCTTCTCAGCCTCAGTTCTGTCCTCCCGAAATATCATTCATTGATATCTGTTGAGAGATCCATGATATTACGAGATAATTGTTGAATGGAGGGAGCGTGGGATTGAAGGCTCATTCGTCGACCTCGGTCTCATTTCCTTTCCTTTCTCTCTAGGCTCAGCCACCTAAGGATAAGGCCGACCTCGGTATTCCAGGAATGCCTACCGTGGATCCCACCAAGATGATGGCGGGTCAGATGAGCATGATCATGTCGCAGGCGTATATGGTGCCCTCGAACCTCATCTGACATCCCCCTCTATTATGGGTCTGACGTCAGCTTTCTCCCTAGGTGATTTCATACAATGTCATTGATAACATCTTCTCGGGGTTCGTCGCTGCGAAGCTGCCATTCTCTTTGACTGGAGGTTTCAAGCGCATGTTGCACTACGGAATTGACGTCGGCGACCTCGACGTGGCCTACGTCTCCTCGTCCTCGTGGTATATTATTGTCTTCAGCGGTGCGCCTCCGTTGCTCTTCTGAGGGCAACTTGCTTCGCTCATCTTTCCCTTCGTGTTCATAGGTTTGGCGCAGCTTACCCAGACAGTTCTCGGCCCTGGCGCACAGTTGAACATGATGGGCGCCTCGGAGGGCGGTCTCATGCCGGCGATGAATGCTGGCGGTATGGGCTTTGGCGCTAGCGAGCCCCACGAGACCTTCAAGAAGGAGATTGCTCTCGTCGAAAGCGCTATCCATGTGGACGTTACGGAAGCGAGCCTCGCACGACTGCCACATCGCTTCGAGGGGCATGGCCGCGGCCACGCGCACTAAATGCATCACAGTTGAAGAAAGATCAACATTTGTTTTTAAGGATTCTGCTTTAGATGTGATGTGATTTTCAATCGACACATGAGGGGATTACAAAAGAGAAATGAAAGAGAACGCAAGATTAGGAGAAAGGGGAGGGAATTCAGGATCGATGACTTAAAACTCTTGAAGCTTTGGTCGCTTGGCGAGGCTCTCCTCGGCCCCGATCTCGTCGAGCCTCCTCTTCATGCCGGTTGGTTCTGAGAGAGCAAATCCAATGAGTAAGGTAAGGGGGACATGTATTAAACTCGTTCATTACCTCCAGTTGGGCCTGTGAGTGCGGTGTGGAGGTGCGAGGATGACGGCGCATTGCAAGCTGGCGGTGCGGTGGCTGACGTCGGTTGCGCGGCAAACATGACCGTGGTTTCGTGGACTTCAATTTTCTTGGCATGGGAAAGATTCGGCATGAAGCGTTTCTTTGGCTCGTTGTGAGGCTGGCTATTGGCAGTCTGCAGCTTCGAAGGCGAGGCAGACGGCGTGGAGGGAGCGGAGTTGTTGGCGACTGGGGTTGAGTCCGAGGATGAAGGTGGCTTATGAATCGGGAAATGCTGACTGTCGATGCGAACGGGCTCGCCAGTGAAACGATCGACCGACGAGTAGCTAAACTTACTCTTTTCCCTCGCAATTTGTTGGAGGAGGTCAATCTCCGCCTTCTCGTACTTGATGCCGTGCAGATCGTTCACCAGCGTTCGCAATATTTCGTTTGATTTATGGGCGTGTTCGATCATATCATCAATCTCCTTATCATTCTCACCTTCAAACGAGAATTTGTCAAACGCGGCGCTGGCATCATTGTATGAATTCCGAAAATCGACTACACAAGTGGCCGTCTTTCCCTATAATGGATAAGGTGATAGAGGTGAGAGAGAAGGAAGGCAGGTTCGGAATTGAAGAAGTTGGCAGTCAGCACCTTAGCAACGCGGCTGAGACGGCCGAGCGTTTGGACGAGGTTGGCGTCTTTGAGCGACTTGTCGATGTACATGATGGCCAGGTTCGGCGCATCAAAGCCAGTCTGAAGTTTATCGGCGACAATGATGAGCTTCACATTGTTGTCACTCTCCTTGAAGACCACCGTTAGGTCCTTGTCGCAATAAGGACCATTCACCTCTACGTCAGTCTCCTTGATAGATGGCGGCTCCTCCAGAGCAGTGAATGTGCAAATCACATCGAATCGCTGTGAAACAAATTCATCAGGCACATCGAAGCAACCTCTTCAATCGAGGGAAGCTCATGTACATCCTTCATTGGGAGTTTTGCCACTTGCTCTTCGATGGCCAATTTATACTAGCATGTCAGAAGATCAAAATTACCGTTGAATCAAGCAGAACTAAGAGGGCGTACTTTGATAATATTGCGACGTCCCTTCACAATTAACATTCCCTTGGCCTTGAACTCTGCATTCGACAAATCGGCAGACTTCGAAACAAAGTGATTCACGAGATATTTGGCCTTGGCACCAATCGCGTCCGGATCTAATTGATAACAAAACGATAAAGAAAGCTCCTCGTCTTCTTCGAGAGCGGAAAAGAGACAAACGACTACCTTTTGAAAGATCATCGATTTCAAGATCCTTTTCGGTGATGGCGTGAAAATCAGAGATGACGTCCATTGTAAAGCCATCTCGAATCGATTCTTCGACGGAATAAGAATAAAAAGGCCGACGAATATTGGCATTTGTGGGATGTGGCGTGCCGAACTGCTCCAGAGTTCGTTCCGTCGGAGAACAGGTAAAACTATAAAATGGGATATTAAACATCGCCATAAATCTCTGAAGGGACATTAAATGAAAATACCTGAAATATGTGATAAGCTCGGATTGACTAGCGGATTCCACGAGCATCTCATGTAGGCCGGTGGTTGCGCCGGATCCCTGCCGACGGAAATTACGCTCAATATATATAGATATAACGATGTAAGCATAGTCGTTACATGGGTTCGATGGGCCTCATCAGCCACAATGGCGATGCGTCGCCTCTTCACCACTGGGAGCTTCTCGAGCTGCATGAACTTTTGAAAAGTGGTCAATATGATGCCTTTTTTACCCTGAGAAAACTTACCATGAGGGAGAACTAAACAGCCTCGTCGAATGTGATTAAAAAAAGCATACCCCAGCCAAGCGCATTCGCAGGTCTTCTTTCGAGTCGATTTGGGCAACGTCGAGAACGTGAGAAGCCTTGAGGAAGTTCATGACGACAGCAGAGAGCTGGTCGTCGAGGACGATGCGGTCAGTCAGGACGAGGATCAGATCGAAACCTCGCCTATCCGCTCCATTCTACCGCAAATTAGTTAATATCAACAACCCAGAAGCGAAAAAACGCCACGCGGCGTAATGACGACGACACGGCAATGGCAAGAAGCTCGACAAAAAGCCTCGACGAGACGTCATTCAGCGAGGTCGAGGTGTTTTCCCGGACCGTCAATGAATCGCCCACAATGCCACGAGCAAACGTTACTTATGTTCATAGATAATTACAAGAAGGTGATCAAGCCAGCGCCGAGGCGGGGAGCCGAGCAGAAAATGGAGGGAAATAGTTGAGAACGGACCTTGAGCTTGCTGAGGCACAGGATAAGCGCCGCAATAGTCAGGGACTTCCCGCTTCCCGCCGTGTGTTGAATCAAATAGTTCCTGATCTCATGGTCGTGCGAGAATTGGTAAGAAGCGACGTCCATGATGATCTTGGCGACGGTGCGCACTTGGTGAGGCCGCGGCTCGAGGCCGTAGTTCTTGAAAGCGTGCCGCAGGCCCGTCGCCAGGTCGCGGTGAGGAGGCGCGGCAGACATCCCTTGGAAGAATCCTCACTAGTGCATCAGAGGAAATGCGCGAACAAGAGTGACGATCAAAATCGGGAATACGACGAGTCGAAAGACCAGCCATGAGCGGGTTAGACCAGTCCGCCTGTTTCGGCCCACTGGCACCTCCGCTCGCAATCAGCGAACTATCAGCAATATGCTTTCCGCCCCCCATCCGGCTTCGTTTACCAATGATAAGTGATTCCAATGATGTCCCCCAACACTATTAATACTGGTCCCAACACATTGTGTCAGCTTGCTCACTTGCACAATAGTGGCAGTTTCATCGCAGGTTGGTATATTCAATTTACATGACTCATTTTAAGCAATTAAAAATGAGAACAATCTCTCAAAGAACGGCAAACTAGATCTAAATGTAGGGGCATTACTGAGCGTTCACGCCATGATTGAGCGAGGCAACAGCGTCGTCAATCTTCTTGGCGGTCTGTGGGCTCGACACGCGGAGTGTCTGGTACTCATTGGAGGTGCGCAGCTCATCGTAGTGCTGGGCAACATAGCTCATGCACGCCTTGCGCAACTTAGGAGCGTTGGCCGCCTCGCTAATCTGCAACAAGTTGAATGAGTTCTCAGCCTCTAGCTGCTCCTCCAGCTTCTTCTCGATTTTCTAACAAGGATGGAGTCAGAGCAAACAACAAAATATGTAGAACGATATCAAGAAAAGCCTCATACCTGCTTCAAGGGCTCGAGGAGGAAGCGGCCAGCGGCGATCAGGACCTCAACTACGTCCACCTCGTCGTTGAGAACTGAGCTAATGTCATTCGTGTAGATAAACTTGAGGATAGCAATGAAGGTCTGACGATCAATATCCGGCAATGAGATGACGCTCGCGCCCTTCTCCGCAAAAGAGCCTATGGAAGCGAATGAGCTCCAGCAGTCAACAAAGTCTTCATAAGCAACAATCGCATACCCTCAAAGATGGTCTTGAAAAAATCAGATCGCGAGACGAGCATGGCCTTGTGGGCGTAGACCGAAAAGCCGTCACTCAAGACGAAGCAGACATCGCTAAAGTCGGTGCCGTCCACGGCGTCCACCATTTGCTCAGCGAATACAGAGACGGGAATGTCCTGTTGGGGTAGCGCGGCCATGTCACCGTGAACCACTGGCGCCTCCTCGATCAAGATGAAGCGCTCGCATAGCGCTGTCAGACGAGGGAGGCGCATCTTGCGAGCGAGCTTGGCCAGCTTGGGCACATGGTGAGGAGCAGCCGAGAGGTGGTCCGTGTAGAGGTACTACGAGCGGTAATCAATGCGAGATGGTCGATCGCAACAAACCAATGAAGAAGCCATACGCGCAACAAGGCGAGGAAGACAAAATACTCAACGCCATCAATCTTGATAGGCGAGTCAGCAGCATGATTGCGGCGCCAGATCATGGCCAGTTGGCGGAGATGGAGGCAGCGGGTGAATACAATGGCCTGGTGGGCGGGGATGAGCTTGCTTTGGACCTCAAATGTGATGTCATTGTAGTAGCTCTTGTTGATGAGGTTTTTAAAGTCAAAGGCGAAGCTCGTGCTGCCACTCGTAGTGGCGATGACGGTCGAATGCGAGCCCGCAGCGAGCAGTGAGATCTTCTCTCCGCGGAGCTTAGCAATGATCCTGAAGAAAATGTGAGAAATATCAACATCAGGCAGTAATACAAGACGAAAAAGACGACGGCACGATAGAATACCTCGGCTGATGTTGGAAGTTGCGATTACCGTGGCCGAGGGCGCCATTGACGCCCCATCCCCACGTGTAGACCTCGCCACCTTCAGTCACCGCCACGTTATGCAAGGCACCACAACAAATGCGCGCCACTTTCTTCGAGTCAAACGAGTCCGTCAACTCACGGGGTTCGGCATAATAGTATTTCCTAGAGATCTTCTATCAAGAGGCGGAGGGCAATCCAACATGGCACAATGGCGCGGACCTCTTGCCAGTCATGTGCTGGAAACCTTGCTCCCAATCGGTGTACTGGTTGCGACCACCTTGCTGACCGTACTCGCTGGAACCCCATGAATACAACTTGCCGCTATCTGCAACGGAATGATATCAATCACTTCAATTATCACAGCCACAGAATGACGCACCAGTGAGGGCCATGGAGTGATTAGAACCACAGGCGATGTCAGCGACCTTTTGTCCATCGAAGGCAGCGATCTTCGTGGGAACGCCTTCGTCCTTGCACTCGCCGTGACCGAGCTGGCCGAGAACGCCCAAGCCCTATTTGAGAGTAAGCATCTGATGAAACAAATCATATCAATAAATAAATAGAGTTTACCCATGACCAAACGCTGCCGTCTTCAGCGAGGGCGAGCGTGTGCTGCTGACCGCAAGCGAGCTTGACGATGCGGACGCCAGCTTGGTAGAGCGTCTTGTTCAACTGCGGATGTTGCTGATTGAAACGGTGACCAAGGCCAAGCTGACGCTTCTCATTGAAGCCCCAGCTGTAGACATGTCCCTCCTCTGAAACCAACACGTTAGAATAGGGAGAGATGAAGCGCGGTGAGTCGAGCATGGGACGCACCAGTGAAGACGACAGTGAAGTTGTAGCCAGCCGCACCGCCTCGGACGCGAACGTGGCCGAGGTCGCGGAGGAGGACAGGCGTGGTCTGCAAGAAGGCTTGGAATTGCCCAAAGTTAGTGATCTCATGAGTGACGCGATCGGCAGTCGGATTCGCCGCAGCAGACTCTGCGTCGACCGCCTCCTTCTCCTTCTCCTCGACGACTCCAGCGCTGTAGTAGCTCTGATGAGAGCGCGCGAGCATCTCGGCGCGCTTGCGCTCCCAATCATCCATCTGAGCAGGCTCCTTGTTGGGTTTTTTCATGCCAGGCATCTCAATGCGCTCACCAAAGTACTCTTGCGGCGTCTTGGCGTTGAAGCGATGCATCATGCCCCATTGGAAGATCTCGCCCTCCTGGTTGATGGCCAGGCAGTGGCGGGTGCCGCACACCACCTAGAAGGCGTTCCACATCAAAATGATGTTAAATAAGGACATTATCTTGCAATATAAAGGTATATCCGGACCTTGACGATGCGCTCGGCCTCCAAGGCATGCACCTTGACGGGGGCGAGCAAGACGGACTGTCTGTCACCATTGCCATGCTGACCCTCGCGGCCGCGACCCCACGCGTAGACGTCGCCAAGCTCTAGAGATCACCATGAAAATTGTAAACCATATATTAATAGATAATGATGAGCTCCGTACCGGTGACGGCGAGGCAGTGCTTGTCACCGGCGGCCAACTCGACTACATCGCTCTGAAAGCCCTCGACAATGACCGGGTCGAGCTTGTCTTCGTTGGCGCCGTTGCCGAGCTGACCTTGGTCCGCCTGACCCCAGGTATACACTAAGACATCGGAAAAGTTCAATGTTGGAATCATTTGAGGCTCCCAGGATTCAGTCGAGGGGCAGGACACGGAGTGACCGCGAAGAAAGACGTGGCGCAATTGAGCGACGCCAGGGTGACGACAGGGCGCGACGAGAGGACTGTACCTGACATGAGTGGTCAGATGAAGTGATAGTGCTTAATCACAGGTGATGAAAATGACCAGAGGCGAGCGAGCAAGGGTGACAGGGCATCGTTTCTTTTGGAACCGGAATTGGCCGAATTGGTTTGACCGTTCACTGAAAGGCTTTCGGCCAACTCCACCCTTATGAAGAGGTCTGGACTCTCTACGAGTTGATGCGCTCGACGTTTACATGATCGAGTGATTGTTGCTCAGGCCCTGTTGTTGTTGTAATCTTGTATAATGCACTCTTGAAAAGCTCCTTTCAAAGGGACAATTGACTATTAATACAATCGCCGCCAAATGACAGCCTCGTCGGT
>Ga0154020_10007602_pt1 | contig 12633 bp, 11 predicted proteins | sample Klosneuvirus_201_FD_109709 | JGI IMG/M metagenome (GOLD analysis project Ga0154020, IMG submission 109709) | Active sludge microbial communities from wastewater, Klosterneuburg, Austria - Klosneuvirus_20160825_MG | ecosystem: Engineered > WWTP > Aerobic digester > Activated sludge | place... | reverse complement strand
CGGGGTCATCGGCAACGAGATCACCCTGCGCACCGACGCGGGCCTCGAGCTGCGCGCGCGATGGCTCCAGCGCAGCGGCCGCGTCGCGCGCGCCGAGCGCATCTACTGGGACCTCCTGCAGAAGGGCCCAGTCACCGTGCCGCGACTGGTCGCGTTCCTCGAGGTGCACCGGAGCGCGGCGCCGGCCCTCGATCCCCGCCGGGTCGCCGGCGTGGGGCTCCCCGCACCGAAGCAGGATCGCAAGGGGGGGGTGACCGACGAAGAGGTGACGCGCTTCCTCGCCCGCCGCGATCTCCCGCGCGAGGTCGCGCTGCTCGGCCGCTGGGCCTGGCACGCCGAAGACGTGGACGAGGTCGCCTACCGCGCCCAGGTCGAGGAGGCAGCGGACGCGACGCCACCGATGCCCTGGGCCAACCACCTCCTGGCCCGCGCCGCCCTCGGCGAAGGTCGGCCCCGCCTGGCCATCCAGCGCTACCTGCGCGAGGGGCTCGCCTTCCCCGCACGCCGCGACGACGTCGCACAGGCCATGCGCCTCCTGGTCTCGCTCGAGGACTGGACCACCCTCCAGCGCGCGCTGGCCGACCCCACGATCGGCCCCCACGCCGGCGCCTGGGCGCACTTCGAGCTCGCGATGCACCAGGGCGACGCGCGCGGGCTCCTGCGCTGGGCCGTGCCCTACACGTTCCACTTCCCCGGCTGGGCGGCGCTCGCGCTCTGCACGGTGCCGGCCCTCGCCTGGCTCGCGTTCCTGCTGCGGCTCGGGCTGCTCCGCGAGTCGCCGCGGCTGCGCGCGCCCGTGGTCGTCGCCGCGTTCGCGCTCGGCGTGTTCTCGGTCGTGCCCACGCTGCTCGTCGCCGGGCTCGAGGAGCGCCGCATGCACTTCGTCGAGACCGGGATCGTGGCCAAGGACGCCCTGTTCTTCGTGCTCGGGGTGGGGCTCCGCGAGGAGGCGTGCAAGCTGCTCGCGTTCCTGCCATTGCTGCCAATCCTGCTCAAGCGGGGCAACCGCCTCGACGTGCTGGTGTGCGGCGCGCTCGTGGGGCTCGGCTTCGCCGCCGAGGAGAACCTCGGCTACATCGCGCACGGCGACCTCACCACCGCGATGGCGCGGTTCCTCACCGCCAACTTCTTCCACATGGCGCTCACCGCGCTCGCGGCCGACGCGCTCTACGAGTTCCTCCGCGCCAAGGAGGACCGCTCGTTCGACTTCACCAAGACCTTCCTCATCCTCTGCACGATCCACGGCGCGTACGACTTCTTCCTCACGGCGCACGTCGTCGAGAACCTCTCGTACTTCGCGATGGCGGTGTTCGTGGTGCTCACGCGGAACTTCCTCGTCGCGGTCGACCACGCGCGCGTGCGCGCCGGGCGGGGGCTGCCGCTCCTGCCGGTGTTCGCCGTGGGCATGGCCGCGGTGATGGCGGCGAGCTTCGCGTATGCGGTCGCGATGGTGGGCTACGGGCTCGCGCTGATGTCGATGTTCGAGGGCATCCTGGGCGTCGGCATCCTCGTCTACGTGTTCTTCCACGAGCTCGACCGGACCTGAGCCCGGCCGAGCCCCTGGACGGGCAGGTCAGCCCTTGAGCACGGCGAGCGGCTCGAGGCGCAGCTCGCGCACGACGAGGTCCTCCTGGTCCTCGAGCACCTCCTGGATGTCGCGGTAGGCCGCGGGGGCCTCCTCGATCAGCGACGGTCGATCGCGCGGGTGGACCACGCGCCGCATGGAGGCGGCGAACGCGTCCCGATCGAGCGCGCGCGCCTCCTTGCGCCGCAGGACGCGCCCGGCCCCGTGCGAACAGGAGCCGAGCGACGCGGGGTTGCCGAGCCCGCGGACCACGTAGCTCGCCGTGCCCATCGACCCGGGGATCAGGAGCCTCGCGTCGACCGGCGCCGCCACCGCGCCCTTGCGGTGCACGAGCAGCGGTCGACCGCCCCACACCTCGCGCGCGACGAAGTTGTGGTGGAGGTCGAGGACCGGAGGCGCCTCGAGAGAGACGCCGAGCTCCTCGCTCAGCACGCGGACGGCTTGCTCGGCGAGCCGCGCGCGGTTCTCGCGTGCGAACGCGAGAGCCCACGCGAGGTCGTGCAGGTACGCGGCCCCATCGGGTGCGCGCGTGTCGAGCGTGGAGAACGGAGCGCCTCCGGAGGCCTTCCGGTGGTGCTCGGCGATCGCCGCGCCGAGGCCCCGCGAGCCCGAGTGCACCAGCAACCACACACCGCCCTCCGCGTCGCGGTCGAGCTCGAGGAAGTGATTGCCTCCCCCGAGCGTGCCCAGGTGCCGGCCGGCGAACCGGTCGCGCACGTGGTCGAGCGCGCGCGTGGAGAGGTCGCCCCACGCAGGGACGATCTGCGGCGTGCGATGGGTCCGGTCGCCGGTCGGGATGGCCCGATCCAGCGCCGCGATCACGCGCTCGAGCTTGCGTCGGTCGAGCGCGGTGGCCTCGATCGACAGACGCCGCGCCGACATCCCGCACCCGAGGTCACCCCCGAGTGCCCCCGGGACGACGACGTGCTCGGTCGCGAACACGGTGCCGACCGCCACGCCGGCCGCCACGTGGACGTCCGGCATGGCGGCCACGAAGTCGACCACCCACGGCTGGTCCGCGAGCGCGGTGAGCTGCGCGACCGCCTCGGGGGCGATCGCGCGGGCCCAGACGCGGATCGGGACCCGCGCCTCGATCACTCGCGGCATGGGTCCTCCTCTCCCTCGGCGAGGACGCCGTCGAACACGAAGCGCAGCTCGGGCAAGCGCTTCCACTCGATGGACTCGCCGAGCCGCGACCGCAGGAACGGCGTGGCGTGGGCGAGGGCGACCTCGATCTTCTTGTGTTCGACCTCCTCGCGCGCCACCCAGTGGACGCGCACGTTGCGGTAGTCGACGGACAACACGACGGCCCGGACCGCCACCATGGCGAGCCGGGGATCGGAGACGTCCTCGCGAAACAGCGCGCGGAGCTCCTCGAGAACGAGACCTTGCAAGCGTGCGTGGCGATGGCCCGCACCTTCTTCGAATCTGGGCATGCAGCGGCTCCGAGGCCTCGTCTTCGAGGCCACAGGGGTTCATCACGCTCCGCGACGACGCGAGCGCGACGACCGACCCAAAGCCCGAAGGCGCTGCGGGGGCGGAAGACGCTAGGCGCGACGCGCGGAGAAGACCGAGCGGAAGCCGTTCGTTGCAATCGGTTCCATGATCCACCTCCTCGGCGGCGAAGGCCGCGCCGGCAGGAATGTGCGGCACGCGCCGGGACTTGTCAAACCACCCGATGCAGCAGCGGCTCTCCGCGGGTCAGGCGCGCGACGTTCTCGGCGACGATGGCCGCGACGCGATCGAAGGCCTCCTCGGTGGAGCCGGCCACGTGGGGCAGCACGACCACCTCGGGCCGCGCGTAGAACGGGTCGGTCGGATCCCAGGGCTCTTGCCAGTGCACGTCGAGCCCGACGCCCCGACAGTGCCCCCGATCGAGCGCGCGCTCGAGGGCCACGCGGTCGACGATGGCGCCGCGGGCGCAGTTGACGAGATACGCGCCGCGCAGCTGCGCGAACCGCGCGTCGTCGAACATGCCTCGCGTGCGCGGCGTGAGCGGACAGTGCAGCGACACGAAGTGCGCGCGCGCGAGGGCGTCTCGCCATGCGTCGGCGTCCGCATCCGACCCGAGCAACACGACCTCCATGCCGAGGCCGCGCGCCATCCCTGCGAGCGCCTGCGCGCTCCGCCCGCGACCGACCGTGACCAGCGTACGCCCCCGGAGCTCGACGCCGAGCGGCGTGCCGATCGCGGCCGCCGCAAATGCCACCCGCGCCTCGTTCGCGCGACGCGCCAGCGACAGCATCAGGTAGAGCGCCGCCTCGGCGACGGAGACCTCGTTGGTCGCGGGCGCGTTGCACACGGGGAGGCCCCGCGCCTTCGCCGCGCCGAGGTCGATGTTCTCGTAGCCCGCGGCGGGCTGCTGGATCAGGCACGCTCGCGTGGCGGCCTGCACGACCGTCGCGTCGAACGGCGCGTTCGAGGGCAGGATCACCTCGGCCTCGGCGACCGCCTCGATCAGCGGCCGCTCGCGCGACCACAAAACGACGTCGGCCCCCGGGAGCCGCGCGCGAATGCGCTCGACGATCGGGAGCCAACCAGAGCCGCAGTAGAGGAGGATCAGGCGCGCTTCTTCTCGACCTGGCTGAACTCGAGCTCGACGGGCGTGCTGCGGCCGAAGATGCTCACCTTGACGCGGACCTTCTGCTTCTCGGGCTTGACCTCTTCGACGGTGCCCGTGAAGTTCGAGAACGGACCGTCGACCACGCGGACCTCGTCGCCCACGACGAACGAGACCTTGGGCTTGGGCTTGCTGGTGCCCTCGCTGATGCCGAGGCGCACCGCGTCGATGTCGGCCTGCTTCACCTCGATCGGGTCCTTGCCGCCGGCGCCACCGCCGACGAAGCCCATGACCTTGGAGGTGTCCTTCACGAGGTGCCAGGTCTCCTCGTTGAGCTCCATCTCGACGAAGATGTACCCGGGGTAGCTCGGGTGCTCACGCGTGCGGGCCTTGCCCCCGGAGCGGTTCTCGGTGACCTGCTCGGTCGGGATGAGGATCTCGCCGAACTGCTGCTCGAAGCCCTTGGCCTTGATGCGCTCTTGGAGGTTCGCCTTCGCGCGCTTCTCGGACTGGGAGTAGGTCTGGACCGCGTACCACTTCTTGGCCATTTTGGTTGCCTCTTTGCCCAAAGCCGCGTGTTCCACGGCTCAGGCCTTCCCCGCCAGATACCGCGATCCGAGCGCGCGGATCGCGTAGATGAAGACGCCGGCACCCAGACCGTAGAGCAGTGGATGGTCGGAGCCGGTGACGAACGAGATGCCCCTGTTCGCGCCGATGTCGTACAGCCAGAACACGAGCGCCGAGCCGAGGGTGGCCGAGACCACGATGATGGTGGAGCGGCGGACCTTCTCGCGCGTGGGCCACTCGACCTTGGAGAGCTCGAGGGCGACCTCGTCGCTGAGCTGACGCACGTCGGGGCGCCGGTAGACGAGGAACATCGCGACGGCGGAGATGACCGCGGCGAGCGGGGTCATCCAGTCTTCCCGCGGCTCACCCACCTTGGGGGTCATCTGGCTCAGGCGGTGCCAGACGGCGAAGCCGGCCTTGCCGAGGAAGTAGGTGAGCGCGATCGCGAAGGCGAAGAAGGTGGCGTAGACGTAGCGCCGGTGACCCATCTGGGTGGGGATGGCGTCGTCCTCGTCGTCCTCTTCTTCGTCCGACGCGGTGTCGTCCGAACCAGAAGCCTCCTTGGTCGCCTCGTCGGTCGAACCCTCCTCGGAGTCTTCGAACGTGGCGTCGACGACGCCGCCCTCTTTCGAAGGCTCGTCGTCACCCTCGGTGGAGGGCTCGCGGTCGTTCTCGTCGTCCTTGGGGTTTTCAGACATGGGGTTCTCGGGCAGGGGAAGGGGGACTCGAACCCACGGCCTGCGGATTTGGAATCCGCTGCTCTACCAACTGAGCTATTCCCCTAGGGGAGGTGAAGGCCGGCTCCTTCGCAGGAGTGCGATCACCTGTAACCCACGATTCGGCCGCGTCTACTTCGACTCCTTGTGGAGCGTGTGCGCCTTGCACGTGGAGCAGTGCTTCTTCAGCTCGAGGGGCTTCTGGCCGACCTCCTGCAACCGCGTGGTGCGGTAGTTACGGCTACCGCACACGCTACACACCAGAGTCACCGGGACGCGGCGAGCCATGGCGAAAACGGAAGGGCGGCCGCGAGCTCTCTGACCGGAGTCAGAAGACCCGGAGCCGCCCTGCCGCTCCTCACTCCACGATCTTCGTGACGACGCCGGAGCCGACCGTCTTGCCGCCCTCGCGGATGGCGAAGCGCATCTGCTCCTCGAGCGCGACCGGGGTGATCAGCTCGACGCTCATGGTGACGTTGTCACCCGGCATGACCATCTTCGTGCCCTCGGGGAGGTTCACGGTGCCGGTCACGTCCGTCGTGCGGATGTAGAACTGCGGGCGGTAGTTGGTCAGGAACGGCGTGTGACGGCCGCCCTCCTCCTTCTTGAGGACGTAGACCTGCGCCTCGAACTTCTTGTGCGGGGTGATCGAGCCCGGCTTCGCGAGGACCTGGCCGCGCGAGATGTCGTCCTTCTCGATGCCGCGGAGGAGCGCGCCGATGTTGTCGCCCGCCTGGCCCTGGTCGAGGAGCTTGCGGAACATCTCGACGCCGGTGACGACGGTCTTGCGCTGCTCCTTGGCCTCGGTGTAGCCGACGATCTCGACCTCTTCGTTGACCTTGATCACGCCGCGCTCGATGCGGCCGGTGACCACGGTGCCACGGCCCTTGATCGAGAACACGTCCTCGATCGCCATGAGGAAGGGCTTGTCGATCTCGCGGACCGGCTCCGGGATGAAGCTGTCGAGCGCGGCCATCAGGTTCATGATGGAGGTCTCGCCAGCGGCCTCGCCCTTGAGGGCCTGGAGCGCCGAGCCACGGACGATCGGGCTGTTGCGGTCGAACTCGTACTTGGCGAGGAGATCGCGGATCTCCTCCTCGACGAGCTCGAGCATCTCCGCGTCCTCGACGGCGTCGACCTTGTTCAGCCAGACGACGATGTGCTTGAGACCGACCTGACGGGCCAGGAGCACGTGCTCGCGGGTCTGCGGCATGACGGAGTCGAGGGCCGACACGACCAGGATCGCGCCGTCCATCTGGGCCGCGCCGGTGATCATGTTCTTGATGTAGTCGGCGTGTCCGGGACAGTCGACGTGCGCGTAGTGGCGGTTGTCGGTCTCGTACTCGACGTGGGAGACCGCGATCGTCACGATCTTGGCGTCGTTACGCACGGTGCCGCCCTTGGCGATGTCGGCGTACGACATCTCCTTCGACTTGCCCTTCTTGGCGAGCACCTTCGTGATGGCCGCCGTCGTCGAAGTCTTGCCATGGTCGATGTGACCGATGGTTCCGACGTTCACGTGCGGCTTCGTCCTGTTGAACTTCTCCTTGGCCATCTGACTCGTCCTCCGTTGAGCGTTACGCTTCCGGTTTTGTTCTTACGCTTGCTCGAGCCCACCACCGGGATTGAACCGGTGACCTCGTCCTTACCAAGGACGCGCTCTGCCAGCTGAGCTAGGTGGGCACTCGACACTACGTCTACGATTCGTCACTTCACTACACTGCGGCTACTTCACTGCGACGTCTTGGTGGAGCGGGAGACGGGATTCGAACCCGCGACGTTCAGCTTGGAAGGCTGACGCTCTACCAACTGAGCTACTCCCGCGTCTCGGTCTGCCAGCCTTTCGTTCCTCACGCTCGGTCTACTCGGGAGAAACGGGGAAGGCAGTGGAGGGTGTTGGATTTGAACCAACGTAGGCAGTGCCGGCAGATTTACAGTCTGCTCCCTTTGGCCGCTCGGGCAACCCTCCAGGGAGAAACAACAGTCAGGACGCGGATGCCCATCGACACAGAGCTGACGAGGGGAGTTGAACCCCTAACCACCTGTTTACAAAACAGGTGCTCTGCCGGGTTGAGCTACGTCAGCGCACCTTGCCGGGAGAACCCTCCCGAAGAAGTGGGCCGCGAACAGTACCGGCGGACCGGGCTCCTCGCAACCTGCACCGACATCCCTTTCGCTGCCCGCTGCCCCGTCGCCGGGGTTACTTCTTGGCGGCGAGGCATCGGTCAGTTGGGGGTGCGCTAGGTAGCAGCAGGGTCCGGGTCGGTCAAGCGTTGGATTGCACGGTCAGGTCTTGGCCGTTTTTCCCGAGAGATCCTCGAAGGCTTTCTGGAGCTCGGCCTCGGTGTAGGGGAGCTTGGCGATCTCCGCCTTCTCCTCGGCGAGCTGCTGGTCGAGGGTGGCCTTGGCCTTGCGCGCCTGCTCGAGCCAGGTGCCCTTGGCGCCGACGGCCTTCTCGAGGTTCAGGGTGTGCTCCAGCGTGGAGAGGCCCTTCTCGAGCAGGATCCGGTAGCGCAGGCGCATCGCGCCGCGGAACAGCGCCTTCTTCTTGTCGGTGCTGGCGCTCTTGGGCGGCGGGATGGCGAGCACGTCGTCGTGCAGGGCGATGTACATCGAGGCCACGCGGAGGCCGCCGCGCACCGCCCAGTGCACCTCCTTGGTGTTGATCGCGTCGATGTAGGCGTCCTGCGCGTCGAGGATCTTCTGGCAGCGGGCCTCCATCTTCACGGGGAAGTCGGCCGGCGCGAGGGGGGGGCCGTCCTTCGGGACGAACACGATGGCGAGGCTCTCCGCGCGCACGAGCTCGCCCCGCGCGAAGTACACCGCGGCCGCGTTGTGGGGCGGGGGGTGGAGGTCCTCGCCGTTCGGCCCCTTGCGATCGAGGATCTTGTTCGCCTGGCCGAGCACCTTGGTGGCCGCCGGCAGATCGCCGGCACGGATCGCGGCGAGGGCCTGGTAGGCGAAGGTCTCGGCGCGATCCCAGTCGGCGAGGTCGACGCGCGCCAGGAGGGCCGAGGAGGCCTTGCCGAGGTCGTCGTAGTCCTCGAGCTCGACGTCGAGGCGGGCGCGGCGCAGGTTGGCGTCGATCGCGTCGGGGGTCTCCGGCGCCGAGAGGGCGAGCTTGCGGAAGCGGTCGCGCGCGTCGAGCGGCAGGTCGAGCGCCTCGCTGGCGAGGGCGCCGTTGTAGGCGGCGGCCCGACCGAGCGCGGTGGTGCCGTTGCCCTCGGCCTGCTCGGCGGCGACGACCCGGTCGAACAACGGTCGCGCCTCCTTGGCCTTGCCGGCCCCGAGGAGCAGCTTGCCGCGGTCGAACACCTCCTGGGCCGTACCGCCCGGGTCGTCGTCGGTGGGGGCGATCTGGGCCTTGATGGTGGGCGGCGGCGCCCCCGGCCCGGCCGAGGTGGCGCCCGTGCCGGCCACGACGGGGCCCTTGGTGCCGGCGGTCCCACAGCCGACACAGCCGAAGAGCCCGACGATCGAGGTGGCCAGGAGGAGCCGCGACAGGGCCTGCATGCCTGGATCCTGACACGTCCGAGGGCCTGGTTGTTCCCGCTCCCGAAACAAACCCGCTCTTGCGGGTGTTCCGCGGTCCGGACTACACACGCAGGCGCACCATGAGCTTCGACATCCGAGCCCTCAACGAGCTGGTCGCGAAGGAGAGCGCCTTCGCCGATCGCGTGACCAACGAGGTCTCCAAGGTCATCGTCGGGCAGGACCACATGGTCGAGCGGATCCTCATCGGGCTGCTCACCGGTGGCCACGTCCTCCTCGAGGGCGTGCCCGGCCTCGCCAAGACCCTCACCGTCCGCACCCTGTGCCGCGCGGTCGACGCCAAGTTCGCCCGCGTGCAGTTCACGCCCGACCTGCTCCCGGCCGACCTCGTCGGCACCGTCATCTACGACCAGCGCACCGGCGAGTTCCGCAGCAAGCTCGGCCCCATCTTCGCGAACCTCATCCTCGCCGACGAGATCAACCGCGCGCCGGCCAAGGTGCAGAGCGCGCTCCTCGAGGCCATGCAGGAGCGGCAGGTCACCATCGGCGACGGCACCCACCCGCTGCCGAACCCGTTCATCGTCCTCGCCACCCAGAACCCGATCGAGCAGGAGGGCACCTATCCCCTGCCCGAGGCGCAGGTCGACCGCTTCATGATGCGCGTGCTCGTCGACTACCCGACGCGCGACGAGGAACGCCAGATCATGGATCGGATGACCGGCACCGTGACCCCGGAGATCCGGCCCGTCTGCACGCCCGAGGAGCTCTCCTCGGCGCGCCGCACCGTCGAGCAGATGTACGTCGACGACAAGGTGAAGGACTACATCGTCGACGTCGTCCACGCCACGCGCGCCCCTGCCAAGCACGGCCTCCGCGAGCTCGAGGGCCTGGTCGAGTACGGCGCGAGCCCCCGCGCCTCGATCGCGCTCAACCTCGCCGCGCGCGCCCGCGCGTTCCTCGCCCACCGCGGCTACGTCACGCCCGAGGACGTGAAGGAGGTCGGGCCCGACGTGCTCCGCCACCGCATCGTGCTCACCTACGAGGCCGAGGCCGAGCGCATGACCGCCGACCAGGTGGTCAAGCGCGTGTTCGAGGTCGTCGAGGTCCCCTGACTTCGGGTCGAAGATGATCCCCCGCGAGCTGCTCGCCGCGCTGCGCCAGATCGAGATCCACACCTCGCGTCTGGCCACGCACGCGCTCGCGGGCAACTACCAGAGCGTCTTCCGCGGCCAGGGCATCGTGTTCCGCGAGGTGCGGCCCTACCAGATCGGCGACGACGTCCGCACCATCGACTGGAACGTCTCGGCCCGCATGGGCGAGCCCTTCGTGAAGCTGTTCACCGAGGAGCGCGAGATGACCGTGATGCTGCTGGTCGACGCGTCGGCGAGCGGCCGGTTCGGCACCAAGCGGGCCACCAAGGCGCGCCTCGCCGCCGAGGTGTCCGCGCTGCTCGCGTTCTCGGCCATCAAGGGCGGCGACCGCGTGGGCCTGGTCACCGTGAGCGACCGCATCGAGAAGCTCGTGCCACCGCGCAAGGGCGAGAAGCACGTGCTCCGCGTGGCGCGCGAGGTGCTGGCCGGCGAGCCGACCGGGCGCGGCACCGATCTCGCGCTCGGCCTCGAGACCCTCGGGCGGCTGAGCAAGCGCCGCTCGGTGGCGTTCGTGGTCAGCGACTTCTTCGTCGAGGGCACGCGGCGGCGGCAGGCCTTCGAGAAGGCCCTCGCGCTCACCGCGCAGAAGCACGATCTCGTGGCGGTCGAGCTCCGCGACCCGCGCGACGGCGCGCTGCCCGACCTCGGCCTGCTCACCGTGGAAGACCTCGAGACCGGCGAGGACGTGGTGGTCGACACGAGCGACCCGCGGGTGCGCACCGCGCTCGGAGCGGCCAACGACGCGCAGCAGAAGGCCCTGCGCCAGACCTTCCAGAAGCTCGGCATCGACCACGTGGTCGTGCGCACCGACGGCTCCTACGTGAACCCGATCCGCGAGCTGTTCGCGCGGCGCGCGCGGCGGCGGAGGGCCTGAGCGTGGACGCGGGCGCGCCGGAGACCGGCGTCGAGGTCGCGTGCGTCGAGTCGGTGCCGGCCGGCGTCGAGCGGCCGACCGTCGCGGCCAAGGCGCCCGTGCACGCGCGCGCGGGTGACCTCGTGCCGCTCGAGATCGTGGTGCGTCACGGCGCGGGCGAGACGGTCACTCTGCCCGGCGATCTCCCGCGCCTCGTCGTCGGAGAGGTGCGCGTCGCCGACGACGGCACGTTCGGCAAGGGCGCGCCGCCCAAGAGCGCGCCGGTGCCGGGAGACCCGGCGCACGCGACCACGGCGCTCAGCGTGCCGTTCGTGGTGCTCTCCACGTCGACCCCCCGCAAGACGTTCACGCTGCCCGCGGTGCGGGTGGTGGTGCTGCGCCGCGGCGGCGGCGAGCTCGCGGTGTGCACCGCGCCGCAAGAGGTGTCGATCGATCAGCCGATCGCCGAGACCCCGGATCCGCACGTGCGCGAGAACCCTCCCACGCGCCCGCAGGTCACCCGCGACGAGCGCATGTTGACCCTCGCCACCTGGGCCCTCGTGGCGCTCCTGGTCGGCGTCGCGGCGGCGCTGTTCGTCGTGTGGCTACGCTCGCGACCGAAGCCCGAGCCGCCCCCGCCGCCCCCCGAGCCCTCGTGGAAGAAGGCCCTCGCGGCCATCGCCGCCGCGCGCACCGACCTCGAGCGCGGCGAGCTCGAGACCAAGGCCTACTACGACCGCGTCTCCGACGCGCTCCGCGAGCACCTCGGAGCCACGTTCTCGTTCGACGGGCTCGAGATGACCACCGACGAGATCCTCGCGCGCGTGTCCCGCGTGCCCTCGTTCTCGCTGCCGCGCGACGATCTGCGGGCCCTGCTCGAGGCGTGCGATCTGGTGAAGTTCGCCGGCATGCGCCCCGATCGCGAGGAGGCGCTGATCGTCGCCCAGCGCGCCGAGAAGCTCGTCCGGGCCACCGCGGCCTCCTCCACCCTCGCCCCCTTCGTGCGGGAGGATCGATGACCGGCCGGCGCATCTTCGTCGCGTTCGCCGCGTTCCTCGGGGCCCTCGGCCTGGGCCTCGTCCCGGCGGTCGTCCGGCTCTCTAGCGAGCTGCCGGCGCTGCGCTGGGAGCGCCCCGCGTTCCTCGCGGCGATCGCCCTCGTGCCGCTGCTCGCCCACCGCGCGACGCGCGGCGAAGACGCCCGCGTGCCCCGGCTCCTGGTCGGCAGCGTGCGCGGGGCCCGCGGGGCGCCGGTGGGGATCCGCGCGCGCCTGCGCGACGTGCCCGGCGCCGTGCGCACCGCGGCGCTGGTCCTCGCCATCCTCGCCCTCGCGCGCCCGCAGTCGGTCGGGGTCGCCGAGAGCGACGAGCGGAGCGGCATCGACGTGATGGTGGTGCTCGATCTGTCGTCGTCGATGCGCGCGGTCGACCTGCGCCCGACGCGGCTCGGCGCGGCCAAGACGGTGGTGCAGGAGTTCGTGGAGCGCCGCCCCGACGACCGCATCGGCGCGGTGGTGTTCGCCGGCGACGCCTTCCCGTTGTCGCCCCTCACCTTCGACCACGTGCGGGTCGCGCAGCTCGTCGGCAAGATGGAGATCGGGGCCATCTCGCGCGACGGCACCGCGATCGGCGAGGGGCTCGGCGCCGCGCTCAGCAAGCTCGAGACCTCGACCGCGAAATCCAAGGTGATCGTGCTGCTCACCGACGGCG